>Ga0207657_10000431_pt1 | contig 44557 bp, 42 predicted proteins | sample KBSC33metaG_FD_184316 | JGI IMG/M metagenome (GOLD analysis project Ga0207657, IMG submission 184316) | Corn rhizosphere microbial communities from Kellogg Biological Station, Michigan, USA - KBS C3-3 metaG (SPAdes) (version 2) | ecosystem: Host-associated > Plants > Roots > Rhizosphere > Soil ... | reverse complement strand
TGGCGCGGGCATCAGCAGTCCAAGGACTGGTATGCAGTGATGAAGTCGCGGCCCTGCTTCCGGCCGCTGCTGGGTGAGCGGATGGAGGTGATCGTCCCCCCCACCCACTACGACAAGGTCGATTTCTGAGCGCTTCGGGCGAACCGGCCCTGGACGGCACATGGTTCGGTCACCCGAAAGGCCTCTTCTTCCTCGCCTTCACCGAAGCCTGGGAGCGCTTCTCTTATTACGGCATGATCTCGCTCCTGGTCCTCTATATGGTGAACCAGTTGCTGCTTCCGGGGCACGTCGAACATGTTGTCGGGTTCGACGGCTTCCGTTCCGCGCTCGAGAGCGTTTTCGGACCGCTGTCGGTCCAGCAGCTCGCCTCGCAGATTTTCGGACTTTACGCCGGCTTCGTCTATTTCACGCCAGTGCTCGGAGGCTGGGTGGCCGACCGCTGGATCGGCCAGCGCAACGCGGTGGTGCTTGGCGCGCTGTCGATGAGCGGCGGCCACATCGCCATGGCGTTCGATCACAGCTTCCTTCTCGCGCTTCTCTTGCTGGTCGCCGGGTCGGGCCTGCTCAAGGGCAACATCTCGGCCCAGGTCGGCGGCCTTTATCCGAAGGACCATGAGGCACGGCGGACCCGCGGCTTCGTCATCTTCAGCACCGCGATCAACTTCGGCGCGGTGACGGGGCCGCTCGTGTGCGGCTTCCTCGGCATCCGCTACGGCTGGCACGCCGGTTTCGGGCTCGCTGCGATCTTCATGCTGGCCGGCCTCGCAACCTATTTGACCGGCTTCAAATATCTGCCGGCGAAGGTGGAGCGGGCAATCCTCGCGGCCGCTCCGATGAACCGGGGCGACTGGACCGTCGTCGCCGCGCTGGTGGCCGTAATGGCAATCGCGGTGTTCCAGTCGATCGCTTATTACCAGCTGGCCAACGTGTTGCCGATCTGGCTACAGGAACATGGCAACCTCAACGCCGCCGGCTTCCGGATCCCGGTGCCCTGGTTTGCCTCGATCGACCCGCTCGCGAGCATGGTCGCGGTCCCGTTCCTGTTCGCGATCTGGAAGCGCCAGTCGAAGCGATCGGGGCGGGAACCGTCCGACCTCGCCAAGATCGGAACCGGCGCTTGGGTCTGCGCCCTCGCGAACCTCGTGCTTGTCGGTGCGATCGCGGCCGCGGGCGACCGTCCGGTGCTGTGGGTCTGGCCGTTCCTCTACAGCGTCCTTCAGGGCGTGGGCTTCATCTATTACTGGCCAACGCTGCTGGCCCTCGTCTCGCGCTGTGCGCCGCCCAAGGTGAACTCGACGATGATGGGGATTGCCTTCCTGACCCTGTTCGTCGCCAATAACCTGATCGGCTGGGTCGGAACTTTCTACGAGACGATGACGCCGCTCGCTTTCTGGGCGATGCACGCCGCGATCGCCGCGGCAGGAGCCATCCTGGTGCTCCTGTTTGGCCCCGGGCTTCGGCGCATATTGGAACCGATGGAGACGCAGGGGCTTCGTCCCGCTGCGATGACCGAGGAGACCGAGAGATGAGTGTTGCCGAAGCAACGCCCGACTATGAAGTCGGAAGCAACGACGACCGGGCGTTCCTCGGCCATCCGAAAGGTCTCGGCTATCTCGGCTTCACCGAGGGATGCGAGCGCTTTTCCTATTATTCCATGCAGACCCTGCTCGTGCTCTACATGGTCAATTATTTGCTCGTGCCGGGACGGATGGAAAATGTCGTCGGGCTCAACTGGCTCAACGCGCATGTCTATCCGGGCCTTTCGGGCCAGCCGCTCGCCTCCGCCATCTTCGGCACGTACACCGCGCTCGTTTACCTGACTCCCATCTTCGGCGGGATCATCGCAGACAAGTGGCTCGGGCGAGATGCCACCCTCATCGTCGGTGGGGTGCTAATGGCGATCGGCCATTTCCTGATGGCGGTTGAGCCGGCGTTCCTGTTGGCGCTGCTCGCCCTCCTGCTCGGCGTCGGCGCCTTCAAGGGGAATATCGCGACCCAGGTCGGCGCGCTCTACGGGCCAAACGATCTGCGCCGGGCCATGGCCTTCCAGATTTTCTACATCTTCATCAATGTCAGCGTGATCATCGGTCCGTTGATCTCCGGTACGCTCGGCCAGAAAGTCGGCTGGCACTGGGGGTTCGGATGCGCCGGCGTGGTGATGGTGCTCGGCCTCATCATTTATTTGTCGGGTCGCAAATATCTTCCGGCGGAGGGCCGTCGAGTAGACAAGGCGCAGGCGGCTCCGAAGGAGAAGATGAGCCGCGGCGACTGGCTGTGCCTCGTCTACCTCCTCATTCTGATCCCGGTCCTCGCGGTGTCGCTCCTGACCAACCAGGAGATTTTCAACGCCTATCTCGTCTGGGGCGACCAGCACTTCAATCTCAATCTGTTCGGCTACGCATTCCCGAGCACCTGGCTGATCACGATCGACGCAGCGGTCAGCTTCACGATGCTCGTCGCCGTTGCCGCTTTCTGGAAATGGTGGGGCACCAGGCACCGGGAGCCGGACGAGATCAGCAAGATGATCATCGGCAGCGTCTTTACGATTCTCGGCGGCTTGTGCCTGTTCATGGGCGCGCTGACCCAGGCGCAGGGAGGCAGGATCAGCATGTTCTGGCCGATGCTCTTCGAACTCTTCAACAGCATCGGCTTCGCGCACATCCTGCCGATCAGCCTCGCGCTTTTCTCCAAGATCGCGCCGAAGCAGATCACCTCGACCGTTATCGGCCTCTATTATTTCTCCTTCTTCATCGCGAACGCCGTGGTCGGCTATGTCGGCGGTCTTTATTCGAGCCTTCCGACGACGACCTTCTGGCTTCTCCACGTCGCCAGCGCCGTCTTCGGCCTCGTCGCCTTCGTCGTCTTCAAGATCGCGATCGGCCACCGGATGACCGACAGCGCCGCCGACCAGGCGAAGGCGCTGGGCTAGGGAGCGGCAACATCGCCGCCGCCCGCTCGTTTCCGGGGGTATGGCGAATGCCGTCTCGGAAGGCTTGAAGCACGCGCTCGACGCGGAGCGGGCGATCGCACGGCCGAGCAATCTTCGCGCTTCGTGGGAGGCGCTCTTCGAAGACGCTCGCTCGTGCACGCGCTGCCATCTTTACAAGCATGCGACGCAGACGGTGTTCGGCGAAGGGCCGCTCGATGCGAAAATCCTGTTCGTCGGAGAGCAGCCCGGCGATGCCGAGGATCTGGCGGGACGGCCCTTTGTGGGTCCCGCGGGCCAGCTATTCGATAGCCTTCTGGAAAAAGCCGGGGTGGACCGCTCGCAAACCTACGTCACCAATGCGGTGAAGCATTTCAAGTTCGTGCAGAAGGGCAAGCGCCGCATTCACAACAAGCCCGACGCCGGAGAGATCAGCGCCTGCCGCTGGTGGATCGAGCATGAGCGCGAGCTGATCCGTCCGGCGGTGACTGTTGCGCTCGGCGCGACGGCCGCGCGTTCGCTGATCGGAAAGGTCGTGACGATCAGCAAGGTCCGGGGCGAACCGCTGACCCTTGCGGACGGCTCCGAATGCTGGGTCACGACACACCCCAGCGCGCTGCTCAGGATGCCCGAACCGGAGCGTCGCCACCAGGCGCGGAAGCTATTCATCCAAGAGATGAAACGGATTTGGAAACGGGCCGAAGAACTGGCTTCGTAGCTATTCCGCCGCGAGCAAGGTCTCCGCTCCGCCGAGGTCCACCGACACGAGCCGGCTGACGCCCTTCTCGATCATCGTTACCCCATAGAGCCGGTGCATTCGGCTCATCGTCACCGCATTGTGCGTGACGATCAGGTAGCGGGTGTCGGTCTCCTGGGTCATTCGATCGAGCAGGCTGCAAAATCGCTCGACATTGGCATCGTCGAGCGGCGCATCGACTTCATCGAGGACGCAGATCGGCGCGGGATTGGTCAGGAAGATCGCGAAGATCAGCGCGATCGCGGTCAGCGCCTGCTCGCCGCCCGACAGCAAGGTCAGCGACTGCAGCCTTTTGCCCGGCGGCTGGGCCATGATCTCAAGCCCCGCCTCCAGCGGGTCGTCGTTCTCGACCAGCTCAAGGTGCGCCTGGCCGCCTTCGAACAGGGTCGTGAACAGGCTGCGGAAATGATCGTTCACTCTCTCGAATGCTTCGAGCAGCCGAACCCGCCCTTCGCGGTTGAGGCTTCCGATGGAGCCGCGGAGGCGATGGATCGCCTGCGTCAACTCCTCGGCCTCGGCTGCCCCCCTTGTCCGCTCCTCGTCGATCTCGGCCAACTCCTGCTCGGCGACAAGATTCACCGGGCCGATGCGGTCGCGGTCCATCGTCAGCTTTTCAAGCGCAGCCGATTCCGCATCGGGATCGCGCACCTCATCGGGATCGAACCCCATTGTTTCGGGAAGCCGCTGCGGCACGCATTCGAACTTTTCGAGGCAGATTCGGGCATATTCGGCGCGCCGCGATTCCTGCGCTTCGGCGCGAGCCAGCGCGGCGGCTCGTCGCTCGCGCGCCGACGCCGACATCTCGGATGCTGCGGACACCGCAGACACTGCCTGCGACAGCCCCGCCTCCGCCTCCCTTTCGGCGGACGCGGCTTGTGAGATCACGGCCTCGCTACCTGCGCTCTCCTGCTCGAGCGCGCTCACTTGCACATCGAGGAGCGGCGGCTCCTCCTGGAGCTCCGTCCGTTCCGTCTGCTGCTGCTGCAGCCTTTCGCGCGCTTGCTCGAGCCGGGCTTCGGCATCGCCGAGGCGCCGGCGCCATTCGGCCTGTTCGCGCCCGGCAGTGGAATGCCGCTCGCGAGCCGCCGACGTTTCGCGTGCCCGGGTCGCGGCTTCGGCGCGCTTTTCAGCAACCGCTTTGCCTGCGTCGCTCGCGCGTGTGCGCGCATTCTCTACCTGTGCTTCCAGGTCGGCCGGATCGGGCAACGTGGACAGCGACGTCTCCGCGCTCGCCACCGCTTCGGCGGCGACTTGAGTGAGCGGGTCGAGGTCGGCGAGACGCTGCTCCAGCGCACTTCGTTGCGCCTGCGCTCGCTCGATCGCGGCGCTCGCGCTGTCGATTGCCCGCTCGGCTTCGCGCATTTCGCGCTCGGCCGTCAGCGCCTGCGAGCGGGCGGTCTCCGCTTCCCGGCGAAGCCGATCGAGCGCATCGAAAGCGGCCGTGCGCTTGGCTTCGCAATCACCGGCCTGCCCCTGAAGTCCGGGTAGATGCCGGGCCAACTCCGCCAGACGATTGCTTCGAATGAGCCGCTCGGCCGCTGCTGCCCCGGCGCCTTCAGCAACGAATCCGTCCCACCGCCGCATCCGCCCGTCGCGGGTGACGAGCCTCTGCCCGACGGCAAGCGGCTGGCCGCCGTCACTGTCGATGACACCAACCTGGCGCAGACGGCGATCGAGCTCGGGGGGGGCCTCCACATGGTCGGCGAGGCATTCGAGTCCAGCTGGGAGCGCCGGATCGCCGTCGCTCGCCTCGCTCCCCTGCCAGCGCCGCGCCCCCTCCGTCCCGATTTCCGCATCGGCATCGTCGCCGAGCGCCGCCGCAAGCGCCTGCTCGTAGCCCGGCTGCGCGCCAAGCCGCGACAGGACCGAGCTGCCGCCATGATCGAGAGCGCGGGCGAGCGCGTCATGCTCGGCGCGGGCCGCCGATAGCGCGGCCCGAGCCCTGGCGAGATCGCTTTCCGCCGAATCCCGGGCATCGGCAGCGACGACGCGGCCCTGCTCAGCCGTCGCGAGCCGCTCTTCCGATTCTCCGCGGGCCTTTCCCGCCGCTTCGGCGCGGGCGGTCGCATCGGCTCGGGCCCGTTCGTCGGCCGATCCGTCCGCAAGCGAGTCCAGCTGTTGTCGAAGCTTGTCCCGCTCGCCCTGAACGCGCGACGCATGAGCGCTGGCGGATTCGAGCGCCGCCTCCGCGACCCGCCGTTCCGCGCGCATCGCCGCCTGCCTCGCGAGAAGGTCGGCAAGCGCGGCTTCGGCATCGCGCGACCTGGCTTCGAGTGCGGTCAGCTCCCCGGCGAGCCGTGCCGCCTCGCCTTCGCCATCGGCGAGGCGGTGGTCGATTGCACCGCGCTCTTCTTCGAGTTGGGCGATGGCGGCCGTCGCATCCTGCCTGAGCGCCTCTTCCCGGGCGATGTCGATGGCGCTCGCGCTTTCCAGCCGTTCGAGCTCCGACAACCGCCGGGCGACCGTGTCGCGGCGCGCGCGCGCCGTCGCCAGCTGGTGCGCGATTTCACTTCCGCGCGAACGCGCTTCGGACGTCGCGCGACGGCAGCCGGCGAGGAGCGCTTCGGCTTTTTCCTGTTCGCCCCGCGCAGCTTCGATCCGTTCGCGAAGCCGCTCGACCTCTTGCTCTGCCGCCACGGCATCGCTGCTCGCCTGCTGGGCGGCCGAGTCGGCCTCGGCCCAGCGCGCATGGACCAGCCGCGCCTCCACCGCGCGGATCTTGTCGGTGAGCATGCGATAGCGTTCTGCCGCACGGGCCTGCCGCCGCAGAGTCGCCGCGCGCTGTTCCTGCTCGCCCAGCAGCTCCGAAAGCCGGGCGAGATTGGCCTCGGCCGCTCGAAGCTTCTGTTCGGCATCCTTGCGCCGCGCGTGCAACCCGGAAATCCCCGCCGCTTCCTCGAGCAGAAGCCGCCGCTCGGTGGGCTTCGCGGCGATGATCGACGCGATCTTGCCCTGGCTCACGAGTGCCGGCGAATGGGCGCCGGTCGCAGCGTCGGCGAACAGCAAGGCCACGTCCTTTGCTCGAACGTCGCGGCCGTCGATCCGGTAGGCGGAACCTGCCCCCCGCTCGATCCGGCGGGTGACCTCGCCCTCGGCCTCGCCTTCATCATCGCCGTCGCGGTCGACCAGCATCGACACTTCGGCGAATTCGCGCGCCGGCCGCATCGCCGTTCCAGCGAAAATGACGTCTTCCATGCCATCGCCGCGAAGCGACTTCGGGCTGCCTTCGCCCATCACCCAGCGGATCGCCTCGAGCAGGTTGGACTTGCCGCAGCCGTTGGGGCCGACGACTCCTGTCAGGCCGGGCTCGATCCTGAGCTCCGTCGGTTCGACGAAGCTCTTGAACCCGCTGAGCTTGAGACGCCTGATCCTCAACTCGTCTCCCCCACCTCGCGGGCGGCTAGCCGCCCAGCGCTCCCTTGATCTTCGTCTCGAGCGCCGACCAGACCTGCGCTTCGGTGACCGGCCCGAGGTCGACCATCTTGCCATTGATGATGAAGGTCGGCGTGCCCTGGAACTGCGGGAAGGCAGTGGTCGCGTCGCTATTCATCTGCACCAGCTGATCAATCTTGGGCTGGTCGCTCAAACATTGAGTGCTCTTCGCTGCCGGGATTCCGCGCATTGCGCCCCACTGCTGCAGGTCGGCGAGCTTGGCGACCTCGATGAATTGCTTGTCCGGCGGCAGGTTCTGAATTCCGTTGAGCTGGGCCTCGGGCGCTGCCTGGATCTTCGCGACCCAATCCGGCTGGTCCTTGTAGAGCGACTCAGTCAGCGCGAAGAAGCTCTTCGATCCGTTGCACCGCGCTATCAGCGACGCCGCGATGTCGAAGGGGTCGCGGACATAGTTGCGGAATTCGTAGCTGACCTTGCCGTTCTTCACATAATTCTGGACGAGTGGCTGGTAGCCGGTTTCGCTGAACGATCGGCAGTGCGGGCAGGTCATCGAGCCATATTCGACGAGCTTCACCTTGGCGTCGGGATTGCCCATTCGAAAACCGCCGGCGCTCGTCGCCACGGTGACTGTGCTCCAGTCGCCATTGGCGGGCGGTTTGACCGTCTCGACCGCTTTGGATTCGGCGGCATTCCCGGACGCGGCATTGTCCCCATTCTTGGCGTTGCAGGCGCCGCTGGCCAGGATCGCCGCGGTGGCCAGGAGGATGTGACTGGGCTTCATCAACGTATCACTCCAATTGTTGGAATCGGCTTCGGTTGAGGATTTTCGACCTCCGGCGCCCCATCGCTCGCCTCGATGCGGGCCGCAAGGGCTTCAAGGCAGGCACGAAGCTCCGGATCGGCGATTTCGCGCAGGCCTTCCCCAAGCTGTTTCGGCACGGGGCGCAATTGCGGCCGCCTGGGCTCCTTGGCTCGCTCCGGTGCAGCGCCCTGCCTGAACGCGAGCTTTGCGACCGCGTGATAGCCGAAGAAACGATTGACCCGCTCGACGATGACAGGCGCGAGGTGCTGCATCAGCGGCGCGTGTGCGCCCTGCACGACGATATTGAGCGTTCCGCCCGATTTTCTGCCCGCCGGGAAGCGGATCGATTCGGGCGTCGATACCTTCGCATAACGGTCGCCGACGATTTCGGACCAGCGGCTGACGACGGATGCCTGGATGAAACCGAAACGACGGAAAGCGAGGGCGCCGACGTCGCCGATCAGCTCGCCGGCAGCACGCGCGCGACCGTGCCTCGGCGTTTCATCCTGCCTGTTTTTCCCAGTCCTAGTCTTCGCCATCGGCGGCGAACATGCCATAGGCCGCGCATGCGCGCCAATGCCACCGAGCGGCTGCTTCAGCATTATGTGGATAAGTTGCGGTCCCTTCCATGGCGCGCACCCCCCGGATCGCCGCCTCCGCCCCCATACCTCGTATGGTTGAGCGAGGTGATGCTGCAGCAGACGACGGTCGCCGCAGTCACCCCCCGATTCGAGCGGTTCGTCCAGCGCTGGCCGACCGTGGAGGCGCTGGCTGCGGCGGTGGACGAGGAGGTGCTGAGCGAGTGGGCCGGGCTCGGCTATTACGCCCGCGCCCGCAACCTCATTGCCTGCGCCCGCGAAGTCGCCGCGCGCGGCGGGTTTCCGACAACCGAAGCCGCGCTTCGCAAGCTGCCAGGTGTCGGCGACTATACGGCGGCGGCGATCGCGTCGATCGCCTTTGGAGAGCCTGCGGTCGTCGTCGATTCGAACGTGGAGCGCGTGACCGCGCGACTTCGTGGACTCGAACAGCCGACCAAAAAGGAAATCCGCGAAACGGTCGCGGCGATGACCCCGTCCGACTGTGCGGGCGATTTCGCCCAGGCGATGATGGACCTGGGCGCGACGGTCTGCCGTCCCCGCAATCCGCTCTGCGGCCGATGCCCGTTGAACCAGGATTGCGCGGCCTTCGCCAGCGGATCGCCCGAACTCTTCCCGGCAGCAAAGGCTAGACGCGAGAGACCCGTTCGTCGCGGAATCGCCCATTGGATCGAGCGCGATGGCGCGATCCGGCTGGTCCGCAGGCCATCGAAGGGCCTGCTCGGCGGAATGGCGGCGCTCCCCGGCGGCGAGTGGACGAGCGACGCTCGGCCGGCGGGCGTAGCGCTTGCCCGAATCCGCCATGTCTTCACCCATTTTGCACTGGAGCTGGACATCGCCGCTTCGGACCATGCGCCCGCCGAGGGCTGGTGGCAGCCGCTCGAGTGCATTGACGAGGCGGGCCTCCCGACGCTCTACCGGCGCGCGATCGACGAAGTGCTCCAAACGAGGAAGAAACTTGCGGCCTGAACCCTTCTTTGCGGGGGCCGGGCTGGATCGCGCGGACGCCGCGCGCGCCGAGCCCGAGCGCATCGCCGAGTTTGCGCGGAACCCGCTCGCCCGTGAGCTTCTGTGGCAGGAGGGGCTTCCGGCGCAGCGCCGAGGGGGGATTGCAATGGCGCCAAGTCTCGGACCCGGCGCTGTTCCTCGGCCTCGACGGCGACGCGCCGCGATTCTCGGCTTTCCAACAGGAGGTCGGGGGCGGGCCGGCGGCCTTCGCCATGCTCGCCAATCTCGGCTCAGCCGATGCGCCTCTGTTCGCCGCTGCACTCAGCCTGGCGCGCTGGCACAGCCGCCATCGTTTCTGCGCAAACTGCGGGAACGAGAGCGAAGCGGTGAGAGGCGGCTGGTCGCGGCGATGCGCCGACTGCTCGGCCGAACATTATCCGCGCGTCGATCCGGTCGTGATCATGCTCGCGGAGCACGCCGGACGATTGTTGCTCGGCCGCCAGCATCATTATCCACCGAACCGCTATTCCGCGCTCGCGGGATTCGTCGAAGTCGGGGAGACGATCGAGGATGCGGTCGCTCGCGAACTCAAGGAGGAAGCGGGAATCGACGTCGCCGACGTGACGTACCTCGCCAGCCAACCCTGGCCGTTCCCGTCGTCGCTGATGGTCGGCTGCACGTCGCGTGCACTGGGCGACGAACTTACCATCGACTTTTCCGAGCTGGAGGACGCCCGCTGGTTCACCCGGGACGATGTCGAGGCTGCGCTCGGAGGCCGCAAGGATGCTCCGTTCCTGCCTCCTCCGCCCCATGCGATCGCCCGAACCTTGCTGGAGCATTGGCTGGCGGCTTGAACAAGTCCGGACTGCTTCGTAAAGGGCACCCATCTCACGCTTTCGGCACTCGCCGCAGGGGACTCCATGGACGATCGTTTTAACACCATCGCTGGTTGGGTTTTGTTTGCCGGTATCATTGCGCTCGGATCGTCGATCGTCGCCAGCGAATCGTTCCATTCGGAGGCTCCCGAGCAGGAAGGCTATGCGATCGAGGGGGCACAGGAAAGCGGCGGCGGAGCGGCGGAGGCGGAGAAGCCGATCGAATTCTATCTCGCCAGCGCCGACCCGACCAAGGGTGAGCAGGTGTTCAAGAAATGTGCCGCCTGCCACAACGCCGACAAGGGCGGAGCGAATCAGCTCGGGCCGAACCTGTGGGGCGTGGTGGGAGCGCCTATCGGCGAAGGCCGCGGCTTCGCCTGGTCCGACGTTCTCGCCAAGCACGGCGGGACCTGGGACTGGGACAGCCTTAGCAAGTGGCTGACCAGCCCGAAGGCTTTCGCTCCGGGAACAAAGATGACCTTCGCCGGCCTGAGCAAGCCCGAGGACCGCGCCGACGTCATCGCCTTCCTGAACCAGCACAGCGATTCGCCCAAACCGATGCCGGCGGCGCCGGCCGCAGCGGCTGCCGCAAACCCGGCCGCGGGTGGCGCCGAAGGCAAGGCTGCAGCGCCCGCTTCCGCCGGTGCCCCCGCGCCCGCCGCGGCTCCGCAGAAGTAAGTCCGCGCCGGATTATTCCGGCGGGGCAGTCTGGATGTGCGGCGGCTCCGGGTGCTGCTCGTAGAAGCGCACGACATAGTCCCACGCTTCCTGCGCATCTTCGCTCCAGTGGAGGAGCTCGAGGTCGTGCGGGGCGATCACGCCCTCGTCCGCCATCGCCTCGAAATTGACGACCTTGTCCCAATAGTCCCGGCCGAACAGCAGAATCGGTAGCGGCCGGACCTTTCCCGTCTGGATGAGGGTCAGGAGCTCGAACATCTCGTCGAACGTCCCGAACCCGCCCGGGAAGACGGCGACGGCTCGTGCGCGCAGCAGGAAATGCATCTTGCGGAGCGCGAAATAGTGGAACTGGAAGCTCAGCTCCGGAGTGACATAGGTGTTGGGAAGCTGCTCGTGTGGAAGCACGATGTTCAGGCCGATGCTTTCCATCCCCTCGTCCGCCGCGCCGCGGTTGGCGCCTTCCATGATCGAAGGCCCGCCGCCCGAGCAAACGACGAAATGCCGCATCCCGTCCTCGTTGCATCCGCAGCGGCTGGCGAGGCGCGCCAGCTCGCGAGCGATTTCGACATAATGCGCCTTGGCTTTCAGCCGCTCGGCGATCCTGCGCTGCTGGTCGTTGGTAGCGGCGGCGACGAGCCCGTCCGCGTGCTCCGGGCTCGGGATCCGCGCCGACCCGTAAAAGACGAAGGTCGAGGCGATCTTCGCTTCCTGCAGGAACAACTCCGGCTTTAGGAGCTCGAGCTGGAAGCGGACCGGCCGCAAATCCTCGCGAAGGAGGAAATCGAGATCCTGGAACGCGAGCTTGTAGGCCTCGCTTTCGGTTTGCGGGATCGAAGGCACGTGCTTCGCCGCATGCGCTTCGACCTTGGAGCTTGGGAAAATACGTTTGGGCGGTGTCGTTTCGGCCATCGTCGCGGGCTCTACCGGACACCTACCGGAAGCCCAAGTGCGACCCGCGGGCTGCCCGGGCTTTCCAACTCGGGCGTAATTGGCTTCGCCTTGAACTCGTCCGGCACGACGCTCGATTGCAAGGAGTCCGTCGAAAAGATGTCATCCGCGGGAAGCGTCGGCAAGACCGCAACGGCAGCATTCGTCAGGATTCGAACGCCGGCGGGATTGGTGATGCTCTCGGCGATAATCGCCCCATTGTCCGCAACGGCATAAGTGCGGATCCCATCGGATCGCTCGATGAGGATTCGATCCGCCGGACCAAACTGGGTTTCGGATCGCCCGAGCCAGGTTGAACGCACGTTCGGCAAGGTCGAATCGATCCCGCATGCCGTTTTTGCGATGTCGGAACCCGTCGATTCTTCACCGGTAAGCACATTGTAATACGTCGCAGTCATCGCCGCACAGTCGGCAACGATGCGATCTCGCGGTGTCTCGACGCGGTGCATGGCGCCCCTGTTGAACTCGGCGGCCCATTCCTCAATCGGGTCGCGGCCGGGCCGCGTGATTCGTGTCCAATTATAGAGGGCGTAGGTGGCACGGGATTCACGAGTCCGGGCGGTGATGGCGGTTACACGCGGATCGACGAGAGTCGGCGGCGCGGTGGCAGAAACCGACGCCGCGACGGCAAGGAGCAGGAACTCCATCACGACATTTTCAGCTCAGTACACCCGCGCCTTCGGCTTGATGTACTCGACGTCGTCGGTGAGCGTGAAGTCGTGGACTGGACGATAGTCGATCTTCACTTCGCCGCCCTTGCCGCCCCAGCCGTCGAACCAGGCGATGGTGTGCTTCATCCAGTTCTTGTCGTCGCGCTTGGGATAGTCCTCGTGCATGTGCGCGCCGCGGCTTTCCTTGCGGTTCTCGGCGCAATGCATCGTCACCACCGCCTGGGCGACGAGATTGTCGAGCTCCAGGGTTTCGACGAGGTCGGTGTTCCAGATGAGGCTTCGGTCGGTGACAGAAATATCGGTCATCCGGTGATAGACCTTGTCGATCTTGGTCACGCCCTCGGCAAGCGTCCGCTCGGTGCGGAAAACCGCCGCATCCGCCTGCATCGTCCGCTGCATTTCGACGCGAATTTCCGCAGTCGGGCTGGAGCCGTCGGCATACCGGAATCGATCGAGCCGCTCGAGCGCGAAATCCGCCGAGTCCTTGGTCAGCGGTTCCTGAAGCGCACCCGCCTTGCAGACTTCCGCAAGCCGCATTCCCGCGGCGCGTCCAAACACCACCAGGTCGATAAGGCTGTTGGAGCCGAGGCGATTGGCGCCGTGCACGGAAACGCAGGCCGCTTCGCCGACCGCGAACAGGCCGGGCACGACCGCGTCCGGATCCCCGTCGCGGATCGTGACGACCTCGCCGTGATAATTGGTCGGGATTCCGCCCATGTTGTAGTGGACGGTCGGGATCACCGGGATCGGCTGGCGCGTCACGTCCACGCCGGCGAAAATCCTCGCGCTTTCGCTGATCCCCGGAAGCCGCTCGGCCAGGATTTTCGGGTCGAGATGGTCGAGATGAAGGAAGATGTGATCCTTGTTCTCGCCGACTCCGCGGCCCTCGCGGATCTCCATCGATTCCGCGCGTGATACGATGTCCCGGCTGGCGAGGTCCTTCGCGTGCGGAGCGTAGCGCTCCATGAAGCGCTCGCCCTCGGAATTGGTGAGATAACCGCCCTCGCCACGTGCGCCCTCGGTAATCAGGACCCCGACGCCGTACACGCCCGTCGGGTGGAATTGAACGAACTCCATATCCTGCAGCGGCAGCCCGGCGCGAAGCGCCATCGCGTTGCCGTCGCCCGTCTGGGTATGCGCTCCGGTGCACGACAAATAGATGCGCCCGTAACCGCCGGTCGCAAGCACAACGGCCTGCGCGCGGAAACGGTGGATCGAACCGTCGTCCATATTGAGCGCGATGACGCCGCGGCAAACGCCGTTTTCCATGATCAGGTCGATCGCGAAATATTCGACGAAGAAGTCCGCATCGTGCTTCAGGCTCTGCTGGTAGAGCGTATGAAGCATGGCGTGACCTGTGCGATCGGCCGCGGCCGCCGTGCGCTGCGCCGCCGGTCCCTCGCCCATGTTCTGAGTCATTCCGCCGAATGCACGCTGGTAGATTTTCCCCTCGGGCGTGCGGCTGAACGGCATGCCCATATGCTCGAGCTCGATGACCGCCGCAGGGGCTTCGCGCGTCAGATATTCGATCGCGTCCTGGTCGCCGAGCCAATCGGAGCCCTTGACGGTGTCGTACATGTGCCAGGTCCAGTGGTCCGGCCCCATGTTGCCAAGCGCGGCGGCGATCCCGCCCTGGGCTGCGACGGTGTGGCTCCGCGTCGGAAAGACCTTGGTGATGCAGGCGGTCTTCAGGCCATTCTGGGCCGCGCCCATGGTCGTCCGAAGGCCCGATCCGCCGGCCCCGACGACGACGACATCGTAAGTGTGATCGATGATCTTGTAGGAAGCGCTCACGCGGCGGCTCCAAAAGCGATTTTGGCGAGGGCGAACAGGCACAGCGCGGCGCCCGCGACAGCGAAGAACAGGATGACGGTGTTGATCACCCAGCGGCTCAGGTCGCCGGAAACATAATCGGTCACGACCTGCTTCAGGCCATCCACCGAGTGCCAGAAGACGACGACGACAAACAGCGCCATCGGGATTGCCCCGCTGGCGCCACGAAGCCACTCGACAAGCGTCCGCTGGTCGAGCTTCGGAAGGAACAGGAGCGAAGCGAACAGCCACGTGCCGAGGAGAAGCAATGCGACACTGGTCAGCCGCTCCTCGATCCACTCCCCGCCGCCTTCCCTGGCCGAACCAAGGCCACGGACCTTGCCGACATCGCTGGCGCTGTCACCGATGCTCATGCGAACGCTCCCAGCCAGTAAGCCCAGGCGATCACGGTCGCCAGGATGGACCCGAGGATCGTCGCGATCGCGCCCGCTCGATTGGCCCTGAGCTCGAATCCCATCCCGGTATCGGTCAGGAGGTGCCGGATCCCGGAAAACAGGTGCTGGAAGAATGCCCAGGTGAGGCCGATGAAAATGAGGGTCCCGAACCAGTGCGTCGCAGCCTTGGCGAAGGTGGCATAAGCGTCGGCGCCGCCGGCGATCGCCATCAGCCACCAGGTCAGCGCCGCAAGCCCGACGATCGAAAGACCCGCCCCCGTGATGCGGTGGAGGATCGAAACGACCATGTGGGGGCCCCATCGCCAGATGGTGAGGTGCGGCGAAATCGGCCTATCCCGGACTACTGCCATTTGCGGGGCGCTTCCCTTCGATATTTCCTGCTCGGGCCGGCGAGCGCGGCCGAAGCCCGCTTAGGACCCCGTCGGCAGCCGCGCAAGATTCGGCGGCCCTAACCGGCTCTTAACCATTGCAGGCGCAAGAGCGGGTCCGACGCGGGACCGTCGCGTCCCGGTGGGGATAGTATGGCCACGGAGCGAAATGCGATGAAGAGCGACACTGCACATCTGCAGCGGCTGACTGACGAGCAGGTGAACGCGCGTCTGTCCGCCTATAATGCGGGCGGATCGCTCGAAGCGGATATCCAGTATCTGAAGGAAGCCGCGCTCGACGTCTTCGCGGAAGAGATCGTTGCCGAATTCGGCCCCGAGCGGGCCGAGCGCTTCGCCAGGAATTACGACGGCAAGGTCGATTCGAAGTGGGTCCAGAACGTCGCGGAATACGGCCGCGAACTGTTTGCGCAGAAGATGTCGGTCCCGACCTATATCGCCCAGCGCGCCGCGATCGCCGACCGCATCGTTGCGCGTCTCGTCGATCGCTTCTCCGACGACCCGCAAAAGCTGCAAAGATGCATCGCTTCGGTGCTTCGGGTCGGTCAGTTCGAAACCGACATCATCCTCGCCCAGATCGCCTTGCTCGAAGCCATCGACGCGGCCGATTCGCGCGGTCGCCAGAGCGGTGAGTTCGAGCGCCGGGTCGCCGACCTCGTCCGCGGAAGCACCGAGCAATCGAAAACCCTGACCGACCGCACCCGAGCCACCGCCGCTTCGGCGCGCGGAATGCTCGGCAAGACCAGCGAAGTCGCCGCGGCCGCCGAGCAATCGGCCGTCGCCATGCGCGAAGCCGCGCAGACCGCTGCAGGCCTCATCCGCGCAATCGAAGACGCCCGCGCCGAGGTCGAAGTCGCTGCCGACGTCGCCACTCGTGCCGGCGGCCAGGCCGAGCAGGCGGTGCAAGTCAGCCAGGCGCTGTCCGCTCACGTCGAAGCAATCGAATCGATCCTCAGCCTGATCCGCGACATTGCCGGTCAGACCAACCTGCTCGCGCTCAACGCGACTATCGAGGCCGCCCGCGCCGGTGACGCAGGCCGCGGCTTCGCGGTCGTCGCACAGGAAGTGAAGACCCTCGCCGCCCAGACCGCGCGCGCCACCGACGATATCACCGCGAAGATCACCGCCATCCAGCAGGCGACCAAGCAGACGGTCGACGCCAATGGCTCGATCCAGACCACGGTCGAGGAAGTGCAGACGTCGGCCGACCGGATCCGCCAGGCGATGGAGTTGCAGGCCCAGACAGTGACGATGATCACCGCCGCCGTCGACGAGACCGCGCTTGCCGCCGATTCGATGAGCTCGACGATCGCGGCGATCCGCAGCGACACCGAAAATGTCGCCAAGGACATCGACGAGGTCGAACAGGGCTTCGGCCGCTTCTCCGACCAGATCGCCGACTTCAAGTCGACGACCAAGGAATTCGTCGCCGGCATCGCCGCCTGACTTTCGCGAGTCGGTGAGCGCGGCTAGACCCGCGCTCATGAACATCCTCATCACCGGAGCGAGCCGCGGGATCGGCGCGGCGACTTACGACCTCCTGAAATCGCGCGGGCACGACGTCGTGGGCCATTCAAGCCGCGGCGGGGAAGACCTTCTCGCCGCAGAGCTGACGGACCTCGACGCACCGCGGAAGCTTTGGGACTCAGCGCTTGAACGCCTCGGCGGACGGGTCGACGTGCTGGTCAATAATGCCGGCATTTACGAAGGCGTTGCGGACGATTCGACCGATTCAGACTGGCATTCCGCCTGGGAGCGGACGATGCGGATCAATCTTTATGCGGCGGCGGACCTCTGCCGCCTCGCGATCCAGCATTTCCGCGAGCGCGGGGGCGAGGGCCGGATCGTCAATGTGTCGAGCCGTGCAGGATCGCGCGGCGACAGTCCGGCGCACTGGCATTATGCGGCGTCGAAGGGCGCGATGCTGGCGATGACCAAGAGCATTGCTCGAGGCTATGCCGCCGAGGGAATCCTCGCCTTCGCGGTGTCACCGGGCTTCACCGTGTCCGAGATGACCGACGAATATCTGCAGGGACGAGGCGGCGAGAAGATCCTTGCCGAAATCCCGCTCGGCAGGGTCGCGACGACCACGGAAATCGCCGAGACGATCCGCTGGCTGGCGACCGAAGCGCCGGCGTCCGCGACCGGTGCGAACATCGACGTCAACGGCGCGAGTTATGTTCGCTAGCGTCCTGCTTGCGGCCGCCGCGCAGCTCTTCCCGATCGTCATTCCGCTGCAAAAGACTCCGCCGCAGGTGGAGCGGGACATCGCACCTATTCAGATGGCGGGCCCCGAGTTCGCGGCCACCTGCAAGGACTGGGACAATTACGACAAGTCCGCGCCGCCCGTCCGGGTCTTTGCCAATACTTATTATGTCGGCACCTGCGGGATCACTTCGATCCTGATTACAGGGACCAAGGGCGACATCCTCATCGACGCGGGGACTCAAAATGGCGCGGACCTCATCGCGCAGAATATCCGCAGACTCGGATTCCGCCTGAGCGAGGTCCGCATCCTTCTCCACAGCCACGAACATTTCGACCATGTCGGCGGAATGGGCCGGCTGCAGCAGCTGACCGGCGCGCAACTCTATGCATCGCCGACCGCGGCCAAGGTGTTCGCGACGGGAACGGCAACCCTCGACGATCCGCAGGCGGGGATCAACAAGCCTTTCCCGACCGCCCGCGTGAGCCGCGTTCTCAAGGACGGCGGCATCGTCAGGCTCGGCAATCTGTGGCTCACCGGGGTCGCGACGCCGGGCCACACGTCCGGAGCGATGAGCTGGCACTGGGTCAGCTGCAACGGCGGCGTCTGCCGAAGCATCGTCTATGCCGACAGCCTGTCACCGGTCAGCCGCGACGATTATCGTTTCAGCGACCACCCGGAATATGTGAAGGCCTATCGCGACAGCATCGCCAAGATCGCGGCGCTGGATTGCGACATCCTGCTGACACCGCACCCGTCCGCCAGCGGCATGATCGAGAGGTTCGCCGCCAAGTCGCTGGAGGACCGCAACGCCTGCCGGGACTATGCCGCGAAGCTGACCACGCAGCTCGACGAGCGGCTGGCAAAGGAAGCGAAACCCAAATGAGCTGGCGCGTGACTGTCGCCTGCACCCACGTGCAGGCCGAGTTGGCGCCCGATCCCGACGATCTGTTCCCCGGCGCATCGCCTCCGGTCATTGTCGCGGAAGAGCCGGACGAGTCGAAACCGGAGGAGTGGCTTCTCCATGTCTATTTCGATCGCGAGCCGAGTGCGGGCGATTTGCAGCGATTGCGCGAGCTCGGGAGCGGCGACGTGCAGGTCGAGCAGCTCGGCGAGGCGGACTGGGTGACCATGAGCCAGTCGGGCCTGCAGCCGATCCGCGCCGGCCGGTTCTTCGTCCACACGCCGATGTACCGTGCCAATCCTCCAGGCACGCTCGCCTTCGAGATCGATGCGGGACTTGCGTTTGGCACCGGGCAGCACGCAACGACCGGCGGCTGTCTCGAGGCGCTCGATCGGCTTCAGCGTGACGGCAAACACTTCGGCAATATCGCGGACATCGGCACCGGCACCGGCCTCCTCGCCTTCGCCGCGCTCGCGCTATGGCCCGAAGCGAAATGCATCGCCACGGACATCGACCCGATCGCGGTCGACGTCGCACGCGACAATGCGGCGATCAATCGTGTCCCGCTCGGCCATGATCCCGGGCAGCTCCTGCTCGCCGTCGCCGATGGGATGGACTCGCCGCTCCTCTCGGCGCGCGCGCCCTTCGATCTGATCATTGCCAACATTCTCGCCGGGCCGCTCGTCGAGCTCGCGCCGGATTTCGCCAAGGGGCTCGCGCCCGGCGGTTCGGTCATTCTTGCCGGACTGCTGGACACCCAGGCCGATTCCATCGCGTCCGCTTATGAGCGCCAGAGGCTCGCCGTGTCCGGCAGAAGCTTCGGCCAGTGGCCGGTCATTGTCTGCGAACGCCGGGATTGAAGCCAATTTCACTTGCCCGCCCGGACGGGCGCTGCAACAGCAGCGTGATGAAATCCTTCGCTCTTCTGGTTGCAACGATGCTCGTCGCATCGGCCGCCGCGGCGGCTCCGACGAAACCGGTCGTCAAGCACACGCCCAGGACTGCAGCGGCGAAAATGGTCGAGGCGAAGCAGCCGGCCAAGGAATTCTTCAAGCCGGGCGAAGTGCGCTCCTCCGGAACGGTGATCGTCGGCGGCCAACCGATCAACTACGATTCCGTCGCGGGGACCCTGGTCGTCCACGCCAAGGACTGGTCCGACACCGACGCGATCGAGGCGGATGCGGACAAAAGCGGCGACAAGGACAAGTCCGGGCCGAAGCCCGAAGCGTCGATGTTCTACACGGCCTATTTCAAGCAGGGCGCGCCTGCTTCGGGCCGGCCGATCACGTTCCTGTTCAACGGGGGCCCGGGCTCGTCCAGCATCTGGCTGCATATGGGGGCGTTCGGCCCGATCCGGGTCGAGACGACCGACACGAAGCACAACCCGCCGGCGCCTTATTCGACCGTCAATAACGATCAGAGCCTGCTCGATGCATCGGATCTCGTTTTCATCGACGCGCCGGGCACCGGCTTCTCGCGGATCGCCGGGAAGGACAAGGAAAAGGCCTTCTACGGAGTCGACCAGGATATCCACGCCTTCACCGACTTCATCACGCAGTTCCTGACCAAATACGATCGTTGGAATTCGCCCAAATATGTGTTCGGCGAAAGCTACGGGACGATGCGCGGTGCGGGACTCGCTTACTCGCTTCAAAATGCCGACGTCGACTTGAACGGCGTGATCCTGTTGTCGGACATCCTCAATTGGGACTTCATGCCCGACGACCCGCAGCTCAACCCGGGCATCGACATGCCCTATGTCGTCGCGCTTCCGACTTATGCGGCGACCGCCTGGTACTTCAACAAGGTCCGCGATCGCCCCGCCGACCTGCGGACCTATCTGGACGAGGTCGAGAATTTCGCGACCGGAGAATACGCCCGGGCTCTTTCGAAAGGGAACATGCTTGCCCCTGACGAACGTCAGCGGATCGCCGAGAAGCTGTCCGCTTATACCGGCCTGACCGTCCCCTATCTCCTGAAGACGAACCTCAGGATCGAATACGGCGCCTTCCAGAAGGAATTGATGGGCCAGGAGGAGCTGACGACCGGCACCCTCGACACTCGCTTCGTCGGCGCGACCCTGGATCCCTTAAGCAAGGTCGCGAGCTACGATCCGCAGGGCAGCGCGATCGGCGCGGCTTACGTTGCCGCGTGGCACAACTATGTCCGCAACCGGCTGAATTACCGTCCCGACATCCAGTTCAAGTCCGGAATCCCGATCTACGGAAAGTGGGATTACAAGCATCAGCCGCCGGGCGCCGACAAGCCGCTGATCATGCTTCCGAACGTTCTACCGGACCTGGCCGCGGCAATGAAGCAGAACCCGACCCTGAAGGTGATGGTCAACGGCGGCTATTACGACATCTCGACGCCCTATTTCGAAGGCGTGATGGAGCTCCGCCACCTGCCGGTCCCACCCGCGATCCAGCAGAATATCGAATATCATTACTACCAGTCCGGACACATGGTTTACGTGCACCCGCCGACGCTGGTCGAGCTGCACGGCAATGTCGCGGACTTCATACGGCGAACGTCGAGCGTGCGGTAAGTCTTGAGCTCGAACGCGTCCTCCGTGTCCGAAAGCAAGCCCGCGTCCCGGACGTTGCTCCGAATCCTGTTCTGGACGGCCGGCGCGTTTGCCTTCGTAATGGCGATCTTGCCGCATCCGCCGATCATTCCCGGCGACCCGTCCGACAAGCTGCAGCACATCTTCGCGTTTCTGGTGCTCGCGGTCCTCGGCCGGCTCGCCTATCCGGCAACGAAGAAGCGCAAGCTTCTGTTCGGCCTGATGGCCTTCGGCGCGCTCATCGAAATCGTGCAGGCGATTCCGGCGCTGCACCGCGATTCCGACGTGCTCGACTGGCTTGCCGATACAGGTGCGGCATTGACGGTCTTCGCGATGATCGCCGTGTGGGGATACCTCCGCGCGGCCCGGAAGCGCTAGGCCTCCGCGGCGATCCTCGCCCACTCCTGTTCGCCGATCACTCGGATTCCAAGCTCCTCGGCTTTCTTGAGCTTCGATCCCGCACCGGGACCGGCAACCACGAGGTCGGTCTTTGCACTGACCGATCCCGCGGCTCGAGCGCCGAGCCGCTCAGCCTGCGCCTTGGCCTCATCCCTGCTCATGGTCTCGAAGCTCCCGGTGAAGACGATGGTCTTTCCGCTCCATTCGGTCTCGCGCGCCAAGCTGACGAACGCCATTGGCGAAACTTCGGAAAGAAGGTCGTCGAGCACCTCGCCGTTGTGCGGCTCGTGGAAGAAATCGACCAGCGCTTCGGCGACGACAGGCCCGACGCCCTCGACCGACGAGAGCTCGGCGGCAGCCTCGTCGGACATGGCGACGCGGCGAAGCTCCTCGACCGTGCCGAAGCATTTGAGCAGGTCTTTGGCGGTGACGATGCCGACGTGGCGGATTCCGAGACCGAACAGGAGCCGCGCCGGGTCCGGCTCGCGCCTGGCTTCGATTGCTGCGAGTAGGTTGTCGACCGACTTCTCCTTCCAGCCCTCGCGGTCGATCAGCTCGTCGCGGTGTATCCGAAGTCGGAAGATATCGGCGGGCGACTGAAGCCAGCCGATTTCGAAGAATTCCAGGATGCTCTTCTCGCCGAGTCCCTCGATATCGAGCGCTCCTCGGCTGACGAAATGTTTCAGCCGCTCAACCCTTTGCGCCGGGCAAATGAGGCCTCCGGTACAGCGGACATCGACCTCGCCTTCTTCGGCGACGGCCTCGCTGTGGCATTCCGGGCAATGGTCCGGGAAGACATAGGCCGGCCGCGGTTCGTCGCGGGTCAGGTTCTTGGTAACCTGCGGGATGACGTCGCCGGCGCGCTGGATCAGAACGCGGTCGCCGGGACGCAATCCGAGCCGAGCGATTTCATCACGGTTGTGGAGAGTGACGTTGGCGACGATCACGCCGCCAACCCCGACCGGCGTCAATCTGCCAACGGGAGTCAACTTGCCGGTGCGGCCGACCTGAATATCGATCGCCTCAAGCGTCGTCTGTGCTTTCTCGGCCGGGAATTTGTGCGCAAGCGCCCAACGCGGCGCGCGCGCGACCTGCCCCAGCCGTTCCTGCCAGTCGAGGCGATCGACCTTGTAGACGACGCCGTCGATGTCGAACGGCAGGTCTGCCCTCGCCCTTTCGATGGCTCGGTAATGGGCGAGCATCTCCTCGACGCTGCTGCAGCGAGTGAGAAGTGCGGGCACTGGAAAGCCGAAGCTTTCTATCCGCTTCATCGCTTCATGCTGGGTCTGAGCGAGCGGCTGGGAAATCTCGCCCCAGCCGTGCGCGAAGAAGCGCAGCGGACGAGCAGCGGTAACGCTCGAATCCTTCTGGCGGAGCGAGCCCGCCGCCGAATTGCGCGGATTGGCGAAAATCTTGCCGCCGCTCGCCTGCTGACGCGCGTTGAGCGCCTCGAAGTCCGTCTTGGACATATAGACCTCGCCGCGCACTTCGAAGATGGCCGGGGCATCCGCAATGCGCTGCGGGATATCGGTGATGGTCCGCACGTTCGGAGTGACATCCTCGCCGACCGTCCCGTCCCCGCGAGTAGCGGCAAGAACCAGCTCGCCCTTCTCGTAGCGAAGCGAGCAGGAGAGGCCGTCGATCTTCGGTTCCGCGGTCATGGGCACGGCCGCGCTCTCGGGAAGGTTGAGGAAGCGCTTCACGCGGCCGACGAACTCCGCCACCTCTTCGTCGGAGAAAGCGTTTTCGAGGCTGAGCATCGGCCGCGCGTGAGCGACCTTGGCCAGCGCTCCCGACGGTGCCGCCCCCACCTCGCGCGATGGAGAGTCGGCGCGCACCAGATGCGGGAATTCGGCTTCCAGCCGCGCATTCTCGCGGACCAGCGCGTCATAGTCCGCATCCGAAATTTCCGGCGCATCCTGATCGTGATAAAGGCGGTTGTGCCGCGCAATCTCCTTCGCCAGCCGCATCAGGCGGTTGGCAGCCTCGGCGTCCGTCAGCTCAGTGGTCATGCCCGCCGAACAGTTCCTCGAGCAGGTTGATGAAGCTCGTCCACGACCGCTCCGCGGCGAGCGCGTTGTAGCGGACTCCGTCGATCTGAAGGTCGCTCGCACGCGGGTTGGTGAAGCCGTGGGCGACGTGGCCGTAGGCATGGATCTGCCAGTCCGCGCCGGCTTTCGTCAGTTCTTCTGCAAGCGCCACGACCTTCTCCGGCGGCACCATCGGATCGTCCCAGCCGTGAAAGGCGACGACCTTGGCCCTGATCTTTTCCTCCGGAAGGCCGGGCGGGTCGAACAGGCCGTGGAAGCTGACCGCCGCAGCGAAGTTCGCGCCGCTCCGCGCCAGGTCGAGCGCGCACTGCCCGCCGAAGCAATAGCCGGCGACCACGATCGCATCGTCGGAGACCTGGTCCAGTCCGCTGGCGAGGTCGAGCACGTGCTGGAGCCGCCGCCGCAGCGCCGCGCGGTCGGAACGAAGCCGCGTCATCTCGCCGAAGCAGACATCGCGCTCGGCGCCATGAAATTTCTTTCCGAACAGGTCGGCGACGAGCGCATTATAGCCGAGTTCGACCAGCTGCTTGCCGAAGCCGATCTCCAGGTCGGAAACACCCATCACCGTCGGGACGAGGATGACTGTTGGGCGCGCGGCCTCATCGCGCCTGCCGACGAACACGCTTTCCAGTTGCTCGCCTTCGAAATCGTGGGCAATCCGGCGTTCCTTGCTCATGACATCTCCCTTGCGAGCTCCGCCAGCTTGGCGACCGTGTTCATGTTGCGCGCGGTTCCGGCTTCGGCCGCCGGAATCCTGAGGCGCGATCTGCCGATACCCTTTTCGCCGTACGCGACAAAGACCTCGCGACGCCCGGTCGCGACCTGCTCGCCGTCCGCCTTGTTGCGGACCGAGGAAAGCAGGTCTCTGGGCGGCGCCTCGTTGAGAAAAAAGGCCTGGACGCGATTGCCCGGCCGATCGCCGAAGGGGTTCGCCTTCACCGCCTGTTCCATCTCATCCGCCGTTCGCAGAATCACGCCGATCGGCATGCGCATGCGCTTTTCCAGCGCCTTTTCGAGCATCAGCCGAAGCGTCTCCTCCGGCATGTCGCTGGCGAACAGGAGATTGCCGCTGGCGATGTAGGTCCGCGCGCCGGCGAGGCCGAGATCATCCGCAATCTCCCTGAGATCGGCCATCTTGAGCGTGGATTTCCTGACAAGGTTCACGCCTCGCAGAAGGGCTACATAGGCCCTCACGCGGCGTCGAGAAGCCGCGCTGCCTGGGCCCTCGCCTCTTCGGTGATCGACGTTCCGGACAGCATTCGGGCGATTTCCTCGCATCGTTCCTCGGCGGTGAGCCGGCGAACCGTGGTCGTCGTCGAATCTCCGTCGTGCGCCTTCTCGATTCGGTAATGGTGCGCCGCCCGAGCCGCCACTTGCGGCGAGTGCGTAACGACCAGCACCTGGCTGTCCCTGGCGAGCCGCGCGAGCCGCTCGCCGATCGCGCTCGCGACCGCTCCACCGACGCCTCGATCGATTTCGTCGAAGATCATCGTTGCTGCGGTCCCGGCCTCGGCGAGGGCGACCTTCAGCGCGAGGATGAAGCGCGATAGTTCGCCGCCGCTGGCAATCTTGGTCAGCGGCCCGAACGGGGCACCGGGATTGGTCGAAACTTCGAACTCGACGCGATCGGTGCCCGATGGTCCCGGCTCGGCCAGCGCGAACGCGGTCCGGAATTTCGCGGAATCCAGCTTGAGCGGGGCAAGCTCACCGGCCACCGCCGAGTCCAGCTTCGCCGCCGCCTCGTGCCGCTTGAGGCTGAGTTCCTCGGCCAGCCTGGAGTAATCGAGCCGCGCCTGCCTCAACTCCGCGTCGAGGGCTTCGATTCGTTCGCCGCCAGCTTCGATCTCCGCAAGCTGCGCTCGCATGGCAGTGCCCAGGTCGGCCAGCTGATCCGCTTCGACGCGATGCTTTCGCGCGAGGCCGCGAATGTCGAACAGCCGCGCCTCGACTGCTTCCAGCCGCGCCGGGTCGAACGCCAGCGCGTCGGCCGCGCGGACGATCTTGTCCTCCGCGTCGTGCCCCTCGATCAGTGCCCGGTCGAGCGCTGCGAGGGCGTCAGCAAGCAACGGATGGTCGGCCGCCCCCCGCTCGATCCTCCTTGCCGCCTGCCGAAGCTGCGCCAGCGCGCCCTCCGCACCGCCCAGCAGCGCGTCCATGCCCTCCAGCGCTTCTCCCGCCTTGGCGCCCGCCTGAATGGCCGCGCGCTCTTCGGACAGGCCCGTCTCCTCGCCAGCCTGCGGATCGAGCGCTTCGATCTCGCCGATTGCGTAGGCCAGGTAATCGCGGTCGCGCTCGGCTTCGGCCGCGGCCGATCGTGCCGCCGCAAGATCCTGCTCGATTGCGGTGACCTTCGCCCAGGTGGCTTCGATCTCTCCGGTATCGATCGAGGCGAAAGCATCCAGGAGGGCGCGATGGCCGCGCGGGTTCAGCAGCCCGCGATCGTCATGCTGGCCGTGGATTTCGACCAGCAAGGCAGCGACGTCGCGGATGGCCCCCGCGGGCACGGCCGACGCGCCGATGAAGGCGCGGCTTCCACCGTCGTTCTTGAGTGTGCGGCGCAGGATCAGGGGCTCGCCCACGTCGCAATCGAGCCCCTGATCGCTGAGGAGGGCCTGCGCCGGGTGATCGCGCGGCAAGTCTATTTCGGCGGTGACGGAGGCGCCGTCCGCGCCGTGCCGGACCAAAGCGGTGTCGGCGCGCGCGCCGAGCGCCAGGCCGAGTGAATCGAGGAGGATTGATTTGCCTGCGCCGGTCTCACCGGTCAGCACGCCAAGGCCAGGCTCGAACTCGATTTCGAGCTGGTCGATGAGGACGACGTTGCGGATCGCGAGCTGCCTGAGCATCTCGCGTCAAAGCCTCATCCCTGCGGCTGCGGCTGCGCCTGAGGTTGCGCCTCTGGCTGCTCGGGCTGCGGCTGCTGGGATTGCGGCTGCTGGGGCTGGGGTTCGACCTGAGGCTGCTCAGCCGGCGGCTGCACTAGCGGCTGCTGCGCGGGCTGCTGAGTCGTCGACAAAGGCGCCGGTGCAGGGGGCGCCGGTGCCGGCAGAACCTTCGATGGATGCCGCTGCATCAGGCGATAGGCATATTTGTACCACTTGTTGCCCGGATAGTTGGCGCCCAGCACGGCGGCAGCCTTCTGCGCCTCGATCGGGATGCCGAGCGCGAGATAGGTCTCGACCATTCGCTCCAGCGCTTCCGGCGCATGGCTGGTCGTTTGATAGTCGTCGACGACCTTGCGGAACCTGAGATTGGCGGCGAGCCATTTGCCGGACCGCTCGTAGAAACGCCCGATCTCCATCTCCTTGCCGGCGAGATGGTCGTTGAGCAGGTCCATCTTGAGCCGCGCGTCGGAGGCATAGCGGCTTTCGGGATAGAGCCGCACCAGTTCCCCGAACGCGTCCATCGCCTGCTGCGTGTTGCGCTGGTCGCGCGTCACGTCGCTGACCTGCTGGTAATAGCTCATGGCGACCAGATAGTGCGCGTAGGGCGCGTCCTTGTTGCCGGGATGGATCGTCAGGAAGCGCTGCGCAGAACTGACCGATTCCGTGTACTTGTGGGCCAGATAATAGCTGAAGGCGCTCATCAACTGCGCCCGCCGCGCCCAGACGGAATAGGGGTGCTGCCGTTCGACCTCGTCGAACAGCTTCGCCGCCATTTCATAGTCGCGCTGGTCGAGGCTCTTCTTCGCCAGGGCATAGAGCGTGTTGACGTCGCGGGCGACGTACCCGGTATCGCTCTTGGCGCGGTTTCGCGCGCAGCCTGCAGCAGGAAGAACCAGCGCGGCGGCGACGGCGACAGCCGCGATACGGGTCATCTTCGACATGCAATCCTCATTAGCGTGGCCTCTAGCGGAGACAAGCGTGACTGCGCGGGCAAGGACGAACCTCGGCTGAACGGCGAAAAGGCGATTATGCGGCCTTCGGGTCGGGGGTTTCGACCGGCGCTTTGACAAAGCTGTCGGGGCTGACTCCAAGCCAGACGAGCACCGGCGTCGAAACGTAAATCGACGAATAGGTGCCGACCACGACGCCGAGGAAGATCGCGAGCGAAAGCCCGAAGATCACCTCGGGACCAATCAGCATCAGCACGGCCAGCGCGATCAACACGGTCAGCGACGTCACGACGGTTCGGGCCAGGGTCTCGTTCAGCGACAGGTTCAGCAACGGAAGGATCGCCATCTTCCGGTACTTGCGCAGGTTTTCACGAATCCGGTCATAGATGACGACCGTGTCGTTGAGCGAATAGCCCACGACGGTCAGGAACGCAGCGACGACGTTGAGGTCGACCTGCAATCGGCTGAAAGCGAAGAAGCCCAGGATCATCGACACGTCGTGCGCGATCGTGACCAGCGCGCCGACGCCGAACTGCCATTCGAACCGGAACCAGATGTAGATGGAGATTCCGATCATCGCGAAAATAATCGCCATCGCTCCATTTTCGGCGAGTTCCTCGCTGACCTTGCCCGATACCGATTCGACGGAATCGATCCGGGCTCCCGGATAATTGGCGATGACCATGTCCTTCGCCTTGGTGGCGGCGATGTTGGCAGCCGCATCGCCTCCCGGCGGCTTGGGAAGCCGGATCTGGTAGGTCTTCGGACCTCCGAATTCCTGGATGCTCGCCTCGCCGAGATGGAGAGAATCGACCTGGCTGCGCAGCTGCTCGGCATTGATCGGCTGCGCAAAGCTGACCCGGATCATCTGACCGCCGACGAAATCGACTCCCATGTTGAATCCGCGGTAGGCCGAATAGCTCAGCGCCGCGATCGTCATGAGGCTCGAAAGGATGACGGCAAGATTGCGCCATCGCATGAAATCGACGTTCGTGTGGTCGGGAACGAGCTTCAAAAGACGCATTGGTGAGGGCCTCAGATCGGAAGCGCTTTGGGACGCTTGTGGCGAATCCAGAGGGCCACGAGCATTCGGGTGAAGAAGACGGCGGTGAAGACCGAGGTGACAACGCCGATCAGAAGCACGACCGCGAAGCCGCGCACGGGACCGGATCCGAAATAGGCCATCAGCGCAGCGGAAATGACGTGCGTGACGTTGGCGTCGTAAATTGCATGCATCGCCTCGCGATATCCGGTCTCGACGGCGTCGATGATCCTTCTTCCGCGCCTGTGCTCCTCGCGTATTCGTTCGTTGATGAGAACGTTGGCGTCGACGGCGGCGCCGATGGTCAGCACGAAGCCGGCGATCCCCGGCAGCGTCAGCGTGGCGTTGAAGACGGCCATGATCCCGAGGATCAGGAAGCCGTTCACGACCAGCGCGATGTTCGCATAGACTCCGAAGCGGCCGTAGGTGATCAGCATGAACAGGATGACGCCGGCCGTGCCGATGAGGCTGGCGACAACGCCCTTGTGAATCGAATCCGCGCCGAGGTCGGGTCCGACGGTTCGCTCTTCGATCACGTTCAACTTCACCGGAAGCTTGCCCGAGGCCAGCGAGATCGCCAGCTCGTTCGCGCTCTGGACGGTGAATCCACCGCTGATTTGCGCACTGCCGCCAAGGATCGGCTCATTGATGTTCGGCGCGGAGAGCACCTTGTCGTCGAGGATGATCGCGAAGGGCTTGTTGACGTTCTCCTGAGTCACACGCCCGAACCGCCGCGCTCCGTCGGCATTGAACTTGATCTCGACGACCGGCTTGCCGTCCTGGTCGAAGCCCTGGCGGGCATTTTCCAGCTGGTCGCCGGACACCATGACCCGCCGTTTCACCGCGATGAAGCCGCCCTCGACCCTTGGGAGCGCCTGGCTCCCGGCGGGCGCGCGGCCCTGAGCGACCTGGTTGGGATCGGCGGACAGGTCGACGAGCTTGAACTCCAGACGCGCGGTCTGTCCGATCAGCCGCTTCAATTCCTCGGGATTCTCGACGCCGGGCACCTGGACCAGGATCCGGTCGCTGCCTTCGGTGATGACCGTGATTTCCTTAGTTCCACCCGGGTCGATCCGGCGGCGGACCACGTCACGGGCGACGCTCATAGCGTTCTTGAGAGCTTCCTGCGTCCCCTGCTTTGTCGGGGTCAGGACGACGCGATTGAGATCGATCACTCCGACGTCCCAGTCGCGGGTGCCGGTCAGGCCGACGCCTTGCGTGACGGAGCGCATCCGCTCGACGGCCGCATCGACCTGGGTCGGATTGGTGACGAGGAAGGATACTCGCCCCCCGCTGGTGGAAACGTCGGAGATACCGATCGGCGGGTCGCCCCGGCCCATCTCGCTGCTGACCGTGTCCTCCATCGTCTGGAGGCGTTGCTTGTTCAGGTCCTGGAGATCGGCCTCGAGAAGCAGGTGGCTCCCGCCCGCAAGGTCGAGACCGAGGCTGATGGTCGAGTGCGGGAGGAAGGACGGCCAGTGCTGGCGTGCACTCGGCGGAATCAGGCTCGGGATCGAAAACAGGATTCCGATCAGCACGACGGCCCAGATCGACAACACCTTCCAGCGGGGGAAATCGAGCATCGGCGCGCTTGCCTTAATCGTTCGCCGGCTTGGCGTTCGGCTTCAGCACCTGGCTGAGCGTCGACTTGACCGCCCGGACCTTGACGCCCTGGGAAATCTCGACCTCCACTTCGCCTTCGGACACCTTGGTGACCCGGCCGCGAAGGCCGCCGCCGGTGATGACCTCGTCGCCTTTCTTGACGCTCGAGAGTTCAGCCTGGTGCTCCTTTGCCCGTTTCTGCTGCGGGCGGATCAGGAGCACATAGAAAATCACGAAGATGAGCAACCAGGGCGCGATGCCAATCAGCATCGACGCTGCTCCTGCCGGCTGGGCGGAGGATGCGGCTGCGAGAGTGTAAAGAGATCCGGTCATTCGCTGAAGAAGACTTCCTTAGAGCGGATGGTCGGGGCGACTGGATTCGAACCAGCGACCTCCACACCCCCAGTGTGATGCGCTACCAGGCTGCGCTACGCCCCGACTGCCGTTGTTTTTTATGGCGAGGCGCATCTAGGCAGGCGCATGGGCGAAGGCAAGCCGAAGCGGACGAGATACAGGCGGCGCGGACGAAAGCCGACGCTCGTCGGTCGATTGCTGACCGCGATTCTTGCGTTTCCGGCAGCTTACCTCACAGCGGCGCTGATTGGCTCGTTCGTTCCGGTCAACCGCGGCTGGATTGAGCCTGGCCAAGGAATCACCGTCTATCTGGCCGACAACGGGATCCACACCGACATCATCATGCCGGCAGACGCGCAGGGACTGGACTGGGATTCGCTGGTGCCAAAGAGCCATGCCGCAGCCGTCTCCGCCGGTGCGCACTGGGTCGCGTTCGGCTCGGGCGAGAAGCGTGTTTATCTCGAGACTCCGACGTGGTGGAATATCCGCCCGAAGACGATCTGGGCCGCAATGACCGGAAGCAAGCGGGTGATGCACGTCGAGTGGGTGGCGGACCCATCCTATGCGGAGCGCGAGATTCGCCTTCGACCGGAGGAATATCGCCGGCTGTGGGCTGCGATCCGCGCCGATTTCCGCCCCGGACCCGATGGGCGCCCAATCCGGATCGCCCATCGCGGTTACGACTGCTGCGATGCATTTTACTGGGGAAGCGGTCGCTTCAACGCGTTGAAGACCTGCAACAGCTGGACTGCCGACAAGCTGCGGATCGCGGGCGTGAAGACCAGCCTGTGGCCACCTTTCGCGCCCGGATTGCTGTGGCGCTACCGTCGCGTCGATCAGAGAACGTAGCGGCTGAGGTCGGCGTTTTTGGCGATTCCGGCGAGCTGCTTGTCAACGAAGGCGGAATCGATAGTGAGCGTGGCGCCCTTGTGGTCCTCGGCGGAAAAGCTCACGTCCTCGAGCAATTTCTCCATCACAGTCTGCAACCGCCGGGCGCCGATATTCTCGACCGCGTCGTTCACTTCGGCGGCGATTCGGGCGAGTCCGTTGATTCCGTCCTCGGTAAACTCGACCGTGACGTCTTCAGTCCCGAGAAGCGCCTTGTATTGGGCGGTAAGGCTCACCTTGGTCTGCGACAGGATCCGAACGAAATCCTCTTCCGTCAGGGCTTTCAGCTCGACCCGGATTGGAAGCCGGCCCTGAAGCTCCGGCAGCAGGTCCGCCGGCTTGGCGATGTGAAACGCGCCCGAGGCGATGAAGAGGATGTGATCGGTCTTCAGCGGTCCGTATTTCGTCGCCACCGTCGTTCCCTCGATCAGCGGCAGTAGGTCGCGCTGGACGCCCTCGCGGCTGATCGAGCCGCCATGAACGTCGCTGACCGCGATCTTGTCGATCTCGTCGAGGAAGACGATCCCGTTGGCCTGCGCATCGTCCAGGGCGCAGCGATTGATATCGTCCGGATCGACGCGCTTGTCCGCTTCCTCCTCGGTCAGCCGGGCGAAGGCGTCTGGGACCTTCAGCTTGCGGCGCTTGGCAGCGCCCTGGCCGAAAGCTTTGCCCATCATCTCCGACAGGTTGAGAACGCCGACCTGTCCCATTCCGGGCACTTCAAAGGGCATGTTCGGCGCTTCCTGGACGTCGATTTCGACCTCGGCGCTGTCCAGGCTTCCGTCGTCGAAGCGCTGGCGAAAGCTGGCGCGGGTCGCAGCGCTCGATCCCTTGCCGGTAAGCGCGTCGAGAAGCCGGTCCATCGCCGCTTCCTCGGCCGCCTGGCGGACCTTCTCGCGGCGCCGCTCGCGCTCCAGCCGCACCGCCTCCTCGACCAGGTCGCGAGCGATCTGCTCGACGTCCCGGCCGACGTAGCCGACCTCCGTGAACTTGGTCGCCTCAACCTTCACGAACGGAGCATCGGCGAGCTTCGCGAGCCGGCGGCTGATCTCGGTCTTTCCGCAGCCCGTCGGGCCGATCATCAGGATGTTCTTGGGCGTGATCTCGTCGCGCAGCTCGGGACCGAGCTGCTGCCGCCGCCAGCGGTTGCGAAGCGCGACTGCGACCGCCTTCTTCGCCTCGTCCTGGCCGACGATATGCTCGTCCAATGCGGCGACAATCGCTTTCGGGGTCAGCTTGGATTTCAGCAAGTCGGATGCCCCGGCGCTGGTGGTGACTGGCGTTTGGTAGTTCATGTGCACGCTAGATTGGAAACGCCGTGCGGCTGTTCAAGCGTCTCCGTCGCCAACGGTCTCGATCGTAAGCTGGTCGTTGGTGAAGACGCAGACCTCGGCGGCGATCGCCATTGCGCGGCGGGCCAGCACTTCCGGGTCCGGCTCATATTCCGCCAGCGCGCGGGCTGCGGCGAGCGCGTAATTGCCGCCCGAGCCGATCGCGGCCACTCCACCTTCGGGCTCAAGCACGTCGCCGTTGCCGGTGAGGATCAGCATCGAATCCTTGTCGGCCACGATCATCATCGCTTCCAGCTGGCGGAGATATTTGTCCATCCGCCAGTCCTTGGCGAGCTCGACGGCGGCGCGCAGGAGCTGGCCATTATATTGCTCGAGCTTGCTTTCGAGCCGCTCGAACAGGGTGAAGGCGTCGGCGGTCGCGCCCGCAAAACCTCCGATCACATCGCCGTCGCCAAGCCGCCTCACCTTGCGGGCATTGGGCTTGATGACCGTGTTGCCCAGGCTGACCTGTCCGTCGCCGGCGATGACGGTCTTGCCATCCTTCCTGACACCGAGGATCGTGGTCCCGTGATACTGTTCCAACTGCGGCTCCTTCGAGCGGCGATTTGGGATTGCCCTATCCGGCTTGCAAGCGCCGCTCGAAACGGCGGTCGGGGATCAGCCAAAGGACTGCCACCGCGACGTAGAGCGCGACCGACACAAAAGGCGAAACGAGAAATGCAGCCATCAGCCCCACGACGTAGAAAATCATGCTGATCCATTCCTTGTGCTTGGCGCCGACGGCTTTCGCGATTTCCGATTCCGCGCCTTCGGCGGCGATCAGCGAGCGTTCCAGCACCCAGTAGAAGATCGCCGCCATGAACAGGACGATGCCGAAGGCGGTGACCGGAAAAACAGTCACTCCGCGCTCGCCGACCCAGCGGATAACGAACGGGAACAGGCTGAGCCAGAAGAGAAGTCCGAGGTTCGACCACAGGACCCGCCCGTTCACCCGCTTCGCCCAATTCATCATGTGATGGTGGTTGTTCCAGTAAAGCCCGACGTAGATGAAGGAGAGCACATAGGCGCCGAACAGCGGAATTTCCGGGCTGAGCGCGGCGAAGCCGGTGCCGTCGGGCACGTGAAGCTCCAGCACCATGATTGTGATGATGATCGCGAACACGCCGTCGGTGAAGGCCATCATCCGGTCGGGTTTCATATCCGCCCTCTCTGCACCGCCGATGTCACCGGGGTCGAGTCTCCGAGTCAATCGCCACGCCCGACTGCGAGCGGATCCACTTGATCAGTTCGTCGAGCAGGATCGCCTGCTCGGTCGCAAGGAGGCTGCCGGGGTCAGAAAATCGATCTTCGCGGGCGGCTTCAGCATGCCCTCCGTCGGTAATGGGAATGCAGGGCACTGGCGCTTTTCCGCCAGCGCCGGGATCGGCTGGGGCGGAGTGGGCCTGCTCGCGCAGGCGCCGAGCATCACCGCGGACAGAAGCAATGCGGCTTAAGCAGCTCCTCCGCTATCGCGAGTCGAGCCACTGTGAACCATATTGGTTCTATGTAGGAAAGTCTTTTTGGTTAATTCAAGCTAAGTCAAGCGCCGCCAGCACGCGCTCGGTAAGCGCCGCACAATCCGCACCGGCGAACGGGAAGCTTCCGGAAAAGACGTCCTTCACTTCCGGCGCCAGCGCCTGCTGAAGTTTTGCGCGCGCCCGATGCAGGCGGGTCTTAACCGTCGCACCGGGAATCCCGAGCGCCTCGGCCGTATCCTCGACGCTCAGTCCCTCGATTTCGCGAAGGACGAATACCGAGCGGAAATTATCGGGCAGATCCGCGACCGACTTTTCGATCAGCGAGCGGAGCTGCTCGCGGGCGACCGTCACGTCAGGCGCCGGTTCGGCCGACGCCTGAGTCAGCCGTTCGCGATAGGATTCCATCAGGGCGACACCTTCGCTTTCGAGCTGTTCGCGACGACGGCGCTGGACGCGCAGCCGGCCGAGCGCCTCGTTGATGACGATCCGGGTCAGCCAGGTGCTGAGCGACGAGCGCCCCTCGAACCGGTCGATCGCCGAAAACGCACTGAGATAACCGGCCTGCACGGCCTCTTCCGCGTCGGCGCGATCCTTGAGGATGCTCCACGCCGCGCGGAACAGCCGCTGGTTGTTCGCCGTCACCAGGTGGCGAACGGCCTCCCTGTCGTGCCGGCCGCAAAGCCGGGCAAGCGCGACGTCGTCCAGAGCGGCATAATCGAGGTGAGCCTGGGCCGTCATTTCTCGACCTTTAGCACAGCCTTCATTCCAGGATGATATTTGCACACGAACGGGAAGGTGCCCGTTTTCGTCACCCGCATCCGCACCGCCTTGCCTGCCGGCAGGTCGATGTCGAACACGCCCTTGTCGGTCGCGCTGTGACGCAGGAAATCCCGATTGTCCCAGACGATGATGTCGCCCTTGTGCACTTCCGCGGGCATCGCTCCGAACTTCATCTTGTCGATAACGACCGTGTAACTGTGCGTAGCCGCTGCTGCCGGGGCTGATGGCAGCAGCGACCACAGGGCGGCGGCAAACAGGGGGGGAAACCGCCGCATTTTCATCATTTCAACTTCGCCTCGATCTGTTCGGCGTGATGCTCGTGTTCGGTGAACAACGTCAGTCCGCTCTCCAGAAGCGACTTGAGCTGGGCATTGTGCGTCGAGGGGATCAGGGTCGTCTTGAGAGCGCCGGTGACCGTCTTGTGGAAGGCGACCTCGTTGGCGACATAGGCCTTGTCGAAGGCGGCGCCGTTGAGCGCTGCCAGCTTCTTCGTTTCGTCAGCGGCCCCCTTGGTCAGCGCCTTGCTCGTGGCATTGTCTTCGGGCGTGACCTTAAGCTCCTTGACCAGCGCCAGCGCCTTTGCGTTAACGGCGGAGTGATCCCGGACCATCTCGCTAGCGAATTCGCGCACGGCCTTGTTGTGCGACTTGGCCAGCGCCTGCTTACCCGCGGCGACGTCGATGTTGCCGGCGGTGTAGGCGATATGGGCGATCTGCGCGTCGTTCGGCCCGTCCGCCGCCATGGCGACACCGGCTGCGGCCATCGCGGCTGCAGCAACAAATCCAGCGAGTTTATAACGCATTCCAATCCTCCTTCATTCGAGCGGGCGGGGAACCCCCTTTTCGCGCTCCTCGACCGATTGGATGGAAAATCGAAAGGAAGGTTCCCGACCGTGACTCTCATTCGTAATTGCGTGCTCGGTTTCACAGCGGCGCTGGCCCTGGTTTCAGCGCCTGTATCGGCCAGGCTTTCGCCCGCCGAGCAGAAGATGGTGCAGGTGGTGGATTCCGAGCACGACCGGACGGTCGCAATGCTCGGCCGCTGGGTCGAGCAGAACAGCGGGACCATGAATCTGGACGGCGTTCGAGCCGTCGGCGCGATGCTTCGGCAGGAGCTGGAGCCGCTCGGTTTCAAGATCCGCTGGGCGGACGAGAGCGGCGCGAGCCGCGCCGGGCACCTCATTGCTTATCACAAGGGCAAGGGGAAGAAGCTGCTCCTGATCGGCCACCTCGATACGGTGTTCGAGAAAAGTTCGTCGTTCCAGCACTGGGAAGTGAAGGGCGATACCGGCGTCGGCCCGGGCTCGAGCGACGACAAGGGCGGGATGGCTGTCATCGTCGCTGCGCTCAGGGCAATGCAGCAGGCCGGGACGTTGAAGGACGCCGACATCACAGTCGTCCTGAGCGGCGACGAGGAGGATGCGGGCAATCCGATCTCGATCTCGCGCGGCGACCTCATCCGCGAAGGCAAGCGTGCCGACATCGCTATCGATTTCGAGCCGCTGGCCGTCCGCGACGGACACGACATGGGGTCGACCGCGCGCCGAAGCTCGGGAAGCTGGACTCTGACGGTGAGCGGACGAAGCGGGCATTCGAGCGGGATATTCTCTCCCGGCGTCGGCTATGGGGCGATCTACGAGCTCTCGCGGATCCTCGACGAATTCCGCCGCGAGCTCCCAGAGGCGAACCTGACCTACAATGTCGGACTGGTGACCTGCGGAGCGACCGCGGAATTGCAGGACGGCGGCCTCAAGGGCGTATCCACCGGCAAGACCAACATCATCGCCGGAACCGCCATCGCGCGCGGCGACCTGCGGGCGCTCAGTCAGGACCAGATCGATCGCACCAAAGCGAAGATGCAGGCGATCGTCGGGCGCAACCTGCCCGGAACCACCGCGATCGTCGACTTCGACCCGGGCGACTATCCGCCGATGGCCCCGACCGAAGGCAACCGGGCGATCCTCGCCAAATTGAACGGGGTCAACCGCGATCTCGGCCTTGAGGCGATGGGCGAGCTTCCGCCTTCGGACCGTGGCGCCGGCGACATCAGCTTCGTCGCAGCCGACGTGGATTCGCTGGCTGGCATGGGTGCGTCCGGGAGCGGCAGCCATGCGCCGGGGGAAACCGTCGATATCCCGTCGATCTTCAAGCAGGCCAAGCGGACCGCGATCCTCCTCACCCGCTACTCGCGCGAGCGCTGAGGCTTATTGGGTTGAGGCGACCTCCCCCGAGCCAAACATCTGGGGCATCGCAAGCGTGTCCCAGCCGTAGGGATCGGGCCGGAAGACCACCCCGTTCCCGCGCGCCGACGCCGTCAGGTAGGTGATGAACACCGGCACCGGCTGCGGCACCGGGAAGGTCTGCTCGCGCGATGTGCTCGGCTGCGGAACCCCGCCGAACACCCAGCTTGCGAAACGCTTGTAATCCGCGAGCCGAATGCAGCCGTTGCTGACCCAGCGGTCGCTTTCGCCGAACAGCTCCTTGTGCGGTGTGTCATGCAGGTAGATGCCGAACTCGTTGGGCGTTTCGAACTTCATCTTGCCCATGGAATTCCACGGTCCGGGAAGCTGCCGGACAAGGACCGTCGGCTGTTGCCTGCCGGAAGCGATCGCCTTCCAGTTGACCGACTTGGGATCGACCGGCTGACCATTGCCGCTCCAGTCCGACAAGACCTCGTAGTGGAAGTCCTTGAGATAGGAGAGGCCCTGCTGCCCGATACGCTTGGCCGTGAGCGACCGGATCAGCTCCGGCGGGACATTCCAATAGGGATTGGCCTTCGCGTCCTTCAGGAGCACCGCCATCATCGGGGTCTTGGTCTTCGGGGCTCCGACGACGACTCGCATTCCGTCGACGACCCGGTCGTGGTCGACGAGATAGGCTTCTGCAGCACCGACATCGACAACCACGTAGCGGGGGAACAGGCCCGTCTTGGGCAGGCGGTAGGCCCGCTCCGTGTTGATGGCGAGGCGCTTCACATAATAAGCCGCGCCGCGGTTCAGCGACGCAATTGTCGCCTTGCCGGCAATGCCGTCCGGCGTGCCGAGGCCATGCACCTGCTGATAGGCGCGGACGACTTCGCCCAGTCTCTGGTCGAAGCTGTCGCCGGCCGGCAGCCCGAGGCGAGTGCGGAGCAGCCTCACCCGCGAGCCAGTCGATCCGGGCTTGAGAGCTGCGCCCGCGGGAATCTTGACCTGCGGCAGACGCGCCCAGCTGTTCTCATATTGCTGCAGCGCCTGGCCGAGCGAAACGAAAAGCGGATTGGGGAGATTGTCGCGGCGGCCGCCGAACGCCCAGTCGAAGCTGATGACCCGAAGGAGCCAGTTCTCCGGACGTTGATGCCGCCTGGCGACAGTGTTGAGCTGCGGGTCGACATAAACGAAATCGATCCCCTGCTTGATGGTGTGCGGAACCGGGATCGGCTCATCGCCGAGGGGCGCCGCGACGAGCGGAGTCGTCGCCAACAGCGCAACCGCGCTGACGATCAGTCGGTACTTCTTGTGCATGGCTTTGGGTTGCTGTCCCGTCCTGGTGTTCGGATGTTTCCTAGTTCAACGCCACAGTTGTGGAATTGTTCGCGTTGCCCCGCCCTGAACGCGCGGTTTGGCCGAACGAAAGGGTGGCGAACAACTGTTTCCTGGACACTGTGGCTTTTGCGCGACTTGTTTCGGCGAAGCGGCGGCGCATAGTCCATCGCGGAGCCGCAGTCCGGCTTTGATGAGGGGGTCTGATGTCTCTGGGTCGCTCAATCGTTCGCGCCTTTGCCGGCGGGTCGGCGCTGGCTCTTGCCGCAGCAGCAACCCCGGCCAGCGCTCAGCGCGTCGATAACATCGTCGCGTTCGGAGACAGCTATGCCGACACCGGCAACCTGTTCAAGATCATCGGCTTCAACCCGGCCCCGCTCGTCTATCCGACAAGCCGCTTTTCGGGCGGCACCAATTATATCGACACCCTTTCGCAGATTCTCGACGTGCCCGCCGAAGATTTCGCCATCGGTGGCGCGAATACCGACAATACGAACATCAACGGTCCGGGAATTCCGGGCTTCGTGACTGAATGGAATGCCTATCTTGCCGGCGGCGGCGGTCCTTTCCCGACGGTTCCGGGAACGTTCGATCCCGGCGACCTCGTCACCTTCTCGATCGGCGGGAACGATGCGCGGGCCTATCAGAAGGCGGGCGGAAGCCTCGCCGGAGCGCCCGTCGCCGCACAGACGTCCGCCGCTTTCGCCAAGGCCGGGCTCGACGCTCTGGTGAACGCCGGCGCGCAAAACATCAGTTTCCTTGCCGGCAACACGGCGATTCTTCCGGAAGTCGCGGGCGATTCCGCCGCGCAGGCGGTCCGCAACTCCTTCTCGACGACGTTCAACACGGCCATGCAGGGCACGCTTGCGGGCTATGCCGCAAATGGAGTGACGGTCCATTATCTCGACCTGACTCTCGTCGGGCAGCAGATTGCCGCCGATCCCGGGGCTTACGGACTGACGAGCACCGGAGCCTGCTCGCCCGCGCCTCAGTGCATCGGCGACTCCAGCTACACGAACAAGTTCCTGTTCTACGTCGACAACCTGCACTTGACCTCCGCGGGCTTCGCAATCGTCGCGCGGTATATCGATGCGCAACTGACCGCACCGCTCACGCTCGAGGCGCCCAGCGACATGGCCCTCGACACCGCGCGACAGTTCGGCCGCACGCTCGCCTTCCGCGGCGACGTTAACGGCAGGACCGCTGCGCCGGGGATCCACGTCTTCGTGAGCGGCGACGGTTTCTCGCACCGGATCGGCGCCAGTCAGACCAACGACGCGTTCAAGATCGACGGTGTCGGTGCGACGGCCGGCGTTGAAGCCGGGATCGGGCTCGGAATGGCGGGTGTCGCGGTCAATTACACCCGGTCGCGCGTCCGCTTCGGCAACGATGCTGCCCGGGACAACGGCCACAGCTACCAGATCGGCGCCTATGCCGGAGTTGGAGTCGGGCCGCTGTTCGCCCAGGCACACCTTGGTTACGGCAGCGACCGGCACCATATCCGCCGCGCCGGAGTCGTCGAGGCGATGAGCGCGGACCCCGACGGGCACCACATCCTTGCCGGAGCCAGGGGCGGTTACCTGATGCCGTTCGGACTGTTTCGCGCGGGACCGGTGGTCGGCCTCGATTATGCCAAAGCCAAGGTGAAGGCCTACACCGAGGATGGCGATCCGGCGCTGAGCCTGAATGTTTCCGGCCAGAGGTATGAGGCGCTGACCGGAAACCTGGGCCTCGAGGTTCGCGGATCGGCGACCGTCCCCGGCGTGGGCGTTCATCCCTATGTGCAGGCCCTGCTCGAAAAGGACTTCATCGGCGACGGACGGACGATTTTCTATGCGCAGACCGATGCGCCGGCGATCGTCAACCGCTTCGATTACGAGGGTCGCTCGAAAAAGCTGTACGGCCGGCTGAACGGCGGCATCTCGGCCTCGGTCCTCGGCGGGATCGGCGTCGATGCATCCGTATCGACCACCGTCGGGAAGAAACAGGGCAATGAGGTTTCGGCGCTTGTCGGAGTGCGCCTTCCCCTCTGACCGGCTGGCAGTCGGGCCAGCTTGACTCCGGATTCGTTTCGGAGCCTCATCGCTATCGCGGCGCCTCGCTCCGCCGCATCGAGGGGGAACAGCAATGGCGACAACTGCCCGGGGCCGCACGCCCATTCATTTGTGGATCGTCGGTTTTCTTGCGCTGCTGTGGAATGCGTTCGGCTGTTACGATTACCTCATGACCAGGATCCGCGGTGCGGACTATATCGCGACCACCATGCCTGGCATCGACGCCAACGCCGCGCTCGCCTGGATCAATGCGATGCCGCTCTATGCCCAGATTGGCTGGGGTCTCGGCGTATGGCTGGGGCTGCTCGGATCCATGCTTATGCTGGTCCGCAGTCGCTGGGCCGTCTGGTCCTTCGGCCTTTCACTGGTCGGCGCGATCCTCAGCCTCGGCTACCAGATCGCGCTCGCACCGCCCATGCCGGGCGCCGCCGTTGAAAGCGGAATGATGAAGCTGGTGCCCTACGTCATCATCCTCATCGCCGCGTTCCTGTTCTGGTACAGCTGGAGCCAGGAAAAGAGGGGCGTGCTCGGATAAGGATTCTCGCGGGCGGGCGCTAACCGCGCCGGCCGCCGAATCTTGCCCGCTGAGTCTTGCCGAAGCGGCCCTTGCGGGTGCCGGGCTTGCCTTCCGTGGAGTGGCCGATGCGCGGGGCCACGCGATCGGAGTCGGGGATTCCGAGTTCGTCTTCCTCGAGCCGGCGGATTTCGTCGCGCAGGCGCGCGGCTTCCTCGAACTCCAGGTCGGCAGCGGCCTTGCGCATACGCTCTTCGAGATCGGCGATGTACGCCTTGAGATTATGACCGACGAGGTGCGGCCGCTCCTCGTCGCCTGTATCCACCACGACGCCGTCGCGAGTTGTCAGGTGCGACATGATGTCGTGCACGTTGCGCTTGATGCTTTCGGGAGTGATCCCGTGCTCCTGATTGTAGGCGACCTGCTTTTCGCGCCTGCGGTTCGTCTCAGCGAGCGCGCGCTCGATCGATCCCGTGATCGTGTCGGCGTAGAGGATGACCCGGCCTTCGATGTTGCGCGCGGCGCGGCCGATCGTCTGGATCAGCGAGGTCTCGGAGCGGAGAAAACCCTCCTTGTCCGCGTCGAGGATCGCGACCAGCCCGCATTCGGGAATATCGAGGCCTTCGCGGAGCAGGTTGATCCCCACCAGAACGTCGTAGACGCCGAGCCGAAGCTCGCGGATCAGTTCGATGCGCTCCAGAGTCTCGACGTCTGAGTGCATGTAGCGGACCTTCAGGCCCGCCTCGTGGAGATATTCGGTGAGATCCTCGGCCATGCGCTTGGTCAGCGTCGTAACCAGCGTCCGGTAACCCTTGCGGGCCGTGAGCTTCGCCTCGTTGATCAGATCGTCAACCTGGTCCTCGACGGGCTTGATTTCGACCGGCGGGTCGATCAGCCCGGTCGGGCGGATCACCTGCTCTGAGAAGACTCCGCCGGTCTCGTTCATTTCCCACGGGCCGGGCGTTGCCGAAACGAAGGTCGTCTGCGGGCGCATCGCGTCCCATTCGTTGAACCTCAGCGGCCGGTTGTCGATGCAGCTCGGCAGCCGGAAGCCATATTCCGCGAGCGTGATCTTCCGCCGGTGGTCGCCGCGGGCCATCGCGCCGATCTGCGGCACCGTCTGGTGGCTCTCGTCGATGAACAGGAGCGCGTTGTCGGGGAGGTACTCGAACAGGGTCGGCGGCGGCTCGCCGGGCAGGCGGCCGGTGAGGAACCGCGAATAATTCTCGATGCCCGCGCACGAACCGGTCGCCGCGATCATCTCCAGGTCGAAATTGGTGCGCTGCTCGAGCCTTTGCGCCTCGAGCAACCGCCCTTCCGCCTGCAATTCCTTCAGCCGCTCGGCGAGCTCGTGCCGGATCGCCTCCATCGCCTGCTTCAGAGTCGGCCCGGGCGTGACATAGTGCGAGTTCGCATAGACCTTGATGGTATCGAGGCTCGCCGCCTTCTTCCCCGTCAGCGGATCGAATTCGACGATCTCCTCGATCTCGTCGCCAAAGAAGCTGACCCGCCACGCCGTGTCCTCATAGTGCGACGGGAAGATCTCGAGATTGTCGCCGCGGACGCGGAAGTTGCCGCGGGCGAAGGCATTGTCGTTGCGGCGGTACTGGAGCGCGACGAGCTTTCGGATGACCTCGCGCTGATCCTCAGACGCGCCCTTCTTCAGCGAAAAGGTCATCGCCGAATAGGTCTCGACCGACCCGATTCCGTAGAGGCAGGACACCGAGGCGACGATGATTACGTCGTCGCGTTCCAGGAGCGATCGCGTCGCCGAGTGGCGCATCCTGTCGATCGCCTCGTTCACGCTCGACTCCTTCTCGATGTAGGTGTCGGTGCGCGGGACGTAGGCCTCGGGCTGGTAATAGTCGTAGTAGCTGACGAAATATTCGACCGCATTGTCGGGGAAGAAGCTCCTGAACTCGCCGTAGAGCTGCGCGGCGAGGATCTTGTTGGGAGCAATCACCAAGGCGGGACGCTGCAGCTCCTCGATGACCTTGGCCATGGTGAAGGTCTTGCCGGACCCGGTGACGCCCAGCAGCACCTGGCTTCGTTCGCCCTCGCTCGCCGCTTCGGTAAGCTCCCTGATCGCCTGCGGCTGGTCGCCTGCCGGTTCGTAGTCGGATCGGATCACGAACTTCCGCCCGCCCTCCGCTTTCTCCGGGCGAGCGGGCTTATGCGGGACGAACGCTTCGCCCGTTTCCGGCTCTGCAAGCGAAGTGCGGATTTGAATTGACATTACTGCGATATGGGACCCGCCGCCGCGCGCCGCAATTCACCGCTTGAGCCAGACCTCAGCGCACTGCGTCTTCCCTCGCCAATGGCCGACAAAGCTCCTTGATTGCCTCGGCCGTAAGCGGTGTCTCCCGGACGGCTTCGGGTTTGATCCCGAAGCTCGCGCCGAGCGCAGTTATCCTCGGCAGGTTGGCATTAATCTTGTCGGCCGCAACCTGCGCACGCGAGCGCGCCTGTCTCACTGCGGCGAGGTCCAGCGGGCCCAGGCCGCCGGGATCATCCAGTTCGGCAAGAACGCTCCAGGCGTCGGTCTCGTCTGCGGCTTTCTGGGCGTACCACTGGAATCCGTCATAAAGCTCCGCGTAGCTCAAGCGCACGGCAAGGGGCATGTGCCCGGCCACCTGGCTCGACATTGCCGTCTGCCAGACATTCGTTCGTGGACGCCAGAGTTGCGGCTGCCCGAGCGGGTTGCGAGCCAAAAATGCTTCGCGGGAGCCTGTGCGGGCCAACAAGTTGCGTATTTCGACAAGCCGGCGGTCGATACAGGCGCCCTCCTGCTGACGCTTCGCGATCGCTCCAAGATTGTACTTTACTTCGCGGTCCAGCGCGCGGCGGGCGTCCGCAACTTCACTTCGCCAGTGAAGCCATTCGGCTACCTGCTGCGCTCCGAGCGCGATGAGAACGCCGAGGACGATCACGCCGACTTCGCCCATAAAAGCGCGCCATCCGTGAAGCGGTTTGGGAAGATGCAAATGCACGTGCGTGGCCCCCAGCGATTACGCGAGCGTAACAGAAGGGCTTATGTCCGCAATGGGCCGAATCCGGACTCTGCTTTACCTTATTGCCTGACGCCCCGCGTGGCGTAGGATGCAGCCCGCGAAGAGGGGGAGGTCCGCCGATGAAATCCGCAATCCTCACAATCGTGCTGCTGCTTCCGCTCGCCGCCTGCGGGTCGAAACCCACGGTCGATGAGAAGAACGCCAGCGTTGAACAGGTCGCCAACCGCGTTGCCGAAGTCTCAAAGTCGGAGGGGACGATCCGCCCGGGCCAATGGCAGTCGACCATGACCATCGAGGAAATGGACATGCCCGGGATGCCGCCCGAGGCGCGGGACCAGATGAAGAAGATGTTCGCACAGGCTCGAACCACCGAGCATTGCGTGACGCCCGAGGAAGCGCGCCAGCCGAACCCGAAGATGTTCGCCGGCAACGAGCAGTGCCGCTACGACCATTTCACCATGGGCAATGGCAAGATCGACGCCGAGATGCATTGCAACCAGGCGGGCTCGGCCCAGACGATGACGATGGCCGGCACCTACGGGCCCGACGCCTACGCCATGCATATGACCTCGAAAACCGAGGGCGGGCCTGCGGGCGAAGCCATGTCGATGAAGATGCGGGTCGAGGCGAAGCGCGTCGGCGAGTGTACGGCGAAGCAATCCTGACGGCGGTTCGCGCGTTCACGGACAGGTGAAGGCGCATATCCTCATCAACCGCGGCGGCGGATCGGTCGGCGACGCGCTTGCGATCGAGCAGGCGCTCGGCGCTGCCGGCATTGACGGCGAAGTCCAGTTGCTCGACGGCGAGGGCTTGCACG
>Ga0207657_10000428_pt1 | contig 44668 bp, 42 predicted proteins | sample KBSC33metaG_FD_184316 | JGI IMG/M metagenome (GOLD analysis project Ga0207657, IMG submission 184316) | Corn rhizosphere microbial communities from Kellogg Biological Station, Michigan, USA - KBS C3-3 metaG (SPAdes) (version 2) | ecosystem: Host-associated > Plants > Roots > Rhizosphere > Soil ... | reverse complement strand
CGCATGCGTGACGCCCTGGCGCGCGTTGTGTCGCCGGGGAGGTGCTCACACATGCGTGGCGCGCTGGCGCGCGTCGTCGCTTCGATAACGACGTGCGGTGCGATCAAGGCGAGGCCCGCGTCGTGGAAGGATCTGTTCTTCGAGCCCATCCATTCGGCGCCGGGAAGCTGACGCAGGCTCTCGCTCCCGGGCGTTACGGCGACCCGCCGGGCAGCACGGCACCCTTCGGCCACAGCAGCCACTCGCTGCCCTGCTGGCGCATCCGTCCCGCCTGTTGCCCGGCTTCGTCGCCGAAGCCCCAGAAAAAGTCGGCGCGAACGGGCCCGCGGATTGCGCCGCCCGTGTCCTGTGCCATGACGAGCCGCTGCAGCGGGGTGTCGGACAGCGGCTCGGTCGTTGCGAGGAACACCGGCGCGCCGAGCGGGATCGCACGCGGGTCGACCGCGATCGCACGACCGGCGGCCAGCGGCACGCCGAGGCTGCCGATCGGCCCGTCGATCGCCGCCTCGAGCGAGCCCTGCGGTGGCGGCGGCACCTCACGAAAGAACACGTAGCTCGGATTTTCGTCGAGCAGCGCCGGCAACTGGTCGGGATGCGCGCGACCCCATGCGCGAATGCCCTGCATCGACGCTTCGCCGAGCGTCAATTCCCCGCGATCGATCAGCACGCGCGCGACCGAGCGAAACGGCTGTCCGTTCTGGTCGGCGTAACCGACGCGAATCACGCTGCCGTCGTCGAGCGCCACCCGCCCCGAGCCCTGGATCTGCAGGAAGAACGCATCCACCGGATCGGTCACGTAGACGAGCGCCTTGCCGTTGGTGGCGGCGCGGCCGGCGTCGATGTCGGCGCGCGGCCAGTAAGGCACGACACGCCGGCCGTCGAGGCGTCCGCGCACGCGCTTGCCCTTGAGCTCGGGGTACAGATCGGCGAGATCGACGATCAGCAGGTCGTCGGGCGGCGCATACAGCGGTGCCGCGTACCGCGCACTTTGCGTTCGCGAGCCGTCGAGCAGCGGCTCGTAATAGCCGGTGACGAGTCCCTGGTCGCTCCCATCGCTGGCGCCGACGCGGTACGGCGTAAAATTCTGCTCGAAGAAGCGTCGAACGGCATTCGCATCCTCGGCATCGACCGTCTCGCTCGCGGTACACGGCGCCTGCCACAGCGGCTGCGTGCGCGGGCGCGCGACGAGCGCCTTGCAGCCCACGCGAAACGCCGGCCACGCGTCCTGCACGCGATCGGCGCTCCAGCCGGGCAGCTGGTCATACGTGGCAAGCGTGAACACTGCGCGCGCCGGCCCCGGCGGCGGTTGCACCACGGGCGGCGCAACCTGGCATCCGGCGAGCGCCGTCGCGGCCGCGACGAGCGCGCTGCGCACGAAGCGCATCAGTATCGGGGTTGCATGTCGATCGGGGAGGCGTGGCAATGGCGTGGCTTGTATTCGAATCGTTCGTCGCATTGCTGGTTCTGGTCGGGATCGTCGCGTGGACGATGGCGCCGAGCCGCAAGCGCGGACGGCGGCCGGAAGACGAGGATTGAGCGGCGCCTTCGGCGGCACCGCACGCGGGCTCAATGCAGCGTGCGTGGAATGGACAGCGTGAACGCGGGAATGGGGACGTCGAACGCGAGGCCGTCCTCCGCTACCATGTGATACGACCCGCGCATGGTGCCGACGGCGGTGGGGATGCTCGCGCCGCTCGTATATTCGAAGCTTTCGCCGGGCCGCAGCACCGGCTGCTTGCCGACCACCCCCTGTCCCTTCACTTCCTGGACGCGGTGCTCGGCATCGGTGATGATCCAGTGGCGGCTGACGAGCTGCGCCGTGACGTCCCCGGTGTTGGTGACCGTGATCGTGTAGGCGAACACGAAATGGTTCTTGTCCGGATCCGATTGCTCCGGAAGAAACGTGACTTTCGGTGCTACGGTGATTTCGTAACGTTTGTGCTCCGCCATGTCGCTGCTGCCCGATCTTTTCTGAGATTATAGTCCCCGATGCCGCGCACTCATCGCATTGCTCCGTCGCTGCTGTCCGCCGATTTCGCGCGTCTCGGCGACGAAGTGCGCGCGGTCGTCGCCGCCGGCGCCGACATGGTCCACCTCGACGTGATGGACAATCATTACGTGCCCAATCTCACCGTGGGTCCGCTCGTTTGCGCCGCGATCAGACCGCATGCGCAGGTGCCCATCGACGTGCACCTGATGGTGAAGCCGGTCGACCGCCTCGTCCCCGATTTCGCCGCCGCGGGGGCCGCGTACCTGAGCTTCCACCCCGAGGCGTCCGAGCATGTCGATCGCACGATCGACCTGATCCACGACCACGGCTGCAAGGCGGGACTCGTGTTCAATCCCGCCACGCCGCTCGACTGGCTGATGCACACGCTCGACAAGCTCGATCTCGTGCTCATCATGTCGGTCAATCCGGGTTTCGGCGGGCAGTCGTTCATTGCGCATGCGCTCGACAAGCTGAAGGCGGCGCGCAAGCTCGTCGACGCCGCAATGGCACGCACCGGGCGCGACGTCCTGCTCGAGGTGGATGGAGGGGTCAAGGTGGAAAACATCGGCGCCATCGCGGCGGCGGGCGCCGATACGTTCGTCGCCGGCAGTGCGATCTTCGGCAATGACGATTACCGCGCAACGATCGCGGCGATGCGCGGCGAGCTCGCGCGATTGACATGAGCGGTGTCGCGCCGTTCCCAGGCGGCGAATCGCGATGATCACCGAAACCGAGTTTCGTGCGCTCGCCGCGAAGGGCTACAACCGGATTCCGCTGGTCCTCGAATCGTTCGCCGATCTCGACACGCCGCTGTCGCTCTACCTGAAGCTTGCGCAGCAGCGCTACACATTCCTGCTCGAGTCGGTCGTCGGCGGCGAGCGCTTCGGGCGCTACTCGTTCATCGGCCTGCCGGCCAAGGTGCGTCTGCGCGTCAAGGGCCCGCACGTGGAAGTCGAGGACGCCCGCGGCGTCATCGAGCGCCACGACGGCGATCCGCTCGCGTTCCTGCGCGCGTTCCTCGGCCGCTTCCGCGCGGCGCCGCTTCCGGGATTGCCGCGCTTCTGCGGCGGTCTCGCCGGCTATTTCGGCTACGACACCGTGCGTCACATCGAGCCGACGCTCGGCGAGCGCAAACCCGGTGTCGACGACGGGCTCGACGATCTGCCCGACATGCTGCTGCTGCTGACCGACGAGCTCGCCGTCATCGACAACCTCGGCGGCAAGATTTCGCTGATCGTCTACGCCGATCCGGCCGAAGCCGACGCGTACGCACGCGCCCAGGAGCGGCTCCAGCACCTGCGCCGCGCCTCGCGTGCACCGCTCGCCATTCCATTCCAGACCGCGACGGAGGTCACACGCGCGGAGAGCGAGACGGGCCCCGACGCGTTCCAGGCGGCCGTGCGGCGCGCCAAGGACTACATCGCGGCCGGCGACATCATGCAGGTCGTGCTGTCGCAGCGGATGCATCTGCCGTTCGCCGCGTCGCCGCTGTCGCTCTACCGTGCGCTGCGCTCGCTCAACCCGTCGCCGTACATGTTCTATTACGACTTCGGCGACTTCCACGTCGTCGGGGCCTCGCCCGAAATCCTCGTGCGCAAGGAAGCCTCCACGGTGACGCTGCGTCCGATCGCCGGCACGCGGCCGCGCGGCGACACGCGCGACGCCGACGAGCGCCTCGCCCGCGAACTCGCCGCCGATCCGAAGGAGATCGCCGAGCACGTGATGCTGCTCGACCTCGGCCGCAACGACGTCGGCCACGTCGCCGCGACGGGCAGCGTGCGGGTGACCGAGCAGATGGCGATCGAGCGCTATTCGCATGTGATGCACATCGTGTCGAACGTCGAAGGCAACCTTCCGCCGGGCACGACGAGCTTCGACGTGCTGGCGGCGAGCTTCCCGGCGGGGACGGTGAGCGGCGCGCCCAAGGTACGGGCGATGCAGATCATCGACGAGCTCGAGCCGTCGGCGCGCGGCGTTTACGCGGGTGCCGTCGGCTACATAAGCTTCCAGGACGACATGGATCTCGCCATCGCGATCCGCACGGCGGTCGTGCGCAACGGCATGCTGTACGTGCAGGTCGGCGCCGGCATCGTGCACGATTCGGTGCCCGAAGCCGAATGGCAGGAAACGCTCAACAAGGCGCGCGCCGTGCTGCGTGCAGCCGAGCTCGTGCAGTTGGGCCTCGACGCCGAGCCGTAGCGGAATTACCCGCCGCATCGCACGCGCGTGGCGCAGCTTTTACCGGCGCAGGTAATTCGTGCCGGGAGGCGGCTCGCCGCGGGCGGGAAGCGTCGTTGATTCGCCACGACTTTCGACTGCGACGGAACTGGCATGACGGGTGCTGGCTCACAGGGGTCACAGGCCGAGGGATCCTCCATGGACAAAATGCAAATGCGTGCCGCCGCGCGCGCGTTCATTCGCGCTGCCCAGATGCCGGGCGTCGGCGAGCCTCCGCCGCGCACCACGCGCGAGCAGGCCAAGGCAATGATCGACGATACGCCGGTGCGCACGCGCGGCCGCACTCCGCCGCCCATCGACAAGGCGCGTGCGCGCCAGGCGTGCGCACCGATGGGTGCGCTGCATTCGATCGTCGTCACGGTCGATGTGCGCAAGCGCCGGCGCACCTGGTACATCGTCGACCCCGATCCGGCGGTTGCAACGCAATATTCGGCGGCGGGGCTCGATCTCACGCCCGGCTGCAAGGTGCTGGTCGACGCCGAAGCGATGCGGCCGGTTGCGCTGGTCGATTTCGATCCCGCGGTAAGCGCGAGCGACGCCTCGCCGATGCCGCACGGCTTCAATCCGTATTTCGATCTGCCCGCGGGCTGAGCGACGCCTGATCCGCCTCGACTACACGGTCGACCTGCATTACGAAGTTTTCGGCGACGCCGATTTCGTTTTCAGCATCCACGCGGCGCACACCGGGCAGCAGCGCGTGCTGCACGAGGCGCTCGCCGTCGCCCCCGCCGTCGCGTGGCGCGTCGACACCGAGCCGGTATTCGGCAATCGGCTGTTGCGCCTGCGCGCACCGGCCGGCCCGCTCGACGTTCGCTACGAGGGCAGCGTGGAGGTCGCGCATTACACGCGGGAACGCGTGGACGTGGTCGCAAGCGCCCTCGCCGACCTTCCCGTGCAGGTATTGCCGTTCCTGCGCCCAAGCCGCTATTGCCAGGCCGACGAGGTGCAGCAGCTCGCCTGGCGCGAATTCGGCGGCCTTGCACCCGGCTACGAGCAGGTCGATGCCGTTTGCCGCTGGGTCCGCTCGCGCGTCGAATTCCGCGTCGGCACCTCGACGATCGCCACCTCGGCGCTCGATACGCTCGGGCACGGCGTCGGCGTCTGCCGCGATTTCGTGCATGCGACGATCGCGCTGTTGCGCGCGCTCAACTATCCGGCGCGATTCGTCACCGGCGTCGACTACGGCGCACCGGCAGCACTCGGGCCGCCCGATTTCCATTCGTACGTCGAAGCGTGGATCGGCGGGCGCTGGTGGCTCTTCGATCCGACGGGGATCACGCCGCTCACCGGATTGATCCGCATCGGCACCGGGCGCGATGCCGCCGACGTCGCGTTTGCCACGATGTTCGGCAACGTGCGCGGCGGCATGCCGAAAGTCGCGTTTGCGGCGCTCGTCGATTCCGATGCCGGGATCAGCCTGCCGGAACCGACGACGCTCGCCGTCTCCACCGCAGTGCTCTGACCGGGCTGGGCGCTCGCTTGCGCCGTCCGGCGTAGGACTGACGGGGACACCCACCTGCCGGCGCACCGACTTCCCGAATCGGCGCTGCTCCGACTGCGCCTGCACGGGCGCCGCCGCAGAATGCCTCCACATCGACGCCGCCGGGCCGAACGGACCGGACGCCGGCGTCACAACGAGGAGGCTTCATGGGTACACAGCAAAGCCGATCGGGGCATGGCCGGCAAGGCAGCCAGCAGCAGGGCCAGCAGACCGAGCGTCGCCCGGAACAGGATCGCGACCTGCAGCGAAACAAGCAAAGCGATCGCAGTCAGCAGCAGCACCGCCAGGGCGGCGGTGGTCGCGGGCAGCAGCAGGCCTCGGGTTCCGGCAGCGGGCAGTCGGCGCCGAGCGGGCAGATGCAGGAGCGCCAGCAGAGCCAGCTCGGCGGCAATCGCGATTTCACGCACAAGATGGAAAACGAGGGCCGCGAGCAGAACCGCGAACAGCAGAACATGCGCCGCCAGCAAAGCCAGCAGAACGTGCACGGCGAGGGCAACTACGCCGCGTCGAAGCAGTACAACGACGCGACGAAGGATTACGCGAAGTCGGGTCGCGCCGAGCCGGCAGCACGCGCTGCCGCGCCGAAATCCGATGCCGATGCGCGGGCGATGGACGCGGCCGAAGCCGAGGGCAAGCGGCACGCGAAGGGCGAGGATCCTGCGCTGAGCCGGCGCGCGTCGCCGTCCGGCGAAGCGTCCGAAACGCCGCGACCGGGCCACGAGGAGCAGTGAGCGATGCGCCCTTATCTCAATGATCCGGTCGCGTCGCAGCTCAACTCGATCCCGTTGCTCGATGCGAGCTCGCTGCCGTCGAACGACGACTGGGCGCTGCTCGAATCGATCAATGCCTACGCCGAGCCCGCGACCGACTTCGAACCGGATCACGACCGTTACGGCCGTGTCCGGGTAAGCGCGTTCTACGACGAGTAGCACCGCGAAAGATCCGCATGGCGCGGATGGTCGCGGGATTTGTTTGATCCAATCAGTTCGGGAGGTTTGTCATGCTGCAATACGCTGCGGTGTTTTTCGTGATCGCGTTGATCGCTGCGGTATTCGGATTCACCGGCATCGCCGTCGGTGCGGCCGAAATCGCCAAGGTGCTCTTCTTCATCTTCCTGGCGCTGTTCGTGATATCGCTGCTCGTAGGGATGTTCCGGCGCTCGCCGTGATTCCGCGGGCCGATCGCATCACCCCACATTAGAAGACGCAGTAACGCCAGGACCGTTACCTCGAAGCCCCTCGAACGGCGAGTTCGGGGGGTCTTTTTTTTGGTCGAGCTAGAATGCGCGCACATGCATCGCCGCGCGGCACACCGCGCGGCGAGCCGGGGTTCGCCGCCATGCTGCTGATGCTCGACAACTACGACAGCTTCACCTGGAACCTCGTCCAGTACCTGGGCGAGCTCGGGGCCGCGGTCAAGGTCGTGCGCAACGATGCCGCCTCGCTCGACGAAATCGAAGCGATGCACCCGGAGGGGATCGTCATCTCGCCCGGGCCCTGCACGCCGAGCGACGCCGGGATCTCGGTGCCGCTCGTGCGCCGTTTCGCGGGCAAGGTGCCGATCCTCGGCGTATGCCTCGGCCACCAGGCGATCGGGCAGGCGTTCGGCGCGCGCATCATCCGCGCCCAGCGGGTGATGCATGGCAAGCTGTCGTCGATCGTGCATGACCAGCGCGGTGTGTTCACCGGGGTGCCGTCGCCGTTCAACGCCACGCGCTACCACTCGCTCGCCATCGAGCGCGCGAGCCTCCCCGAGGTGCTCGACGTCACGGCCACGGCGGAAGACGGCGAAATCATGGCGATCCGTCATCGGGAGCTGCCGGTCGAAGGCGTGCAGTTTCACCCCGAGGCGATCCTCACCGAGCACGGCAGGAAGCTGCTCGAGAATTTCGTCGACGGGCTCGGGGTTGCAAGCGCCGTGACATGAGTCTCCGCGCATTCGCTGCGTCGTCCGTGCCGCAATTTTCACCGATCTGAACCCTATGGCCATTACGCCCCAGGACGCGCTGCAGCGCACGATCGAGCACCGCGAGATCTTTCACGACGAGATGCTGTCGCTGATGCGCCGGATCATGAGCGGCGAAGTCTCGCCGGTCATGATCGCCGCTCTCACCGTCGGGCTTCGCGTCAAGAAGGAGACCATCGGCGAGATCGCCGCCGCTGCGCAGGTGATGCGCGAGTTCGCGACGCGGGTCGACGTCGAGGACGCGGGCGACCTGCTCGACATCGTCGGCACGGGCGGCGATGCCTCGCACACGTTCAACATCTCGACGGCGGCGATGTTCGTGGCGGCGGCTGCGGGTGCGCGCGTGGCGAAGCACGGCAACCGGTCGGTGTCGTCGCGCTCGGGCAGCGCCGACGTTCTCGAAGCGCTCGGCGCGAACATCACGCTGTCGCCGGAGCAGGTCGCACGCTGCATCGGCGAGGCGGGCGTCGGCTTCATGTTCGCGCCCGCGCACCATGGCGCGATGAAGCATGCGGCGGCCGTGCGCAAGGAGCTCGGCGTGCGCACGATCTTCAACATCCTCGGACCGCTGACCAATCCCGCGGGGGCGGGCCACAGCATGGTCGGCGTGTTCCACCCCGACCTCGTCGGCATTCACGTGCGCGTGCTGCAGCGGCTCGGCAGCCGGCGCGCGCTGGTGGTTTACGGCAAGGACGGCATGGATGAAGTATCGCTGGGTGCGGCGACGATGGTCGGCGAGCTCAAGGACGGCGAGGTCACCGAGTACGAGATCCATCCCGAGGACTTCGGCCTGCACATGAAGTCGAACCGCGGCCTCAAGGTCGCCGACGCCCGGCAATCGAAGGAAATGGTGCTGGAGGCCCTCGGTGATGTCGAGGGCACGCCGCGCGAGATCGTCGTGCTGAACGCCGGCGCCGCGCTGTACGCGGCAGGGATCGCCGATTCGATCGGCGACGGCATCGCACGCGCACGCGAGGCCATCGCGACCGGTGCGGCGCGCCGCAAGCTCGACGCGTTCGTCGCCGCAACCCAGGCGATCGGCAAGCAGGCATGAAGCCGGACACCAGCGCAGACGGTGCGCAAGCATCGGGAGGTCATGCCCCCGACAGCGACATCCTCGTGAAGATTCTCACGGCGAAGGCCGAGGAGGTGATCGCGGCACAGGTCGCGCGTCCGTTCACCGCCGTCGACCGCGAAGCGCGCGCGGCCGCGGCGCCGCGCGGCTTTGCGCAGGCGATCCGGGCGCGTATCGACAGCGGACGCGCAGCCGTCATTGCCGAAATCAAGCGCGCGAGCCCGAGCAAGGGTTTGCTGCGCGCCGAGTTCGATCCGGCGTCGATCGCCGCATCGTACGAAGGCGCCGGCGCAACGTGCCTGTCCGTGCTGACCGATCGGCCGTTCTTCCAGGGCGCGCCCGAATATCTGGTCGAGGCGCGCGCCGCATGCGGCCTGCCCGCGCTGCGCAAGGAATTCATCGTCGACGAGTACCAGGTCGCCGAGTCGCGCGCGCTCGGCGCCGACGCCGTGCTGCTGATCGTCGCGGCGCTCGACGACGCGCGGCTCGCCGCGCTCGAAGCCTGCGCACGCGATTACGGGATGGACGTGCTCGTCGAAGTGCACGATGCCGCGGAGCTCGATCGCGCACTGGCGCTCGAAACGCCGCTGATCGGCATCAACAACCGCAACCTGCGCACGTTTCACGTTTCGCTGCAGACGAGCGTCGATCTCCTGCCGCGCATCCCGCCCGGGCGCGTCGTCATCACCGAAAGCGGCATCCTCGCGCGGCGCGACGTCGCGCAGATGCGCAGGCACGGCGTGAACGCCTTTCTCGTCGGCGAGGCGTTCATGCGGGCGCCGGATCCGGGCGCTGCGCTGACGGCGCTGTTCGGCGCTTGATGCGCTTCGGCATGAACGAGCATCCTTCGTCGGTTCCACACGATGTCGGCGATCGCCGCTGAAGGCGTCAGCAAGGTCTGGACGACCGCGAGCGGCGCGGTGCGCGCCGTCGACGACGTCTCGTTCGCGTTCGACGCGGGCACGCTCAACGTGCTGCTCGGGCCGTCGGGCTGCGGCAAGTCCACGACGCTGCGCCTCGTCGCCGGGCTCGAGGCCTGCGATGGCGGACGCGTCCTGATCGATCACCGCGACGTGACGCGGCTTCCGCCCGCCGCGCGCTCGATCGCGATGGTGTTCCAGAGCTACGCGCTGTTCCCGCATCTGACGGTGGCCGAGAACGTGTCGTTCGGATTGCGCGTGCGCCGCACGCCCGCGGCGGAACGCGCCGAGCGGCTCGCGCGGGTTGCCGATCTGCTCGGGCTGACGCCGCTCCTCGAGCGCAAGCCGTCGCAGCTTTCGGGCGGACAGCAGCAGCGGGTGGCGCTCGGCCGCGCCATCATCGCGCAGGCGCCGGTCTGCCTGATGGACGAGCCCTTGTCGAACCTCGACGCGCAGCTTCGCGCCGAGATGCGGCTCGAAATTCGTGCACTGCAGCGAAAGCTCGGCATCACCATCGTCTACGTGACGCACGACCAGGTCGAGGCGATGTCGATGGCCGACCGCGTCGTGCTGATGAGAAACGGCAGGATCGAGCAGAACGGAACGCCGGTGCAGCTCTACGAGACGCCGGCGAACACGTTCGCGGCGCGCTTCATCGGCACGCCGCCGATGAACCTGCTGCGCCTCGACGCGGGAGCGGGCGGCGCGGTGATCGCGGGAACCGATGGGCCGGCGCTCCTCGATGCGCGCTTCACGCAAGGGTTGCTCGGCGTGCGTCCCGAGCACGTCGAGCTCGTGTTCGAGCGCGGCGTGCGCGGCGGCGTCGACAATGTCGAATATCTCGGCGGCGATTCGCTCGTCAGTTGCCGCGTCGGCGGGCAGCCGCTCGCGGCGCGCGTCGCCGGCAGCGTGGCGCTTGCGCGCGGCGATGCCGTCTGGCTGCGCTGGGCGCCGGGCGCGCAGCACTATTTCGATGCCGACGGGATGCGCGCAACGAGCGAGCCGCGCGAATCACCGGTCACGTTGATGGCCTGATGCATCCATTCGTTACACCAAGGGGAGGGATCATGAAGCTTTTTCGCAGCATGCTGAGAGGGTTCGCCGGCGTGGTGATCGCGCTGCTCGCCGGGGCCGCGGTGGCGCAGGCGCCGGTGGAGGTGCCGTTCTTCTATCCGGTCGCGGTCGGTGGACCCATCACGAAGATCATCGACGCGTTCGCGGCCGACTTCGAAAAGGAGAATCCCGGGGTCAAGCTGCGGCCGATCTATTCGGGGAGCTACCAGGAATCGATCGCCAAGGCGCTGACCGCGGTGAAAAGCGGTGATCCGCCGGTGACGTCGATCCTGCTGTCGACCGACATGTTCACGCTGATCGACGAGGATGCGATCGTGCCGTTCGACGACCTCATCAAGACGGCCGACGACAAGGCGTGGTTGAAGAGCTTCTACCCGGCGTTCATGGAGAACAGCCAGACCGGCGGCAAGACGTGGGGCATCCCGTTCCAGCGCTCGACGGTGGTGCTCTTTTACAACAAGGATGCATTCAAGGAGGCGGGCCTCGATCCGGATCGGCCGCCGCAGACGTGGACGCAGATGCGCGAATACGCGCAGAAGCTCACCAAGCGGGACGCCTCGGGCAACGTCTCGCAGTGGGGCGTGCAGATTCCGTCGTCGGGCTTCCCGTACTGGCTGTTCCAGGGCCTTGCGATCGAGAACGGCGTCAACCTGATGAACCAGGCGGGTACCGAGGTCTATTACGACAAGCCGGAAGTCGTCGGTGCGTTGCAGTACTGGCTCGACCTCGTGAACAAGTACAAGGTGCATCCGCCCGGCATCGTCGAATGGGGCACGACGCCGAAGGATTTCTTCGAGCGCAAGGTCGCGATGATGTGGACGACGACCGGCAACCTCACCAACGTCAAGAACAACGCCAAGTTCGATTTCGGCGTCGCGATGCTGCCGGCCTCAAAGCAGCGCGGCAGCCCGACCGGCGGCGGCAACTTCTATATCTTCAAGAAATCGACGCCCGCGCAGCGCGAAGCGGCCTTCAAGTTCATCAAGTGGGTGACGGCCCCGGAGCGTGCCGCGCAGTGGGGCATCGACACGGGTTACGTTGCGGTGCGTGCCGACGCCTGGGAGACGCCGGTGATGAAAAAGTACGTCGCCGGTTTCCCCGCCGCGGCGGTCGCGCGCGACCAGCTCCCGTTCGCGAAGGCCGAGCTGTCGACGCATGACAACCAGCGCGTGACGAAGGCGCTGAACGACGGCCTGCAGGCCGCGCTCACCGGCACGAAGGGCGCCGCGCAGGCGCTGAAGGATGCGCAGCGCGAAGCGGACCGGCTGCTGCGCAGCTACAAGTAGTTCGATGACGCGAACGCGCGAGTGGCTCTACGCCTGGCTGCTGCTGCTGCCGGCCGCGACGCTGCTCGCGCTCTTCACGCACTACCCGGCAATCGCCAACCTGTGGCACAGCTTCTACTCGACGCCGAGGGGCGCGCGGCCGGCGAAGTTCATCGGGCTCGACAACTATCGTGCGCTCGTCGACGACCCGATCTTCTGGCGGGCGCTGTCGAACAACCTGTGGTACGCGCTCGGCACGATTCCGCTGTCGATCGCGCTCGCGCTGCTGATGGCCGTATGGGTCAACGGACGCCTGCCCGGGCGCGGCTTCCTGCGGCTCGCGTATTTCACGCCGACGGTGTTGCCGATGATCGCGGTCGCCAACATCTGGCTTTTCTTCTACACGCCAGGCTATGGCCTGCTCGAGCAGATCACCGGATTTTTCGGATGGCCGAGCCACAACTGGCTCGGCAGCCAGAGCACCGCGTTGCCCGCGCTGATGATCGTGACGATCTGGAAGGAAGCCGGATTCTTCATGATCTTCTACCTGGCCGCCCTGCAGTCGATGTCGCCGCATCTTGCCGAGGCGGCCGCGATCGAGGGCGCGTCCCGCAGCTACTTCTTTCGCCGTGTCACGCTGCCGCTGCTGATGCCCACGACGCTGTTCGTGCTCGTCAACGCGGTGATCAACGCGTTCCGCCTCGTCGACCACATCGTCGTCATGACGCGCGGCGGACCGGACAATGCGACGGCACTGCTGCTTTATTACATCTTCGAGATCGGTTTCCGGTTCTGGGATTCGTCGTACGCGGCGGCGCTGACGATGGTGCTGCTGGTCCTGCTCGGCGCGGTGGCGATCGTCCAGTTCACCTTCCTCGAGCGGCGCACGTTCTACCAGTGAGATGAGCGTATACGCGCCGCGGGGCATCACGCACTCGCTCGAAACACTCGGCGCGTGGGTGCTTGGCGTGCTGTGGGTGTTGCCGCTCGTGTACGCGTTCTGGACCGCGTTCCACCCGCCGGCGTACTCGACGAACTTCACGCTGGCAGCGCCGCTCACCCTCGGCAATTTCGTCAAGGCCTGGCAGGCGGCACCGTTCGCGCGCTATTTCGCAAACACGGTGATCCTCGTCACGATGGTGCTCGCGGCGCAACTCGTGCTGGTGACGCTCGCCGCCTATGCGTTCGCACGCTTTCGCTTCCCCGGACGCGACGTCGTGTTCGCGCTCGTGCTCGTGCAGCTGATGGTGATGCCCGACGTGCTGATCGTCGAGAACTACCGCACGATGACCGCACTCGGCATCAAGGACACGATCCTGTCGATCGGCCTGCCGTACATGGCGAGCGCCTTCGGGATCTTCCTGTTGCGCCAGACGTTCAAGACGGTGCCGCGCGAGCTCGACGAGGCGGCGCGCGTCGAGGGCTGCTCGCCGCTGCAGACGTTATGGAAGGTCTACGTGCCGCTCGCGCGGCCGACGTACATCGCGTATGCGCTCGTGTCGATCTCGTACCACTGGAACAACTTCCTGTGGCCGCTCATCATCACCAATTCGGTGGAATCGCGGCCGGTCACGGTCGGCCTGCAGGTATTCTCGGCCACCGACCAGGGCATCGACTGGTCGATCATCAGCGCGGCGACGCTGATGACGACCGGGCCGCTGCTGATCGCGTTCCTGCTCTTCCAGCGGCAATTCGTGCAATCCTTCATCCGGGCCGGCATACGCTGATGAAACTCGTTACTTGGAACGTGCAGTGGTGCCGCGGTGTCGACGGCGTCGTCGATCCGGCACGGATTGTCGCCGAAGCGCGAAGGCTCGCCGATTTCGACGTGCTGTGCCTGCAGGAAATCGCGGATAACTATCCCGATCCCCGGCTCGCGGGCAGCGACGGCTCGGACCAGTTCTCGCGCCTTGCGCAATTGCTCCCGGGGTTCACCGCGGTGCCCGGCGTTGCGGTCGACCAGCCCGGTGACGACGGGCGCCGGCGTCGCTTCGGCAACATGATCCTGTCGCGCCTGCCCGTGCGGCAGGTGTATCGGCATCTGCTGCCGTACCCGTGCGATCCGGGTGTGCCCGGGATGCCGCGCATCGCGATCGAGGCGGTGATTGCCGCCGGGACCGCCGAGGCGGATCACATCCGCGTCATCACGACACACCTCGAATACTATTCGGCGAAGCAGCGCATGGCCCAGGTCGACGCGCTCCGCGCGATCTACGCCGAGGGCCATGCGTACGCGCGCGACGCGCAGGTGACGATGACCGATGGCGGTCCGTTCCAGACGTTCGTCCGGCCGCGCGCAACCGTGATCACCGGCGACTGCAATTTCGAGCCCGATTCGCGGGAGCACCGGCGGATGCTCGCGCCGTTCGCCGATGGAACCCCCGCGCTCGTCGACGCGTGGTCCGCGCTTCATCCGGGCGAAGCGCATCCGCCGACGTTCAAGATCTACGAGAAGAAGCGGCCCGACGAGCCGGAGCTCCATTGCGACTTCATCTTCATCGGCGAGGAGCTTCGTGCGCGCCTGCGCGGCATCCGCGTCGACGTCGAAACGCAGGCGGCCGACCATCAGCCGGTCATCCTGACGCTCGCATGACGGCTCGTCCGCGCCCCGCCCGATGAACGGCGCCGCCACGCGGCCGGCGCGTGGCGGCGCTGTCGTCGACGTCGTCCTGCGCGTCGAAGGCAGCGTCGAGGCGCTGCGCCGGTCGGTCGAATGTCTCGTCATGGCGGCGAACGCCACGCCGTTTCACGTCATCGTCGTCGCGGGCAGCGCGCCGGGCTCGGCTGAAGCGATCGACGCTGTGCTGCGCGGGATCGCGGCCCCCGCGGATGTTACCGTGCTGCGCGCCGAGCGCGACGCGAGCGAGACGCACACGCTCGAGCGCGCGCTCGCGCTGCATCGCGATCGCGATGTCGTGCTCGTCGCATCGGGCGCCGAGGTGCACGGCGACTGGCTCGACCGGCTCGTGTCCCATGCGCAGCGCGATGGCATCGGCGCAGTCGGAACGTTCTCGAACGTGGGAAGCGCCGCTTATCCGGGCGCGGCGGCAGCCGATGCGCTTCCCGACGGCGAGACCGCCGCGTCGCTCGACCGTCTGTTCGCGCGCGTGAACGCCGGCCGTTCCAACGAAGCCGACGCGGTCGATGGGCCGTGCCGTTACGTCACCCGGGCGGCACTGCGCGCGACGGAAGGCGCGCCGATCGGCATTGCCGGCGACGACGCGGGCGCGACGTGCGGCTGGTCCGCGAGCGCGGCGAGGGCCGGCTTTCGAACGCTGATCGCGGGCGACGTCTTCGTTGCGCACACCGGGTCCGCGCGGCGCGACACCGCACGGGCAGCGCCGGCCGCCGGCATCGTGGCCCTCGCAAGGCGCATCGACATCGCCCGTCTCGCGGCATCGGCGCGGCCGGCCATCGTGTTCGTTTCTCACGCGTGGGGCGGCGGCATCCGCCGCTACATGGACGATCTTGCCGCGCTTCTGCGCGATCGCGCCGACGTTTTGTACCTCGAGCCCGCTGCAGGGCGCACGGTGAAGCTGCACTGGCCGCGCAGCGGCGAGACCTTCGCCGCGTGGTTTCGCCTGCCCGACGAGATGACGGTGCTGGCCGGCATGCTGCGCGACATCGGCGTTGCGCGCCTCCACTTCCATCATGTGCATGGGATGCCGGAGTCGATCCTCGATCTGCCGCGCGCAACCGGCATCGCCTACGACTGCACGCTGCACGATTACTTCGCGATCTGCCCGCAATATCACCTTGCCGACGAGCGCGGCCGTTATTGCGGCGAGCCGGATCGCGCGGGCTGCGCGACGTGCCTCGTGCACCGGCGTGCGCAGTGGCCGCTCGACATCGACGCGTGGCGGGCGCGCTTCGCCGAATTCCTGGCAGGGGCTGCGCGCGTGGTCGCGCCGTCGCACGACGTGAAAGCGCGCATCCACCGCTACTTTCCGGCGTTGCCGATCGCCGTATGGCCGCACCCCGAGCCCGACGCCGCGCCCGCTCCGCGGATCGTTCGCGTCGTCACGCTGGGCGGGCTTTCGCCCGAGAAGGGCCTGCACGTCGTTGCCGAATGCGCGAAGGATGCACAGGCTCGCCGGCTGCCGCTCGCATTTCGCGTGCTCGGCGCAACGGCACAGCCGATCCCGCAATCGCCCGACGTGCCGCTCACGCTCCACGGCTCGTACGCCGAAGACCAGCTGACGACGCTGCTCGCGGCCGAGCACGCCGACGTGCTCTTCTTCCCGGCGCAGGTCCCCGAGACGTATTCGTACACGCTGTCGGTTGCGCTTGCGACCGACACGCCGATCGTCGCCGCGGCGATCGGCGCATTTCCCGAGCGTCTTGCCGGCCGGCCCCGCGTGCGGATGCTGCCGTTCGATGCGCCGGCCAGCGTATGGAACGATGCACTGATCGACGTTGCGCGCGAAGCCGTCGGCTCGCGCGCGGGCGCGTCCGTCGCGGCCGCACCTCTTCACGCCGCACCATGATGGACCGCGAGCGCTACGTCGAACGCTACCTTGCGCCGGTTGCAGCGTCGAAGCGCGACGTGAGCGGCGAAATCGGGGAATTCGATCCGCGGCATTTCGAGCCGCCGGACGCCGGGCAGGAAGCCGCAGCGCTGACGTTGTCGCAGCTCTTCGTTGCCGGCGTATTGTGCGGCCATGCGGAGGCGCGCGCCGAGCTCGGCCGACGCAGTGACGCGGCCGATCGCGATCTTGCGACGCTCGACGAGGCACGCCGGCGCCGCGATGCGTCGGGCGATGGCATCGCACTGGGGCTCGTCGAGGCCGAGCGTCAATTGGCGGCGCTGCGCGAGCGCACGCGCGCACTCGAGGAAAGCGCGCTCGCGGCGCGCAGACGCATCGGCGAGATCGAGGCGTCGACGACGTGGCGCATGACCGCGCCGCTGCGCTCCGGGGTGCATCGGGTGAAGATCGCGGCCGCCGCGATGCAGACGCAATGGCGCGTGACGCAGCAGCTTCCGCGACATGCCGGCACAGCGCTCACGATCCTGCGCAACGACGGTGCCGGCGCACTCGCGCGCCGTGTCGTGCGCAAGCTCCGCGCGCGTCCGCGCTTCGTGCCGCCGGCCCGTCCGCTCGCGCGACTCGAGCCCGCCATCGCCCCGCTCGCGCTGCGGACATCGATCACGCCGCGGACGTCGATCGTGATTCCCGCATATGGCGAACCATTGCTGACGTACAGCTGCCTTGCGAGCATCGCGCGGCATACAAGCGGCGAATTCGAGGTGATCGTCGTCGACGACGCATCGGCACAACCGCTCGCCGAATGCCTTGCGCAAGTCACCGGCGTGCGCTTCGAGCGCAATGCCGCCAACCTCGGCTTCGTCGGCACCTGCAATCGCGGCGCGGCCATCGCTCGCGGGGACACGCTCGTGTTCCTCAACAACGACACGCTCGTCACGCCGGGGTGGCTCGAGGCGCTGACCCGTGTGCTGGACGAGGATCCCGATGCGGGGCTCGTGGGCGCGAGGCTGATTTACGCGGACGGCCGGCTGCAGGAAGCCGGGGGCATTACGTGGCGCGACGGCAGCGCGTGGAATTTCGGCCGCGGCGACGATCCCGATCGCCCCGAATACAACTATCTGCGCGAAGTCGATTACTGCTCGGGCGCCTGCCTTGCGATCCCGCGCGCGCTGTTCGCGCAGTTGAACGGATTCGACACGCGTTATGCGCCCGCCTACTACGAGGATGTCGATCTCGCTTTTGCCGTTCGCGCCGCCGGCCGCAAGGTCGTCTACCAGCCCGCCGCAACGATCGTGCATTTCGAGGGGCAGACGTCGGGCACCGACGTCACGCAGGGTGTCAAGCGCCACCAGGCGATCAACCAGGCGGCGTTCGCCGCGAAATGGGCGAGCGCGCTCGCCGCGCATCAGCCGAACGGGACCCGTGTCGAGTTCGAGCGCGACCGCTTTGCAACGAAGCGGATGCTGGTCATCGACGCGCGCATGCTGACACCCGATCAGGATGCGGGGTCGCTGCGGATGCAGGCGATGCTCGAGATCGCGACGGCGCTCCGCTGCAAGGTGACGTTCGTCGCCGACAATCTCGAGCATGGTGAGCCGTACGTCGAGGCACTGACCCGGCGCGGCATCGAAGTGCTGTTCCATCCGTACGTGCGCTCGGTGGCGGAGCTGCTCGTGAAGCGCGCGCAGGAATTCGACGTGATCATGCTGTCGCGCCACTACATCGCCGCGCGGCACATCGACACCGTGCGCAAGGCGGCGCCCCGCGCGCTGATCGTGTTCGATACGGTCGACCTCCACTTCCTGCGCGAAGAGCGCCTTGCGAGGCTTGAAGGCGGGCGTCTTGCAGCGCATTCCGCACGCGCCCGGCGCGGCGAGGAGCTCGCGTTGATCGCGAAGGCCGACGTGACGCTCGTCGTCTCGGACGCCGAGCAGGCGGTGCTGCGCGAGCTCGCGCCGGCCTCGCGCGTGATGCTGCTGTCGACGATCCACGAGCCCGTGGCGCGCGTGCCCGGCTGGGCGGCCCGACGCGGCATCGTGTTCGTCGGCGGCTTCGAGCACCCGCCCAACGTCGATGCGATGCGCTGGTATGCGAAGGAGGTCATGCCGCACGTGCGCCGGCTTTTGCCGGGTGTGAGCACTTACGTGATCGGAAGCCGGATGACGGCGTCCATCGAAGCGCTTGCCGCCGGCGATTTCGTCGTGCTCGGCTACGTGCCCGATATCGCGCCGTACCTCGGGGCATGCCGCGTATCGATATCGCCGCTGCGCTACGGCGCCGGCGTCAAGGGCAAGATCAACACGGCGATGAGCCACGGATTGCCGGTGGTCGCGACAACCGTATCCATCGAAGGGATGCACCTCGTCGACGGCGCCGACGTGCTCGTCGCCGACGAGCCCGAAGCATTCGCCGCCGCGATCGCGCGCGTGCACGAGGACAGCGCGCTGTGGGAACGGCTATCGGCCGGCGGACGCGATAATGTCGCGCGCCATTTTTCGCGCGCCGTCGCGCGCGAAGCGCTTACGGCGCTGCTCGCGCTCGCACCGAAGTAAACAGCGCGTCGAACACGGCGTGGCCGCGCGCCAGGCCGCGCTGCTCGAACTTCGTGAGCGGCCGCCACGCCGGGCGGGGCGCGAAGTCCGCGGCCGTGTTGACGAGCAGCGGCTCGGCCGCCAGCGTGGCGAGGATCTCTTCGGCGTAGGGCGCCCAGTCGGTGGCGACATGCAGGTAGCCGCCGGGTGCGAGCGCGGCAGCGAGCGCATGCACGAACGGCGGCTTCAGGAGCCGCCGCTTGTGGTGCCGCTTCTTCGGCCAGGGATCGGGGAAGTAGACGTGGATGCCGGCCAGCGATGCGGCCGGAATCATCCGCGCGACGACATCGACCGCGTCGTGGCGCAGCACGCGCACGTTCGTGAGCTGCATCGATTCGATCCGGCGCAGAAGCGCACCGACGCCAGGCCAATGCATCTCGACACCGAGGAAGTCGACATGCGGCTGCGCCGCCGCGATCGCCGCCGTGGTCTCGCCCATGCCGAAGCCGATCTCGAGCACGACCGGGGCGTGCCGGCCGAAGAGCGCCGCAAGGTCGAGCGGCGCGGAAAGGTTCACGCCGTAGCGCGGGTAGAGCTCGTCGCACGCGCGCTGCTGCGCCGGCGACATGCGTCCCTGGCGCAGCACGAAGCTCCTGATGGCGCGCGCGGGGGCACGGTCCTCCCGCGCTTGCGGCTCCGCCGCGACGCTGCTTCCCGATGGGCCCAGTTCGCGCTCGGAGCGGCCCGTCGCGCTCGCGCCGCTCTGCCCGGTGACGCTCATCCTGGTCGAGCCTTCTTCCACGACGGATCGTCGAGCCGCCGCTCGATCGTGCGCCGCTGGCCGTCGTCCAGCGCATAGTCGAGCGTGATCGCGCTGGCGTTGCGCCAGGCGACGCTCACGTCGGCCCAGGCGGCGGGGGGTGTCCACACCGCTTCCTTGCGTATGCCGTCGCTGCCGATGTGCCAGATCGCCACTTCGTTGTCGCATTCGTTCGCGCAGAAATCCGCGGTGGCGAAGCGGCGGTCGTCGGGGCCGAGCACCGGCTCCGCCGGGACGCGGTATTCCCCGCCGCCATGGCGCTGCACGAGCATGAAGCCCGTCCGCTCGCCGCGCGTGGTGAACAGCACCAGCGTGTCGACGCGCTCGAGGTAATCCCACACGGCATAAGTCGTCGCGCCCTTGACGTTGACCGAATCGTGAAACACGCTCAAGCCGTACGGCGCAAGCGTCACGCGCAGTTCGTCGCCGTTGCGCTCCGCAATGCGTGAAAGCGAGCGCAATTGACGCGCTTCGACGAGGCGGCCGCAATGTGCCTGATCGTCGGCCTCGGCGCACAGCGTCGCGAGCTCGGCGCGCGGAACCGGCGCCGCATGCACGAAAGCGGACAGCAGGAGCGCGCCGAATGTCCAGCGGACATGCCGGCGCATGCAGCGGAAGCCGCTCAAGCGATGAGGCCGGTCGTGGGCGAGCTCGGTGCGCCGGCGTAGTGCTTGCGCGGCATGCGACCGGCGAGAAAGGCCTCGCGTCCCGATTCGACGGCGAGCTTCATTGCGCGCGCCATGCGAACCGGCTCGCGCGCTTTCGCAATGGCCGTGTTCATCAGCACGCCGGCACAGCCAAGCTCCATCGCGATGGTTGCATCGGACGCGGTACCCACGCCCGCGTCGACGATCACCGGCACGCGCGCCTCGTCGAGGATGAGGCGCAGGTTCCACGGATTGACGATGCCCATGCCGGAGCCGATCAGCGACGCAAGCGGCATGATCGCGACGCATCCGATCGCTTCGAGCTCGCGCGCGACGATCGGATCGTCGGACGTGTAGACCATGACCTGGAAGCCGTCCGCCACGAGCCGCTCGGCGGCCACCAGCGTCTCGCGCACGTTCGGGTAAAGCGAGCTTGCGTCGCCGAGCACTTCGAGCTTGCAAAGCGGGTGGCCGTCCAGCAGCTCGCGAGCGAGGCGCAGCGTGCGCACCGCGTCGTCGGCCGTGTAGCAGCCGGCGCTGTTCGGCAGGTACGTGAATTCGGAGGGCGGCAACGCATCGGCAAGCGACGCTTCGCCGGCGGTCTGGCCGATGTTCGTGCGGCGAATCGCGACGGTCACGATCTCGGCGCCCGACGCGACGATCGCATCGCGCGTCTCGCCGAAGTCACGGTACTTCCCGGTCCCCACGAGCAGCCGCGACCGATAGGCGCGGCCGGCGATGCGCAGCGGATCCGCGAGCACGAAGGCATCCTGAGGAGCATTCATGTGCTGATTTTACGCCCGCGCTGTCAGCCGCCGCCGACGGCGCCGACGATTTCGAGCCGGTCGCCTGCGGCCAGCGGCGTATCGGCGTAGCGGCTGCGCGGCACGATCTCGCCGTTGCGCTCGACGGCGATGCGCTTGCCCGCGAGACCGAGCGAGGCGACGAGCTCGGCAAGCGTCGTGGCGTCGACGCCGGTGGCCGCACCATTGAGCGTGATCGTGAGCATGATCAGCTGCGGTAGCGGACCATCGCGCGGCGGATGAACACGAGCTGGCGCGCGAAGCGCGTGCAGGCGCGGCACAGCCGCAGATGCAGCGCGAGCTTGAAACGCTCGACGCTCGCCAGCGGCCGCTCCTCGCGGCGCGAAAGGAGCCGGCTCGCCTCACGGCAGGAAACGATGTGTGTCAGCCGGTGCAGCATGATTTGCGGGGCCTCAGCGCCGCGGAGCGGCGGCGAACCAGTTCTGCTCGAGGCACTGGCGCAGCGAAACGCGCGCGCGGTGCAGGATCACCCACAGGTTGTTCGCGGTGATCGACAATTCCTTACAGATTTCGTCACTTTCGAGCTCCAGGATTTCGCGCAGGGTGAAAACCCGCGCGGTGGCGGGCGGCAGCCTGTCGAGGCAGCGCGCGAGAACGTCCATGAACTCGCTTTGCGCCAGTGCGTTCTCGGGGTCGCCCCAGTCGGCCGGTGGCGCTTTCCACGCGCCGTCATCGGTGAACATCCCGTCGAGCACGTCGACGTCCAGCGTCTCGTCGAATGCAGTGGCGGCGACCGGCCGGCGCTGCTTGTGCCTGATCGCGTCGACGATCTTGTGCTTGAGGATCCCGGTGAGCCAGGTCTTGAGGCTCGAGCGGCCCGAAAAACCGGCGCGGCCGGCGAGCGCGGCCACGAACGTTTCCTGCACGACGTCTTCGGCGAGATCGCGGTCGCGAAGCTGCAGTCGTGCAACGCGCAGCAGGTAGCGGCGATGCGTGTCGAGCTCGATGGCGAAAGGGTCGGCGTCCAAGGTCGGCGCGGGCGGTGTCGTCACGGCGGTGCCGTGATCGCATCTTAGGCCAATTCACATGCACGCGTTGTAGCCCGCAATTTGTGACTCGCTTGCGGCAGATGTCCCGCGCGTTGCGCGCAGCGCGTGGCACGCGACTTGCCGTGGGTCGCGCATCATGCGAAACGATGCGACACACCCGGCCGCCGCGGACGACGCCGCGCTCGGCCACCCAATTCTCGACCCGCAGCCGGCACCGAAGAGCGGCGCCGAGATCGCGCTGGCGCGCGCAACCATCCGTCCACTTGCCGATACGGCGTACGACAGCGCGCGAACGCTGGCCTCGACCGAGCGCGCGACATCGAATGCACCGTTCTACGTTGGCGTTCGCGGGAAATTCGCGTTTGCGCTGCTCGTGAGTGGCAGCTGGTTTGCGCTCACCGCGCTGATTGCGCTGCCGTGGATTGCCGAGCTGTCGACGCGCATCGGCGCGCCGCTTGCGCTGCTGGGCATTGGCGGCATTGCGCTGGTCCCGGGATTCATGAACGCGTTCCTGATCGCGAGCCTGATGCTCGACCGTCGGCCGCCGCGCAGCAAGCCGAGCCGCTACCCGGCCGTGTCGATCCTGATCGCCGCTTACAACGAGGAGGCGTCGATCGCCGATACGCTGCGCTCGATCAACAACCAGGACTATCCGGGCGTGTTCGAGGTTTTCGTCATCGACGACGGGTCGCAGGATCGCACCGCGGCGATCGTCGACGCCTGCGACAACGACTGGCTCCACCTGCTGCGCCAGCCGCACAACGCCGGCAAGTCGGCGGCGCTGAATCGCGGCCTCGCCGAAGCGCGTTTCGATCTCGTCGTGACGCTCGATGCCGATTCGTTCCTGTATCGCGACGCGCTGCGCAACCTCGTCGAGCGCTACCTTTCCGACCCGCCGAACACGCGCGCGGTCGCCGGCACGATGCTCGTGCGCAATTCGCGCCGCAACTGGGTGACGAAGGCGCAGGAGTGGGACTACTTCCACGGGATCGCCGCGATCAAGCGCGTGCAATCGCTCTACCAGGGAACGCTGGTCGCGCAGGGCGCGTACTCGCTGTACGAGCGCGCGGCGCTGCGCGAGATCGGCGGCTGGGTGGATTGCGTCGGCGAGGACATCGTCCTCACGTGGGCGATGCTGCGCAAGGGCTGGCGTGTCGGTCACGCCGAGGACGCGTGCTGCTTCACGAATGCACCGGAGTCGCTGCATCAGTTCGTGCGCCAGCGGCAGCGCTGGGCGCGTGGAATGATGGAAGCGTTCCGCCAGTTTCCCGACATCCTGATGAAGCCGCGCCTTTCGACGCTGTTCGTCTGGTGGAACCTGCTCTTCCCGTGGCTCGACCTCGCGTACACGCTGTTGTTCATTCCCGGCGTCCTGCTGGCGCTGTTCGGCATCTACTGGATTGCGGGCCCGCTCACGCTCGCGCTGCTGCCGATGGCGCTCGGCATCAACTACGCGATGTATCGCGTCGGATCGCAGATGTTCGCTTCGAACGGATTGCGCGTGCGGCGCAACCTGTCCGGGTTCCTGACCTACGCGTTCGTCTACAGCCTGATCCTGCAGCCGGCGTGCGTCGCGGGCTACCTCTCCGAGGTCCTGGGCCTGCGCAAGACCTGGGGCACGAAGTGACGCGCTTCGTCGCCGTCGCGCTGGCGCTCGTGCTGGCGGCGAGCGCACGCGCGCAAGCGCCTGCCGCCCTCGGCAACGTCGACTTCCAAAGCGACACCGACGGCTTTCATGCGTCGCGCCTGCGCATCGGCGGGCTTTACCCGTACGCCTCGTCCTTCGATCACGTCGGCGCCGCCGTGCAGAGCACGCATTTTTCGCAGGGCAACTGGAGCCGCGATGCCGTCGGCATCGTCGGATTGTGGCGCAAGCAGGATGCGAAGACACTCTCGGGCGTCAATGCGGAAGCGGGCGCCGTGCAGGTGGCCGGACATACGCGGGCGGTGGGCGATGTCACGTGGGATATGCGCCCGGCCGCAACCACCGGCGTCGAGTTGCTCGCGGCGGGCGACGTCGTGGCGACGCAGAAGGCAATCGAGCGCGGCATCGCGTATGGGTTCGTTGCGGCGAGTGTCGAGCAGACGTTGGTCGAGCACGTCACGGCGATCGCGCTGGCCGGTTACCAGCCGTTCACCGACGGCAACGACCGCGTGCACTGGCGCGGCCGGCTCATCTGGGAAGTGGTCCCCGATTCGGGCGTGAACGTGCAACTGCGCTATAAGGCCTACAAGAGCGGCAGGAGCGACGTCGAGGGCGCGTACTTCAATCCCGATCGCTACCGGCAGTGGCAGGGCGCGGTCGGCGTCCGCCGGCGCTTCGGATCCTGGATCTGGACCGGTTCGGCGGGTGCGGGCCGTGAAACGGTCAATGGAACCGACAACCACCCGGTGCGCATGGCCGAGATTCGCGGCGAAGGCACACTGACGGACCACGTGCGCCTCGCACTCTATGCGCTGTACAGCCGTTCGACCGGTTATGTCGATGCGCCCGATTATGCGTACCGGCAAGTCGGTGCGACACTGATCTATCGTTTTTGAACGAAACGTCAATTCGTGGATGTCGCTTGCGAGCGACATTTCCGGTATTCTTCGCCGGATCCGGAAATGACAATGACATGACCAGCCATTCGACCCGCTGGCGCTTTATCGTCGTCGCGCTGTTCGTCGCGGCGCTCGGCATGCTCGCCGCCGCATCGCTCGACGATCGCGCAGTCGCGTACGGCAGCAACATGCCGCTCGGCTATGGCGCATTGCACCACGAAACGATGCCGCCCCACGGCAGCCCGCTCGTCGAGCCGATCCTGATCGATCTCGAGGAGCGCACGTTCCGCTTCTTCTGGGACACCGCCAATCCGAAGAACGGCCTCGTTCCCGATCGCTACCCGACGCCGTCGTTCGCGAGCATCGCCGCGGTCGGCTTCGGTCTCACGTCGTACCCGATCGGCGTCGAGCGCGGCTACATCTCGCGCAAGGAGGCGCGCAAGCGCGTGCTCGCGACACTGCGCTTTTTGTACAACGCGCCGCAAGGCACGCACCAGCACGGCATGTCGGGCTACAAGGGCTTCTTCTACCACTTCCTCGACATGAAGACCGGCGAACGCTTCGACGACAGCGAGCTGTCGACGGTCGACACCGCGCTGCTCCTCGCAGGCGCGCTGTTCTGCCAGTCGTATTTCGACGGCGCGCATCCCGAAGAGGTGGAAATCCGCCAGCTCGTCGACCAGATCTACCGGCGTGTCGACTGGACGTGGGCGCAGCCGCACGCGCCCGCGATCAGCCTCGGCTGGTCGCCCGAGGACGGCTTCCTCGAATACGACTGGCGCGGGTACAACGAGGCGATGCTCGTCTATGTGCTGGCACTCGCATCGCCGACGCATCCGGTGGGCACCGACGCCTGGGAGCAGTGGACGAGCACGTACGACGCGAGCTGGCGCACGAGCTTCGGTCAGGAGTACCTGAGCTTTGCGCCGCTCTTCGGGCATCAGTATTCGCATGTCTGGCTCGATTTCCGCGAGGTGCAGGACAGCTACATGAAGCGGCGCGGCCTCGACTACTTCGAGAACACGCGCCGGGCGATTTACGCGCAGCGCGAGTACGCGATCACCAACCCGCTGCGCTGCAAGGATTACGGCGCGAGCGTGTGGGGCATCACGGCAAGCGATGGACCCGGCGACATCGAGATCGACGACAGCGCCGGCAAGCGCGTCTTCCGCGCCTACGCGGCCCGCGGCATCGGCGGCGAAGCGGCGCACGACGATTGCACGCTGGCGCCGACGGCCGCCGTCGCGTCGATTCCGTTCGCCCCGGAACTCGCGATCCCGGCCGTCGTCAACATGTATCGGCAATTCGGCCGCTACATCTACGGCACCTATGGCTTCCTCGATGCATTCAACCCGAGCTTCACATTCGCCGACGAGCCGCTGAGCCACGGCCGCTGCATTCCGGGCTTCGGATGGGTCGACGAGGACTATCTCGGCATCGATCAGGGTGCGCTCGTCGCGATGATCGAGAACTACCGCAGCGGCCTCATCTGGAGCGTCATGCGCGGCAATGCGTACGTGCGCCGCGGCCTCGAGCGCGCCGGCTTCTCGGGGGGCTGGCTCACCGCCTCGGCGAAGTGACCGGCGTCCGCTGGCGCCGCACGAGCGCGCCGGGCCGCCCCAAGCGCGAGCTGGCCGCGAAGCGCAAAGCGCGAAGGGTGCTTCTATCGGCGTTCATGCTCGCCGGTGCGTGTTTCGCGATCGCTGGCTGCAGCGAGCAGGCGCCCGATGTCACCGTCGTGCGCTTCTGGGCGATGGGGCGCGAGGGCGAAGTCGTCACCGCGCTGCTGCCCGAGTTCGAGCGCACGCATCCGGGCATTCGCGTCGCCGTGCAGCAGCTCCCGTGGACCGCGGCGCACGAGAAGCTGCTGACCGCATTCGCGGGGGACGCGACCCCCGATATCGCTCAGCTCGGCAATACGTGGATCGCCGAATTCGTCGCCCTCGGCGCACTGCAACCGCTGGATGCGTCGATTCGCGCATCCTCGGTGGACCCGCACGATTTCTTCGCCGGCATCTGGGACACGAATGTCGTCGCGACGCAAACCTGGGGCGTGCCCTGGTACGTCGATACGCGCCTGCTGTTCTACCGGCGTGACGTGCTCGAAGCGGCGGGGATCGCGTCCGTGCCGGGTTCGTGGTCCGAGTGGACGCGCACGCTCGCCGCCGTCAAGGCCCGCGCCGGGCCCGGACGCTATGCGATCCTGTTGCCGATGAACGAAGTCGAGCCCCTGCTCGCGCTGGCGTTGCAGCAGGACGATCCGCTGCTGCGCGACGGTGAGCGCTACGGCAATTTCGAAAGCGCCGGCTTTCGCCGCGCGCTCGACTTCTATGTCGACATGTTCCGCCGCGGCTACGCGCCGCCGGTAACCGCCGCCCAGCTGTCGAACGTGTGGAATGAATTCGGACGCGGCACGTTCGCGTTCTACATCTCGGGACCGTGGAACATCGGCGAATTCGAGCGGCGGCTGCCGCCTGCGGTGCAATCGACGTGGGCGACGGCGCCGCTGCCCGGACCCGACGGCCCCGGTGCATCGATCGCCGGCGGATCGAGCCTCGTGGTCTTCCGCGCATCGAAGGTGAAGGACGCCGCGTGGCAACTGGTCGAATACCTTGCGCGCGCCGACGTCGAGCGTCGCTTTCGCGAGCTGACCGGCGACCTGCCGCCGCGGCGCAGCGCGTGGAGCGATCCCGGGCTCAGCGCCGACGTGCACGCACGGGCCTTCCGCGACCAGCTCGAGCGCGTGAAGCCCGCGCCCAAAGTACCGGAGTGGGAACGCATCGCCGACGAAATGCGCCTCGTGGCCGAGCGCGCCGCGCGTGGCGAATCGACCGTCGACGAGGCGGTGCGCGAGCTCGACGCGCGCGCCGATCGCATCCTCGAAAAGCGCCGCTGGCTGCTCGCGCGCGGAGCGCGTGACTAGCGCGGCCCCGGCAGGCCCGCGCGTGCGTCACGTTCGCGCGCTCGCCGGTCGCCAACACGTCGCCTGGTGGTTCGCCGGGCCGGCGCTGCTGGTCATCGCCGTGTTCTTCGTGCTGCCGGTCGTCGCGGCGCTGGCGATGAGCCTCACCGACTTCGACATCTACGCGCTCGCCGATCTTTCGAACCTGCGCATCGTCGGGTTGCGCAACTACGTCGAGCTGCTGCAGCGGCCGCTGTTCTGGAAAGCATTGGGCAACACGCTCTATTTCGTCGGTGCCGGCGTGCCGCTGTCGCTCGGCGCATCGCTCGGCGCGGCGCTGCTGCTCAATTCGAGGCTCGCGCGCTTCCAGCCGTTCTTTCGCACGGCACTTTTCGCGCCGGTCGTGACGACGGTCGTCGCCGTCGCCGTGATCTGGCGCTACCTGCTCGGCACGCGTTACGGCATCGTCAATTACGCGCTGGGTGCGATCGGCGTTCCCGCGGTCGACTGGCTCGGCGACCCGCGCTTCGCGATGCCGGCGATCATCCTGTTCGCCGTATGGAAGAACTTCGGCTACAACATGATCATCCTGCTCGCCGGGCTGCAGAACATTCCGAACGAGCTTTATGAAGCGGCCCGCATCGACGGCGCATCGGCGTTCGCGCGCTTCCGCTTCGTCACGCTGCCGATGCTTGCGCCGATCCTCACCATCGTCGCCATCCTGACCGTCGCCGGGTATTTCCAGCTGTTCGCCGAGCCGTACGTGATGACGCAGGGCGGACCGCTGCAGAGCACGGTCAGCGTCCTGTATTTCATGTACGAGGAAGGATTCAAGTGGTGGAACCTCGGGAATGCGTCGGCGGTGGCGTTCCTGCTGTTCCTGCTGATCTTCGCGGTCACGCTGCTGCAGACGCGACAGTTGCGCCGCGGCGGGTTCGCGCCATGAGCGCATCTCCAACCGCGCAACGCGACGCAGCGCACACGTCATGGGCCTGGCAGGTGATTCCACGTCCCGCCGCGATCGTCGTCAACGGGCTGCTCGCGGCTGCCGCCGCCATCGCGCTTTTTCCGCTGCTGTGGATGCTCGCGGTGTCGTTCATGTCTCCGGGCGAGGCGAGCGCGTACCCGCCGCCGCTCGTTCCTGCGCATCCGACTTTCGCGAACTACCGCGAGCTCTTCGCGCATGCGGGCATCGGCCGCTATCTTGCGAACAGCGTGCTGCTCGCCGTCGCGGCGACCGCGCTGTCGCTGGTCTTCAACGTGATGGCGGGTTACGCGTTCGCGAAGCTCGCCTTTCGCGGTCGCGAGCGGCTCTTCAAGCTGATGCTCGGCGCACTGGTGATTCCGGGGCAGGTGGCGATGGTGCCGCTGTTCCTGCTGCTGAAGCACCTCGGCCTCGTCAACACGTACGGCGGCGTGATCGTGCCCGCGCTCGCGAGCATCTTCGGCATCTTTCTCGTGCGCCAGTACGCGCTGTCGATTCCCGACGACCTGCTGGAAGCGGCGCGCATCGACGGCGCAAGCGAATGGCGGATCTTCGGCGCGATCGTCGTGCCGCTGCTTTCGCCGATCATCGTGACGCTCGCGGTGTTCACGCTGCTCGGCACGTGGAACGATTTCATGTGGCCTCTGATCGTACTGTCCGACCAGCATCTGTACACGCTGCCGGTCGCGCTCGCCAGCCTGTCGCGCGAGCACGTGCAGGACAACGAGCTGATGATGGCCGGCTCGGTGCTGACGACGCTGCCGGTGCTCGTCGTGTTTCTCGTGCTCCAGCGTTACTACATCCAGGGGTTGATGATGGGCGGCGTGAAGGGATGAAGGGTCTTCGCATGATCGGGCTGCGCAGCGCACGATCGCAATGGCGCATACGATGCGGCGCACTGGCATTCGTGCTTCTGCTCGCTGCATCGCTCGCGCACGCGCAACCGCCATCGTCCGACACGCGCATCCTCGATCGCTTCGACGACGTGGCCGCGTGGAAGGCGGTTGCGTCCGACGGTGTGTCGGCGTCGATCGCGCGGGTCGTCGAGGCGAAGCGTCCGGCGATGCGTCTCGACTTCGATCTCGGCGGCACGGCGGGCTACGCGATCGCGCGCCGCGCGCTGCCGCTCGACTTGCCCGAGAACTATGCAATCACGTTCTGGATGCGCGCCGATGCGCCCGTCAACGACTTCCAGGTCAAGTTCGTCGACACGAGCGGCGACAACGTGTGGTGGTACAACCGGCCGAACTTCGTTTTTCCGGGCGAGTGGCGTCAGGTCACGATCAAGAAGCGGCAGATCGAGTTCGCGTGGGGACCGGCGACCGACCACGCATTGCGGCACGTGGCAACGATCGAGATCGCGATCGCGGCCGGAAGCGGCGGGGGCCGTGGCGCGGTCTATGTAAGCGACCTTTCGTTGCAGGAACTGCCGTCTGCGTCCACGCCATGGCCGCCGGTGAAGGTGCGCGCGTCGTCTTCGCAGCCGGGTGCGGGCGCCGATCGCGCTGTCGACGGCAAGATGAAGACGCTGTGGCGCAGCAAGGCAGGGCCCGGACGCGAGCAATGGCTGAGCCTCGATTTCGGACGGCCGCGCGAGTTCGGCGGTCTGGTGCTGAACTGGGGTCGGAACGAATACGCGTCACGCTACGACGTGCAGTTTTCCGATGATGGCCGCAAATGGCGTACCGTGCGCCGGGTGACCGACGGCGGCGCCGGACGCGCCGCGCTGCTCCTCACCGAGTCGGAAACGCGCTACCTGCGCCTCGTGCTGCACGAAGGTCCGCGGCGCGAATACGCACTCGCCGAACTCGGCGTCGAGGACCTCGCGTTCGGCGCGTCTCCCAACGCGTTCTTCGAAGCGCTTGCGCGCGATGCGCCGCGCGGACATTTCCCGCGCGGATTCTCCGGGCAGCAGGGCGCGTGGACGCTGGTCGGCGTCGATGGCGGCCGCGATACCGGGCTCCTGTCGGAAGACGGCGCGCTCGAGGTCGGCAAGAGCGGCTTCACGCTCGAGCCGTTCATCGTCGAGCGCGGCAAGGTGGTGACGTGGGCCGACGTCGATGCGCGCCCGTTCCTCGTCGACGACGATCTGCCGATGCCGGGCGTGCAATGGACGGCTGCGCACTGGTCGCTGCGCATCACCACCTTCGCGACCGGCACGCCCGATGATATCCACCTCGTCGCCCGCTACGACATCACCAATCTCACCGATCAGCCGCTCCCGCTCACCCTGGCGCTCGCCGCGCGACCGTTCCAGGTCAATCCGCCGGCGCAATTCCTGAATACCCTCGGCGGGGCCAGCCCGATCCGCGATCTCGCCTGGGATGGTGATGCGCTCGTGGTCAACGGCATGCACCACGTCTATCCACTCGCGGCACCGGCGCGCATTGGATTGCGGCCCTTCGACGCGGGGCCGCTCGTGCCGTGGCTCGCTGCGCCCGAGCGGCAATCGCGGCGCGACGTGCACGACGAGTTCGGATACGCATCGGGCTCGCTGTTCTTTCCGGCAACCATCGCCGCGCATCAGACGGCGACGTTCGGCGTCGTGGCTCCGCTCACCGGCGACGCCGCAGCACCGGTCCTCGGTGACCGCACGCCGGCGCAGTGGCTTTTCCGCGAACAGGCGCGCGTTACGGCGACGTGGCGCGCGAAGCTCGATCGGGTGACGATCCGCGTACCGGAGGAAGCACAGCCGCTGGCCGACGCGCTGCACACGGCGCTCGCACACATTCTCGTCTCGCGCGACGGTCCGGTTCTGCGTCCGGGAACACGCGCGTACGCGCGCTCGTGGATTCGCGACGGCACGATGATCGCCGAGTCGCTGCTGCGCCTCGGGCAGGCATCGGTCGCGGCCGATTACCTGCGCTGGTACGCGCCGCACCAGTTCGCCAACGGCAAGATCCCGTGCTGCATCGACGCCCGCGGCGCAGACCCCGTCCCCGAGAACGACAGCGCCGGCGAGTTCATCTTCCTCGCGGGCGAGGTGTACCGCTACACGCATGACCGTGCGCTCCTCGAGGCGATGTGGCCGCATGTCGAGAAGGCGGCGGCGTACATGGGCACGTTGCGCCGAAGCGAGCGCGTCGGCCCGGCGCAGGACGGCGGGCGCAGCGCGACTTTCGGCATGCTGCCCGCGTCGATCAGTCACGAGGGCTATTCGGCAAAGCCGATGCACTCGTACTGGGACGATTTCTGGGCGCTCAAGGGCTACGACAGCGCGATGGCGATCGCCGGTGCGCTCGGGCATGCCGACGACGCGCGCGAGCTCATGGCCGCCCGCGACGAGTTCGGTCACGATCTCGTCGCCTCGCTGCAAGCGACCACGCAAAGCCACCGCATCGACTACCTGCCCGGTTCGGTCGAGCTCGGCGACTTCGATCCCACGTCGTCGACGATCGCGCTGGCCCCGGCCGGCGACGAGCGCTTCCTTCCACGTGCGCTCGTTGCGCCGACGTTCGAGCGCTACTGGCGCGAATTCGTCGCGCGGCGCGACGGCAAGGCGGCGTGGAAGGAATACACGCCGTACGAATTGCGCAATGTCGCGGCGTTCGTGCGGCTCGGCTGGCGCGAGCGCGCGCACGAGCTGCTGAACTTCTTCATGGAGGGCCGGCGGCCGGCCGCGTGGAACCAGTGGCCGGAGGTGGTGGGACGCGATCCGCGCGCGGTACGCTTCATCGGCGATCTTCCGCATGCATGGGTGGCGTCCGACTACATTCGCTCGGTGCTCGACCTGTTCGCTTACGAGCGCGGCGACGGCGCCATGGTTCTCGCCGGCGGCGTGCCGGGCCCCTGGCTCGATCGCGCGGGAATTGCGCTTCGCGGCCTGCGCACCCCGTATGGCACGCTCAACTACTCGCTCGTTCGCATCAGCGACCGCATCGCCGAGCTTACACTGACCGCGACCGGCCGCGTCCCGCCGGGCGGGTTCGTGCTTGCCGGCCCATGGTCGCGTCCGCTGCATGCGACGATCAACGGCAAATCCGTAGCCGTGCACGGCGACGAGGTTCGCATCGACGAACTGCAGGCGAGGGTGGTGCTGGAACTGCCGCGCTGAGTCAGGATCGGCCAGCGCGCGGCGAGACGTTTTCTATCCCAGGAAGCGCAATGAGCGAGCACCCACCGGCGATCGAATTTCCCGAAGCCTTCCTCTGGGGCAGCGCGACGTCGGCCTACCAGGTCGAAGGTTCGCCGCTGGCCGATGGCGCGGGTCCCAGCATCTGGCAGCGATTTACCCGCACGCCGGGCCTCGTGCGCGACGGCGATACCGGCGACCGCGCATGCGATCAGTACCGCCGCTATGCCGACGATGTCGCGCTGATGAAGCGCCTCGGCATGAACGCGTATCGCTTCAGCATTTCGTGGAGCCGCGTGCTGCCGGAGGGCCGGGGTGCGGTGAACGCGAAGGGACTCGACCATTACGAGCGTCTCGTCGATACGTTGCTCGCCCACGGCATTGCGCCCGCACCGACGCTGTTTCACTGGGATCTGCCGGCGGCGCTCGACGATCGCGGCGGCTGGCTCAATCCCGACATCGGGCAGTGGTTCGCCGACTACGCGTCGATCGTGTTTCGAAGGCTCGACGACCGCGTGCCGATGTGGGCCACGCTGAATGAGCCCTGGGTGGTGACCGACGGCGGCTATCTGCACGGCGCGCTCGCGCCCGGTCATCGCAGCGTCTTCGAGGCGCCGATTGCGGCGCACCAGCTTTTGCGCGCGCATGCGGCGGCCGTGCAGGCGTATCGGGCGATCGGCAGGCATCGCATCGGCATCGTCGTGAACCTCGAGCCGAAGTATCCGGCGACCGACAGCGCCGACGACCGCGCCGCGGCATCGCGGGCGCATGCGTACATGAATCGGCAGTTCCTCGACCCGGTATTCCTCGGCCGCTACCCGAAGGAGCTCGCGCAGATCTTCGGCGAGGCATGGCCCGACTGGCCGGCCAGCGACGTCGAGCGCATCCGCCAGCCGATCGACTTCGTCGGCATCAACTATTACACGCGCAGCGTCACGCGATTCGACGCGGCGTCGTGGCCGCTTCGCGCCGCCGCGGTGCGCCAGAAGCAGGCCACGTACACCGAAACGGATTGGGAAGTGTTTCCGCAGGGACTGACCGACACGCTCGTGTGGGTCAAGGAGCGATACGGCAATCCGGCGATCTACGTCACGGAAAACGGTGCGGCCTTCTACGATCCGCCCGTGGCTGACGACAATCGCCTCGCCGATCCGCTGCGCGTCGACTATCTTCGCAAGCACCTCACGGCGGTGCACGCGGCGCGTGCCGCGGGGGCCGACCTACGCGGCTACTTCGCGTGGTCGCTGCTGGACAATTTCGAATGGTCGCATGGCTATTCGAAGCGCTTCGGCATCGTGCATGTCGACTTCGAGAACCAGAAGCGCACGCCGAAGGACAGCGCCCACTTCTATTCGCGCGTCATCGCGAGCCGCGGACGCGTGCTGGGCGAGGCGCCTGCCAGCACGGACGACGCGTGAGCAAGGCGGCTTGCGTGCACCGCTGCGCGATCCGCATCCCGAACGCATAGCACGCAGCGCATCTGGAAGCGCACGTTCAATCGCTGATCGACTGGTTCGCGGCGCATCCGGCTCTTGCGCTGTCGGCCGTGCTCGCCGCGGCATTCATCGAGTCGCTGGCGCTGATCGGCACGATCGTGCCCGGCGGCACGATCGTATTCATGGCGGGTGTTCTCGCGGGACTGCACGCGCTCGATCCCTGGCTTGCCGCAGCGCTGGCCATCGCGGGTGCAATCCTCGGCGACGGTATCAGCTACACGTTCGGCCGCCGGTACGCCGGCACGATCCGCGCGACGCCGCTGCTGTTGCGCTATCCGGGACTCTTCGCGCGCGGCGAAGCGTACTTCGAGGCGAATGGGCGCAAGGGCGTTTTCCTCGGCCGCTTTCTGGGCCCGCTTCGCGCCGTGGTTCCGCTCGTCGCCGGCATGTCGAGGATGACGCCACGCGACTTCTTCACCGTCGACGCGGTGTCTGCCGTTGCGTGGGCCGCGGCACACCTGCTGCCGGGTGTCCTTTTCGGTGCGTCGCTGCAGCTCGCCGGGGCAGTCAGCTCGCGCCTCGTGGTGCTCGTTGCATTGCTCGTTGCCGGCCTGTGGCTGATCACGCTCGTCACGCGGGCCGTGACCCGGCGAGGATGGCCCTATCTCGTTCGCCTGCGCGACCGGTTGTTTGTCCGCGCCAGTGCAGGCTCGGGACCGCTGTCGCGGGCCGTGCGCGATCTGCTCGACCCGGGACGGCACGAGCCGCTTGCGCTCCTCATCTCCGCGACGTTGCTCGTCGCCGGCGCGTGGCTTTTCCTCGGCGTCGTCGAGGACATCGTCACGCAGGACACGCTGGTCGACGTCGATCGCGCCATCTATGCAGGCCTGCAAGGGCTGCGAACGCGCTGGGCCGACGAGGTGATGGTCACGATCACCGAGCTCGCGAGCGCGCAGGTGATGATCGCGGTGATCGCGGCGGTTGGTGCGTGGTTTGCGATCACGCGCCGATTTCGCACGCTGGCCTACTGGGTGGGCGCGACTGGCGTCGCCGAGGTGCTCGTCTGGGCGCTGAAATCCGGCTTCGAGCGCGCGCGGCCGGCAACCCCTTACGCGGCGATCGACGAGTTCTCGTTTCCAAGCGGACATGCGGCAATCAGCATGGTCGTGTACGGGTTCCTTGCATTCCTGATCGGACACCGCAAGCCCGTGTCGAAGCAGACGCTCCTCGCCCTCGGCGCGGTCGCCATCGCCGCGCTCGTCGCGTTCTCGCGGCTATATCTTGGCGCGCACTGGCTCTCGGATGTGATCGGGAGCTTCGGCCTCGCGATCGCGTGGGTTGCGCTGCTTGGCATCGCGTATATCCCGCGGGTCGACGAGGGAACGATGCGCGCCGCACCGGTGCTGTCGATCGTGATCGCGACGCTGGCATTCGTCGGCGGCCCGTACGTCGCGAATCATCATCATCGCGACATGAAGCGCTACGCGATGTCGGTGGAGCGTCCCGTGCTCACTGTCGACGCGTGGCAGGCGGGCGCGTGGGCGAGCTTGCCGTCCGCTCGCGTCGATATCGGCGGCGAGCGGGAAGAGCCGTTTTCGGTGCAGTGGATTGCCGCACGCGAGGAGATCACCGACGTGCTGCGCGGCGCGGGCTGGGTGACGCCGGCGCGTTGGCGATCGTCAGCCGCGCTGTTGTGGCTGCTGCCCGCGACACCGATCGGCGAGTTGCCGGTGCTGCCGAAGTTCGATCAGGGGCAGCCGCCCGTGTTGACGTTCATCCTGCCGGTGGACGCCAGCACGCGCACGGTATTGCGGCTTTGGCATCCCGCTGACGTCATCGACGATTCGTCGCGGCGCGTGCCGATATGGATCGGCATGATCACGACGGAGCGCGCGCGCTCGCAATGGCGATTGATCGCCGTGACGCGAACCGAGCCGCGATTGCCGGCGCCGGATGCGGCGCTCGCGCAGGCGGTACGCGGAAGGCAGACTGCGCTTGTTCGACGAGCGACTAACGGCGAGCAGGTCTTGCTGGTGCGATGACGCGGCGTGTCCCGGCTGCCGTTGCTGCATTGGCGGCGCTGCGTTGGCGGCACTTGTCGTCCCCTGCCGGCGAGGGTATGTTACTGGCGCCGGTTCGCATGAGAGGCGCAGTTCGATGCATGGCACTCCACGCGGAGGAAACCATGAAAAAGCCTGGTTGGGCGACCGCTGGCGCGTTGGTCGTGACCGCGATCCTTTGCAGCGGCGCCGCGACCGCCGAGCCGAAGGTCATCGTCACCAAGCCGCAAAAGATAGGCAACGGATGGGCTCGCGTTTACGTTGCCCTGGATGCGCAGGGTAGTCCGCTCGCGCTCGGCGTCAGCCTCGACAACAGTGCCCTCGAAGGCCTGCCGAAGGAGCCCGACCCCACCAGTCGATGCTTCGACAGGAACGGCAACGGGAAGATCGACGCCGATGAATGCGTCGGCGACTACCACTTTACGTTCGTCATTCCGCAAGGCGACGCGGCGCGCGCGATTGCACCTTTCAAATGGGTGGCGCTCAACTGGAACCCGCATGGGCACGCGCACCCGGCGCCTCCGCCGTGGTCCGCGCCGCACTTCGATTTCCACTTCTACGTGGCGCCGATGGAGGCGGTAAAGCTTCTGCGGCCCGGCTCGTGCGGTGAAATGATCGACTGCGAGGATTTCAAGGCGGCGACGAAGCCGGTTCCAGCCAGGTATGTTCACCGCGACCATATCGATGTTGGCGCCGCGGTTCCGGGCATGGGCAATCACCTGATCAATGCCAGATCCCCGGAGCTCGCGAAAAACGGCCCCGCGTTCACGCACACGTTCATCTTCGGCGCGTACGACGGGCACATAACCTTCCTCGAGCCGATGGTCACGCAGGCCTATATCGCCAGCAAGCCCGACACGTGCGCACCGATCAAGCAGCCCGAGGCGTGGGAAATTGCCGGTTGGTATCCGACGCGATACTGCGTTCGCTATCTGGAAGCCGCGGCCCGATATACCGTATCGATCGAGGACTTCGTGCAGCGTGCCGCCAGGTAACGACCGTGCCGGTGATCGGGCGACACGCATTGCTACGCGAATGAAAAACGGTTCACGCGATAGCAGTGAACCGTTAAAAACTGGTAGCGAGCGAGGGACTCGAACCCCCGACCAAAGGATTATGATTCCTCTGCTCTAACCAACTGAGCTAGCTCGCCTTTGCAGCCGTTATTATAGCGGCAAACCGGCCCCGGCCCGCCCTGCTGCCGGCCCCTTCCAGCCCCCGATGCGACGCTGTTGAGCATCGTCGCATCCATGTCCCTTTACACGCTGCTGCCCGACGTTCCGGCTCACGTCCTGCTCATCGCGCCGCTGATCGTGCTGCTCGGCTACACGATCTTCGGTGCAACCGGCTTCGGCTCGTCGATCATCTCGGTTCCCGGCCTCGCGCATTTCTTTCCGCTCACGTTCACGGTCCCGCTGATCACGACGACCGATGCCTTTGCGGCGATGTCGACGGCGCTGCGATGGCGCCGTCTCGTCGCATGGCGCGAGTTCGGGCGGCTCGTCCCGGCGATGCTGATCGGCATCACGCTCGGCATGACGCTGCTGCTCAATCTGCCGCGCAATCCGGCGCTGCTCGCCCTCGGCGTTTTCGCGGCGACGTACGGAATGTACGTGATCATCGGACCACCGAAAGTGGCGAGTGCGCCGGCCTGGCTCGTATGGCCGGTGGGCATCATCGGCGGCATCTTTTCCGCGCTGTTCGGAACCGGCGGCCCGATCTACATCGTGTTCCTGTCGGCGCGGATCGAGGACAAGTCGGCGCTGCGCGCAACGTCCTCGATCGTCGTGGCGCTCAGCATCTGGATCCGGCTCGCGCTGTTCGTCGCGACCGGCCTGCTGCTGAACTCGACGCTCGTCGCGATGGTGCTGTTGCTGCTGCCGGTGATGGCACTCGGCCTCTGGCTCGGCAACCGGCTGCACCATGCGCTTTCGCGCGGCGGCGTGCTGCGCCTGATCGCCGGCCTGCTGATCGGCAACGGGGTTGCGCTCATCGTGCGCGCCGTTGAATCGATGCGCGCTTAGCGTCCGCCTCGTGCCAGGCGGACTCTGCATGCCTGAGGCCGCCGCGAACCAGGGCCTTTGCGGCTAGCCTTCGCCCACGCGATCGGTCAGCAGGCGCTCGATCAGTTGCACCAGCTTCGGATTGTCGGGTGTGGTGCGGCTGTCGAAGCCCGCGACGGCGCGGCCATGTCGATCCACGACGTACTTGTAGAAATTCCACTGCGGGACCACACCCGTGCTCGCGCTCAGCGCCGCGAACAGCGGGTTCGAATTCACCTTCGTGACGCTCGACTTCTCGAACATCGGGAACTGGACGCCGTAGGTGAGGCGGCAGAACTCGCCGATTTCCTTGTTCGTGCCCGGCTCCTGGCCGCCGAAATCGTTCGACGGAAAGCCGACGACGACCAGGCCGCGGCCCTTGTATTTGCGATACAGCGCCTCGAGGCCTTCGTACTGGCCGGTGTAGCCGCAGTAGCTCGCGGTGTTCACGATGAGCAGCACCTTGCCGCGGAACTGGCAGAGCGATTGCGATTCGCCGGTCTGCAGCCGATTGAATTGCTGGCGCAGCAGCTCGGGACAATCGGCGGGCATCGGGTCGTCGCTTGCGCGCGCCGCGTCGGCAAGCCGCTCGGCCTGCCCCGCGGGAAGCGGAGTCAGCGGGGCGAGCGCTGCTGCCAGCAACGGCTCGGTGCCCGCACGCTGTGCTTCGGCCGACCACGACGCGAGCGGCGCGTCCAAAGCATCGGCATCGGCATCGGCGCCGGCCGGGCCCGTGTCGGGCGGATCGTCGCGATGGCACGAAAGCTTTGCGAGCGGACCGAACGCGTCGGTGACGCGCTCATCGTCCAGGGGAGCGGGCACCGGCAGGAACCGGCCCCCGTTGTCGTCGGGAACGAGCGCGTCGCCGGCGGTTTCGTCGGCGCTGCTTTCAGGGACGCTGGCGATCGGGCCGAGGGCGTCGACGACGTCGCGTCCGGGCAGGCCCTTGAACACGAGCGCGGCCCCGAGCAGCGCTACGACGACCGCCGCAATGGCGGCGGTCGCAACCGCGGTGCGCTTCTTGTTCATCGGTGTCCTGACGGCGCGTGAGGAAGTACGATACCGCTTCGGCGATCGCCGGGCAATCGGACGACTTGCGACGATGATGCATGCGGAGTTGACCGGCGTTTCGCAGAACATCAGCGCCGTCGAGCGCGAAACGGGGCTCTCGAAGGACGTCCTGCGCATGTGGGAGCGGCGCTACGGGTTCCCGAAGCCCGCCCGCGACGACAACGGCGAGCGCCAGTACTCACTGGCCGAAACGGCCAAGCTCCGGGCGATCAAGCGGCTGATGGACATCGGCTCGCGACCGGGCAAGATCATCGGCCTTTCGCTGGCCGAGCTCAATGCGCTTGCCGAAGCGCGGACTCCGCTGCGTCGCGACTCCGCAATCCCCGCGATGGAGCGCGACATCGTGTCGATGCTGCAAATGCACGACGCCGCGGTGTTGCAGCATGCGCTTGCGCAGTGGCTGATGCGCGAGGGGCTGCAGCGTTTCGTCGTCGAGACGCTGGCGCCACTCAACCGCCTCGTCGGCGAGGCGTGGATGCGCGGCGAGCTGCACGTGTTCCAGGAACATCTCTATACGGAACTCGTGCAGGCGTCGCTGCGCACGGCCATCAACACGTTTCCGCGGCATGCCGGACATCCGCGCGTGCTGCTGACCACGCTCCCGAGCGAGCAGCACGGTCTCGGTGTGCTGATGGTCGAGGCGCTGCTCGTCCCCGAAGGCGCGCACTGCGTGTCGCTCGGACCGCAGACGCCGCTCGACGACATCCGGCTCGCGACGAGCGCACACGGCATCGACATCGTGGCGCTGTCCTTCTCGAGCGCTTTTCCGGTGCGCCAGGCGGCGGACAGCCTCGCGCGGCTGCGCCGGCACCTGCCCGCGTCGGTTGCGCTATGGGCGGGCGGCGAGATGACGCGCCGCATTCGCAAGATGCTCCCCGGCGTGCTGCTGGTGCCCGATCTCGGCGGCTCGATCGCCGCATTGCGCAGCTGGCGTGCAAGCAACGTCAACCTGCCGATGAGCTGAACCGTCCGGCGCGCCCGTATCATCGGCGCGGTGTGGACGTCGATCTCGCTCTGGATCGTGACGCTGGTTGCGGCGGGCGCTTATGCCGCCGTCGCCGCGCGCCACATCGCATCCGCCCGGTCGGCCGCGCTTTGGGCGGCCGGCGCTCTGCTCCTCTATGCGGCCGCCATCCTGCTGCTGTGCGCGAGCTACTTCGCCATCAGCTGGATATGGCGCGCGCGTCGGCCGCGCGAGGTTCGGCTGGGCGTGCGTGGAACGCTACGCCTGTGGTGGCGCGAGTACCAGACGCTCGCCGGTTCGCCGCCCCGGCTGATGCTCTACGGACTGCTCATGCGCGATCCCGCGCCTGCGCCGGTGGAGACGCCGGTGCTGCTGGTGCATGGCGTGTTGTGCAATGCCGGCGTGTGGGTGCGTCTCGCGCGCTATTTGCGAAAACGCGGCGTCACCGGGCTTTACAGCCTGTCGTACGGACCGCCGCTCGCGTCGATCGAGACGTTCGCCGAGCAGCTGGCCCGCAAGATTGACGCGATCATGGCCGCAACCGGCGCGCCGCGCGTGATCATTATTGCGCACAGCATGGGCGGCCTGGTCGCTCGCGCCCATCTGCGCAAGCATGGAACCGGGCGCATTGCGGGCATCGTCACGATCGGATCACCGCACCACGGGAGCATGCTCGCATGGTTCTTCCCCGGACGCTCGCTCGCCCAGATGCGCCCAGGCAACGCGTGGCTGGCGCAGCTCAACGCCGAGCGACTCGATCCGGCGCTGCGCTTCGTGTCGGTGTGGTCATGGCACGATTCGATGGTCGCGCCGCAGACGTCGTCGGAACTGCCGGGCGCCGTCGATATTGCGCTCGCAGGCATCGGCCACAACGCGCTGCTCGGCGACGCCGGCGTGTTCGCGCTGGTGCGGAAGGAGATCGAGGCGCAAAGGCGGCGCCCGCTTACGGCCAGGCGGGATACGTGTTCGGAATGACGAACGCTTCCTTGAGGTACTGGTTCATCGGCACCGTCAGCTGGCTCGTCGAGAACCAGCGCGCGTAGATGCGCCGGACCTCGCCGCTCTGGAAGAGCTCGTTCAATGTCTTGTCGACGATGCGCTCGAACGGCTGATCGTCCTTGCGCAGCATGATCCCGTACGGTTCCACCGACAGGTACCGCCCGACCACTGCGAAATCGTCCGGCTTCGCGGCCTTCGAGATGAGGCCGTACAGCAGGATGTCGTCCATCGGGAAGGCGACGGCGCGCCCGTCGGCCACCGCGGCGAACGACTCGTTGTGGTCCGTCGTTTCGAGAATCGTGAGCTTCAGCACGCGATCGTCGTTGAGCTGCTTCAGCATCTTCTCGCTCGTCGTGCCCTTCGTGACGACGACGGTCTTGCCGCGCAGATCCTCGACGCTCGTGATGTTCGACGATTTCTTCGCCAGCATCTTGATGCCCGCCACGAAGGTCGTGTAGGCGAACGCGACGTCCTTCTGGCGGTCACGTGTATTGGTCGTCGAGCCGCATTCGAGGTCGACCTTGCCGTCCTTCACCATCGCGATCCGGTTGCCGGACGTCACCGGGACGAAGCGAACGTCGAGGCGCGGCATCTTGAGCTCGGTCTTGACGGCGTCGGCGACCTTGAGGCAAAGATCGATCGAGTAACCCTGCGGCTGCTTCTGCGCATCGATGTACGAGAACGGCACGCTCGCTTCGCGCACGCCGATCGTGATGGCGCCGCTGTCCTTGATGCGCTTCAGCGTGTCGACCGGCTCGGGCGCGGGTTTGGACTTGTCCTGCGCAAGTGCGCTGGACGCCTGGACGACGAGCACCGCGCAAAGCGCGAGCGCCGCCGGAAGAGAGCGTGCGGAGGTCATGGCGCGCGATCATGCAAGATCGGCGCCAGCCTTTGCGCGTGGCTACACTGCAATGATGGACAAGCGTCCTGACGACGATCCGCCGCCGGTCCCCCCGCGCCGGCCCGAGAACGACGAATGCTGCGGCGGCGGCTGCAATCCGTGCATTTTCGATGCTTACGAGGACGCCCGCGAGCGCTATGAAGCGGCGCTGGCGGCGTGGCGGGCGCGGCATCCGGCCGAAGACAGCCGTCCCGACCGCGGAGGACGATGACGGCAGCCGGGTGGGCGAAAGTCGCGGCCTTTCGCCCCGATCTGCCGCAACGCGTCGCGAAATGCCGATTCGGCGCCAGCGCCTTGCGACAGCCCTCAAGCCCGCGTCACGCGGTCGTCCAGCCGATCGAGGTGGGCATTCATCTGCCGCTCGATGGCGGGCTTGAGCGGAGCGAGCAGCAGGCCGAGCCGCACTTCGAGCACGATGTTCGTTGCGCCCACCTGCATGGATCCGGAGACGCCCGGGCGCCGGAAATGCACGTCGTCGCCATCCCAGTGCCATGCGAGGTCGAAGCGTTTCTCGAAGTCGCGCGCAATGTGCTCAACGAGCGCTTTCGCATCGGCTTGCGAGCGGTGATGCGGCCGATCGATTCGAATCGTCGCCATGCGTGAATCGTACTACGGCCGAACCAACAGCCGCGGCACCGGGGCAGCGACGAGCCATGCGTAGGAGCCAGCTTACAGCGCCGCGATCGGCCGGCCGATACCGACGCGAATCATGCATGCGCGATGCTTGCGGCTTTCGCCGCGAGCGGCGTCGCGAACGAAGACATCGGGAATGGTCGCGCCGCGAGCTGCGGCGTCGCGAACGGAGGCATCGAAATGGTTTCGCCGCAAGCTGGCGCGTCGCGAACGGAGGCATCGTGATCATTGCGCGCACGCGCCGCGCCGACGCACGCGCGCTCAAGCGGACGCTGCGCCAGACGTTCGGCATCGAGAGCCTCCGCGGTGACCAGGAGCAGGTGATCGCGCGCGTGCTCGACGGCCGCGACACGCTGGCGATCATGCCGACCGGCGCGGGCAAGTCGCTTTGCTATCAGCTCCCGGCGCTGCACCTTCGCGGTACGACGCTCGTCGTCTCGCCGCTGATCGCGCTGATGAAGGACCAGGCCGACAAGCTGATGAGCGCGGGTGTGGTGCCGGCGAAGCTCAACAGCATCCTGACCGATGCGCAGTCGGAAGAGGTGCTCGCGGACGTCGCGAAGGGCCGCATCCCGGTGGTCTTCGCGACGCCCGAGCGAATGACCGATGTGCGTACATTGGAAGCGTTGGCCAGGGCCGGCGTCTCGCTGTTCGTCGTCGACGAGGCGCATTGCATCTCGCAATGGGGGCACGACTTCCGTCCGTCTTACCTCGAGCTCGGCGCCGCGCTGAAGGCGCTCGGCGACCCGCCGGTGCTGGCGCTCACCGCCACGGCGACCGGCGAGGTGATGCGCGACATCGCTGCGCAGCTCGGGCGTCCCGCGATGGACGTCGTGCAATCGGCCATGTATCGCGAGAACCTGCACTATCGCGTCGTTCATTCCACCAGCGAAGACGAGCGCATCGCGCGCGTGGTCGAGATCAGCCGCTCTTCGCAAGGCAGCGGCATCGTCTACGCCGCGACCATCAAGGTCGCCGAGGCACTGCACGAAGCGCTTGCGGCCGCCGGCGTCCGCGCGGGCCTCTATCACGGCGAGCTTGCGGCACGGAAGCGGCGCGAGACGCAGGATGCGTTCATGGACGGCGGCCTCGATGTCATCGTCGCGACGAATGCGTTCGGCCTCGGCATCGACAAGCGCGACATCCGGTTCGTGGTGCACGCGCAGATGCCGGGAAGCATCGAGGCGTACTACCAGGAATCGGGCCGCGCCGGCCGCGACGGCGACGTGGCGCAATGCACGCTCCTCTACGACCTGCGCGACCAGCGTGTGCAGCGCTTCTTCCTCGCCAACCGCTATCCGGACGCAGGCCAGATCGCCGCGGTGCAGCAGGCGATCGCCAGGTTGCCAGACAACGAATTCGTCCCGTTCGCCGCGCTGCGCGACGCGTTGCCCGCCGTCGCGAAGGCCAAGATCAGGATCGCTATCAAACTCCTTGCTGACGCCGGGGTGGTCACGCGGCGTGCCGGCGGCAGCGTCGCGATGAAAAACGCGCCCCTCGACCCCGATCGCATTGGGGATCTGGCAACGCGGTACGCCGATAAATCGGAGCGCGACCGCGAGAAGCTCGAGCGCATGGTGTTCTATGCGCAAACCGGCCTCTGCCGCTGGCGCGTAATGCTCGACTACTTCGGCGAGCGCCTCGACACCGAGCGTTGCGGGCACTGCGACAACTGCCTGCGTGAAGCGCGGCGCGCGCCGATCACGGCGCCCGAAGAGCAAGCGCTGCGCGCG
>Ga0207657_10000421_pt1 | contig 45007 bp, 43 predicted proteins | sample KBSC33metaG_FD_184316 | JGI IMG/M metagenome (GOLD analysis project Ga0207657, IMG submission 184316) | Corn rhizosphere microbial communities from Kellogg Biological Station, Michigan, USA - KBS C3-3 metaG (SPAdes) (version 2) | ecosystem: Host-associated > Plants > Roots > Rhizosphere > Soil ... | reverse complement strand
CTTGCCGGTCTGGCGGTCGCCGATGATCAGCTCGCGCTGGCCGCGGCCGATCGGCACCAGCGCATCGAGCGCCTTGAGGCCGGTCTGCACCGGCTCGTGGACCGACTTGCGCGGGATGATGCCGGGCGCCTTGACCTCGACCCGGCGGCGCTCGGCGCCTTCGATCGGGCCCTTGCCGTCGATCGGATTGCCGAGCGCGTCGACCACGCGGCCGAGCAGGCCTTTGCCGACGGGCACGTCGACGATCGTGCCGGTGCGCTTGACGCTGTCGCCTTCCTTGATCTCGGCGTCGGAGCCGAAGATCACGACGCCGACATTGTCGGCTTCAAGGTTCAGCGCCATGCCCTGCACGCCGTTGGCGAACTCGACCATCTCGCCGGCCTGGACCTTGTCGAGGCCGTGGATGCGGGCGATGCCGTCGCCGACCGACAGCACCGTGCCGACCTCGCTCTCTTCGGCGATAGTGCCGAAGTTGGCGATCTGGTCCTTGATGACCTTGGAGATTTCAGCGGCGCGGATTTCCATTGCTAGCCTTTCATCGCTTGCGCGAGGGAATTGAGACGGGTGCGGATCGAGCCGTCGATCCGCTTCGAGCCGACGGTGACCACCAGCCCGCCGAGGAGCTCGGGGTCGATCCGGGTCTTGAGCTTGACGGTGCGGCCTTCGCGGGCGCGGAGCTTCTGCTCGAGCGTCGAAAGCTGCTCGTCGGTCAGCGCGTGGGCGCTGGCGACCTCGGCGGTGACCTCGCCGCGCTGGGCGGCGGCGATCGCGTGGAACGCGCGGACGATCGCCGGCAGGTCGGCGATGCGGCGGTTCTGGGCGAGCACGCCGAGAAAGTTGTTCGTCAGCTCGGTGAGGGCGAGATAGGAACCTACCCCGATCATCACCTTGCCGATCTGCTCGCGGCTGACCTGCGGGTTCCTGATCAGCGCGCGAAGCTCGGGCGATTCGTGCAGCGCCTCGCCGAGCTTGTCGAGGTCGGCTTCCACCGCGGTGACCGTGCCGGCCTCGCTGGCGAGATCGAACAGCGCACTGGCGTAACGCCCTGCCAGGCTAGCCTTGATACCGGCGGAAAGCTCCACGCGAAGGGGTCCTCTTGGGTCAGAAATTTTCGCCTGCCTTCGCGGGCGCGCGGAGGCACCCCGGCAAAGCTGGCGCGCCCCTAACATCGCCTTTGCTGCGATGCAACCCGAGTCCGGAAACGGGCGTGAAGCTTAGCGCCGGCCCGGCGGTGACCTTCCCATCCAGCCGCGTTCGCGGATGCTGCCGACATGGCTGGCGCTCACGCCGAGGCGCCTGCCGTCCGGCAAGACCACGCGCCAGACGCGGCCTTCGCGCTCGACCCCGGCAACAGCCGCATCGGCCACCCAGCGACCGCGATGAATGCGGCAGCCGTCGATTTTCGCGACTTGGGCGAGGGCGTCTCCGAAGCGACCTGGCAGGAGCGTGGACCGGCCGTTGGCCAGGAGCACGCGGACGTAATGATCCTCCGCCTCGATCGCCCAAGTCTGCGCGTCGGCGAAGGCCAGAGGCCCCCGTGCATGGTCGGAAGGCTGAGGGGGACCGCCGTGCGCGGCGACAAGACCGCGTCGGGTCGGACTGAAATGGCGCACGGCGACTGTGCACGCGACGCCGCTCACCAGGCTGATCGCCACCGCCGAGAGATAGATTCTCAGGTACTCGTTCCACGCCTGGGCGGGTGTCATGCCGAGAGCGATGCGCGTCTCGAAAGGCAAAGACAGGTTGAGCACGAGGGCGCCGATGGCAATGGCAAGCGTCCAGCCTCCGCGCTTCGAGAGGAGCGACAGCCACACGTGCCACTTCATCGCATTCCACACGATGAGCGCCGTCCAGAACGCGAAGCGGGGCCCAAGCTCGATCCTGTGCGTGCCGAACGCGCCGCCGAGCGAGGCGATGACGATCAGCGCGGCATAGATGGCAAGCGCCAGGCCCAGTCCATCGCGCGAGGCGCGTTTCGCGTCGGTCGGAGCGCGATCCGCGAATTGGCCGTTGTCCGCATTCGCCGACGTCATGTTAGCCGGAGCCGTCACCAAGGCAGGCTGGCACTCCGGCCGGCCTGCCGCAAGGCCAAACGTCGGGAGGTGTTTCATGCAGGTTCGACTTCTGATCGCCCTTGGCAGCGGAGCTCTGCCCGCCGCCGTCGCGCTGGCTCAGTCGCAACCGGCCGGTGCTCCGCCGAGCCGCGATCCGGCAGCCATCACCAGGGCGCAAGCCCAAGCCATGGAAAAGCTGAAGTTCATGAACGGGGAATGGCGGGGGCCGGCCGTGACGCAGACCGCTCAGGGCCCGCGCAGGGTCATGCAGGCCGAAAGGATCGGTCCGATGCTGGGCGGGACCATCAAGGTCATCGAGGGCCGCGGGTTCGTCGATGGCCGGAACGTCGGCTTCAACGCGTTCGGCGTGGTTTCCTACGACGTTTTCAGGCAGGCTTACGAGTTCCGGACCTATGCTCAGGGCTATGCCGGGACATTCCCGTTCGAGGCAACGCCGAACGGTTACGTCTGGAGCACTCCCGCTGCCGGCGGCAAGGTCCGCTATACCGCGACGATCACCGCCGACAGCTGGAACGAGGTCGGCGACCTTGTCGTCGAAGGCCAGCCGCCGGTACGCATCTTCGAGATGAACCTGAAGCGCATCGGCGACAGCGACTGGCCCGAAGCCGGTGCGCTCACCTCCGGCTAACCGCCCGCCGTTCCCGTTTCTGGCGAGGACGGGGCGTAGGCAGCCGCGTTACCCTTGGCGCAACTGTAAACCAGCCGCTCATTGGGCTGCGCGGGAAGGAGCGCGAGCAGGGCGGCCTGGTCGGAACCCAGCTTGCGCGCGGCGTCATCACCGGCGCCGCAAGCCGGCGGCTGGTATTCGGCGCGGGCCTTGCGGACTTGCTCGATCTGGTCCTGATTGAGAAGGTAGCGGTCCATCCGATACTCGCCGCTTTGCGGATCGAAGCTGTTTACCGCCACGTTCGATTCGTCGGACGGCGCGAGCACGCGGGTCCACGTGCCGCCCTGCAGGCCATATTGCGTGCGGCCGTTGACGCACCCGTCGTTCCGCCACTCCAGCGGCACGGTGGGATTGGCCGGGCCGATTACCCGGCTCCGCTGGGGCTCAAGCGTGCAGACGAGGGCGCCGGAGGACTGCGGCGTAGGGATCGCGCCGGTTTCGTTGGCCGACATTTCGCTGCGCAGGCGATCCTGCAGGCGTTCGTCCGCCTGGTCGAGCGAAGGTCTCGTGAACCAGGCGATGCCGGAGCCGATCAAAGCCACCGCCGCCACCGCTCCGCCGATCTTCGCGCGCCTTCCTTCGCCTTCCTCGTATGAGAGCCAGGCGAAGCCGCCGGCGCCGAAAGCGAGGAGCAGCAACACGAGAGCCAGGGCCATGCCATTGTCGCGCTCGTCGAGGATCTGGAAGTCGACCTTGCGCTGCTCGGCCTCGCGCCGCTGGGCGAGCGCCTGTTCCTCGGCCTGCGCCTTGGCCTGGGCCGCGGCTTGCTGCTCCTCGGCGCGCTGGCGCTCTTCCTCGTTGAGGTCGGCGAGGCTGCGGCAGGGCGAACCGGTGACTTGCGGCGTGACGTCGTTGGCGCGCAGGAACGGCAGCAGCTCGCGTGTCGAAATCGCGAAGTAAAAGCCGGCCTCGGCCGACGTCGTCTCGGCCCCGAAGCTGTTCACGCCGACCACGCGCCCGCACGAATCGAGCAAGGGCCCGCCCGAGCTGCCGCGCGCGATCGGGGCCGTGTGCAGCAAGGAGTCGAACTGGCGGCTCGGGCGCCGGCCGGCGAGCGAACCGCTTGATTGCACCGGCGGCTGGGGCCGGAACAGGTCCGAGATGCTGAGACCCTGGGCGATGTCCACGTTTTGCGGATAGCCGACAGCGACGACCGGGCCGCTCTCGGTGTTGGGATTGCCGGAGATCGTCAGGGGGGGAAGATGCATCGGCTTCGTGCTGGCGATAAGCGCCAAGTCGTTGCGCGGGCTCACGGCAACCAGCCGCCCGTAAACCGCCTCGCCGCCGTCCGAAGGGACGATGCCGATGGACAGGCTCGGATCGCCCTGCGTCTCCTGCACGACATGCGAATTGGTGACGACCTGCTCGGGCGACACGGCAAAGCCGGTGCCGTGGGACACCGGCGTCAGCTGGTCGCCGTTCTTCTGGAGAATGATGATCCGCACCACGCCGCGCGCCGCCGCGTCGATGTCCGCCGGATCGGCGTGAACCGGCACCGCCGCGAAAAACGCGAGACAGGCCAAAAGGGCAGCGAGGCGGCGAAGCATGGGCGCGCCTTCCGTTTACGGCACAGGCTGTTTTGAACGCAAGCGGCGGGAAGCGGGGCAGGGCCGGGCGTGGCAAGGGTCGGTCCATCGACCTATGGAGACCGCGTATGAGTTACATGATCAAAGGCCTGGCGCGCGAGGCGTTCGCGCCGCTGTTCGGCCTCGACGACGCCGAGCTCGCGGCGCGTGGTGCGCGGCGTGTCGTTGCCGATGACGACTCGTTCCCGTGCCGCGTGAGTCTCGAAGACGCCGCGATCGGCGAGACGCTGATCCTGCTGAACCACGTGAGCAACGATGTCGCCGGGCCCTACCGAGCGGCCCACGCAATCCTGGTGCGCGAGCGCTGCCAGGACATCGAGCCGCTGGTCGGACGCACACCACCGGTGTTCGCCAGGCGCACGCTGAGCCTGCGTGGCTTCGACGCGAGCGGCGATCTCATCGTCTCGCGCGTCAGCCCGCCCGACGAGCATGACAGCGCGATCCGCGAGCTGCTGAGCAACCCGCAAGTCCACCACATCGACGCGCACAATGCCGGCCACGGCTGTTTCGCGGCGCGCATCGAGCGCTATATGGAGAAAGCATCATGATCGACGCACAAACCGCATGGGAAGCGTTTGCCCGGCGCGACAGGACCTTCGACGGCCGTTTCGTGATCGGCGTGCTGACGACCGGCATCTATTGCCGCCCCTCGTGCGCGGCGCGCCAGCCGCAGCGGCAGAACGTGCGCTTCTTTGCCGATGGCGTGGAGGCGCGGGCGGCGGGATTGCGCGCGTGCAGGCGCTGCCGGCCCGACGAGGTCGCCCGTGACGAGGCGGCGGTGCTGGCCGCCATCGACGAAATCAAGACCAGCGCCGAAGACCTTGGAGCGAGGCCGCAATTGGCCGAGCTGGCCCAGGCGGTCGGCTATTCGCCGACGCATTTCCAGCGCGTGTTCAGACGCGCGACCGGCCTCTCGCCCGCGGCTTATGCGCGCGCGCTGCGCGAGGAGCGGGCGCGCGAGGCGCTGAGCAGCGGCGCCTCGGTGACGGAGGCGATCTATGGCGCCGGGTTCGAGGCCGCCTCCCGCTTCTACGATTCGATGGCAGGCAAGCTCGGCATGGCGCCCTCGGCCTGGGTGAGGGGTGGCGAGGGCGTGCGGATCAACTGGGCCGTGGTGGCCACGAGCCTCGGGCCGATGCTGGTCGCCGCCACGGGCAAGGGAGTGTGCCGGCTGTCGTTCAACGAGGGTCATGAGGATCTCGCCGCGCGCTTTCCGAACGCCCAGCTGGTCGAAGGCGGCCCGGAGTTTGCCGCGTTGCTGCAGCAGGTGGTCGATGCGGTCGAGCATCCAGGCACCGGCAGTGATATCCCGCTCGACGTGCGCGGCACGGCATTTCAGGAGCGGGTCTGGGCCGAGCTGCGCAAGATCCCGCCGGGCGAGACCCGGTCCTACGCCGAGATCGCCGCCGCCGCCGGCAAGCCGAGCGCGGTCCGCGCGACCGGCAGCGCCAACGGGGCGAACAATGTCGCTGTCCTCATCCCGTGCCACCGGGTAGTGCGCTCCGACGGCTCGCTTGGCGGCTATGCCTACGGGCTCGACATCAAGCGCGAGTTGCTCGCACGGGAGGCCAAGTGAATCAGGAACTGCGCGATCGGTTCGGCAAGCTGCATCAGCCGGGCAAGCCGGTTCTGCTGTACAATATCTGGGACGTCGCCAGCGCCAGGGCCGTCGCCGCCGCCGGCGCCCCGGCCCTGGCGACGGGAAGCTACGCCATCTCCGAGGCCAACGGCTACAAGGATGGCGAGCAGATCCCGTTCAACCTCTATCTCGATTGCACGCGCCGGATCGCGCAGGGCGTGAACCTTCCCGTCACCGCCGACTTCGAAAGCGGCTTCGCGGTCGATCCGGCCCGGTTGGCCGATCATGCGCAGTACCTCGCCGAAACGGGCGCTGTCGGCTGCAATTTCGAGGACGGGGAAGTCGGCGGTTCCGGCCTGCACCCCATCGCCGAGCAGGCGAAGCGCGTGGCGGCCGTCTCCGGCAGCGGCCTGTGGGTCAATGCTCGCACCGATCTGTTCTTCCGCCGGTTCCTTGCGGGCGGCGACCGCAACGATCGCTCGTTGCTCGCCGAGACGATGGAGCGCGCGGCGGCCTATGCCGATGCCGGCGCGCACAGCCTGTTTGTGCCGGGGCCGAGCGACCGCGACCTTATAGCGGAAATCTGCGAGCGCAGCCCGCTGCCGGTCAACATCCTGATGCTGCCCGGCACTCCCGACTGGCCCGTGCTGGCCGAGGCGGGGGTCGCGCGGGTGAGCTGGGGCGCGGGGCCCTGGCGCAAGGCGATGCAGGCGCTGACCGAGGACGCGACGGCGCTTTATCGATAAAGGTGTGGGCTGGCGGAGCCGCGGCTCGACCGGCTCTCGCTGGCCTTCTAGACAATCGCCCATGGATGGGACACCCGCCGCGGAGGCCAAACCGAACCTCGCCCTGCGCATCCTGCGCTTTCCGATCACCCTGATCATGATCGAGGCGATCGTCTTCATCTTCATCGGCGGCGCCCTCGAGGCGGCGGACACGGCGAAGCGGATCGGGCTTTCGCGCGCCGGATTCTTCTTGTTCGTCCTCGTCGGCGCGGTCGTGCTGATCCTCGTGTGGAAGGCGATGCGCCGCTGGCTGGAAGGCGAGCGGGATCGCGAGTTTACCCTGCCCGGCGCCGGCGCGGAGCTCGGAGCCGGCCTGCTCGCCGGCTTTCTCCTCTTCTCGCTGATGACCGGCCTCGTGGCATTGCTCGGCGGTATCGAGCTCGTCGGCACGCGCCCCTTCGCCAAGACGCAGTTCTGGGAGTGGGCGGCGCTCGGCGTCGCCAGCGGCCTGTTCGAGGAGACGCTTTTCCGGGGTATCCTGCTTCGCCAGCTCGAGCGCCTGGTCGGCACCTGGTGGGCGTTGGCCGCGACGGCGGTCCTGTTCGGTGCGCTGCACATGTTCAATCCCGACGCAACATGGACCGGTGCCGCCAGCATCATGATGGAAGCCGGCATCCTCCTCGGCGCAGCCTATCTCTACACCCGGCGGCTGTGGCTGGCGGCCGGGCTTCATGCCGCGTGGAACTTCACGCAAGCCTGGGTCTTCAGCATTCCGGTTTCGGGAACCGGCCAATCGCTCGGCATTCTCGTGACCCGGCGGAAGGGTCCCGACTGGCTGACCGGCGGCGACTTCGGCCTCGAGGCGTCGATGGCCGCCGTGTTCGTCGCCACCGTCGCCGGCTTGTTCCTTCTGTGGAAGGCGCACCAGAAGGGCGGCTTTGTCGCCCCGATGTGGTCCCGGCGGGGCTCAGACGAAACTGTACGGGTCGATGTCGACGCTGACGCGCACGCCTTTCGGGAAGATTAGCGCGCCGAGCCAGGAGCGAATCACGTTCTGCAGTTCGGCGGAGCGGCGGGCGTTGACGAGCAGGCGATAGCGATAGCGGCCGCGCAGGAGCGAGAGCGGCGCGGGCGCGGGGCCCAGGATGTGGACGTCCGGCACATCGGGGCGAGTCCCGCCGATGGCGCGCGCGGCCTCCTTCGCCTCGGCTTCGTCCTCGCTCGACACTATAATGGCCGCCCAGCGGCCGAACGGCGGGGCGCCGGCGTGGCGGCGGGCGGCGGTCTCGGCTTCGTAGAACGCGTCGCGGTCGCCGGCGGCGAGGGCGGCGATCACCGGGGCTTCGGGATGGCGCGTCTGGATCAGCACTTCGCCGGGCTTGTCGCCGCGTCCGGCGCGCCCGGCGACCTGGGCGACCTGCTGGTACGTCCGCTCGGCCGCGCGCAAGTCGCCGCCTTCGAGGCCGAGGTCGGCATCGACCACCCCGACCAGCGTCAGCTGCGGGAAGTGAAAGCCCTTGGTGACGAGCTGGGTGCCGACGATCACGTCGATCGCGTTTTCCTCGACCTGCAAGACGAACGCGGCGGCCTTCTCGGGCGAATTGAGTGTGTCGGACGTGGCGATCGCCAGCCGCGCTGCGGGCAAGAGCTCGGCGACCTCGTCGGCGATACGCTCGACGCCCGGGCCGCAGGCGACGAGGCATTCGGGCTCGCCGCACTCGGGGCAGCGGTCCGGCGGCGTCGTCTCGTGCCCGCAGTGGTGACAGGCGAGGCGGCGGCTCAGGCGGTGCTCGACCAGCCAGGCGCTGCAATTCGGACACTGGAAGCGGAACCCGCAATTGCGGCACAGCGTCAGCGGAGCGTAGCCGCGACGGTTGAGGAACAGCAGCGACTGCTCGCCGCGTTCGAGCCGTTCGCGCATCGCGGCAACCAGCCGCGGTGCGAGCCAGCGGCCGCGCTCGGGTCTTTCCTTCGTCAGGTCGAGCGTGTCGATCCTCGGCAGTTGCGCGCCGCCGAAGCGGTCGGCGAGCTCGACTGTCGTGTAAACGCCCGCCTCGGCCATCTGCAGGCTTTCGAGCGCGGGCGTAGCGCTCGAGAGGATCACCGGAAGGCGCTCAAACCGGGCGCGCATCACGGCGACGTCGCGCGCGTTGTAGCGCACCCCTTCGTCCTGCTTGAAACTGATTTCGTGCGCCTCGTCGACCACGATCAGGCCGAGCTTCGCATAGGGCAGGAACAGCGCCGAGCGTGCGCCGACGACCACCTGCGCCTCTCCTCCCGCGATGGCCCGCCAGGCCCTGCGCCGCTCGGTCGACTTGAGCGAGGAGTGCCACACCACCGGCGCTGCGCCGAAGCGCTCCTCGAACCGGCGCAGGAACGCTTGCGTCAGCGCGATCTCCGGCAGCAGCACCAGCACCTGCCGCTCCTCCCCCAGCGCGGCGGCGATGGCTTCGAAATAGACCTCGGTCTTGCCCGAGCCGGTGACGCCGTCGAGCAGGAACGGCGCGAAGCCGCCTGCCATCACCGCCGAGACGAATTGCTCCGCCGCCTCGCGCTGGCAGGGCGTCAGCTCGGGAGCCGCGAAGTCCGCGCGCGCGCGCGGGTAAGGGCGGTCGCAATCGACTTCGACCGGCTCAAGCACGCCCTGGTTGGCCAGCCCGCGCAGCACGCCTTCGGAAACGCCGGCGATGCCGGCCAGCTCGCGGATCGTTGCCTGCTCGCCTTCCAGCGCCTCGATCGCCGCCTGGCGCTGCGCCGTCATGCGTTCGGGCATTCCGCCGGTCAGGCGGTACTCGATCATCGTCGCCGGACCGCGCAGCGCCCCGCCGCTCGCCAGCACCATGCGCGCGACCGAGGCGAGCGAGGCGCAATAGTAGTCGGCGGTCCATTCGATCAGCCGCCTGAGCTCGGCCTTGAGCGGCGGCACCGGCAGCACCGCCAGCAGCGGGCGCAGCTTGGCCTCGGGGACTTCGGTCGCCGGCAACCGCTCGGCTTCCCAGGCGATGCCGACGATCTGCCGCGGGCCGAGCGGCGCAACCACCACGGAACCCGGCTCGACCCGCATCCCGTCCGGCACGCGATAATCGAGCGGGCCGAGCGCGGCGTTGAAGATGACGAGGCGGACGCGGTTCATGGGGAGGGGTCATATGGGGGGGACTGAGCCGGCGCGGCAAGGGTGGCACCCGGCGTTATCGCCCCATATAGCGGCGCACGATGGCCGACGAATCGCCCCTCGATCGCTTCAAGCAGGCGCTGACCGGCGCCGCGCGCGCGATCGCCCACGAGCCGGAGGCCGACGTCGCGTGGACCGCCGACGTGCCGGCAATGCAGGGCAAGGCGATGCGCGTGCCGATGCCGGGCCGCAACCTGCCGGCCGACGCGGCGCGTGAGGCGCGCGGGTTCGCCGACAGCTTCGCGCTGCGTCTCAGGCACCACAACGAGGCGATGCACTTGCGCGGCATGCCGGCGGAGCCCGGCGCGCGCGCCGCCTACGACGCGATCGAACGCGTGCGCTACGAGGCGCTCGGCGAGAACAATTATGCCGGGATGCGCGAGAATCTCGCCTCGGCGACCGACCTGCGCACCCGCTCGGACCCGATCTCGCGCGCGAGCAGCGAAAGCGAGGTGCCGCTGCAGACGGCGCTCGCCCTGATGCTGCGCGAGGCGCTGACCGGCCAGGCCATTCCCGCAAGCGCTCGCGACGGCGTCGAGATGGTCCGCGAATCCATCGAATCGCGCATCGGGGACGATTTCGAGCGCCTCGCGACCTTGCTCGACGACCAGCGCGCCTTCCAGGCGCTAGGACTCGACATGCTGCGCCACCTGGAGCTCGTCGCCGCCGACGAGTTCGACGAGCGCGGCGACGAGGACGAGACCGGCGACGAGGAGGAAGGCGGCGAGGAGCAGGACGGCGACAGCGAGGACGAAGCCGGCGAGGAGCTGCGCCAGCAGCAGACTACCGCCGAAACCGGCGAGGGCGAGACCGAGGAAGGCGAGGAGCAGGTCCCGCAGGAACAGGACCTGACCGAAGGCGAGGTCGGCGACGAGGGCGAGGAGGCCATGATGCCGATCCGCCCGAACCGGCCGTGGACCGAGCTGCCCGAAACGTTCGACTACAAGGTCTTCACCGAGGAGTTCGACGAGGTCGTCGAGGCGACCGAGCTGTGTGACTTCGAGGAGCTCGACCGGTTGCGCGCCTATCTCGACAGCCAGCTCACCGGCCTGCAGGGCGTCGTCACCCGCCTCGCCAACCGGCTGCAGCGGCGGCTGATGGCGCAGCAGAACCGGGCGTGGGACTTCGACCAGGAGGAAGGCCTGCTCGACGCCGCGCGGCTCGCCCGCGTCGTCGTCAGCCCGGGCCATTCGCTGAGTTACAAGGTTGAGCGCGACCAGGAGTTCAAGGACACCGTCGTCACCCTGTTGATCGACAACTCCGGCTCGATGCGCGGGCGGCCGATCTCCATCGCCGCGATCAGCGCCGACATACTGGCGCGAACGCTCGAGCGCTGCGGGGTCAAGGTCGAGATCCTCGGCTTCACCACCCGCGCGTGGAAGGGCGGGCAGAGCCGCGAGAAGTGGCTCACCGAGGGCAAGCCGGCGCAGCCCGGCCGTCTCAACGACCTGCGCCACATCGTCTACAAGAAGGCTGACGAGCCGATGCGCCGGGCGAGGAAGAGCCTCGGCCTGATGATGCGCGAGGGGCTGCTCAAGGAGAACATCGACGGTGAGGCGCTGCTGTGGGCCCACCACCGCCTGCTCGCCCGGAGCGAGGACCGCCGCATCCTGATGGTCATCTCCGATGGCGCGCCGGTCGACGACAGCACCCTGAGCGTGAACAACGCCGGTTATCTCGAAACGCACCTCAGGAAGGTGATCGACTGGATCGAGAGGCAGTCCCCGGTCCAGCTCGTCGCCATCGGCATCGGCCACGACGTGACCCGCTACTACAAGCGCGCGGTGACGATCATGGATGTCGAGCAGCTCGGCGGCACGATTATCGAGCAGCTGGCCGGGTTGTTCGAGGTGGAGTGAGGTTGAATGGCAGGTATCGTATGGTAGTGCACGGCGCGCGAGACCTGCCCCGGCTCCTGCGGGACCACAAGGCGTGACCGCACCCCTGCGTCTGTTCAACTCGCTCACCCGCGAGCTCGAGACCTTCCACCCTGTCCACGCTGGCGAGGCGCGGGTCTATTCGTGCGGGCCGACGGTCTACAATTACCCGCACATCGGCAACATGCGTGCCTATGTGTTCGCCGATGGGCTTGGGCGGACCCTGAGCTGGAAGGGCTACAAGCTCACCCACGTGATCAACATCACCGACGTCGGCCACCTGACGGACGATGCCGACGCTGGCGAGGACAAGCTGGAGAAAGCGGCGGCGGCGCAGAAGCAGTCGATATGGGACATCGCCCGGCACTACACCCAAGCCTATTGGGCTGACGTACGCGCGCTCAACATCCGCCAGCCGAGCCAATGGTCGATCGCCACCGACTATATCGACGAGATGATCGAGTTCGCAAAAGCGATCGAGCCCAGGCACTGCTACGAGCTCGACAGCGGGCTCTACTTCGACGTCTCGACGGTGGACGACTACGGCAAACTGGCCCGCGCCAGCACCGACGAGGGGGAAGGCCGCATCGAAGCGGTCGAAGGCAAGCGCCACCCGGCGGACTTCGCCATCTGGCGCAAGACCCCGCCGGGCGAGACGCGGCAGATGGAATGGAACAGCCCGTGGGGCAAGGGCGCGCCCGGATGGCACCTCGAATGCTCGGTGATGAGCGGGCGGCTGCTCGAGTTCCCGTTCGACATCCACACCGGCGGCATCGACCACCGCGAGATCCACCACCCCAACGAGATTGCCCAGAACCAGGCGTTCTGCGGCACCAACGGCCTCGCCGAGGCGGCGAACAGCGGCGCGCTGATCTGGATGCACAACAACTTCCTGGTCGAGCGCTCGGGCAAGATGAGCAAGTCGGCGGGCGAGTTTCTCCGGCTTCAGCTGCTGATCGACAAGGGCTACCACCCGCTCGCCTACCGCATGATGTGCCTCCAGGCGCATTACCGCAGCGAGCTCGAGTTTTCATGGGACGGTCTCGGCGCGGCGCTGACGCGCCTGAAGCGGCTGGTGATGGCGGCCGAGGCGCTGAGGGCGCAGGTCGCCGAGCCGGTCGCAGAGCCGGCCGACGGCTGGACCCAGCTTCGCGCGCACGATGAGCTCGATGCGGTGTTCCTGCCGTATCTCGCGCGGTTCGACGACGCTGTGTCAGACGATCTCAATACGCCCGTCGCGCTCACCGTCCTCGAAGAGCTGCTGGGGCTGAAGAAGGTCGACGCGCGCGAGAAGCTGGTCGCGGCCGCGGCGATGGATGCGGTGCTCGGGCTCGGGTTGACCCGACTGACAAGGGCGAGCCTGCGAATTCGCCCAAAGGACGCGGCGATCGCCGAGGCCGAGATCGAGGACGCCCTCGCCCGCCGCAAGACCGCCCGGGCGGACAAGGACTTCGCCACGTCCGACGCCATCCGCGACGAGCTGGCCGAAAGGGGCGTCGAGGTGATGGACGGCGACCCGCTCGGCTGGGAGTGGAAGCTGGGCTAGGGCTTGGGCACGACCACAAGCTTGTACGGGATGTACAACATGACCTCCGATGCGCCGGAGCGCGCCTACTGCACCGGCATGTTCAGCCCTTCGACTTTCACGGCGTAGCCCTCGCCCATGCGTGCGGCCATCGCGCGCGCATCGTCCGCCACCTTGTCGGCGATTTGCCCGCGATAGCTGTCAGGGCCGACCACCGAGAGCGTGGCGTCGCCGGATTCGTCCATTTGCGCCCGGCCCACTTGCGGCACGGCTTCGACATAATCGGAAATGCGCTGCTCGGCCGCGGTGCCGCTTTCCTTCCCGGCCAACGGGGCCTTGACCAAAAAATCGACCCGCTCGCTGTCCGGCCGCGTGTCGTTCGTGATGACAAGGTCATCGACGGTCGCCGCCGTCAGCGGAGCGAGGATGTAGTCGCCGAACGCCAGCTCGACCCCGTGCTTCGAGGCGAGCGCGATCGCCCGGGCGAGCATTTCGTGGATTTCCTGGCGGCGCTGCTTCTGATCACGCGTGTCGCCACGAATGGTCACTTGCTGCACGAGGAAATCGGCGGTCCGCCGCAATCCGACGGCGGGCATGTCGCGCGAATAGTCTTCCTGGTCGACGCGCGAGCCGGTCACGACGACTTCAGCGTTGCAGGTCCTGCGCGCTCGCAGGGACGGCGAGCGCTGCGGACACGGCGCACGCGAGAATTGGCCATTTCATATCGTCGACTCCCTCTCTACCAGCACTGGCGTCATGCAATTCAAGGGTCGTGTCAATTGACTGTCGCCGTCCTGCCGGGCGGCATGCGCGCCCTCGTTGAGCCGCTGCTGCCGTCGTGGATCGAGGCGCGCTGGTGGAACTCGCACGAGGAGCTGGTCGCGCTCGCGCCGGAAGCCGAGATCGGCTGGTTCGACTTGCATTACAAACCTCCCGTGCTGGCGTCGGTCGCGGCCGCGAGAAGCTTGCGCTGGCTCAACACCGCTTACGCCGGGGTGAACTGGCTGCCGCTGGCGGATCTCGACCGGCGAGGGGTGGCGCTGACGTGCGGGCGCGGCCTGACCGCGACCGCGGTCGCCGAATTCGCGGTGATGACCATGCTGACCACCGCCAAGGACTTTTCGGCCGTCGTCCGCGCGCAGGACCGTCGCGAGTTTCTCGAGAACGCGCCCGGCACGCGCGAGCTCCTCGGAAGCAGGGCGCTGATCCTCGGCCGGGGCGCGATCGGGCAGGCGATCGAGCGCATGCTGCAAGGTTTCGGGGTCGAGACCGAGACCGTGCGACGCAGCTCCGGCCTCGGCTGGAAGGACCGGCTCGGCACCTTCGACTGGATCGTCCTCGCGCTCCCTGGCACGCCAGAGACGCGCGGGTTGATCGGTGCGGCGGAACTCGCGGCGATGAAGCGGGAGGCCGTCCTGGTCAACTTCGCCAGGGCCGATATCGTCGACGAGCCGGCGCTCGTCGCGGCCTTGCGCGACGCGCGCATCGCCGCCGCGGTGCTCGACGTGACCGATCCCGAGCCGCTGCCGGCAGAGCACCCATTGTGGTCGCTCGACAACGCGCACATCACGATGCACCTCTCGGGCATTCCGACACCGGCCAGCCTGCAACGCGCCGCCGAGCGCTTCGCGAGAAATTGCGGTCATTTCAAGAACGGCGAGCCGCTCGAAGCGCAAGTGGACCTGCGGCTCGGCTACTGATGCCCCCACGACGGGGCCGAAAGGCCGGTGACACTTGTCGGCGCGCCGTCTCCCTGCCGGCAGGAGAAGACCCACGCGTTCTTGCATGTCTGTGCCCCTTTTACCGAAAAAACCTTGCTCCTGAGGCGGCAAGCAATCGCTCGAGCGCGATCCACGGATCGGAGCCGGTGCCCTGATCGACGGACCATCACCGCCGCGTCCGCGAGGCGCTGCGGCGGCTAATCCCGGTTCCCCGCCCGCCGTTCGAGTTGGGCGGTCAGCGACCTGACCGCCTCGGTCAGGGCGACGACCTCCTTCTCGCGCAGTTCGTCGATCTTCTGGTGGAGCAGCTCGATCTCCAGCTCGGCCTTGATGTTGATGTGGAAGTCGGCCTCCGCCTTCTTGCGGTCGACGTCCTGCTGCCGGTTCTGGCTCATCATGATGAACGGCGCCGCGTAGGCGGCCTGGAACGAGAGGGCGAGGTTGAGGAGGATGAACGGATAGGGGTCCCAGCGCTCGACATAGGCGGTGATGTTGAGGACGATCCAGAAGAACAGGATCGCCGACTGCACGATGATGAAGCGCCACGAGCCCATGGTCGAGGCGACGAAATCGGCGATGCGCTGGCCTGCCGTGAGATGAGAGCGCGCGTGGGCCACGCCATGCCGCCGCTGGCGTCGGCGCGCGTCGCGCAATTGTCCCAGCAGCGCGGCGTCTTCGTGTGAAAGCGCGCGGCTTTCCTGCTCCGCTTCGCTCATTCCCCCCTCCTTGTCCGTCGTCCGCGGGCGACGATACAGGCCCGTTCGCCGTCCGCAAAGGACGCGTGAAGGCCGAAGGGGCACGGAACATTCGTGACGGCTTGCCATTGCCAGAAGAACCGCAGCCAAGGAGCGGACGATGGACTGGCTGACCCAGGTTTTCGGCACCGAGCACATGGTCACATGGTGGCAGGAATGCGCGCGGGCAGGGCTGATCTTTGCCTTCGGCCTGCTGCTGTTCCGCCTGATCGGCCGCCGGGTGTTCGCCAAGTGGGCAGCGCTGGACATCGTGGTGGCGATCGTCGTCGGCTCCAACCTCAGCCGGGCGCTGACGGGCAGCGCCCCGCTGTGGGGCACGCTGGCGGCTTCGGGGGCGCTGATGGCCCTGCACTGGGTCCTCGCCCATGCGGCCGCGGCGTCGTCGGCGCTATCGAGGCTCGTCGAGGGCGATCCCATCGAACTTGTCACCGCAGGTGAAGTCCAGCGCGGCGCGATGCGCGCCAATGGCGTCAGCCGCACCGACCTCGACGAAGCCCTGCGCAACGCCAGCGTCGAGACGCCGCGAGAAGCCGCCAAGGTCACGCTGGAGCCGAGCGGCCGGCTCACCGTGGTCAAGGGGTCTGGTCAGCGCCAGTCGGGCGCGCAATATCCCTAGCCGGCCGGCCGGCGATCCGGCGCGAGTTTTCCCCATCAAGTTGCGGGCAGCGGTGGGCTTTTCAGGCCAAGAGAATATCCTGACAGGGCATGAGACCTCACCTCTCCGCGCCCTTCCTTCCATCGTCCAGCTCGCTTTCGCGCCGCCGCATCCTGGTGCTGCTGTCGTCGTCCGCCGCGTACAGCGTGCTCGCCGCGTGTGGTGGCGGCGGAGGCGGAGGCAGCCCGGCTCCGACGCCGATGCCAACGCCGTCGCCCACGCCGCCACCGCCGGTCAACGGGCCGGCGTGGTTCAGCTACGGCCACGATGCCCAGCACACCGCCCAGAGTGCCATCGCCTCGCAGGACCTCGCGCGCGTCACCTGGTCGTCGAAGGTCGATCTCGCGCCGCAATACACGCAAGGCGGTGCGCTACTGACGCATTATGGATCGCCGGTGGTGACGACCCACAACACCGTCGTCATCCCGGTGAAGACGGGCGCCTCCGGCGGCTACCGCGTGGAAGGCCGCAACGGGGCGAACGGTGCGCTGATCTGGTCGGTGACGACGGGCTACGTCAGCCCGCCGCACAACTGGGTGCCGCCCTACAACGTCCTGCTGACTGGCCAGGGCCGTGTCTATGCCGCCGATTCTGGCGGCAGGCTGTGGCGGCGCGATGACGGCGACGCGGCCAGCAGCACCACCGCGAGCCACGTGTTCTACGGCGCCGCCGCCTACGACGCCGATCCCGCCGCCTTCAACGCCAGCGTGTTCATCAACACTCCGCTGACGGCCGATGCCCAGGGTAACGTGTTCTTCGGCTTCCAGGTGACCGGCACCAATCCGGCGGGCCTGGTGAGCGGCATCGCGCGCGTGGCGCCGGACGGCACCGGCACCTGGGTCGGCGCCGCGGCGGCGGCCGGCGACGTCACCATCGACAAGCCGGTGACGAACTGCGCGCCGGCGCTCTCGAACGACGGCAGCACGCTCTACATCGCGGTCAACAACCTCCCCGGCGGCAGCGCCTCCTGGGGCTACCTGCTCGCGCTCGACAGTACGACGCTAGCCACGAAGGCGAAGGCCGACCTGCTCGACCCGAACACGGGAACCCGCGCCTGGGTCAGCGACGACGGCACCGCGGCGCCGGTGGTCGGGCCGGACGGCCGCGTGTTCTACGGTGTTCTGGAAGCGCAATTTCCCGCCCATAACGCGCGCGGCTGGCTGCTGCAATTCGACGCCTCGCTCAATCCCGCGGGGGCGCCGGGAAGCTTCGGCTGGGACGTGTCGCCGAGCGTCATCCCGGTCGCCATGGTGCCGTCGTACACCGGGACGTCGACCTACCTGCTCGCGCTCAAGTACAACAATTACGAAGGGGCCGGCACCGGCGACGGTTTGAACCGTCTCGCCGTGCTCGATCCGGGGGCGAGCCAGGCCGATCCGATCATCGCCGGCGTGCAGGTCATGCGCGAAGTGATGACCATCCTCGGGCCGACCTTCGATGCCGGCTCGACCACCGCGCGGCGGGAGTGGTGCATCAACACGATGGCCGCCGATCCGCAGCGCCGGTCGATCCTCGCCAACAACGAGGATGGCGTGCTTTACCGCTGGGACCTGACGACCAACACGCTGTCGCAGAGCGTGCGCCTGACCTCGGGCCTGGGCCAGGCATATACGCCGACGCTGATCGGCGCGGACGGCGCGGTCTACGCGATCAGCAACGCGACCTTGTTTTCGATCCGCGGCAGTTGAGCCTCGACGATTGGCCTCCTGCCGCCGGCGATGGGGAGAGGACCCATGGTGTACCGTTCGATCCTGATGGCGCTGCTGCTCGCCACGCCCGCAGTGGCGGTGGCGAAGGACGCCAGGCCCTCGCTCGAGCAGCGGGTGCGGCGCATGGAGGACGAGTCCGCGATCCGCAGGATCCTCATCGAGTACGGCGCCTATCTCGATGCCAAGGATTACCATTCGTATGCCGGGCTCTTCGCGCACGATGGCGTGTGGCAGGGCGGCTTCGGCACCTTCACGGGCCCGGCGGCGATCGAGAAGATGCTGGTCGACAACCTCGGCGCACCTGAGCCCGGGTTCGTCAACAAGTCGAACTTCCATCTGCTGACCAACCCGATCGTCGAGATCGAGGGCGACCGGGCGCACGTCACCTCGAAATACCTGTTCTGGACGGCCGTCGACAATCGGCCGTCGCCGCTGCTGGCGGGGCGCTACGTCGACGATTTCGTGCGCGAGAACGGCGAGTGGAAGATTGCCCGGCGGGTCACCTGGGGCGCAATCCCGTTCCGCGATCCGAACGCGCCGGTGACTGCCGGGGGAGGGCCGGCCGCGGCCCCTGCCGCGCTCTCGAGCGAGCAGCGCCTGCGCCGCGCCGAGGACATTCTGGCGATCCAGCGGGTGATCACCGACTATGCCGCGCGGCTCGATGCCCACGATTTCGACGGCTATGCGGAGCTGTTCGCGAAGGACGGTACCTGGCAGACCGGCCAGACCGTCCGCCACGGTCCGTCCGAGATCAGGGCGATGCTGGTCGGCCTCTACGGCGAGCCGTCCAAGGGTTTCGTCAATGCCGGGAGCTATCACCTCGTCTCGAACATCGAGGTCGACGTCGACGGCGACAAGGCCGCGGCCCGCTCCCGTCACCTGCTGATGATGCGCGGGCCGGGCGGGCAGCCGATGCCGGCGCTCGCCGGATACTACGAGGACCAGTTCGTGCGCGAGGATGGCCAGTGGAAGATCTTCCGCCGCGTCGACCACCCGGTCATGCCGACCGCGGCGGAGTGGGCGAAGGAGATGGCGGCGCTGCGCAAGAAGTGAGCGCCTGGCGCGCTCATGCGGTCTCGGTCAGATAGCCGGCGATGTGCGCGTCAGGGCTGCTCGCGAGGAACTCCCACTTCTCGGCCGACCGCAGGAGCTGTTCCCTGATCTTGGGCAGGGTCGTCCTCTGCGCCTTTTGCCGCTGTCGCGAGGCGACCTTGAGGTAGCATTGCACCCACCTCACATCCTCGACGTCGATCTCCTGGCTCGAATTCGTGGCAACCTTGAACATGGCGGGCCTCCGCTGGGGTCAGAAGCGACTTGCCGGCCATTGGACGGGCTTGTCGCTGATTCCTGCCTTTTAGAAAGCGTCGCCGATTCGCACTTGGTCGGACGCGTCAATCCAGCGCTGCCTTGCAATAACCCCTGCGTGCCGCCACGAGGTTTCGATGACCGATGAATCCCCCTTGCGCGCCGCGATCATTCCCGTGACGCCGTTCGTGCAGAACTGCTCGCTCATATGGTGCAGCAAGACCATGCGCGGGGCGCTGGTCGACCCGGGCGGCGATCTCGACAAGCTGAAGGAAGGCGTGCGCCGGGCGGGGGTCGCGCTCGAGAAGGTTCTCCTCACCCACGGCCACGCCGACCATTGCGGGCAGGCGGGGATGCTGGCCGCCGAGCTCGGCCTGCCGATCGAGGGGCCGCAGGAGGCCGACCGCTTCTGGATCAGCCGCCTCGATGAAGACGGGGAGCGCTTCGGCCTGCACACCGAGGTATTCGAGCCGACGCGCTGGCTCGACGACGGCGACACCGTCAGCGTCGGCGAGGTGACGCTGGAGGTCATCCACTGTCCCGGCCACACGCCGGGCCACGTGGTGTTCTTCCATCGCCCGACCCGGTTCGCCTTCGTCGGCGACGTACTGTTCGAAGGCTCGATCGGCCGCACCGACTTCCCGATGGGCAACCACCAGGACCTCATCGATTCGATCACGCAGAAGCTCTGGCCGCTCGGCGACGAGGTCACCTTCGTCCCCGGTCACGGCCGCCCGAGCACGTTCGGCCGCGAGCGGGAGAGCAACCCGTTCGTGAGCGATGCGGCGCTGGCGGGCGCGCGCTAGGCCACCCGGGCGACGATCAGCAGCGCCGTGACCGTCAGAATGGCGAACGTCAGCATGTTCACCATCATGCCGATCATCCGCCCCTTGCCCCACTTGCCGCCGTCCATGCCGATACCGTGCAGCACCCGCCCTAGGAGGTAGACGCCGGCGAGGATCGCCAGCCACAAGCCGCCTCGCCCTGCAAGCTCGATGCCCGCCACGAGGATGAGGATTAGCGGCGTGTTCTCGGCGAAGTTGATCTGCGCCCGCATGCGGCGGGTCAATAGCTCGTTGCCGCCGTCCCCGACCCAGATGTTCTGGTCCGTGCGGACTTGCGCGATCCGCGTCGCGAGCCAGAAGTTGACCAGCGCGGCGACCGCCGCGGCGGACAACGTGATGGGTAAGACGGTCATGATCAAAGCCCTCCCGCGGCCCTTCGGTGCAAGCTAGGCCGCCTCGGCGTTCGCGGCAATCGGCACCGCTTGCGCCGGCGGCGAAAATCGCTATAGCGCGCGCCTTCACCGCACGGCTGACCGCCCGCCGCGCTTGTGCGCGTGCGGAGCTTAGCCTAGGGGCGGACACGAGAATTTTCGATTTTGACTGCTTAAGGAACAGGTGCCGGAATGGCTGTCCCCAAGAGAAAAGTATCGCCGCATCGCCGGGGCAACCGCCGCGCGCACGATGCCCTGAAGGTCGAGGCCTTCCACGAATGCGGCAACTGCGGCGAGCTCAAGCGGCCGCACAACCTGTGCCCCCACTGCGGGCACTACAACGGACGAGAGATCGTCTCCGTCGGGCTGTAAGGCCCCACTCTGAGGGGGACTGACGCATGAGCCTGCCGCGTATCGCCGTTGACGCGATGGGCGGCGATGAAGGCGTGCGCACGATGGTTTCCGGCGCGGCGCTCGCCCGCCGGCGGCACGACCAGTTCAAGTTCCTGCTGGTCGGCGATGGCGCCCGCATCGAGCGGGCGCTCGAAGCGCATCCGAACATGCGCGAGGCCTCCGAAATCCTCCACTGCGACGATGTCGTCGGCGGCGAGGAACGGCCGACCCAGGCGCTCCGCCGCGCGAAGACGACGTCGATGGGTCTTGCCATCCAGGCGGTGAAGGATGGCCGGGCCGGCGCCGCGGTCAGCGCCGGCAACACCGGCGCGCTGATGGCAATGAGCAAGCTCGCGCTGCGCACGATGCCGGGGATCGACCGCCCGGCGCTCGCCGCGCTGATGCCGACGCTCGGCGATAACGACGTCGTGATGCTCGATCTGGGCGCCAACACGGATTGCGACGCGCGCAACCTCGTCCAGTGGGCGATCATGGGCGCGGCCTATTCGCGTATCGTCACAGGGCGCGACGCCCCGCGCGTGCGCCTGCTCAATATCGGCACCGAGGAAATCAAGGGCACCGACGAGGTGCAGGACGCCGCCGCCCAGCTGCGCGCCGCGACCGGCCTGGCGCTGAGCTTCGAAGGCTTCGTGGAGGCCGACAAGATCAACCGCGGCGAGGTCGACGTGGTGGTGACGGACGGCTTCTCCGGCAACATCGCCCTGAAGGCGATCGAGGGATCGGCGCGGTTCGTCACGGACCTCCTGCGCCGCGCGTTCACGAGCTCCGTGCGCTCGAAATTCGGTTTCCTGGTCTCGCGTCCGGCGACCGAGCTGCTGCGCCATCATCTCGATCCGAACAACCACAACGGCGCGGTCTTCCTCGGTCTCAACGGCGTGGTAGTGAAGTCGCACGGCAGCGCCACCGCTGCCGGCGTCGCCAACGCCGTCGCCGTCGCCGCCCGCCTCCTCGAGGACAGCCTGACCGAGCGGATCACCGCCGACCTCGCGGAGCTCGGCGAAGCTCGCCTGCGCGAAACCGGCAACAACTGGACAGTGGCGAAGTGATCCGATCGGTCGTTAAGGGTTCAGGTTCCGCGCTGCCCAAACGGGTCGTCACCAACGACGAGTTGGCGCGCACCGTCGACACCAGCGACGAGTGGATCCGCGAGCGCACCGGCATCGCCCAGCGCTACATCGCCGGAGAGGACGAGACGACCGCGTCGCTGGCGATCGACGCCGCCCGCGCGGCGCTGGCCGATGCCCGGATCGACGCGGGGCAGGTCGACCTGATCGTCCTCGCCACGGCCACGCCGAACCGCACGTTTCCTGCCACGGCGACGCAGGTCCAGCACGCGCTCGGCTGCGACGGCGGCGCGGCGTTCGATGTCGGCGCGGTGTGCTCTGGGTTCCTCTACGCGCTCGGCACGGCGGACGCGATGATCCGCTCCGGCATGGCCAAGTGCGCGCTGGTGATCGGCGCCGAAACCTTCAGCCGGATTCTCGATTGGGAGGACCGCACGACCTGCGTGTTGTTCGGCGACGGCGCGGGCGCGATGGTGCTGTTGGGCGAGGAGGTCGCCGAGCAGGGGCCGGGGGTGCTCGCTACCCGCCTCCACGCGGCCGGCGAGCACGGCGACCTGCTGTTCGTCGATGGCGGCCCTTCGACGACCGGCACGGTCGGCCACGTTCGCATGAGGGGCCGTGAGGTCTTTCGGCACGCGGTCGTCAATCTCGCCGAGGTGCTCAACGAGGTGCTTCTGGCGGGCGGCTATTCGGCCGGCGACATCGATTGGGTGGTGCCGCATCAGGCCAACCTGCGGATACTCGAAGCGACGGCCAAGAAGCTTTGTCTGCCGCTCGAGAAGATCGTCATCACGGTAGACCGGCATGCCAACACCTCGGCTGCCTCCGTCCCGCTGGCCTTCGACGAGGCGAAGCGCGACGGGCGCCTCAAGCCGGGCGATCTCGTCATGCTCGAGGCGATGGGCGGCGGGTTCACGTGGGGCGCAAGCCTCATCCGCCTGTAGAAAAGCAACGGAAATCCGCCGCGTTTCGCTTGCGAACATCTGTAATTGCGCTAATCATTCCCCGGGGTCGCAAAGTGGGGAGTCACCGCGAAGATGATGCGATCTGTAGGTACGCTGACGCGGGCCGACTTGGCCGAGACGATCAATCGCAAGATGGGGTTCTCCCGGGCCGAAAGCCTGGCGCTGGTCGAAGCGATCCTTGCCAAGATGTGCGACGCGCTCGCAGACGGCGAGAACGTGAAGATTTCGGGCTTCGGCAGCTTCATCCTGCGCGACAAGCGCGAGCGAGTCGGCCGCAATCCGAAGACCGGCGTCGAAGTGCCGATCACGCCGCGCAGAGTGCTGACCTTCCGCGCCAGCCAGAAGCTGAAAGCCCGGATCGCGCAGGGATGAGCGAAGGCGGGTCGCCCCAGTTGCGTTTCGACGACGGCAAGGACGCGCAGGCCCTGCGCACGATCGGTGAAGTGGCCAAGGCGTTCGGCATCCGCCAGCACGTGCTGCGCTATTGGGAACAGCAGTTTCCGATGCTCCAGCCGCTCAAGCGCAGCGGCGCGCGGCGATATTACCGGCCGGAGGACGTGGCGCTGGTCGAAACGATCGACCGGCTGGTCAATCGCGAAGGCTACACGCTCAAAGGCGCTCGCCAGGCGATTGCGGGCGGCATGGCGCGCAGTGACGATCGGCAGGCTCGCTCGGCGAGAGTCCCGTCACACGAGATCCTGCCGCACTTGCAGGCGATCCGCTCGCGGCTGGCACGGGCGCTCGAAGCGGCCTGAGCCGCTATCTCGTTTCGACCGGATAGACGTCCACATCGGGGCGCAGCACGGCCCCGTAGTCCTTCTCGGCCGGCGTCTGGCGGACGTGCATGTAGGGAATCCACACGTCGCCGTACTCGGCCTTCTGGTACCATACATCGAGCACGTCGTACGAGGCCCACTGGCCGCCTGGCTCGAGCAAGCGAATCCCCTCGCCGATGCGCGGGACGACGAGGAACTTGAGCCGCACTTCGGTCTGGTGGGTTTCGTTCTGAACTTCGATCTCGATCAACGGTCTGGGCCTCGAACTCGGGATGGGGCTCTTTTGCCGAAGACTGATTGCCGAATTGCAAACACGGTCAAACAAATATTAGCCGTATTTCCCGGTATCGCCGTTGAAGCTGCGTCCTGTCGATCCTTAAGATCCGCGGTTATCGCGCCCGGCCGCGACGGGCGCTAGCCGGCGTGCCGCGCCGCGAGCTCGGGATCGAGGTCGCGCGGTCGTGCGAAGTGGACGAGCGTGGCGCGGCCCGGCTCGAGGTCTCGCCACTGGTCGATCGGCAGCTCGAGCACCGCGAAGGCCGCGGTCGGAAACCTCTCGGCTGCCTGGGTGAACAGCGGATCTTCCGTCGCCGGATCGACAAGCCGAAAAAGCAGCTCGTGCAACCCGGGATTGTGGCCGACCAGGAGCACGGCTTCGGGTTCGCCAACGATGGCGTGCAAAACGCTTAGCAGACCTTCGGCATCGGCGAGATAGACCCGCTCATCGAACTGCGGCGCGAGCGAGAGACCGCTGGCCTCGAGCGTCAGGCGAACGCGCTCGGCCGGGCTGGCGACGATCGCATCCCAGCGATAGCCAATCGCGGCGATGTGCTGCCCGATCGCCGCCGCGCCGCGCCGCCCGCGATCGTTGATGCCCCGATCGAAATCGCGCGCGGCCGCATCGTCCCAATCGGACTTCGCATGGCGCAGCAGGCCCAGGCGCTTCACCTAGCGGATTTCCTCTTCCCGTTCCGCGACTCCCGGCGGACCGGCCGAGGAAAGACCGCTCGCGAGGCGCTGTAAAGCCTCGTCGAGGGTGCAGCGCACGATCGGCGTCCCTTTGGGAAAGGCGCTCAAGAGGCGGCTCGGGAACGCGGGCGAAAGAACGACGAAATGGCCGCGGTCGTCCTTGCTGCGGATCAGCCGGCCGAACGCCTGCGCCAGACGTGCGCGGATGATCGCGTCGTCGTGCGCGGAACCGCCGTTGGCCGCACGGCGGGCGCGGTGGAGGATGCTCGGCTTCGGCCAGGGAACCTGCTCCATGACCACGCAACGCAACGAATGGCCGGGCACGTCGACACCGTCACGCAAGGCGTCGGTGCCGAGCAGGCTGGAGCGCGGATCGTCGCGGAAGATGTCGACCAGTGTGCCGGTGTCGATCGGGTCGACGTGCTGCGCATAGAGCGGCAGACCCAGGCGGGCGAGCCGGTCGGCGATGCGGCCATGCACCGCCCGCAGGCGGCGGATGGCGGTGAACAGGGCGAGCACGCCGCCGCCGCTTTCTTCGATGATGCGTGCGCAGGCGCCGGCGAGCCCGGAAAGGTCGCCCTTCTTGACGTCGGTGACGATCAACACCTCGGCATTGGCGGCATAGTCGAACGGGCTCTCAGCGTTCGCCAGCAGCGGCTGGGCGGCGAGATGGGTCGCGCCCGAGCGCTGGACGGCGGTTGCCCAATCATCGCCATCGCGCAGGGTGGCGCTGGTCAGCATCACGCCGTGAGCGGGCTGCAACACGGTCAGGGCGAACGGCTTCATCGGGTCGAGGAAGCGGCGGTGGATGCCGACATCGTACTCGCGCGCGTCAGAGCGCTCGACCGCAAGCCAGTCGACGAAATCCGGGTCGGCCGGGCCGCCGAGCCGATTGAGCAGCGCCTCCCAGGCCGCCAGCATATCGGCGCGCCAGCCGAGCGAGAAGCGCGCGCCTTCGATCCGGGCGCGGCCCTGGCCGTCGAGCCAGTCGGGCCCGTCCTCGACCAAGGCCTCGAGCCGCACGCCGAGCTTGATAAGCGGCCGGCGGATTTCGGCGAGGGCGCTCGCCGCCTGCTGCGCGAGCTCGACGAAGTTGCCGTCGAGCTGCGCCGCTTCGGTCTCGATACCGTAGCCCGCCTCCTGCCCACCGCTTTCGTCGCGGGCGTAGGTGATCGCGCGCACCGCCGAGAGCAGCGCTTCGATCGGCCCGGACGGCGTCGAGTCGGCGATCCGTTGCAACCAGCCGTCCTGCGGCAGCGCCTCGGCGGCCGCGCGCGCGGCGGAAATCGCCTTGCCGCCTTCCTCGTCGTAGCTGGCGACGTCAGCAAGGCGCGCGGCGAGACCGCGGCGTCGGCCTTTCGAGCCCCGCTCCGGCCCGGCTATCCAGCGCTTGAGCTCGACCGTTTCCTGTCCGGTGAGCGCCGCGGAGAAGGTGCTGTCGGCGGCGTCGAACACGTGATGGCCCTCGTCGAACACGATCCGGGTCGGCCGCTGCGCATAATCGCGGCCACGCGCGGCGTTGACCATCACCAGCGCGTGGTTGGCAATGACGAGGTCGGCCTGGGCGCTCGCCCGCGCGGCGCGCTCGATGAAGCACTTCCGGTAATGCGGGCACCCGGCATAGACGCATTCCCCGCGCTGGTCGGTCAGCGAGCGGATGGCACGGTTGCGAAACAGCGTGCCGAGCCAGCCGGGCAAGTCGCCGCCGATCATGTCGCCGTCCTGCGAGTAGGCCGCCCAGCGCGCGACGAGCTGCGCCAGTACCGCCGCGCGGCCGGCGAAGCCGCCTTGCAGCGCATCCTCGAGGTTGAGCAGGCAAAGGTAGTTCTCGCGACCCTTGCGCACGACCACCGGGTTGCTGCCGTCAGGCCGGGTCGGCGGCCAGGCCCGGGCGCTCTCGCGCCTGAGCTGCCGCTGCAGGTTCTTGGTAAAAGTGCTGACCCACACCGTCCCTTGCGATTTCTCGGCCCACAGCGATGCGGGGGCGAGATAGCCGAGGGTCTTGCCGATGCCCGTTCCCGCCTGGGCGAGCAGCATGTGCGGCGCAGACCGCTTCTCGCGCGGGGCGAACACGCGACCGGCCTCGCGGGCATAGAGCCGCTGGCCCTCGCGCTGCTCGGCCTGTTCGCCGGTCAGCCGGCGGAGCCGCGCCTCGATCTCATCTGCGTCCAGCGAAACTTGTGCCGGCTGTGGCCGCTCGGGGGTCTCCTCCCACTCCGGCAGGCGCGAGAACAGCCACTTCTCGGCCTTGGCCGGCTGGCGCAGATGCGGGACAAGCACGTTGGCCCACGGCCAGCGCAAGCGTGCGAGAGACTGCAGCGCCGACCACGCACCCTCCCGCTCAGGCCAGTCCTCGCGCTCGCAGGTATCGAGCAGCGATGCGGCGGCGAGCTGGAGCAGGGCCGGGACGGCGTCGTCGCTCGCCGGCTCGTCCAGTCCCAACGCATGGGCAAGGCCCTTCGGCGTCGGGACCATGAATCGCGCCGGATGGACGAACGCGAACAGCTCCAGCAAGTCGAGGCCGGAGAGATCGGGATAACCCAGGCGGCTCGCGACCAGCGGCGCGTTGAGCAGCAGCAGCGGCGTGTCTGCCGCGGCCATGATCGCATCGCCTTTCGACAGGACCCGGGTCGTCCCCTCGCCGTGGCGCAGCCAGCTGCCGGCGTGGCTGGCGTGAAGCGCGGGAAGGGCAAGTGGGGGCATCATGCGACGATGGTTCGACGGGAACGAAAAGTAAACATCGGGAATGGCGCCGGCACCCGGTCTCGCATTTCCGCATACTGGCGAGTCGCGGTCCTGGACAAAACCGTTGACCGCAAAACCAGCCCCGCTCGTCGTGACCGCAAATTAAAAAAATAAAGTTTAATCAAAGATATAGCCAGAACATGAACCGATGATGACGGGAACCGCGCGAAACCCTGGCCGGTTTTTTGCTTGCTATGAAACATCCATACCACACCACCAGGGCCGCCACCGCCGCCCTTGCCGCGGCGCTCGCGCTCGCCTCATCCCCGCTCGCCGCGCAAGACGCCGATGCGCAGGTAACCGACACGCCGGTTGCCCAGTCGCAACCCGATCCGGCGCCGCCGCCGGTCGCCGCCAGCCCGGCTCCGGCGCCGACGGTCGACATTCCTGCCGTTACGCCGTCCCCCGAGGCTATCGACGCTTCCGCGTCGCAGACGACGATGCGCTCGACCCGGTCGTCGGCAACTTCGCCCGCGCCCACGATGCGCCGCTCGAGTCACGCCACGGTCACTCGCACGACGACGGTAACTCACACCATGCCGGCCGCCGCCGTTCCGCCTCCCGCGAACGACGTTGCCGCGCCGGTGGATACGGTCGTCGCGCCGGCCACGACGGACGCGGCTCCGCCAGTTGCCGCAAACCCGGATGGCGTCGCCGACTCCAATCAGACGGCCAACGGCCTCACCGGGACAATCGGTGTTTTCGTACTCGCGTTATTGGCCTTGATCATCGCTTTCGTCGCGTTCCTGTTCATGCGTCGCCGCAGCCCGGTGACGACGCAAGTCGTGGAAACCCCGGCGGCGACGCACACCCTGGCTGAACCGGCCGCTCCCGCGACCGCGGAAACGGTTGCCGCGAGCCAGGCCGAAGTGATGGCGACGCCGACGGCCCTCAGGCAGCGCGATGCAGACCCCGTCCGCGGCGCCTTGCCGAGCGATGGTGCCGCCGTCGATCTGCCGGCCAGGATGCCCGAAACCTACGAGGAACGCAGCGCGCTGCTGGACAAGATGGTCGCGGCTGGACCCGACAGGGCCAATCCGTTCACCGACCGCCGCCAGCGCCTCCGCCGCGCCCGCCTGATCATGCAATCGCTCGGCCACACTTTCGATCGTGAGCCGCTCATCGACCTCAGCCAGTACCCGAACAACTGGCCGGAGCTGGCCCGGCAGTATCACAAGGCGGCATAGTCCTTCCGCCATTTCGAGGAAAGGGCGGCCCGGCGAGCGAGGCCGCCCTTTCTCGCGCGTGTCAGCCGCGCTCGCCCGGGCGGGCCGCGGCGCCTTCGGCGACGCAGGACCAGCTTGACGGCTCGTTCGCGTCGCCAGCGCCCTTGTAATGCGCGACCTTCGGCCAGGCACAGTCGAGGCGCGTGAGCGACTTGTCGCGCTTGGTGGCGACGACGGTCTCCGGGGCTGTCCCGCTGTGCACCCAGCTGTTGATCACGTCGGTCACCGGAAGCACGTCAGCGCCGACCCCGCCGCCGCAATGACCGACAGCGGGAGCGAAGAACACCCTGAATTGCTGCGCCGCGCGCGGGTTCTGCGCGACCACCTGCCGGGCGTAATCCATTGTCCCGACCGGGCTCGGGCCCGGGTCGCTCTCGCCGTGCCACAGCAGCAGCTTGCCGCCGTGGGCAAAGAACTTCGACAGATTCGGGTCCTTCGCCTCGTACATCTGCGCGAAGGTGCTGGCGCGCACCACCGGCGCGTCGGTCGCGGCCGAGAAATGCGCCCAGTCGACATCGCGGTTGGGGAACATCAGCGGCTTCAGGCCGAGCAGGCCGCCGCCGCCGGTGGTGTCCGGCTTGCCGTTGGTGCCGATGAAGAAACTCCAGCCGGTCTCGCCGCCGCGACTGATGGGCCACATCGCCCATTGCCCGTCCGGCGACTTGATGCCGTCGTAGAGCGCCTTGAGAGCGGTGACCTGCGGCGCCGCGAGGCAGCTCGCCGATTTGGCGCCGGAGCACTGGATGGTTGCCGGGTCCCAATGGCACTGGTGCGGATCGTTGATGATCCCGTCCTTGAGGCCGTCATCGGCATCGCATTCGGCCAGCGCCGAATCCTGCGCCAGCTTGAGGTCGTCGGCGGTGAAGGCGGCGCCCGGCATGGCGAACTGGTTCGTGCGCATCAGCCCGGTCGTCTGCGTCTGCAGCGTATAGACCGGCGCGCCGGCGACGATGCCGTCGTAGTCGTCGGGAAACCGCTGCGCTTCCATCAGGCCCATGCGCCCTCCGGTCGAGCAACCGACATAGACCGCCGCCGAGTGCTTCTGGCGGTAATAGGCGTCGGCCAGCGTCTTGCCGTGCACGGTCATTTCGTGGATCGCCCGGTAGCTGAAGTCTTTCGCCTTGTCGGGATCGACCGCCCACGAGTTGTCCCAGATGCCGCCGATCGGATGGCCGCCGTCGGTCTGCATGGTCGCGAAGCCCTTCTGCAGCGCCTCGGTCGCCGCCTGCAGCGATATGTTGCCGATCCAGCCGCCGCCGCCGATACCGTAAACCTCGCCGTTCCAGTTCTCGGGCAAGCGATAGACGACGCCGATACTGGAGCCCGGGACGGGCTTCAGCGTCGCGGTGACTTCACAATAGCCGGGCAGCCCTTTGCTCGCGTCGGCATCGTGCCAGGCGGTCGAGGCGGTGGCGGCGCCGAATTGCCTCGCGGTCACGGCCGAACAGGCCTGCGCTCCGCTCGGCGTCGCGGCCCGGGCCGCGCCGGGCGCGCCGGAAGTGGTGCTGACGTACCCGCAAGCCAGCAGTGCCAGCCCGGCGGCGATCGCGTGTCTCATAGTTCTCTCCCTCGACCCTCAGGCAAAGCCGAGGCCGGCGATGGCCCAGCCTTCCTTGCCCTTGATGTATTCGGTGACCAGCACGCGTGCCTCGGCGTGCTCGTGGCTTCCCTGGCCTTGCAGCCGGTGCATCCGTTCGAGCGTCGTGGCGCCGGTGAATTCCGTTCGGAAGTTTGCCACGCAGGCGCGGCGGCAAGTGGCGCTTTGGCCGTCTGCGGCGAACGCGATCTCGAGGTCGTGCGCCGGATCACCGGCGAGGGCGGTCAGGCCGCTCGCCAGCTTGCGCTCGCCACGATTGATCTGCCGAACCACCTCGCGGTGCAGCGCGGCAATCGCCTTCTCGTCCTGCAGTCGCGCGAGCGTCGCCCTGCTTTCCGCGTCGGCCGGCGCGGCAGCCGGCGTGGCGATGGCCAGCGGCGCGGCGGCGATCGCTCCGCACTTGAGGAAGTTGCGGCGGGATGTTGTCGGGTCCATGGTCATTTCCCTTTCCGCACCGGGAAGAAGCGCTCGACGTCGAACTTGCCGGCGTGGCGTGACGGCGCGCCCACGGCGCTCATCGAGAGGCCGCCCTGCTTGCCGCAGTGATAGCCGATCCCGGCGTCGTGCATCGTGCGCATGTTGATGAGGACGGTGCCGAGCGTGCCGTTGCACGCCTCTTCCTGCCAGCGACCGAAATAGAGCTGGTCGCGGATCTTCACGAAGTCGCCGCTGCCGCTCCATTCTGTGGCGAAGTGGCCATCGGCCGTCGGGATGATCCACGAGGTCGTGTAAGGCGTCGAATACAAGTGCATCGAGTTGAGGCCCGGCGAATACTCCCAGGTGAACGCCCGGCCGAGCATGTCGCGGGTACGCTGGTGGCGCTTGCTGCCCGGGTTGGGGATGCCCTCGCCGACGATCCTGCCGAACAGTGTCTCGCAGCCTGCTTCGTTGGCGAAGTAGGGCGTGTTGAGATAGCCGTGAAAGTTGGTGGCGAGGCCCGCATCGAGGTCGGCGACGACGATGTGCCCGTCGTGGTTCGCCTCGCCTTCGAGCAGGTGGCCGAAGATGAACGCGCCGGGCATCATTTCCCACGCGTTGTAGCGCGCCTCGCAAAAGCTGGCTTTTGCGTCCTTGCGCCATTCCAGGGTCTCGGGGCCGGTGAAGCGGTACTCCATACGCGGGCCCGCATCGTATTCGATCGCGAACTGCCTGCCGGCGAGCGCGCCGCTCGACGCGGTGCCGTTGCCGGCCATCGGGCTCGGCTTGTCGAACACGTGCACGTTGCCGGAAGCGACGAGGGCATCGACTTCGGCGCGGCTCATCTTGTCCATCGTTGCGAGCGGGCGGTAAACGCGCCGCTCGCCCTTCTTGCGGTCGGGGATCGCCAGCGGATCGGCCGAGAAATCGCCGAGCTTCTCGAACCGGGCGATTTGTCCGAGCCATTCGCCGGTGCCGCGGAACATGTAGAACTCGAGTTGGTCCGCGCCGTTAAGGCCGAATCTGAGACCAGCCTGCTGCAGCCGGTTCACGTCGGCGAGGTACAAGTGCAGCAAGCCCGAGAACTCGGCCTCGATGCGGGCGACGGCGTAGACCTCCTCGGTCAGCTGGACGTAATCGGTCGGCGCCGAATAGCCGCGGTAATCCTTCAGCCGGTCCAGCTCGACCCAGTGGCTGTAGGTGCTGCTGGGATAGTACTCGATCGTGCGGTTGCCGGTGTCCTCCTGCCACAGGAAGGCGCGGCCTTCGACGCGCAGGGTGCGCCGGTGCGGCTCCTTCGGCCTGCCCGCACCGGCCACTGTCCCGAAATAGACTTCGCGGTTGAGTTCGCGCGCCCGCGGTGCCGGGCCGTCGCCGAACCACAGCTCGAATACCGTCGCCGCGTTGCTGAGGCGATCCCATGCGACGGCGTAGGCCTTGGTCGTGCCGGGGACCACGTGGGCGAACAGCGTCAGATGGTCGAGGTCGAGCGAGCCGTAGCCGCCTTCCTTGCCCTCGAACCTCACGCGGTTGCCGGCGCCGAACGTCCACGCCAGCTGGTTGCCGCCTTCGCCGGTGAAGGTGAGCACCTTGCCCGCAAGATTATTGTCGAGCGGGCGTTTGCCGGCCGGGCCGGAGCCGGCCGGCCCCACCAGCGAGGCCTGGATCTGCGCCAGGCTGAGGTCGGTGTACGGATACCGGAACAGCGGCACGTCCGGATAGGCCTGCAGGGCCATGGCTCCCCCTCGCTCTTATGTCGTTGACTTTATCCTGCCACAGCTCGGGCGGAGCGCAAGCGGGGAATCGCCCGCGGCAAGGTGCCGCGACGAGGCCCGCGTGGTTGCCTCGCGGTTAACCCCATTCGATAGTCCCATCTTAACCTTGCCCGGCGATGACGTTTCGAATGGGCATGTTCCAACCCGAAAACGGAACCTTCGTGATCGAACGCCGCGCCGCCAGGCGCGCGCGCGCCACCTGCGGCGCCAGCCTCCAGACCCTGACCGGGGAAACCTTCGGCGAGCTGTGGGATATCTCCGAAACGGGCGCGCGGATCCGGATCAACAATCCGCCCGAACGAGGCGAAACCGCGATCCTGCGGTGGAGCACCGAGCACGCGATGTGCCGCATCGTCTGGAGCGAGGACGACATGTGCGGCATCTCGTTCGAGAGCCCGATAGGCCCGGAGGTCGTCTCGTCGACCGCGCGCTTGATCGGCGTCGTCGAGCAGCCAGTCGCCACGATGGGCAACATCCCTGTCGGCCGCAAGCGATCCGCGCCGGCGCTGGCGACGACGCTTGCCGCAGAACAGGCCGCAAGCCCGATCAACCTGCTCGTCCCCCTTTCGCGGCCCAGGAACACCGGCGATCTCGGCGATCACCTGCCGCTCACGGCGGCCGAGGAAATGTTCCTCCACGGCTCGCCGCTCTCGCACGTGCTCGCCTACGAAGAGCAGGCAAGGCCCTCCGACGAGGGCTGACGCTTCTATCGCCGGGGGTCGCGACAGCGCCCGGGGGCATTCAGTTCGGTTCGACCCATTCCGGAACGCGTCATACGCAAGTTTGGCAATTTTGCGCGCGCTCGCTAGCTTCGGGGCGGGGGAACTCGCCTTTGACTTTGCTGCTGCTGTTCATGGCGATTGCGCTGCCGGCGCTGCTGATCGTGTCGCTCGTCTGGTTCGCCCGCCTGATGGCGGCGAACGACGTGCCGCAGGACACCCTCGGCCGGGGCACGGAACCGAGGGGAGCAAGCTGGCTCGGCCGCTTGCGCATCTGGCTCACGGCGAAGCCAAAACGCCTCGATTATCGCCGCGACAAGAGGGGCCGGTTCCGCAAGGTCAGGCGCGGGTAGGCTACCACACCAGCGGCAGCAGTCGCCTGGTCCTGGCGCGGTAGGCGGGCCACTGATCGGGAAACTCGCCCGCCATCAGTGTTTCCTCGCGCGCGAGTTTCACCCGAAGCACGATCCCCGCCACCATAAGCAGGAACAGCCCGGCAGGCGCTTCCCACAGCACGGCGACGGCGGTGAACATCAGCAGCATGCCGGTGTAGATCGGATGCCGGACAACGGCATATGGCCCGGTCGTGACCAGCTCATGACCCAGCTTGAGCTCGGGAAGCGCGCTCCAGTTGCGGCCGAGCGCGGTCCGCGCCCAGAGAGCGATCGCCAGGCCGGCATAGGAGAGGATTACCGCTGCCGCCCCGACAGCCGGGCTGAACGGCCACAGCGGGCGGTCGAACCATGACGCGCTCCCTTGGCCCCACTTTCCTGCCAACCAGAAAGCGATGAGGCCAAGTCCGACGATGAGGTGCGCTCCGAAAAGCCGCTTCTTGCCGAGGAGAGCCGGGCTGCGCGATGGCTTCACCCTGCGTGCGCCGGCGAGCCAATAGAGACCGAAGATCACCCACGACAAGCCAAGCAGAATGCTCGCAACGCGCATGCCCGAGATTCCTTCAGAGTAGATGGAACGCTTCCGAACCTAGCGTCTGCGACTGATCGGGTCACGTTTTTCAGTTGTGATAATGAATGAGCATTTCTGGCGCTCGAACAAAGACCCGCCGTTCTTCGATTGGTTCGGGGTCTTTTTATCATATGTTTATCTTCGCGTGTGAAGACGCGCGAATGGCAAGCACGGGGGCCATCCGCGCAAACGAGCGATTCCCGGTGAGGGTCTCGATCGAGGTCACGCATCCGCGCTCGGCGAGGCGGATCGAGGCCGAAGTATGCGACCTATCGACGGGCGGCTGTCGCATCGCCGGCTCCGACCTTCTCTCGATCGGCGACCAGCTGCTCGTGACGATCGACGGGCTCGAGCCCTGGCCCGCTGCGGTTGCGTGGACCGGACACGGCTGCGCAGGGGTCGCCTTCCATACGCCGCTCGATCACTCGGTCGCCGAACACTATTCGCGGATCTTCCGCTCGCGATTGCCAGCCAGCCCTGCGGCTCGAGCGAGGGCGAACTCATGACGAGGGGGCCCCATGACGCAAAAGGCAAATCCCCCAGCCTGATCGCCCAGGGCTGGATCAGCGGCGCGGTGGTGGCCGTCGCCGCGGCGATGTTTGTCGGCATCGGCTCGAGGCTGACATTGTCGCTCCTGGGCTCGACCGGCTCGCACCGGCATCCCGACCCCGGCCTGGCGACGGCGTTCATCCTCGACATTGCCCTGCTGCTGCTGGCGTGGCGCCGCTCGGTCGAGCTGAAGTCGGCCTTTGCGGCTCGCGACGTTGCCGAGCAGAAGGCGATCGAGCTCGCCTGGACCGACGAAGCGACCGGCCTGTCAAACCGGCGCTTCCTCATCGAACGGCTGGGCTCGCTGTGCTCAAGCGGCGCCAAAGTGGCGCTCATCTTGCTGGACCTCGACAAGTTCAAGAATATCAACGATCTGTACGGCCATGCGGCCGGTGACGCCTTGCTCAAGACGGTCGCGTCGCGCATCGAGAGCCTATGCCCGGGCGCCGCCTGCCACGCGCGCCTCGGAGGGGACGAGTTCGCGATAGCCGTGCACGGCGACAGCCTTTCCGAGGAGGAGGTGTCCGCCCTGGCCGAGCGAATCCTCGCCGAATTGATGAGACCGATAGAGCTGGAAAACACCGTCGTGGTCACCGGGGCGTCCATCGGCTTGTCGATGACCGACCAGGACTGCAACCAGCCTTCGACGCTTCTCAGACGCAGCGACATCGCCATGTACGCCGCCAAGACGCAGGGGAGGTGCTCGTTCGCCTGGTTCGATCCGGCCATGGAGCGCGACCTCAATCGCAAGAACGAGCTCGAGGCCGAGATCCGTTCGAGCATCGCCGCCGGCCGGTTCATCCCCTACTTCCAGCCGACGATCGATGCCGGCACGGGCGAGATCAAGGGCTTCGAGGTCCTTGCCCGCTGGGACCATCCCGAGCGGGGCATCCTCGAGCCGGGCGAATTCATCGCGCTCGCCGAAACCACAGGCCTGATTTCGGACATTTCCGTCTCCGTCATGGGCCAGGCGCTCCGGATCGCGCGGCATTGGCCGCAGCACATTCACATCGCGGTCAACATTTCGCCGGTGCAGTTCAAGGACCAGTGGCTGGGCGAGCGCGTGCTCAAGGTGCTCGCCGAGACCGGCTTTCCGGCCAATCGCCTCGAGCTGGAAGTAACCGAGAGCACGCTTCTCGCCGACCAGCGGCAGGCCCTGACGACCATCGAGAGCCTGAAGAACCAGGGCATCCGCATTTCGATCGATGATTTCGGGACCGGCTATGCCTCGCTCTCGCAACTTCGCGCGTTGCCGTTCGACCGGATCAAGATAGACAAGTCCTTCGTCGCTTCGCTGCTCGAAGATCACCAGTGCAAGGCGATCGTCCACGCGATAGCCACGCTCGGCAAGAGCCTCTGCGTGCCGATCACCGCCGAAGGGGTAGAGACGAACGACATCTTCGAAGAACTTTACAGGCTCGGTTGCGAAGACTTGCAGGGTTGGCTGTTCGGCAAGGCCGTGCCGGCTGACAAGGCGGCCCAGATGCTGCCCGGGCACGGCGCTTCTGCGCATGGGGGGGCGACCGATGACGCCGAGGCGAGGGCGCCGATCGAAGCCCCGTCGCCAGCTCCAAGGAGGCGCAACCGGCGGGCGTGAGCCCCCCGCCCAGGCCTTCAATTTGTCGCCTGGGGATCGCCCATGCGACGCCTCATGGCGGGACAAGAGCGCCTCGCACTCCACCAACCGCGGTCGCGCGATGCTCTCGTACCGGCGCGGGGTTCCAGCCCCGGTTTCGCGATCCTTCGTTCGCTGCCGAATCCGACACGGCGCTTGCGCCCGGCGTTCGCATCCGCAAAGGCGCTCGCGCGATGTTTGACGAGACGCTGATCGAAGCCGCCCGCGTGTCCAAGGCCTGGCCGTTCCAGGAGGCGATGAAGATCGTCAAACGCTATCCCGACGGCAAACCTGGTGGCGTCCCCGTGCTGTTCGAGACCGGCTACGGCCCCAGCGGGCTGCCGCACATCGGCACCTTCCAGGAAGTCCTGCGCACTACGCTGGTCCGCCGGGCGTACGAGATCGTCAGCGGCGGCGCGCCGACGCGGCTGGTGGCGTTCAGCGACGACATGGACGGGCTGCGCAAGGTGCCCGACAACGTGCCGAACCACGAGCTGCTCGCCGCCAACCTCGGCAAACCGCTGACGCGCATCCCCGATCCGTTCAACGCCGGGTTCGAAAGCTTCGCGCACCACAACAACGCGATGCTGAGGAGCTTCCTCGACCGCTTCGGTTTCGATTACGAGTTCGTGTCGGCGAGCGACCGCTACAATTCGGGCGCGTTCGACGATGCGCTGCGCAACGTGCTGAGGCACTTCGACGCGATCATGGACATCATGCTGCCGACCCTGCGCGAGGAGCGGCGACGGACTTATTCCCCGGTGCTGCCGGTCAGCCCGACGACGGGCGCGGTGCTGCAGGTGCCGGTCGAGGTGGTTGACGAACAGGCGGGCCTCGTCCGCTTCGAGGACGAGGACGGCACGATCGTCGAGCAGTCGGCGCTGGGCGGCATGTCCAAGCTGCAATGGAAGGTCGACTGGGCGATGCGATGGTACGCGCTCGGCGTCGACTACGAAATGTGCGGCAAGGACCTCACCGACAGCGTCACCCATTCGGGTCGCATCGTGAAGGTCCTTGGCGGCCAGCGTCCCGAGGGGCTGATCTACGAGCTGTTTCTCGACGAAAAGGGCGAAAAGATCTCGAAGTCGAAGGGCAATGGCCTGACGATCGAGGAATGGCTGACCTACGGCACCGAGGAGAGCCTCGGCTTCTACATCTATCGCGAGCCGAAGAGCGCCAAGCAGCTCCATGTCGGGGTGATCCCGCGAGCCGTAGACGAATACTGGCAGTTCCGCGCCAAGATTCCCGGGCAGCCGCTCGAGCAGCAGCTCGGCAACCCGGCGTGGCACCTGCTGCGCGCCAACGGCTATCACGGCGGCGATGGCGACGAGCTGCCGGTCACCTTCGGCCTGCTGCTCAATCTCGTCGGCGTGCTCGGCGTTCACGCGACGCATGAGCAGGTGTGGACCTATCTGGGCAACTACATCCGCGACCTCGATCCGCGGCACCGGCCTGCGCTGGAGGCGTTGATCGACCGCGCGCTTGCCTACAACCGCGATTTCGTGGCGCCGACCCTTCAGCGGCGCGCGCCCGAGTCGAACGAGGCCGAGGCGTTGCGGGCGCTCGATGCGTACCTGGGCTCGGTCCCATCGAACACTTCGGCCGAGGACCTCCAGACCGAAATCTACGAGATCGGCAAACGAGGAGAATTCGCTTTCGAGAGCTTGCGCGACTGGTTTCGCGCGCTTTACGAAACGCTCCTCGGCAGCTCGCAGGGGCCGCGCATGGGCAGTTTCATCTCGCTGTACGGCATCGACAACACCCGCCGCCTGATCGCCGAGGCGCTCGCGCGATGAGTACAAAAGAACCGCCGCATCGTCACGCGGCGGTTCGCGCCACGCGAAAGCTTCGGCTTGGCCTCGGCCGGCTCGGGCCGGGGCTGATCACGGGCGCGGCCGACGATGATCCGAGCGGAATAGCCACATATTCGCAAGCCGGGGCGCAGTTCGGGCCGAACATCCTGTGGACGCTCGTGTTCACTTATCCGCTGATGGTGGCCGTCCAGGTGATCAGCGCACGGATCGGGCGGGCCACCGGCAAGGGCCTCGCCGCGAACTTGCTGGAAGTCTTGCCCCAGTCGGTGGTGGTGGTCCTCGCGATCCTGCTGTTTGTCGCCAACACCATCAACATCGGCGCCGACGTCGCCGCGATGGGCGCCGCCGCCCAGCTCCTGGTGGGCTGGGGCGCGATACCGTTCACGATCGCCGCGGCCGCGATCTCGCTGCTCCTCCAGGTCTTCATCCCCTATCATCGCTACGTGCGCTACCTGAAGTGGTGCACGCTCGTCCTGTTCGCCTATGTCGGCGTGATCTTCTTCGTGCAGATAGACTGGGTCGAGGTGGCGATCCGGGTAGTGATGCCCAAGGCCGACTTTTCGGCCGAGTGGATCACGGTCGTCGTGGCCGTCTTCGGCACGACCATCAGCCCGTACCTCTTTTTCTGGCAGACGTCGGAGGAAGTCGAGGACATGGAGCTGAAGCACCAGAGGGATCTCAATCACACCGGTCGCGAAGCGGCCCGCCGCGAGCTCAGGCGGATGGCGATCGACACGTTCACCGGCATGGCGATCTCGAACCTGATCGCGTTCTTCATCATCCTGACGACCGCGGTTACGCTTTATCGGTCTGGCACGACCGATATCCAGACCTCCGCGCAGGCGGCCGAAGCGCTGAGGCCGATCGCCGGGCAGTTCGCCTTTCTCCTGTTCAGCCTCGGAATAATCGGCACCGGATTTCTTGCCGCGCCGGTGCTCGCGGCGTCCGCGGGGTATGCGATGGCCGAGGCATTCGGCCTGCCCAAGGGCCTGGAGAGGAAGCCCGCCGAGGCGAAGACCTTCTATGGCGTGATCATCGCGGCCATGATCATCGCGGCGGGGGTCATCTTCATGCCGGTCGATCCCATCAGGATGCTGTTCTGGACGGCGGTCATCAACGGGGTCATCTCGGTGCCGATACTCGGCGCGATGATGATGCTCGCGAGGAAGCACAGCCAGATGGGCGCCTATGTGGCCGATGGATGGCAGCACATCCTTGGCTGGGCGGCGACAATTGCCATGGGGGCCGCGGTCGTGGCGATGTTCGTATTCAGTTGAGCACGGAAAACCCAAAAAGCCCTCAGAACCACTTTCGCGTCCGGTACCATTTGGTGATGATGTACTTGACGCCGGCCTTCACCGCGGTGCCCGTGTGGTTGGTCCAGGTGTTCGGCACACCTTCCCGGTCCGCGTTGTTCCACATCAGGATGGCCCCCTGCTTGGGAGCGATCGACAGGCCGAGGTGGACGAAATCGGTTGATCCGCCCTCCTCCACGTCGTTCAGGTAGACCATCGCCGTCCAGCTGCGCTGACCGCCGCGCTCGGCCTCGGTCGGCCAATAATGCGCATCGGCGAAGAACCAGTCGCAATGCGGTCCGAACTTCTGCCCCGGCAGGTAACGCTGGCCCTGGATCGTCTCGCCCCAAGTAGGATCGAGGCCGAGCAGATCGTCAATCCTGCGGGTGATCTTCCTGACGAACGGATCGTGGGGATCGACGTCGCCCGAATAGGAGGTGCGGTACTCGTCGCCATAGCTCCGGTCGAAAGTCGCGCTCGGCCGCGCGACCTCGTCGATCATGGCGATCATCTTGCGGCATTCCTGAGGGCTCATGAAATCGCCCATCGCGAAGATGTCCGCCTTGTCGGTCGGCAGCGTGTAAATGGCCTTGTTGGCGGCAAGCCGCTTGCGGACTTGCTCGCCCACCCGCTTGTTCGCGGCTTGGTCGGGAACTTCGGATTTCGTAGAATTACCAAGTGAAAAGGCGCGCATCGACGTGACTTATCCATCCTCGCGCCGTCGATGCAAGACCCGCTATTGCCGCCGACGCGTTGGGCGCTAGGTTGATCGACGAAAGGAATGCGCATGCCGACCAATCGCTATTCCATTGGGGCCATGGTCCTGCACTGGGCGATCGCCATTGCCGTGATCTGGGACTGGCGCCTCGCCGATGCCGCAGAGCACGCGCCGCGAGGCCAGCATTTTGCCGTGCTCCAGCCTCACTTCGCGCTCGGCATGGCGATCCTTGTGCTCACACTCGTGCGGCTGATCTGGCGGCTGGTCCATCCCGCTCCGCCCTTTGCGAGCGATCTAGCGGCGTGGGAGCGCGGCCTGGCGCGGACCATTCACGTCATCTTCTACGTCCTGCTGATCGGGCTGCCTTTGATGGCGTGGATCGGCACGTCGATGTGGAACCAGCCGACCGACTTCTTCGGATGGTTCACGATCCCGAATCTTCCCGTCGGCGCAAACCGCGGTCTCGGTCACGAGTTGCAGGAACTCCACGGCACGCTCGGCGAGATCATGCTCTACCTTATCGTGCTGCACGTCATCGGCGCGCTCAAGCACCAGTTCTGGGACAAGGACGGCAACCTCTATCGGATGCTGCCGTTCGGCAACCCGAAGTCCTGAGAGCGATAAGCATGAGCCCCCGGCCTTTCGGCCAGGGGCTCCGCTTCCGCCGGTCCACTCAATCCGGCAGCAAGTCGATCTCGGCTTACCAGAAGAAGTCGTAGATCACGTCGACCACTTCACCGGTGTAGACGTCCACCAGCAGCGCGTCGTCGTAATAGCGCACCCAACGGTACGGGCCGTACACGTCCGGCAGGCGATAGTAGCCGGGGTCGCCGATCAGGTAATCCTGGCCGAAAAACAGCGGGTCGAGGTAGAACCCGATGCCAAGGCGCCGATACGAGTAGTTGCGGTAAGGCGAGTAGTACGGCCGCAGGTGATAGATGTTGCGGTTGTAGGTGCGATACTGTTGCCAGTCGTAACGCCTGTCGTTGCGCCAGCCGCGGTTCCACTGCCGCGAGTTGTCGCGGTTGTCGCGCCAGTTGCGGTCGTTGTCGCGACGGTCGTTCCGCCAGCGATCGTAGTTGCGCCGGTCGTCCTGGCGCTGGCCGCGATATTGCGTAGCGCGGTTGCGATCGAGGTAGGTCTGGTTGCGGTTCGGATCGACGTACGTGCGATTGCGCTGGGTCGTCGTCGCGCGAGCGCCGTCGCCCCATCCGCGGAACGCCTGCGTCTGACGCGGGGCCTGCTGGGCGCCGCGGTCGACATGGCGGTCGGTCCACTGGCCGCGCGACTCATTGGCAGCAGGGGTTTGCGTCCGCTGCTGGGCGCCATTGTTCCAGTTACGCTGGGCGGGCGCAGCCCGTTGCTGATTCCGGTCGCTGGACTGGCGGTCGCCGGAGTGGCGGTTGCCGCGGTCCTCGTGCTGGGCGCCGCGGTCGTGGTCGTTGTTGTCGTTGTGCCAATTCTGCGCTGACGCGGGAACGGCGGTGAAGGCAAGTGCGGCGGCCAAAGCGGCCAGAGCCCCGCCGGAAAGATACTTAATGGTCATTGTGGCATCTCCTGGTCAGCCGCCGAATGTGAACGGCCGGTAGCGACATGAGAATTATGCAATGGGCCATGAGCGATCTCTGAACCGGTCAGTATGCCTGCCGTTCAGGTTCGGATCGAGAAGGCTGAATAGATCGTCAGCTTTGCCGCTCAGGCTAGCAAGGCCCGTGCACGACTGGACCGCGCACACCGGCGGGGGGCGAGCCGAGGGAGCCTTCTTCGCAAACCCGGCCAGGACTTAGCCAGGGCGCGCGTTCGAACCTGGCCGAATTCGGGAAACGGCGCCGGCGGCTGGCGCTGCCGGCCTCGACGTGGCTCGTCGGCTCGGCTTGCGGCAAGCGGCGCCCTGTCGCATGATTTCATGGCGCAAAAGAGCCGGATGGGGCCAGCTGAATTCCGATGATCGCCCGCCATCTTTCGATCAATGGGCGCGTGCAGGGCGTGTTCTATCGCTCCTGGGCGGTCAGGACCGCTCGTGAGCTGGGCCTGACCGGATGGGTGCGAAATCGGCATGACGGAACGGTCGAGGCTGTGGTGCAGGGCGCCGAAGCGGACGTCGAGCGTTTCATCGAGCACGCCAGTGGCGGCCCGCCTTCGGCGACTGTGACACGCATCGAAGTCGGCGCGCGCGCCGTCGCGGATTTTGCCGACTTCAGCCAACGGCCAACAGCTTAAACACCGGCCGAGTTTACGCGAGTTTAAGGGCTGGTGTGGCATGGGGGGTCGATTGCGGCTTTGGGGGAGCAAGCTCGTGAACGCTCGCATGCGGGTGCTCTTGTTGTTCGACAACAATGGCAATGAATATGTATCCCGGATTCGGGAGGCGGTGACCCGTTGCGGGCTGGCTTGCGGAATACCCGTGCAGGCTGAAAACCTGTTCTCGAGCCGACGGGCCATTACCGAGGTTGTCGAGTCGGAGGCCCCGGCCGGAATCATTCTCACCCCTCCTCTTTCCGACGACCGCCGGGTGTTGGGATTGATCGAGGAGCAGGGCATACCTTACGTGCGGATCGCCCCGCTGCTCGACCTCGACCGCGGATGCACGGTGGTGATGGACGAGTACGACGCGGCGCGGGCGATAACCGGCCTCTTGCTTCAGAAGGGCCACCGGCGGATCGGTTTCGTCCGCGGGCCAAACGTTCACCTGGTCAGCATGCGGCGGTACAATGGCTATGCCAATGCCCTGGGCGGCAAGGGTCTCCGGATCGATCCCACGCTGATCGTGCAAGGGGACTTCTCGCGCGAATCGGGACGCGGACAGGCCCCCACTTTATTCGCCGCAAAGCCGACGGCCATATTTGCCAGCAACGACGAGATGGCTGTCGGTGTGATCGAAGCCGCCCAGTCGGCCGGTATCGACATCCCCGGGGAAATTTCGCTGGTCGGATTCGACGACAACGCCATCGCCAGCAACGTCCGTCCTCGCCTGACCTCGGTGCGCCAGCCGCTCGAGGAAATGGGTGAAGCGGCGGTCAGGCTGTTGGTCGATCGCCTGCGGCTCGCGGCACGGACCAACCAGCACGTCCAGGTTCCGTTTCAGATCGTCGAGCGGGACTCGGTGATGGAATTCGCCGCCTGAGGGGCGGACGGACTCAGCGGGTCAGCTTCTTGTAGGCCAAGCGCGTCGGCCGGTCGGCGGCATCGCCGAGGCGCCGCCGCTTGTCCTCCTCGTAGGCTTCAAAGTTGCCTTCGAACCATTCGACGTGGCTGTTGCCCTCGAAGGCGAGGATGTGCGTCGCCAGGCGGTCGAGGAAGAAGCGATCGTGGCTGATGACCACGGCACAGCCGGCGAAGTTCTCGATCGCATCCTCGAGCGCGGCCAGGGTCTCGACGTCGAGATCGTTGGTCGGTTCGTCGAGAAGTAGCACGTTCCCGCCCTGTTTCAGCATCTTGGCCATGTGGACGCGGTTGCGCTCGCCGCCGGAAAGCTTGCCGACGTTCTTCTGCTGGTCCTGGCCCTTGAAGTTGAATGCGCCGACATAGGCGCGCGTCGACATCTCGTTGCCGTTCACGGTCATGTAGTCGTGCCCGCCGGAGATTTCCTCCCACACGTTCTTCGACCCGTCGAGGTGATCGCGGCTCTGGTCGACGAAGCCCAGGCGCACCGTGTCGCCGATGGTGATCGAGCCCGTATCGGGCGTCTCCTTGCCGGTGATGATGCGGAACAGCGTCGACTTGCCGGCGCCGTTCGGGCCGATCACGCCGACGATGCCTCCGGGGGGGAGGGTGAATGACAGGTCCTCGAACAATAGCTTGTCGCCATAGGCTTTGGAAATGTTGCTGACCTCGATGACCTTGCCGCCGAGGCGCTCCGGCACCTGGATGACGATCTGCGCCTTGCCGGGCTTGCGATCGGCCTGCGCCTCCTGGAGCTGCTCGAACTTGCGGATGCGCGCCTTGCTCTTGGTCTGGCGCGCTTGCGGGGTCTGCCGGATCCATTCGAGCTCGCGGCTGAGCGCCTTCTGACGACCGCTTTCTTCGCGCTCTTCCTGCGCGAGGCGCTTGGCCTTCTTCTCGAGATAGGTCGAATAGTTGCCCTCGTAAGGAAAGTACTTGCCGCGATCGAGCTCGAGGATCCAGCCGACGACGTGATCGAGGAAATAGCGGTCGTGGGTGACCATCAGCACCGCGCCGGCATACTCCTTGAGATGGTTTTCGAGCCATTCGACGCTTTCGGCGTCGAGGTGGTTGGTCGGCTCGTCGAGCAGCAGGATGCTCGGCTTCTGGATCAGCAGGCGGGTGAGGGCGACGCGGCGTTTCTCGCCGCCGGAGAGGTTTTCGACCGACCAGTCGCCCGGCGGGCAGCGCAGCGCCTCCATCGCGATCTCGAGCTGGTTGTCGAGCGTCCAGCCGTCGACCGCGTCGATCTTCTCCTGGAGAACGCCCATTTCTTCCATGAGCGCGTCGAAATCGGTGTCGTCCCCGGGATCGCCCATCTCGGCGCTGATCGCGTTGAAGCGGTCGACGAGATCGGCGATGTCGCGGGCTCCGTCCTTGACGTTTTCAAGCACGGTCTTGCTGGTGTCGAGCTCGGGCTCCTGCGGGAGATAGCCGACGGTGATGTTCTCGCCCGGCCAGGCTTCGCCGGTGAATTCGGTGTCGATCCCGCCCATGATCTTCAGCAGCGTCGACTTGCCGACACCGTTGGGGCCGACGATGCCGATCTTGGCGCCTTGGTAGAACTGCAGGTTGATGTTGCTGAGCACCGGCTTCTGTGCGCCGGGGAAGGTCTTCGTCATGTTCTTCATGACGTATGCGTACTGGGCGGCCATCG
>Ga0207657_10000418_pt1 | contig 45132 bp, 47 predicted proteins | sample KBSC33metaG_FD_184316 | JGI IMG/M metagenome (GOLD analysis project Ga0207657, IMG submission 184316) | Corn rhizosphere microbial communities from Kellogg Biological Station, Michigan, USA - KBS C3-3 metaG (SPAdes) (version 2) | ecosystem: Host-associated > Plants > Roots > Rhizosphere > Soil ... | reverse complement strand
CGCTCAGGTCTTCGATCATCAGCGTTTTCATGACAGTTCTCCAAAAGATTAAGCAAAGGGACTTCGAGGATAGTGAGCTGCAAGTGTTGCGGGCTCGGGCCTCTTACTGCACAGGCTGTGCCAGGCGCGCGACGCGACCCTGCCGGCAGCGCGCGAAGGCTTGCCGGTATTGACGCTGAGTGACGAGGGAAACGCAGGCCGGTGTCGCCGCTCGCGATACTTCGAACGGCGTGTGACGGTGCGCAGACAACAGATCGGGGAGGATGTGTCGGCCGCGAGCCGACACTCACGTCATTTGACGATGATCGTGATCTTCTTCGAATGGATGGGGGGGTTGTGCGGGGTGTGATCGAAGTCGCCCATCAGCAACTGCAGCGTGTGCTTTCCGGGTGGAAGATCGAGCATGGTCTCGGTCTGGCCTGCCCCAAAGTGCAGATGATTCCTGTCCGAAGGTATTTTCTCGTCCATGGACGGCAGGTCCGTATCGATCAACAAATGGTGGTGGCCCGTATTGGGAAACTTCACCCCGGCCGGCGCGACGCCCATGTAGCGCAGCCCGAACCAGACGCGAAACGGCTTGCCCGCCGGCAACACCTGGCCGTCGTTGGGCCAGCCGATATAGACGGTAGCGCGCGGATCGGCCGGGGTGCTGCCGGCCCATGCGAGCGGCGCCGAGACGAGCAGCGCGGCAGCCATCGCCTGGGCGACCAATGGGGCGACACCTGCGGCGAAGGAAAATCTCTTGTTCATGGTGTCTGTCTCCGGGTCGGGCTACGTCACAGTGATCGTGATCTTTTTCGATTGAACGGGCGGGTTGTGCGGCACGTGGTTGTAGTCACCCATGAGCAATTGCAGCGTATGTCTTCCGGGGGGAAGCTCGATGCGCGCCTCCGTTTCGCCCGCGCCGAAATGCAGATGGTTTCGGTCGGACGGAATCGGCTGATCCATCGGCGGCAGATCCGTATCGATCAGCAGATGATGATGGCCGACATTGGGCCGATCGATACCCTTCGGACACAGCCCCATGTTGCGCAGGCCCATGCGCACCCAGAAGCCGCCCTTGATGACAGCGCCGTCGTAAGGCCAGATGATGTAAACCTCGGCACCAGGCGGCGAGGCCGTCGGGCCAGCGAACGACGTCCGCGGTGCGAGCACCGCCGCCGCCCACGCGATGAGCATCGTCCTTCGTTGCATGGTGTGTCCCCTCGTTCGTCGAATCATTGCGCCGGGCGATTCGCGCCCATGCCGGCGAGCACCTATCCTCGCCTATGAGCGAGGTCCGCTACTGCGCGTTGGCGCACAGACTATCGGCTCTTCCCTGCGCGCAAACTACGGGTCTATCGCGATGGATGCTTGGGCGGAACAATGAGGAGACTGACCATGTGGCGACGACTCGTGTTCCTGAGCCTGATCGCGTCGACTTTGGCTGCGGGGTCCGGATGGTCCAACGCAGGGGTGCTGCCAAAGGACAGCGCGGAGCAGTACGAAATCACGTTCTGGGATTCGATCAAGGACAGCACTTATGCGGGCGACTACGAGGCGTACCTGAAGGCCTATCCGAACGGCCGTTTCGCTCCGCTCGCACAGGCGCGCATCGCCCGCCTGCGTGCCGCGGCTTCCGCTCCCACTCCTGGCCAGTCGCCGGCGGCACGGCAGGGCGCGGCGCAGCCGCCCTCGCCGCCGCCATCGGCTACGTCACCGCCAGCATCGCCCAGGCAGCCATCCTCGCGCCCCGCATCCCCGCCCGTGGGGGCACCGCCTACGGCCGCAATGCCGCCGCAGTCGCCGCCATCCGCGGCAAACCACGAAATAAGGGACTGCGCCACCTGCCCGGCTTTGATCGAGGTCGACCCCGGCACATTCACGATGGGCAACAACTCGGACGACCCGTCGGAAAAGCCGGCCCATCGGGTAACGATCGCTCATCGCTTCGCGCTTGCCAAATACCCGGTCACGGTCGCGCAATGGAACATGTGTGTCGCCGCGAACGCATGCCAGCGCCCTGCGAGCGAGGGGGGGCAAGTTCCGAACGCGCCCGTGCATGACGTAAGTTGGGACGACGCGCAGCAATATCTGAAGTGGCTTACGAAAACGACCGGCAAGCCCTATCGGCTGCCGACCGAGGCCGAATGGGAATACGCCGCGCGCGGCGGCACGACGACGCGCTACTGGTGGGGCGATGCGATGAGCAAGGGCCACGCGAACTGCAAGGACTGCGGCCCGCCTTGGCGCGCCGATTCGCCAGCTGACGTCGGCTCGTTTGCCCCCAATCCGCTCGGCTTTTACGACATGAACGGCGGCGTCTGGGAATGGGTCAGCGATTGCTGGCATAGCTCCTACAAGAACGCGCCGTCCGACGGGCGCTCATGGGAAGACCCGTTTTGCCAATCGCGCGTGATTCGCGGCGGCTCCTGGCTCGACGGCGCGGGCTATATGCTGTCGTCGACGCGCTTCAAGTACGACGGCAGCGTCCGCTACACGGCAAACGGTTTTCGCGTGGCGCGAGATGTGAAGTGAGCGGTGAGCGCGGCGGGCCTTCGGCTATCGTCTCGGGCAAAACATTCAGATAAGAGGGTCATCGACGCGCAGGCGCCCCCTCAGCCGACATTGAGATTACCGCTGAGTCGTGCGTGGAACGCGCGACTTCGTTCGTCGAGACCGGTGAACACAACGGCGACGTCGTGCTGCCGATACTTCATCTGGATGGAATCGAGCGCGGCCACCGTCGATGCATCCCAGATCTGCGACTTCGAGAAATCGATGACCACCAAGCGCGGATCGGTCGCATACTCGAAGCGGTCCACCAGGTCGTTGCTGCTGCCGAAGAATAGCGGACCGTGCACCTCGTAACGCACGCTTTGTCCGTCGGCGGACATGGCGCGCGTGGTACTGATCACATGCGCAACGCGGCGCGCGAACAACACCATCGCCAGCAGCACACCGCCCATCACCCCAAGAGCAAGATTGCCGGTATACACGGTCAACGCCACGGAGACCACCATCACCGACGTTTCCATCATCGGCATCCGCTTTAACGTAGCGGGGCGCAAGCTGTGCCAATCGACGGTCTTCACCGCGACAACCATCATCACCGCGGCAAGGGCGGCCGTCGGGATGCGCGCCATCACCGGACTTAGCCCGGTCATGAGCAAAAGCAGTGTGAATGCGGCGGCGAGCGTTGAGACGCGCGTGCGGGCGCCCCCGATACCGACGTTCACCACCGTCTGGCCGATCATCGCGCAACCGGCAATCCCGCCGAAGGCGCCCGCACAAAGATTGCCGAGCCCGAGCGCCCAGGATTCGCGCGCCTTGTTGGAGCGCGTCTGCGTCATTTCGTCGACGAGTTTGGCCGTAAGCAAGGTTTCCAGCAACCCCACGAACGCGATGCTGGTCGCGGTCTGCCATACGATCTTCAGCGTACTCAAGTCGAACGGCACCGTCCATGGCGAGAGCCCCGGCAAATCCGCTCGACCGGGATGAGCACCGCTGACCGTCGGCACGCTCCATTGCAGCCCGACGGCAATGCCGGTCGCGACCACGATCGCGATAAGCGGAGAAGGCACGGATCGCAGGAATCGCGGGCCGACCAGCACGATAGCGAGCGTGATCGCAAAGACCACATAGACCTCGAATGGCTTGTCGATCACGTGCGGCAGTTGCGCACAAAAAATCAGAATGCCCAGCGCGTTGACGAAGCCGAGCATCACCGAGCGCGGAATGAAGCGCACGATGCGCGAGAAGCCCATCAAGCCGAATGCCGCCTGGACCATCCCGCCGAGCAGCACCGCCGGCAAAATGTAGCCCGCGCCATGCGCGCGAACCATCGGGCCGACGACGAGCGCCACCGAGCCCGCCGCCGCGGTGACCATCGCGGGCCGCCCCCCGAACAGCGACGTAACGAGAAGCAGCACCACAGAGGCAAAGAGCGCGGAATACGGCTCGACCCCCGAAATAAACGAGAAGGAGATGACCTCGGGGATCAGCGCGAGGCTCGTCACCACGCCCGCGAGGATTTCGCGCTGCAGTTCGGCGCGCGACGCGGGCAATGCAACGCGCGACGCGGCGCGCGGCGAATCGATCCTGCTCACAGGATGTGTCATATCGGTACTCGGTTGTTTGAGACATAAGACGCGGCACACGTCATCGCCTGTACAGCGCCGCGAACGGATCACGTCCGGACGATGCATCGAAAGCCGATATGGCTGGTCGACGTATCGAGCGTCTGGCCCTGACGTGCCGCAGGCCGGTAGCGCAGGCAATAGCCCGGCGCACATAAATGCGATCCACCCTTCACCACATTGCGCACGTCAGGAGCGTGAGAGCCCGTCGACGGGATGCAGCACGACTTCACATCCGCGACGCCAGGCGGCTGGCCGTAACGGGTCACGGTCCACTCCCACACGTTGCCCGCGACGTCGTAAAGCCCATAACCATTCGGCGGGAACGACTTCACCGGCGAAGTGCGTTCAAAACCGTCGAGCACAGCGTTGCTCCACGGAAATTCGCCTTGCCACGTATTCGCCATCTGCCGACCCTCGGGCGTGAATTCATCGCCCCAGGGATACGCCGCACCATCGAGACCGCCGCGGGCCGCATATTCCCACTCGATCTCGTTCGGCAGAGACTTCCCTGCCCATGCCGCGTAGGCGCTCGCATCCGCGAACGAAACATGCACGACCGGATGGTCGGCGAGACCGCCCAGATCGGTGTCCGGCCCTTGGGGGCGGCGCCAGCACGCGCCCGGCACATAAGCCCACCATTGCCGAAAGTCGTGCAGGCTCACCCGCGACTGCGGCTGCGTGAACACCAGCGAGCCGGGGCACAGAAGCGCCGGATCGGCGTCGGGATACAGCGCCGGATCGGGCTGCCGCTCCGCGAGCGTGACGTAGCCGGTCGCCTCGACGAAAACAGCGAACTGCGCGTTCGTCACCGTGTGCGCGTCGATCCAAAAATCGGGAGCAGTGGCGCGCCGCGCCGGACGTTCCTCGCGATAAAAAACATCGGAGCCCATCGTGAAGTCGCTGCCTCTGATCCACACCATGCCTTCGGTGCGGGCAGCGTTCATGGAAGGCGCCGCCGCTTTTGCGGAGCAGCAGCATGCGGGCTTCTCGAGTTTGATGTCCATGATCGGCGCGCCCATGGCGTTATGCGTTGAAGACCGACTTCGGCACGAAGTCGAGCTCGGATCCCGGCGGAATCAGCGCCTCCTGCTTCACGCTGTCCTCGAACTCCCGCACGACGCGATGCGCGTGCTGCATCACCCACCACCGCACGTAGCGCTGATTGACCGCCTCGCGTTCCTTGGGATCTTCCTGCAGATGCGTGATGCGCGCGAAGCCGAGCGGCAGCTCGGGGTCGTGAAAATGCTGCTGGCGCTTGAAGTTGATCTTGAAGTCTTTCCACTTCACCGCATGCAGCTCGTCCTTGAGCCATACCATGCACGACTCGCGGTTCGAGCTCTCCTGTTCACCGAGGAAAAACGCGGTCTGGTCCTTACCATCGATGAGCCGGTCCTTCGGCGTGTCGCTTCCCGCGAACTTGAGCAGCGTCGTGAAGAGATCGGTGACATGGACCATCTCGTTGCTTTCTACGCCCGCCGGAATGCGACCCGGCCAGCGCGCCAGCAACGGCGTGCGGATGCCGCCCTCCGCCGAGCTGAAGTACGAGCCGTCGAAGAATCCGCCGGTGCCGCGTCCTGCCAGATGGTCCTCCGCGCCGTTGTCGCCGCACAAGATGACGATCGTGTCGTCCGCCACGCCGAGACGGTCGAGTTCATCGAGCAGCACGCCGAAATCGTGATCGAGCATCAACAGGCAATCGCCCCATTCACCGTTGGTGCTCTTGCCGACGAACTCGTCGCGCGGCGACATCGGAAAGTGCATCAGCGAGTGATTGAAATAGAGAAAGAACGGCTCGTCGTTTTTGACGCAACGCTGCATGAAGTCGAGTCCGCGCTTCTGGTACGCGAGGTCGCAGGTCTTCTTGGTTTCCATCGTGAGCTGCTCGTCGAGCAGCGGCCTCGCGCCCTTGCCCTTGAAGCCCTCGTGCATGTGCGAGTAGCCATCCCGCTCGGGCACGTAGTGGGGATCCTCCAACCACATGCACTCGTCATAGGTACGCAATGGGCCGTACCATTCGTCGAAACCGTGATCGGTCGGAAAACGCCCGTCTTCCGCGCCGATGTGCCATTTTCCGAGGCACGAGGACTTGTATCCGCCCTGCGCCAGCAGTTCGGCGATGGTGACCTCCCAGGTCACGAGGCCGCCGCCGTTGCCGCCCAGCGCGATCGTGTGATTGCCGGAGCGGATCGGGTAGCGGCCCGTCATCAACGCTGAACGCGTCGGCGTGCATTGCGGCTCGACCACGTAGTGCGTGAGCTTGGTGCCCTCCTTGCAGAAGGCATCGATACGCTTGGTATCCGCGCCGCGCAGTTTGCCGCCGCCGTAGCAGCCGAGTTCCCCCATACCCAGATTGTCGACGTGGAAGAACAGGATGTTCGGTTTCTTGCTCATTGCAAAACTCCATCGGATCGAGAACGTTATCCCCCGCCCTCGGTTAGGGACGCTTTTCGCGTTGTGTCTTACTGCGCCAAATGCTGGCTCGACAGGATCAGAGCATCTCTTCGACGCCGTTCGGGCCCATCTCCATACTGAAACCCTCAACGCCGCCCGGTCCCAGTTCGGATCCCATCGCGGCGAGCGATTCCTCGCGAATCAGGCCTTTGAGGCGATGCACCAATTCGATGAATTCGGGCGTATCCAGCATCGCTGCCGAACGCGGACGCGGCAGCGGCACGCGTATTTCGGTCTTGATGCGGCCCGGCCGCGCCGTCATCACGTAGATGCGGTCCGACAGGAAGACGGCTTCCTCGATGTCATGCGTGATGAACAGCACCGACAGCCGGAAGCGCTGCCACATGTTCGTCAGGATCTCCTGCATGACGGTCCGCGTTTGCGTGTCGAGCGCGCCGAACGGTTCGTCCATGAGCAACACCTGCGGGTTGGCCGCAAGCGCGCGCACGATGCCGATGCGCTGCTTCATGCCCCCCGACAATTGATCCGGATAGTGGTTTTCGAAAGTCAGCAGCCCCGCAAGGCCCAGCAGCGTGCGGGCAGTGCTTTCGCGTTTGGCACGCGAGACGCCTGCCATCTTCAAGCCGAACTCGACGTTCTCTCGCACACGCAGCCAAGGGAATAGCGAATACTGCTGAAACACCACGCCGCGTTCCGCGCCGGGCTTTTTGATGAGTACGCCGTCAAGCGTGACCGTGCCTTGCGTCGGTTTCGTAAAGCCCGCCGCGATGCTCAGCAAGGAGGACTTGCCGCAGCCCGATGGACCGATCAACGAAACGAACTCATGTGGTTCGACGGTCAGCGATACGTCCTTGACTGCTTCGGTCTCCGCGTTGCCCGAGCCGAACACGACGCCGACGTTGCGGCACTCGATGCGGCCTTTGTTTGCGTTGCTCATTTGCGCGCTCCGTTGACGTATGCGAGCCATGGCATCGAGAACTGCCCGACGAGACGGATCGCGCCGCTGCATATGAGACCAAGGGCGCCGATCGTGATCATGCCGAGGACGATCGCCGGATAGTTGACGAGCGAATAGGCTTCCCACGTGTAGTAGCCGACGCCGTACTGCCCCGCGATCATTTCGGCCGCGATGAGCGACACCCACGCCACCCCCATGCCTACCGCGAGCCCCGTGAAGACGTTGGGTAGGACGCCTGGCAAAATCACATGCCAGAACAGTTGGGCTTCGCTCGCGCCGAGACAGCGGCCGGCGCGCAGCAGCACGCCATCGAGCGACTCGACGCCATCCACCGTGTTGAGCAGGATCGGATAGAACGCGCCGATGAATGTGATGAACACGATCGACGACTCCGTTGTCGGCCATAACATGATCGACAACGGCACCCAGGCGATCGCCGGGATGGGCCGCAGCACTTCGATCGCCGGCATGAGCAACTGCTTCACGATGCGATATCGTCCGATCACCAAGCCCAGTCCGACGCCCGAGAGCAGTGCGACGAAAAATCCCAGGAAGATGCGTCGCAAGCTATTGCCGATGTTCGTCGAAAACGTGCTTGACCCGGCGACATGCACGGCCGCATGAAACACGTCGAGCGGAGTCGGCACGTCCTGAAAGCGGACATAGAACTGGACCCGATAGCGCGTGCCGAGATACCAGACCAGGAATGGCGCGCCGAGCGAAGCAATCGCGAATGCGAGCCTCACGGCGATCGCTTGCGCACCGTTCGGCGCACACGCCTGCTTACGGACGCCGTTACTTGACGCAGCGGCCGGCGGTTTCTCTCCAGGCAATGACGATGCGCCGTTCTTGATCTCGAGATCGAGGGAGCCTTCCATGTCACTTCCCTCCCTTGCCGAGCGCGCTCAACGCCTGCGCAAAGTTCACGACCGTCTCGCCCGAGCTCTTCGCGCTCGCCTCGGCATCGCGCTTGAGCATGAACGATCCGATGTCCGGTCTTTTTCCGTTCGCAGCGCCGAGCGTATAAAACGCGGCATCCGCAAAGACCTTTACGCCGAGCGTCTTGTCCATCAGATAGACCGCGTCGACCTTCTTGCCTTGCGCGCGATACGCGTTCACACCTTCGAGCGTGCATGCAGCGGAGCTGAACGAAGCGACCTTGCCGCCTTCGGCCCAGATCTGTCCCGCCTGCGACGGATCGCCGATCGGCGCGTTGCACACCGTGTCGCTGCCCTGCACCTGATAGTTGGAGAAGTCTGCGAGCTGCGCGTCGTAATTGCGCCCGGACTCCTTGAAAGCCTCGCGCACGAAGGCGTCGTTCACCCATTTGTCGATATCGAGGTCTTTCACCATGTCGAGCTTCTTGAGCACGGCATAGTCCGCCTTCAACGCGGTGACCCAGCGTGGCTTGATGGTTGGGTCGAGCGTATCGATGCCGCCTGGGCCCAGGAAGATGTACGCTACCTCCTTGTCCACCTTGGTCCACGACTGAATCTTTTCCGCCGCCTGTTCCGGATCGCGGCGGACCCAATCGTCGGCTTCCATCAAAGCCCTGATGTAAGCCGTCACGATCTCGGGGTATTTCTGGCCGAAGTCCTTGCGGACCACCACGCCATGAAACGTCGGCTGTCCCGTCTCGGCACCGTCGAAGATCTTGCGCGCGAAGCCGCGATAGGGCAGCAACTCGGCGAACGGCACGAAGTCCGCATGAGCGTCGATTCGTTTTTCCTGGATGCTCGTACTGCCGACTTCCGGCGACTGGTTCACGAGCGCGAAGTAGTCGCTCGGCAGATGCCGGCTCTGCAACGCGGCGAGCAGCATGCCGTGGGCGGCGGAGCCGAACGGCACCGACACGCGCTTGCCTTTCAGATCGCTCAAATCGTAGTAAGGCGAATCTTTCGGTACGACGATGCCGTTGCCGCCGCCGTGCGCGTTATAGGCGATTACCGCGACGAGTTCGGTATCGTTGTTCGTTGCGTGCCCCGTCGCCCCGTTCACGAGCAGCGGATAGTCGCCCATCATGCCGATCTGCAACTTGCGCGCAATCATGGCGTTGGTGATGGGCGGCCCGGAAGTCGCGTTTTGCCAAGTCACGTTGTAGGCGACATCCTTATACTTTCCCGTATGCGGCAAATATTTGTCGAGCAGATGGAGCTGCTTGATGACGATGCCGCCCGTGACTGTGTTCGTCGTGGTGTCTTGCGTGCCGATGCCGATGTCGATCGTTTCCGCGTGCGCGGCGCCTCCGAACGCCGGCATGGCGCCGATTGCGACGAGCGAGGCACTGCTCAACGCCCGGCCTACCAAAGCTCTGATTCGCATGGTGTAACCCTAAGAGTGAGTGACATGAATCGGGTCCCTGCTCCGCCCGCGTGTGATCCAGCCAGAAACATCAACCGTCGACATCGACCGTCTGTCTTTCGACACGATCTCCGTGGACATAACTCGTCATTACAAGTTGGCGAATCTATGCAAGCCCTATGCCAACGTTTACCGGGGGCAACAACCGCCGACTTGCCCTTCTTTCAGCCTCTTTCGCGCCTCACGATTGCGCGCGAGCAGGTTGTCGGTGCAGAAACGGTTCCGGCTTGGTGCAAGCTTGCGCGGCATCAGGCAAGCGAACAGATCCACGGAAACGTACGGAAGCGAATAAACAAAGACGCGCCGATAGCCACCGCCATGAATGGCGCAACGCGCCTCGCCGCGAACTGCAACGCCGGGATCGACGAGCGGGAGCCTGCGCTCCAGAATGCGCAAAGACAGAGCAATGCCGTAAGCAATCCAAACGCCCCCGCAATGAACGTCATCTGGGACGGAGCGCGATCCATCATGACGCTCGAATAAACCATCACGTTGTCGATCGCGCCGGAAGTCGTCACAGCGGCCACCGTCGCTACGCGCCCGAACGTTCCGTGGCCCCGACTCTCCCGGCACACCGCATTTTCTTTTCGCGGCCCATCTCGCCGGCGCAATTGCGCGATTCGCTTCAGCCCCGCGAGCAGCGGCACGGCGCCGACTAGACCGACCAACGGCGAATGCGTCACCCATCCCGAGCGCATGACCGCAATCGATATCGCCAACTGGGTCGCCATGCTGAGGAATTGCCCCGCGACGATCTCCATCGCGCGATAACGCTCGTTACTGAAAAATCCGAGCAGCAGTGCATATCCATCGACGTTGGTCGAAACATAAGCGGCCGTCGCGGTGACGATCAGGGCGGGCAAAGCGTCCAATGTTCTCTCCGTTAGTGCTTCACTCATCTACTCGTCATGACAAGACATGACATGCAATCCTAAGCAAGGACGATGCCAATCGTGGAAACGCGGTTCGCTCGGGCTTTTTTTTCGGCGGTGCGCTTCATGCAGGTGCGACCTGGCACACGCATCAGTCATTCTCGCCATAAGTCGGTGCGTGACGCCGTATGCTCGAAACCGAATGTCGTCAAAAAACGAGTTCTTGAAATGACACGCCATCCCATGACATGACATGATGGGTTTTCGGGTCGTCAACGCAGATATGCAGCGGTATAATCTTCCATCGCCAAAGCTGCATCGTGGAATCCCCCGTGCTCCCGCTCATCGACCATGCAGACAAGCCAGATCGCCTTCGAACCCGACTCGCCGGTTCCGCTCTATCAGCAAATCAAAGATACGCTGCGTAGCGGTATCCTCGACGGAAGGTACCCTCCGCATAGCCGCATGCCATCGGAGAGTGAACTGCAGGCGATGTTCGAGGTGAGCCGCATCACGATCCGGCAGGCGCTCGGCGATCTTCAGAAGGAAGGGCTGATCTTCAAGGTGCACGGCAAGGGCTCATTCGTGTCGCAGCCGAAAGCGGCGCAGAACATCACGTCCCTGCAAGGCTTCGCCGAGGCCATGTCGAGCGAAGGACACGAGATCGTCAATCGCGTGGTCTCTTTCACTTTCGTTCCAGCCAACGCCGAGGTCGCCGCGAAGCTCATGCTTCAGGAGGGTGAGAAGGTGGCGGAGATTCATCGTGTGCGCCTGCTCAATCGCGAGCCGACATCCTACGAAATTACGTTCCTGCCTGAATCTCTCGGCAAGAAGCTGATGCGTGCCGACCTCGCCACGCGCGACATTTTTCTCATGCTCGAGAACGATTGCGGCATTGCCCTGGGCAGCGCAGACCTGAGCATCAACGCTATACCCGCGCGCCCCCCTGTTGCACGCGCGCTCGAGATCAAACGCGATGCGCCTGTGCTTCGCGTCGAACGGCTGACGCACGACAGCAACGATCACCCCGTCGACTTCGAATACCTATATTTCAAGGGCGATACGTTTCAGTTCCGGTTGCGAGTGAATCGTGAACGTTCCGCAAAGGGGCGTCGGAAGGCTTGAGGCGGTGGCCGCCTGGTGGCGCTGCGAATGGAGTGGCGCGCCCCGGAAGTGCGCCCGTGCAATAGCCAAGGCACGATTGGTAGTGGGCTCGAGTGCGGCGCGTGCGCCATTCTCGAGTCCACAACTTGATGTCAAGCCACGTAATCGGGCTGACACTGTGGCTGGGCGGCAACGAATGCAGCGTGTTGCGATGCGTGCTCATAGACGGCCAGGCTGCGCTTGTACGCCCCCAGGCTGCAGTCCATGCGCAACGCGTTGGCCATCTGCGGTACGAGGCACACATCCGCCAGCGTCGGCTGCGCGCCGAAGCACCACGGGCCTTCGTTGCTGCGTTCGAGCAGACGCTCGACGGCGGCCATGCCCTCCGCAACCCAGTGTCGATACCACTGCGTTTTCTGTTGCGGCGTAACTTTCAGCTCCACTTCCAGATAACGCAAGACGCGCAGGTTGTTGATCGGATGGATGTCGCACGAAATGGCGGTCGCCAGTTCGAGCACGCGCGCCCGCCGTTCCGGTTCCAGCGGAATGAGGCGAGGCTCGGGAAATTTCCGGTCGAGATAGTCGAGGATTGCAAGCGACTGGCCCAGGCTGAATTCGCCGTCGATCAGCGCGGGCACCGACGCCGACGGATTCACGTTCGCCACATAGTCGGTCGCGCGATGTTCGCCGATCCGAATATTGACGGGCAGCGTGTCGTACGCGAGGCCCTTGAGTGCCAGCGCAATGCGCACGCGGTACGAGGTCGAGCTGTTGAAGAAACTATGGAGTTGCACGGCCGTGTCTTCCGTTGATAGCGCTGCGTCACACGATGCGAACGGTCAATTCACCCAGATGCTCGATGCCGACCTTCATCTGATCGCCCGCCTTCACCGCGCCGACGCCCTCCGGCGTGCCCGTGAAAATGACGTCGCCCGGTTCGAGGCGGAAGAACTTCGACAGGTAGGCGACCGTCTCCGCGACCGACCAGATCAGGTGCGACACATCGCTCTTCTGCCTCGTCTCGCCGTTGACGGTCAACCACAGTCCCGCGTTTTGGATGTGGCCGACGGCGCTTGCGGGATGAATCGGGCCCATCGGCGCGGAACGGTCGAACGCCTTGCCGATTTCCCACGGGCGCCCCATTTCGCGCATCTTCATCTGCAGGTCGCGACGGGTCATATCGACGCCGACGGCGTAGCCCCACACATGATCGAGCGCCTGCTCGACTTCGATGTCCGCGCCACTCTTGCCGATCACGGCAACGAGTTCCGCTTCGTAGTGATAGTTCTGCGTCTGCGACGGATACGTCAGTTCAAGCGTTTCGCCATAGGCGACGGGGACGACGGCATCGGTCGGCTTGCAGAAGAAGAACGGCGGCTCGCGATCGGGATCGAAGCCCATTTCGCGCGCATGCGCCGCGTAGTTGCGCCCCACGCAATAAACGCGGCGCACGGCGAATTGAGCGTCGCTTCCAGCGACGGGAACAGCGACGGGCGCTTCGGGAGTGAAAACGAAAGCCATGATGGGGTCGACTCGACAAGTGAAAGGATGGAGGACGCACCCTGTGACCGGGCGCGCAAGGATCAAGATGCGCCCGCCTAGCTGCGCTCTTCGCGCAGCAGATTCAGCGCGGCGAGCACCGGACGGTCCGAATAGCTGAACAGCACGCTTTCCGCCGACGCCGAAAGTTGCACGGGTTCCCACGACGGCGCGACGAAAACGTCATGCGGCTCGAATGCGAATTCGTCGCTGCCGATCTTCACGCTGCCCTTGCCTTCGACGACGCAATACACGGTGGCGTCCGTGCTGCGATAGGCGCGGCCCGTAAAGCCCGCCGGCAGGTACTGCATGAAGGTGGCAATCGTTGGCATCGGCCAGCCCCCCGTCGCCGGGTTGACGTAGCGCAGCTTCACGCCGTCCCAGTCGTCGAGCTCGCCGTTGCGATACAGCGCATCGAGCGCTTCCCGGCTGCGTTCGTACGGGTAGCTGAAAATCGGCGAAGTCGGATCGGACGCGCGATGCCGCATCGGCACCATGTTGTGACCGAATCTGGCGAAGCTGTCGCCTTCGGGGCGCGAGATGGGCTGAGTCGCCTCGGGGTAGTTTTCGGCGAAGCCGGCGTCCATTTGCGCGACGAGCGGAATATCGAGGCCATCGAGCCAGACCACGGGCTCGCCGCCCTCTTCCGCCGACGGATTGCCGTGGTCGTGCCACGTCCACGACGGCGTGATGATGAAATCACCCGGATGCATGGTCGTCCGCTCGCCGTCGACGGCAGTCCACGCGCCCTTGCCCTCGACGATGAAGCGCAGCGCCGACTGCGTATGACGGTGGCTGGGAGCGATCTCGCCGGGCAGGATCAACTGAAGCCCCGCATAGAGGTTCGGCGTCATGCTCGACTTGCCGGGCAGTCCGGGGTTCTCGAGCACCAGCACACGGCGAACGGCCTCCTCGGCGCTGATCACGGCGCCCGCCTCCATCACGAGGTCGCGTACCTGTGCGTACTTCCAGATCGCAGGCCGTGCCTTTGGCTGCGGCGCTTTCGGAACGAGGCTGTGCAGCGATTCCCATAGCGGCGCCATGTGCTGGCGGGCGATCTGCTCGTAGTAAGCCGCGCGCGATGCGTCCGGACGATTGTTGGCCATGTGCGTCTCGTTTCGGTGTCTCGGTAGGCGGATGCCCTCACAGGCGCCGCATTGAATAGATGGTTCGATCGACCTCGTGCACTCTTTATATGCGATAGACCTATGCTTAGTAAAATGGTTAAATCATCTAATCCATGTGTTTTCGGATATACCTCCGGAACCTGGCGACATCGTGACCGGAGGACTGCGCGATGGACTGGACATACCGTCTGCGTCTGCGACATCTGCAATTGCTGCTGAGCCTGGCGGAAACGGGCAATCTGAGCCAATCGGCCACGGCGCTCAATACGACGCAGCCGGCGCTGTCGAAATGGCTGAAAGAGCTGGAGAAAGACGTCGGCCTGCCGCTTTTCGAACGGCATGCGCGAGGTTTGCGGCCCACAGGGCCCGGCGAGGCGCTGATCGAGCACGCCCGGCGCATCGAAGCCCATCTCGACACCGCTCGCGACGACATGCAGGCGCTGCGCGAAGGCGGCAGTGGCCTCGTGAGCATCGGCACGTCGGGCGTAGCGGCGGCGGACACGGTGCCGCTCGCCGTGTCGCGGCTGCTCGCGCGCATGCCGCGGGCGCAGGTGCGTCTCGTCGAAAGCACGATGAACCAGCTGATGCCGCAGCTCGCGCGTGGCGAACTCGATATCGTCGTCGGCCGCTCGGGGGAGCAGTACGAGGACGCGCAGTTGCAAAGCGAGACGCTTTATACCGAACTGATCGACTTCGTCGCCCGTCCGAATCATCCGCTGACCCAAAAGGCCATGCTCGAGTGGGACGACGTTCTCGCCTACTCGTGGGTCGTCTGGCCGCAAGGCACACCGGTGCGCAATGCGCTGGAGACGGCGCTCGCGGCCGCCGGGCGCACGCTGCCGACGCATTGCGTCGAATCCAATTCGTCGGTTCTGAACCTCACGCTGTTGAACAACACGGATTTGCTGGGCGTCGCCTCACATCGGCCCGCACTCCGCTTCCAGCAGCTGAACGCGCTTCAGATCCTGCCAATGAAATTGCAGGGCTTCGGCTCTGTATCGATCTACTGGCATGCGGAGAACGAAAATCGGGCGGCGGTGGCGATGGCGCTCGAGGCACTGCGCGCCTACGCCGATCCCGCCGGTCTACTTCAACGATAGCTGTGTCAGCGCAGTCGCTCTTTCAGCGTATCGCTGGCCTGCCGCAACGCCGCCCACGTCGTGGGCAGATCCGCCAACGCATTCAGCAGCCCGAAGTCGTGGATCATCCCGTTGTAACGCACGGCCACCACGTCCACGCCCGCCGCATCGAGCTTGCGCGCATAGGCCTCGCCCTCATCGCGCAGCACAGCTTTCTCGGCGGTTTCCACGAGCGTCGGGGGAGGCCTCTTGAGTTGGGCCGGTGACGCAAGCAGCGGCGACGCATGGATCTCCTGCCGCTGCGCCGGATCGGTCGTGTAGGCGTTCCAGAACCACTTCATCATGGCTTTCGTCAGGAAGTGGCCGTCGGCGAAGTCCTCTAAGAGGCGTTCTCGAAATTGGCGTTCGTCACCGGCCAGAACAGCACTTCGGCACGCAGCTTCGGACCGCCCTCGGCCTTCGCCATCAACGCGACTTGTGAGTTGCGACGACCGACTGCCTAAGCCAACAAAGCGTCCAGGCGTCGATTCATGTCATCGAGCCCGACGCCGTTGGCGGGCAGGCTGTGCGCCTCCTGCCCATTGACCAGAAGGAGCGTCGGATACGTCGAGACACCTAGTCTGCGCGCGAGCGCGAAGTCGGCTTCGGCGGCGGCCACCGCAGAGCCGTCTTGCAATCGGCTCAGTACGGCCCGCGCGTCCAAACCGCCCTCGGAGGCAATCCTCGCAATCGTTGCACGCTCGGACAAGCTCTGACCGCGCTCGTAGAACGCCTGCTGCAGTTGGTGAGCCCACTGGATGGCTCTCTCGGGTGCAAGCTCGCGCAGTACCGCGAGCGCGGCTGCCGCATCCAACGAATTCATGACCATCTCGCCCGCCTGCAGCAACTGGTCATATGCACTACCGAAACGAGCCCCTGTCAGTTGTGCAATGCGAGCGTTGGCCTCCGGAATGTGCGGGTAGGCAGCGATAGGGGCAACACGTACGCCCGTGAATAACCCGCCACTGACGGCGGTAAACGCCACGCGATTCCGATTGGCAGCTTCGAACTCGGTCAGTCGGGCAGAAAAGCCCCAACACCAACCGCAGTAGGCATCCATGACATAGACGATTGATTGCTTGGGCGATTGGTCCATCATCCCGCACCTCCTGAGAGCAACGTATAGCGACAGGGGTGGACTGTATTCGCGACCGGCCCGGAGATAAACTGCGAGGCAAGCAATGAATTGTCTACTAGATAGCGCAAATGGATCGTCTGACCTCCATCCAAGTTTTCATCGAAACAGCCGACCGGGGGAGCCTGACGGCTGCGGCCAACTCGCTCGACATGTCTCGTGCGATGGCGACGCGTTACCTCGAAACCCTCGAAGCGTGGCTGGGTACGCGCTTGCTTCATCGCACGACAAGGAGACTCAGTCTTACAGAGGCGGGAGAGCAGGCGTTACCGCGATGCCGCGAAATGCTGGAGCTTGCCGAGCAAGTCAAGGCGCATTCGAGCCACGGCCACAACGAAGCACAAGGCAAGCTTCGGCTTACCGCTACTTCGTCATTCGCACAGGCACAATTGACCTCCGCACTTGTGGACTTTCAGGAGCGCCATCCGTTGGTCCACATCGACTTGTTCGTCACGGATCGGGCTGTCAACCTGGTAGAAGAACGCATCGACTTGGCCATCCGCATCAGCAATCGCATCGATGCCGGATTGGTCGCGCGCAAGCTGGCCGTCTGCAAATCAATCCTTTGTGCGTCGCCGGCTTATCTGAAAAGATATGGGCGCCCTCTCGCCCCTGCCGATTTGAAGAAGCACCGCTGCGTGACGCACAACACCGGACTTGCGCCCGAGTTCGGGCTTTGGCTCGAAGACGAGTTCACGATCGTCAAAGCCGCGGGCACATTCACAGCGAATGAAACCTCGATCGTGCTGGCCGCAGTGCTCTGGGGCGCTGGCATCGCCATGCTTCCGACCTACTATGTCGGTGAGCACCTTCAGCGCGGCACACTGGAGCAGGTACTGCCGGACCACGCGTTGGAACCCCTCGACATTCAAGCGGTATACCTCTCTCGACGGCATCAGCCGAAGCACTTACGTCTGCTGATAGCGTTTCTTTTGGAGCGGTTTGGCGGGTCCGTTCCGCCATGGGATCGGATCGAAGCTCAGGCACGGCCTCATGTGTAGAACGGCTTTATGAGGCGACAGTATGTTCCAGTGCGCGCGGCGATCGAATCGATTTCGTCGCGCATTGGCAATGTCAATCGCCTCGTCGCGCACCCGAAGCCCATGCCGCGCCGTGTCGTTCATCGTTCAGTGATGTTGCGGTGATCTCGCGGCTGTGCGGCTTCAGCGACCATCGCCACACCAGCTTTCGTTGTTCGAGGATGTTGACGCCAGTCAAAAGCCCGTAAAAACCGGCTCATAGACTGTGATATGGATTACCGATTTTTGCGCTGGCGCTCGGCGAACATCTCACCGCCGCAGTGATCTCCCTGATGCTGGCGAGTGGACGTGCACTGGAAAACTATGCAAAGGAACGGGCACGACGCGAAATGACGGCGCTCCTTGCTCACGCGCCGCGCTACGCCAATCGCTTCGAAGCCGGCGAATGGCGCCGCGTGGAACTGGACGCCATCCATGCCGGAGATCGCCTGCTAGTATGCAGCGGCGAATTCGTACCGGGTCTTCTCGCCAGCGGGCGTTCGATTACGCGGTGTCCCGAGTTAAGAGCACAGGGCAGTGGGAAACGCGCAAAAAGCGCTCGGCCACACTGCCGAGCACGAGACGCTGCACCCCCCGGCGCCCGTGCGTGCCCATCGCCACGAGATCGGCTCCGTGGTTTTCGGCGTATCTGAGCAAGCAGTGCGCGACGTCATCCGCCAGACTTTCGGTTTCGACGGCTTCGACATCGCCCGCCACACGCTGCGCCGCCATCGCATCTCGTGCGGCGTCGAGCACCGCGCCGCCGTTGGCGCGCAATGCCTCCATCAGCGCGACCGGATCGTAGTATCCGGCGTACATGAAGAGCGGCGACTTGTCGACGATATGCACGACACGCACCTCGGCATGCGCCAGCTTGGCCAGCCGCAACGCTTCGTCCAGCGCGCGTTTCGATGACCCACTGCCGTCCACGGCAACCAGTATCTTTTTGTACATGATTCATCTCCCATCGCTGCCTGGCAGCGGCAATCGACACTTTCGCCGGAGGGCCTTGCGGCTCACCCGATGACGATGTCGCGATATAAGCGCTCGATATCTTCCTTTTTGCAAAGTTCGGTGCCCGCGTTCAGCAGCGAGGCGCACGCCGCCGCCAATCCATAGCGAAACGCGTCCTCCAGCGGCGCGTCGCGATCGAGTGCCCGTTTGTGCGCCGGCAATCATGTTTCGATGAGCACTTTCAGCGCATGCGTGTCGGCGGCGTGTCCAAACGTCTCATAAGCTTTGTCGATCTCGCCGAGCTTGAAGCGATGCGTGATGAGCTGCTTTGGATCGAGCTTGCCCGAACGCACGGTCTTCAACAGCATCGGCGTACTCACCGTATCGACGAGGCGTGTCGTGATCGCGATATTGCGATCCCATAGCTTCTCCAGATGCAGATCGGCTTTCACGCCGTGCACGCCGATATTTGCAATGATTCCGCCCGGTGCGACAATCGCTTCGCACAACTCGAAGCTCGCGGGCACACCGACGGCCTCGATCACACAGTCAGCGCCCACTCCCTCGGTCAGCTTCATCACTGCCGCAGCGGGATCGAGCGCGCCGATGTCGATACAATCGGTCGCGCCGAACCGCCGAGAAATCTCGAGGCGATTCGCATCGCGGTCGATCATCATGATTCGTGCGGGCGAGTAGAACTGAGCGGTCAATAGCGCGGCGAGCCCGATCGGACCTGCGCCTACGATCGCCACTGTGCTACCGGGCTCGACTTTGCCATTGAGCACCCCGCATTCGAACCCTGTCGGCAGAATGTCCGACAACATCACGAGCGCGTCTTCGTCGGCACCCGCCGCAATGTGATAGAGACTGGTATCGGCGTGCGGAATGCGCACGTACTCGGCCTGAGTGCCATCGATCCGGTTGCCCAGGATCCAGCCTCCCGTCGTGCAGTGCGAGTACATGCCGCGCCTACAGTACTCGCATTTGCCGCACGACGAAATGCATGAAATCAGCACATGGTCGCCCGGCTTGAACGCCGTCACGGCAGAACCGACCTCTTGAACGATGCCGACGCCCTCATGGCCGAGAATGCGGCCGGGTTCGCATGTCGGCACGTCCCCTTTGAGAATATGCAAATCGGTTCCGCAAATGGTGGTGCGGGTGACCCGAACGATCGCGTCGGTCGCATCGACGAGAGCCGGTGTCGGGCGATCGTCGAGCGAGCATGCGCCGGGACCGTGATACACGAGAGCTTTCATTGCTGGTACCTCCATGGAGCCAAAGGTTCGTTCTGCATACGAAACACCTTAAGCCTTGGCGAAACACCCCGGATTGATTTGCGTCAATCAGTAGAACTCGCCGCGCTCCTAGACTGGGAAACAGTTAAGCACCCATCCGGTATCGGGATTCCATTCTTGGGAGCAATGGCAATGAGTTACAAAAGCATCCTCGTGCACCTCGATCCGAGCCAGGCTGTGCACAACCGGCTGGAGCTCGCGCTATCGCTTTCCAGGCAGTTCGACGCTCATCTCACGGGCTTTTTCACTGTCTTCAGGCCGGAACCCGGATCCTTCTACGTGATGGCAGGCAACGCCGACTTTTACAGGGAGCTCGACCATCGGCGCGAGGAGCGCAAGGGCGCGCTCGAGCGCCTGTTCCGGGCCGAAACGTTGCGCCTCGGCGTCGCGGGAGAATGGCAATCGTCGACGGAATACGCCAATCGGTACGTTCCGCAGGCGGCTCGTCTGGCCGATCTGGCCATCGTCGGTCAATTCGATCCCAGCGACCCCGAGTCGTTCGTCGCCGACCAATTCGTCGAAAATCTGGTGCTCTCGTCGGGACGCCCCGTGTTGGTCGTGCCGTATGCCCGCCAATTCAAAAGCATCGGCTCGCGCGTACTTGTTACGTGGGACGGCAGTCGCGAGGCCACCCGCGCGCTACACGATGCGTTGCCGTTTCTGAGCCGTACGAAGCAAGTGACCGTGCTCACCGTCGACGCGCTGAAGAGCGAGCCCCCGTCGAGCCGGATTCCCGGTTCCGATATCGCGGCGATCGTCTCGCGTTATGGCGCCAACGTCGCCACGCAGGATGTCGAGGGTATGGAGGACGTGCCGACCGGCGAAGCGATCCTCTCCCGAGCCGCCGACCTCGACGCAGACCTGCTCGTGATGGGTTGCTACGGCCATTCGCGCTGGCGCGAATGGGTGCTCGGCGGCGCCACGCGTTCGATTCTCAAATCGATGACGTTGCCGGTGCTGATGTCGCACTGATAGGAAGCCGTCGACAGGAGACTTCAATGAGAATCACCCTACACCTCGATACATTCGATACCAACCCTAGCGCGTACGCCATTCTCTGGCTGGACGACGCTTCGCTCAAATGGTCGCGCGAAGCGCACGCCGGCCTCGCGCTACCCGCGTGGGGAACCGTGCGCTCGGAAGCAGGCAGGACATTGATATTGGACCCGTCCGGCACGCAGCAGCTATGCAAGCTCGAGGGGTTGGGGCTCAGAACCGATGGGGGACCGCTCGAGGGCGAAGTCGGCCGCGCATCGTGGTGCAATCAGGGTTCGACGACACGAATGCTGGGCGATTGGCACGTGCAGTGCGTCGACTGCGAAACGAGCGAACCCGAATTCGGCGTCTTTGCCGATGACGAAGCCGCTTGACGCGTTATTCGCGCCACTCGCATCGCCGGCCACGGTCAACGCCTTCCGGAAGACCTCGTTTATTTCCAGGGATCCGGGTGCGAGTCGTCGTCCACACCCACGAGCGGGTTGAGCAGGAGCACGAACGCCGCGATACCGATGACGACTGCCGCCGCACCGTAACGAACGACACTATCGCGATCGAATAACAGCCCGTGAAGCGCGGCAAGGATGCCCGAAATCGCGACGAATACCGCCAGCGTCGCCAATACGATTCGAAAGTTTGCTCGCATGATCGAACTGCCCCCACTGTGCACGCATCGCATCGTGCGCGTCCTCGGTTCGCGTTGCTTGCGCGACGGCCAGTTGCCGACGCCAGAGCCCCCATCTTCGCCGGATGGCTGTGCGCCTCGTTGATATGCGTCAATCGAGCGCAATGTGAGCACCGAACCACCCCGTACGTTCACACGAATGTCCGAACGCAGGCGTCGCGTACGTTGACGTAGGTCATACCTGCCGGCGGCCACGTGTGTAGAGTGAATTTCAGGCCGAACCGAAGGATGCTCGATGGATACGCGCAGCAAGGAGAACAAGACGATCGACGATCTTTCGCGCAGCCGGCTCACGGGCCACGGTCGCTACGAGGCATTCATTCGCAGCGCACAGAGCCGGCCGCCCCTGCGAACCGCTATCGTGCACCCCTGCTCTCCCGAAGCTATTCGGGCAGCCGTAGAGGCGCGCGACGAAAATCTGCTCGACCCTGTGCTGATCGGCCCGGAAGCGAAGATCCGGGCGGCGGCGGACGCTGCCGAGTGCAGCCTCGAACACATCACGATCGAAGCTGTCGCGCACAGCCATGCCGCGGCCGCACGAGCGGTCGAACTCGGCGCGTCCGGAGCGGTGGCGGCGTTGATGAAGGGTAGCCTGCACACAGACGAACTGCTTTCGGCCGTGGTCGCACCGGGCTCCGGCCTGCGAACCGAGCGGCGCGTCAGCCACGTTTATGTCATGGATGTTCCCGCTTATGAAAAACCGCTCGTCATCACGGACGCGGCCGTCAATATCGCGCCCGATCTCACGCAAAAACGCGACATCTGCCAGAACGCGATCGACTTCCTACGGCTGATGGGCATCGACGAGCCGCGCGTGGCGGTCGTGGCGGCGGTGGAAACCGTGAATCCCAAGATGCAATCCACGCTCGATGCGGCCGCGCTCACGGTCATGGCCACACGCGGTCAAATCACGGGCGGCCTGGTCGATGGCCCGCTTGCATTCGATAATGCGGTCAGCCCCGCGGCCGCACTGACGAAAGGCATCGTTTCGCCGGTCGCGGGCCGAGCCGACATCCTGCTCATGCCCGATCTCGAAGCCGGCAATATGCTCGTCAAGCAACTCATGCTGTTTGCCGGCGCGGACGGCGCGGGTCTCGTGTTGGGCGCACGCTTACCGATCATCCTCACGAGCCGCGCCGATTCGCTGCGCGTACGCCTGGCGTCGGCCGCACTCGCCAAGCTCGTTGCCGAACGCACGCACCACGATGCCGTCCCATCATGAGCGAACCGCTTCTTCTCACGTTCAACCCCGGCTCATCGACGATCAAATACGGGCTGTTTCGCGTAACGGGCACCTCGCCGATACGCATTGGCAGCGGCAGCATCGATTTTCGCAGCGCCCCGTTGTCGCTGAACATCTCGAACGGCGGCGAAGCGGTGCGGGTGCCGCTACGTGCACCGCTCACAGAGGATCTGCATGCGGTCATCGACGAGACGCTCGATTGGTTCAAAGACCATTTTTCGTTGAGCGATTTCACTTTGGCCGGGCATCGGGTCGTACATGGCGGCGACCGATTCAAAGGTCCCGTTGCGATCGACGATTACACGCTGGCGGCCATCGAAGAACTTGTCCCGCTCGCGCCGCTGCACCAACCGCAAAGCGTTCGGCTCATTCGTGCCATCCGCACTCTACGGCCACACCTACACCAAACGGCATCGTTCGATACGGCGTTTCATCAGGGGCAACCCGATCTCGTGCGACGCTTTGCGATCGCGCGGCGCCTGTTCGACGTAGGCATCAAGCGATATGGCTTTCATGGCCTGTCATATCGGTTCATCGCCTCGCAACTCGCTAGCCTTTTCCCTGCGCTTGCGCGTGGCAAGATCGTCGCAGCCCACCTTGGGAGCGGAGCGAGCCTATGTGCACTCGAGGGCGGTGCGAGCCGCGACACGAGCATGGGGTTTTCGACGCTCGACGGCGTTCCGATGGCAACGCGTTGCGGCGCCCTGGATGCCGGCGTCGTATTGCACCTGCTCGGCCAGCGTCAGAGAAGCCTCGCCGAAGTCGAAGCGTTGCTCTATCACGAATCCGGGCTGCTTGGCGTGTCGGGCATCAGCGCCGACAGCCGCGAATTGCTGGCGAGCGAGGCGCCGCAAGCGCGCGAGGCGCTGGACCTCTTTGCCTTTCGTATTGCCGGCGAGGTCGCCAGGCTGGCGACCTCCATGGGCGGGCTCGACGCAGTTGTTTTTACAGCCGGCATCGGAGAGCACCAACCTGCCATTCGAGCGGCAGTCTGCGAACGCCTGGCATGGCTTGGGGTCCGGATCGATACCCCTTCGAACGCGCGCAACGCGCGCGTGATCAGCGATACCATGAGCAAGGTGGACGTGCTCGTGATCGCGACGGACGAAGAGCAGGTGATTGCGCAAGAGGCGGTATCAGTGCTCGACGGCCAGCGCTTGGCGAAAGGATCGGGAGGTGCGCAATGAAAGGACACGCTGGCATAGTCGCCGAGCCGCACGCGGCATTGCCGTGTTCTGCGCAAACCGACGCGATCGCTTCGGCCCCCGCCGCCGGAGACCAAGACGTGTCCGGCGACGAGGTACAGCAGGAAGCCGCCGAGCGCGTGCGGCAACTGATCGAGAGCCCCAGCTACCGGCAGGCGGACGAAGACCGGGCCTTCCTGTTGCGCCCCGAGATGTGCGGCGTGCGCCTGCAACTGGACTTCTGGAAGACGGAGGAAATCCTGCGGCGCCACGGCATCGAACACACGATCGTCGTGTACGGGAGCACCCGGCTCATCGAGCCCGCGGCGGCGCAGCAGCGCCTCGATGCGGCGAGACAAGCGCTCGCCGACGCGCCCTTGAATCCACAATGCCGAAGAGCAGCCGCCATCGCCGAGCGGCTGCTCGCGAAGAGCGCGTACTATTCGATCGCTCGCGAATTCGGTCGGCTGGTCGGACGCGCGCGTACCTCAGGCGCACCGCAGCAACTCGCGATCGTCACCGGCGGCGGCCCGGGCATCATGGAGGCCGCCAATCGCGGCGCGTTCGAATCCGGCGCACCGAGCATCGGCTTGAACATCTCGCTGCCTCGCGAGCAACTCCCGAACCCGTACATCAGTCCCGACCTTTGCTTCAAGCTGCATTACTTCGCCATCCGGAAGCTCCATCTGCTCGAGCGCGCCAAGGCCGCCGTCTTTTTCCCCGGCGGCTATGGCACATGCGACGAACTGTTCGAGGTTCTCACGCTCCTGCAGACGGGGAAAATCGCACCGCTGCCCGTGGTGCTCGTCGGTGAGCAATACTGGCGGCGAGCGATCGACTTCGATTTCCTCGTCGAAGAAGGCACGATCGCCGCCAGCGATACGGCACTGTTCTCGTTCGCCGAGGATGCCCAGGAGATCTGGCAGTCGATCACGCGCTGATTAGGATTGTCCGCATACATCGGCGAAAACGGCGCTTCCGTCCTCCCCGCCATGAAGCACGGGGAGTTTGCACAGCCGGCCGTCTCACCCGACGACGAGATTGTCGATCACCGCATGCACACCCGGCGCGGACCACGCGGCGCCACGAGCGGCCGAGCGCTCGGCGTACGAACCCACCGTGCCGGTCAGCGTCACCGTGCCGTCGCGAACCTTGATCTGAATATGCTTGGCTTCGCGCTCGGCATGCCGCTGCATCGCCTTGCCGATCTTCTCCGCGACATTTTCTGCCGCTTTAGGGCCGGCAACGTCGATCAGGTTCGTCACGCCGGTCACGCTGCGCATCTGACCGATCGTGCGCCCGGCGAGATAGCTCAGGTGCGCATTGGCGAGCTCGCCGCGCAACGTCACCCAGCCATTTTCGACCTGCACCTTGATGGCGTCATGCGGAACCCCGACGGTCCAGCGCAGCAACGAGCGCACCGCATTGGCGATGTCTTCGTCGGTATGCACATCGTCGTGCGGCAGTCGAACATGCATTTCGACCACCACGGCCTTCACGCCCGCGACTCTTTGGGCCGCCTTCTCGGCGGCGATCTTTTCCGCGAAACTCGAGGGGTGGCCCGAAAGCGTGACGATACCGTCCGTCACCTCGACGCCGATCAGCGCCGAATTGATCAGAGGCGAGAATTCCAGTTCCTCTTCGACTTCGTGCTTCAGTTGCTTGTCCGTTTTCATCGCGCCCTCCTTCAGGCCACGTTCGAAATCGTGCCGCCTGACGCTCAGCTGATCTGCAGACGCTTTTGTTCGGTGTTTTTCTTCTTCGGCAACGTCAGCGACAGCACACCGTCCTGATACGTCGCGGACGACGCACCCTCGTCGATGTCGCTCGCGAGCGAGAACGAGCGGCTCATCACACCCGAATAACGTTCGCGGCGAATCACCTGCTCGCCTTGCTTCAGTTCCTTGTTGCGCTCGGCCTTGGCGCTGATCGATACCACGTTGCCGTCTATCTTCACGTCGATGTCTTCCTTGTTGACGCCCGGCATCTCGGCTTTCACGGTATAAGCGGCATCGCTTTCCGAAACGTCGATCTTGATGTCCGAGAGCGGCACGCCGCCTTCGAGCGTCAGACTGCGCATCGGCCGGAAGAAGCCCTGAAACAGGTCGGCCACCGGCTCGAGCGAAAACGGGTCATAACGGGTCGGGCTGCTCATAGCACTCACTCCTTGATGAGAACTCAGAACACAGGTGCATGCGCACCCGTGACAGTGCCTGCGTCTCGCGCTCCCGCAGCTTCTTGCCTCGTCGGTTGCATGAGACCATGCACGAACTACTCTAGCCAGTGTCGTCGCCAGCCGATTGACTTGCGTCAACTCGCAACCATCTGCGCTCCACCGCCGTAAAGGCGCTCGCGGTTCCTACTCTTCTACTGCATATGCATGCCGCCGTTGATCGCGATATCCGCGCCCGTTACGAACGCGGCATCGTCCGAACAAAGGAATGCCACGAGCGAAGCGACTTCATCGGGGCGTCCGAGCCGACCCACCGGAATCTGCGGCAAGATGCCTGTTTGCATGACCTCCTCGGGCACCGACGCAATCATCGCCGTATCGAGGTAGCCGGGCGATACCGTGTTCACCGTCACGCCGCGCTTGGCGACTTCGAGGGCCAGCGCTTTCGTGAAACCGCGCACGCCCGCCTTCGCGGCCGAATAATTCGTCTGTCCAAAAGCACCACGCGAGCCGTTCACCGACCCGATGTTCACGACACGCCCGAAGCCGCGCTCCACCATCCCGCCGATGAACGGCTTCGTCACGTTGAACAGAGCGTCGAGGTCCGTGCGCATCACCGCATCCCAATCGGCCTTCGTCATCTTCGCGAACGTGCTGTCCCGCGCGATGCCCGCATTGTTGATCAGCGCGTCGACTGTGCCGTGATCGGCGAGCACACGTTTCGCGCATTGCTCGCACGAATCGAATTCGACGACGTCCATCTCGTATGCGTGGAACTTGCGCCCCGCGTCGCGCTCGTGCATGAGCCATGTCGATACGTAATCGTTATGTTCGGAATGCGACATCGCGACCGTCATCCCCATGGCGTGAAGACGCCGGCTAATCGGCGCGCCGAGGCCTCCCATACCTCCGGTGACAAAGGCAACCCGTTTAGCGGACATGCTTTCCCCTCGAAAGGGAAATGTGCTGGATACCGGCGTGGCGTATCGGCAAGCGTCGTTAGGCGGCGCAAAAAAATTCGCGTGACGAGATCACTGTACGCAGCCACTTTCGCACGCACTTGACTTCCGTCAATCAAACATGAACCGCAGCCAGCGGCTAGAACCGATGCACTCCATGCGATGCGTTCCTGCATCCGCGGACTGCGCATCCGGAGCCCATGCTCGATTGATCTGTGTCAATCCGCAATAAAACGCTGCTCCTAGACTCTAGATTACGCAAAGGCACTTCCGTTCCGTTGCAAACGAAGAGGTCCGATCATGTATCAACGCATCCTCGCGCCGATCGACGGCAGCGGCACCGCACAGCGCGCGTTCGATTTCGCGCTCGAGACAGCCCGCGAGAACGGCGCAGAACTGATTCCGCTGTACGTCGTCGAGGTTCCGATCGCGGCCTATCAGGCGCCCGGCTTCAATCCGGCGATCGTGCGCGACACTTTGTTCGAAGAAGGCGAGCGATTGAAGGCGGAAACACTCGTCGCCATGCAGCGGCAAAACGTCAAGGGCGCGCCGTCTGTGGTCGAAACCGCCGTACCCGGCGGCGACATCGCGGAATGCATTCTGGAACAAGCGCGTGCCAATCACTGCGACCTCGTCGTCATGGGTACGCATGGCCGGCGCGGCGTCCGGCGGCTCATGCTCGGCAGCGTCGCCGAGCGCTTCTTGCGCATGGCTTTCTGTCCGGTGCTGTTGATTCCCGGCAGCGTCGAAGGCGCCGCCCCGGCGGCGGCTGCAGCGCCCTCCCAAACCGAAAAGGAATCGTCATGACCTATCAGACTTTGCTCGTCCACCTCGACGACAGCCGCCATAGCGAAGCGCGCGTGGACCTCGCGCTAGATCTCGCGCTCAAGTACAACGCCCACCTGGTCGGCCTTTATGTGGTCTGCCAGGAGCTATTCCGCCCGCTTCTCAAGCGCGACGACAGCCTCAATTTGGCCACGCTGGAAGCGCAAGGCGCGGAGCGCAGGCTGCGCGCGCAGGAACAGTTCACCGCCGCAGCCAAGCGCGCAGGATGCCGGTTCGAGTGGCAGGCGCCCGCGGGTCCCGCAGTTGACGCCGCCACCTTGTACGCCCGCCACGCCGATCTCCTGATCGTGGGTCAGGAAGACCCCGACGACCAGGCATCGTATGTCGCTCGCAATTTCATCGAAGATCTCGTCATGACAGCCGGGCGTCCCGTAATCGTGGTGCCGTACGCGGGCCGCGTCGCGTCGTTCGGCGAGAACGTCGTCGTGGCGTGGGACGGCAGCCGTGAAGCCGCTCGCGCGCTCGCCGACGCGCTGCCGATCCTCAAACGTGCTCGCTTCGTAACGATCTCGACCGTGATGAAGCACCCGGACCGAGACGAGCCGGCCGGGTTCGACGTCTCTGGTTATCTCGAGCGGCACGGCGTACGTGCGGGGTTTGCGTCGATACCGCGCGCGTCCGGCGTCAGCACCGGCGCGACGCTCCTGAACCAGTTGAGCGACGTGCATGCCGACCTGCTCGTGATGGGTGCCTATGCGCATGCGCGTGCACGGGAGCAGGTGCTGGGCGGCGTCACGCGCACGATGCTCGAAACGATGACGGTTCCCGTGCTGATGTCCCACTGACTCACAGTGCAGCCGGTGCCTGTATGCGAAACCGCACTCGATGGGCGTCGATCTGGCTGTGGGCGTGTCCCAAGTATTGCACTATAGGAAAAAAACGTCCCATCCTCGAACGACGCACACCCCTCGGCTATCGGCTCAAGGCCGATTGGGCGCGTTGCAACCACTCGCTGTTGTGGTCACGGGCGTAGCGCGTCCAATGCCTCGCATCGTGCACGATATCGGCGTAGAGTTCGCGCGCTCGCCGACGATCGGCGTCGTCGGCCTGCGCCGCCAGCCAATCGGCGTACAAGCAACGGGGTGCCGCATCGCTTGCGCTGGCGAGCGCCACCTCGAATGCGGCGCGCGTGCCCGGTGCGCCAACCGCCGCCAAAGCTCGTGCGTACAGCAAGGCAGGTTCCGATTGCTGACGGGCGATGGGATGAACGGCGAAGAGCCTTTCCAGCGTCTCCTGCGTACCTGTGGTATCGCCGTTGGCAAACTGCGCTCGCGCCAATCCCTGTAGCAAGCCCGGATCGGACGAGAACGGCCCCGTAGCCGCCGCTCGGTAGTGCTCGAGCGCTTCAGCGGCGTTTCCCGCGTCGAGCAGCGCGGCACCGAGCCGCATGCGATGCGCGACGCTCGGCGCGCGATCGAAAGCCATGCGCGCCTCGCGTACGGCTCGATCCGGGTCGACCAGCTGCGAAAAGGCCCGCGTTGCCGCCCTCGCTCCACGCGACTGGCGCAAGCCAGGCAGGTAAACAACGAACAGATAGACCAGACTGCCGAGGCCAGGGAAGAGAAACAGAATCACCAGCCAGTACATGTTCTGCTGCGTGCGCACGGCATGCACCGCAAAAATGAGGGCGATGATGATGTGGATGCTTATTCCGAAAATACGCATTTACGAGAGGCTCGATCGTGATCCGTTGTCGACGGTGCGCCGGCGAATCGGCGAACGCCATTGTGACAGAAGTGATGCCACGCGCTTTCTGACGGCGAATTACCGGGCAATGCCGCAAAACAAAAAGATCATCCTATGCAGCGAGGGCCCGCAGATCGATCATTTGTAGTCCAGGTATCGCTGTCAGCAAGGGCTGAAACAAAGATGAATAGCTACCCCATCGAAGTCGACTTCCCCGATATTGCCCCGCACGCGCCTGGCAATACCGGTATCCCGTACCTTTACACGTTCGATTCCGGCGTAGCCGGCCCGCACGTCATGATCAACGCGCTGACGCATGGTAACGAGGTCTGCGGAGCAATCGTCGTTGACGAATTATTGCGCGCACGATTCCTGCCCCGTCGCGGCAAGCTCACGCTGTCGTTCGCCAATGTGGACGCCTATGCGCGATTCGATCCCGCGGCGCCGGACCGGGCGCGCTTCGTCGACCAGGACTTCAACCGCGTATGGACCGCGGCGAAGCTCGACGACCTCGCGACGCGTTCCGTCGAACTCGATCGCGCCCGTGCGATGCGGCCGGTGATCGACACCGTCGATCTGCTGCTCGACCTTCACTCGATGCACGAAAAAAGCTCGCCGTTGATCGTCGCCGGCCCGCTGAAAAAAGGCGCCGAACTCGCGGTTCGCCTCGGCACACCGGCCACGGCGATCCTCGACGAAGGTCATCCCGAAGGCCGCAGAATGCGCGACTACGCCGGCTTCGGCGATGAAGCGAGTCCGAAGAACGCCCTGCTCATCGAATGCGGTCAACACTGGGAGAAAAACGCAGTCGAGGTCGCGCGAGACAGCACAGCCCGCTTCCTGCTGTTGGCAGACATCGTCGACGAAAGCGATCTGCCGGCTGAATGGCTCAGGCCGCTCCCCGAAGAAATGCGCGTGGTGCGCGTCACGGAACCGGTCGTCGCGAAGAGCATGGACTTCCGATTCGCGGCACCGTATACGGGCCTCGAAGTGTTCGAGAAGGCCGGCGCGGTCATCGGGTGGTCAGACGGTCAAGCCGTCACCACACCGTACGACGACTGTGTGCTCGTCATGCCGTCTCTACGTCAGTTGCGGCCCGGCGTGACAGTCGTCCGGCTGGGGCGAATCGAACAGCGCATCGCCCTTTCGCCGGGCAAACCGCAAAACGCAACGTGAACCGCGTCACGTGTCCAGCGGGTGCGCGACCGACGGCCCGCCCTGCTCAGCCGCGCACCGGAACGCCATAAGCGCTGACGATGCGTGCGTCCTGCTCGGCGGCCGAGAACGACTCCCACTCGAGCCCGTTCACATCGATGCTGCTCGAATAGCCTCGCACCGCATCGTCTTCGAACCCGACATGCCGCAACTGACCCGCGCGCTCCGGTTTCTCGTTGATCGAGAAGTTCAGCAGATCGGTACGCCACATCGCATACTGGCCGGGCACCACGGCCGACGGCGGCTGTCCGAGCCGGTGGCTGTAGTCCGCGATCGATTCGTCGAGATTCGCAACAGCCAGCGCAATGTGAAAACGCTTCATGAGGGGCTCCGTGTCGGTGGTGAACTTCATAAGTCACTCATCGTACCCACGGCACAGCAGCGCAACCAGTTCAGCGATTATGCTGGTATGGCCATTACCTGTTTGTGACGAGTCCCGCATTGCTTCGAATGCAACACGCCGGACAAAGCCTTGGGCTAGCCGCCCGCAGGAGTCAGGCAAAGCGAGGCGGCCGTTTCGCGACGAACGCGGCCTTACCCTCGATCGCATCCTCGGACAGTCCAAGCGGCACGGTGAGCGCCTCCTCCATCGCCAAGCCAGCGTAATACCCGTTGCGCAAGCCGGTCGCAACAGCACGGCGCGACGCGCAAACCGCTTTTGGCGACACCGCCGCAATCTGCCGTGCAACCTCGATAGACCGGGCCTCCAGGCGTTCGTCGTCGACAAGCTCCTCCACCAATCCGATGCGACAGGCCTCCTGCGCATCGATGGCCTCGCCGGTCAGCATGAGCCTCAGCGCATGCCCGCGCCCGACCAGGAGAGCAAGCCGCTGCGTCCCGGTCGCAGTCGCCATCGCTCCAAGCTTCACTTCGGGCACGCCGAACGTAGCGGCGCGACCCGCGATGCGGAAATCGCACGCGAGCGCCATCACGAGGCCGCCGCCCAGCGTGTGGCCGTTGCACGCGGCTATGATCGGAACGGGTCCTTTTTCGATCGTCTCGTTGAGTCTCGTCTCGACGATGCGCGCTTGCTCGATCCACTCGGGTGTGGCCTCGAACTCCTTGATGTTCGAACCGACCGAGAATCCTCGTCCGGATCCGATCAAGACGCCACAAAGTGCCCCGTATTTGGAATCGAGCACCTCGATGAACGAGGTCAGTTCGCGGCGAGCAGCTACGGTGAAAACGCCCATCGGCCGGGCGGTGATTCGGATCAGCACAACCCCGGGAGCCGCGAGGGTTGCTACGAAAGTCGCATTTTCAATGAGCGTTTCAGTCATGACGGATTCTCACTCGGTAAAGGACCCAGCGTGTTTTGGCGATGGAGCGGTCAGCTCGAGACCGATCGGTTCCGCGAAAAACAGGCGTGGATCCATTGTCTTCAGGTCTGCGGAAACCTCGAGCGGCATACCGGCGCGGGCCAGCACGTCGCGCTCGAGATCGATGCCAGGGGCTATTTCGACGACGGTCAGGACGCCCTCGATCAACTTCAATACGCAGCGTTCGGTGACGTAGGCGATGTCCTGTCCACGCCGCGCAGCGTCGCGCCCGTTGAATGTGACGTGGCCCACCTCGGGAACGAGCTTCGGAAGCTTGCCTTCGTTCACGATGCGCAGCACGCCATGACCCGCTTCTACTTGAAGTCCGCCGGCGGTGAAATAACCGCTGAATACGATCTTGCGCGCGCGCGCAGTGATGTCGATGAACCCGCCACAACCGGCGGTCAGATACGGACGGGACGGCAGACGCGAAACGTTCACGCTACCGCGCGCATCGATCTCGAGGAACGACAGCAACGAGCAATCGAAGCCGCCGCCCTGGAAGTACGTGAACTGCTGCGGAGTCGGGAAGATGGCCTGCGCGTTTGCGGCACATCCGAATGCGAAGCCGGTGAGCGGCACGCCACCGACGGCGCCCTGTTCGATGACCCAGGTGACGGCTCCGGCTTGTCCCTCCTCGATGAGAATTTTTGGAACCAGCGCGGAAATACCGAAGCCCAGATTGACCGCACTATCTTGGGCCAGCTCCATCGCGGCGCGGCGCGCGATCACCTTGTCAGCACTGAACGGCTCAGGCTCGAAAGCGGACAGCGGCCGCCGAACCTCTCCGCTGATCGCCGGATCGTAGCCGATCTCGGTCGCTTGCCTCTGATCCGCGTCGACGATCACGAAATCCACGAGCGTGGACGGTATATGAACGCGGTGAGCCGGAATCGATCCCTCGGCCGTCAGCCGCTTTACCTGGCAGATGACGATACCGCCCGAGTTGCGCGCCGCCAGCGCGATATCGACCATCCCGAGCACGGCGCCTTCCTGCTCCATGGAAATGTTGCCGCGCTCATCGGCCGTCGTGCCGCGAACGATGGCGACATGGGGATACAGATTGGGATAGTGGAGCCACTCCTCACCGCCGAATTCGACCAGCTTGACGACATCGCCACGGCGTGCAGCCGCGTCGTTCATCCGGCCGCCCAATTGCCGAGGGTCGACGAAGGTATGGAGACCGACCTTGGTGAGGACGCCCGGGCGCTTGGCGGCCGCGTCCCGTGCCATGTCGTACATCACGCCGGAGGGGAGGTTATAGGCCGCCACCTCGTTGCGGCCAATCATCTCCCAGATTGCCGGGGAAGGACGCGATGAAGGCCCGCTCGGGTAGGAGCCGGCGATGATCGCACTGACGAGCCCCGATTGCGCCAGGTGATCGATGCCCTTGATCCCGTACATATCGCCGGCCGCGATGGGCGAGAAAATCGTCAGGTTGCGCGGGTAACCCTCGGTGCGATAGCGCTTCCCGATGGCTTCGAGCGTGCGGTCCGGACAATTGAGACCCGCGGAGGAACCGATCGCAACGACAGCATCGTTCGGTACGAGTTTTGCCGCTTGTTCAGCGGAAATCACTTTGTTCTTCACTTGCTAAATGAGCGCGTTCCCGATCGCGGCGCGATCTTTCGGCGCCCAACTCAGGTTGGGAGAAAATTGCACGGACTATTTGATCGCCGGCACCGTTGCGGCGTTTTGCGCCTCGATCCTCGCCTCGACGGGCTGAAGCACGCGCATGAGCAACCACGCGACCAGGTAGGCGCATCCGCAAATCGCAAAGATGATGTTGTAGCCGGTATCGACGTTCCCGAGCGCTTTGAAATGATCGAGTAGGCGGCCGACGAAGATCGGGAACAACGTCGATCCGAGCGCTCCGGCCATGCCGCCAATACCGACAACCGAACCGACGAACTCTTTCGGAAACAGGTCGGCCGGCCGTGTGAACAAGTTCGCCGACCAGCCCTGATGCGAGCCCACTGCAAGGCTCAGCAGTCCGACCATCACCCACATGTTGCTCACCCATGGCGAGAGCACGATCGGCACGACGAGACACGCGATGCACAACATCGTGGTCTGGCGCGCCTTGCTGACCGACCAACCGCGAGCGATCAATCGGGACGACACCCACCCGCCGATGACGCTGCCCAGCGATGTCGCGACGTAGATCACCGCGAGCGGAAGGCCAAGGTTCTTGAGGTCGAGGCCGAAACGCGAATTGAAATACGACGGCAGCCAGAACGCCATAAACCACCACACCGGATCGGTGAGCAGCTTGCCGACGAAAAACACCCAGGTTCCACGGTATTTGAACAACGTGAACCAGCTGACTTTGGCGTTGGCCGGGTCCGATACCGCGCCGCCCTCGACGATCAACGCGAGTTCCTCACGCTGAACCTTTCGATGGCGTTGCGGAACCTCATACATCGCAAACCAGAACCCCAACCAAACGAACCCGGTCAGTCCGGTGACGAAGAAAGCCGCCTGCCATCCGTACGTGGACGCAAGCCACGGCACCACCGCGGGCGCAGCCACGGCCCCGATACTGGTGCCCGCCGTCAGGATGCCGACCGCGAACGCTCGCTCGCGCTTGGGAAACCATTCGGATACCGACTTGACAGCGGCCGGAAAGCTGCCGGCTTCGGCTACACCGAGCAGTGCGCGAGCGGCGCCGAAGCCAAACGTGCTGCGCACGAGTGCGTGCCCGCACGCTGCGATGCTCCAGACGAAGACACACGCCGCGTAACCGATCTTGACCCCGAAGCGATCGACGAGCTTGCCCGACAGCAAGAGACCGAGCGCATAGCAGGCGGTGAAGACGACGACGATATAGCTGTATTCGGTCTCCGACCAATTCAACTGAGCGGCCAACGCGGGCTTCAACAGACCCAGCACCTGACGATCGAGGTAGTTGATCGTCGTGGCAAAAAACAACAACGCGCATATCCGCCACCGATAACCTGACTGATTCATATCCGCCTCCTCCATATACCGAACCGGTTCGTTACTTACGAGCGGATGTTGGCATAGCACGAGGCCGCGAGCAAGGGCATTTACCGCGACCTGGGGTTAACGAGGAAATCGGTGACCGTCCGTCGCAAACCGCCGCGCGCGAAGCGCCGGGCCGGTCTTCGGCGATGGTATAAAGTGTCCCAACGTTTCCCTACCCGTCCGATCTCGAAGCAATGCCGACCACCTCCGAAACCAAAACGAGCCCGCAGTCCGTCACGCCATCCCGCACTGCGAAGCGGCTGCGCGACCCCGTCCAAACGCAAAACAAGATCCTGGCGGCCGCGAAGGCGGAATTCGCGAAGGTCGGCCTCGGGGGCGCCCGCATCGACTCCATCGCGGAGAAGGCCGGTGTCAACAAACGGATGATCTACGAGTACTTCAAGGGAAAAGACGAACTGTTCCAGGCCGTGCTCGAAGACGCGTGGACCGATATCAGGACCGCTGAAGGCAAGCTTCAGCTCGATCATCTGCCGCCCGCCGAGGCGATTCGAGCGCTGATGACGTTCACTTGGGAGTACTACCTGAAGCACCCGGAGTTCATGTCGCTCGTCAATAGCGAGAATCTCCATAAAGCCCGCCACGTCAAGAAATCCCGGCGCTTCGTGGAGATCCATAGCGGCTTCATCGACATGCTGCAGCGCATCCTCGATCGGGGCGTGCAAAGCGGCGAGTTCCGCGCGGGAGTCGATCCGCGCCAGCTACACCTGACCCTCGCCGCAATCGGTTACTACTACCTGACCAACCGCTACACCGGCGAGGTCATTTTCGGCTTCGACTTCACTTCGAAGGAAGCCCTCGCGGCGCGCCTGGAATTCAACATCGACACGGTCCTGAGCGTTTTGCGGCCCCGATAGCCAAGCCGCGCCCGCCCCCCCTTCCTGCTCCAGCGCGCGCGGCAAATGCCGCGCGATATTCGACACAGCGCTTCCGTCTCATGGAAAACCCGTTTGACACGCGCTTCGCTCGGGTATTAAATAACGAACCGTATCGTTACTTACGGCTTCCTCGCCACATGCGCGGCGATCGAACAGGAGGAGACACCCATGCAACGCCCGATTGCGCTCATCACCGGCGCTCGAAGAGGTATCGGCAAAGCGATCGCGCTGGAACTCGCCGGGTCCGGCTTCGACCTCGCCCTCACAGACATCCAACCGTCAGACGAACTGGACGACGTCTGCCGCCTCGTCGCTCGACGCGGGGCGCGAGCCATCTCGGTCGTTTCCGATCTGGCGGCCATCGATATGCATGACGCATTGCTGTCCAGTGTGGAGGCGCAGCTCGGCCCCATCACATGCCTGGTCAACAATGCCGGCGTATCGGTGATTTCGCGCGGCGACCTTCTCGACGTGAGTCAGGAAAGCTACGACCGATGCCTGAATGTGAACACCCGCGGGACGTTCTTTCTGATGCAGGCTTTCGGCAGACGTGTGAGGGCGCGCCAGACCCATGCCGGCACGTCATCGCCAGAGCTGGCGCCCCGCCAGACGATCGTCACGATCAGCTCGTCCAACGCGGTTGCCGCGTCTACGTCGCGCGGCGAGTACTGCGTATCGAAAGCGGCGCTTTCGATGGCCACCACGCTGTTTTCGCTGCGCTTGGCCGAGCTCGGCATGGCCGTTTATGAAGTGCAGCCGGGCCTCATCGAAACGGAAATGACCGCGCCGTCCCGCCACCGGTATGACGCGTTGGTGGAAAACGGCCAATTGGCGATTGGGCGGTGGGGCCGCCCCGAAGACGTTGCGCTCACCGTTCGCACACTCGCGACCGGTGGTCTGCCCTACAGCGCTGGACAGGCCATTCGTGTGGATGGCGGCCTACTCGTTCGGAAGTTCTAGATCATGACGCACGAAATCAAGCTCCCTACCTCCGACGGCACACTCGAGCCTTACACGCTGGTCGGCCAACCGCTCGTCGCTGTGCCGCCCTCGACGCCGTTCAACCGGATCGCCTATTCCGCCGCGCACGTGGTCGCGCAGCCGTTTGCGACGGGAGATGCCGGCACCTCGAACGCCATCGACTGGTCCCGCACCATCGCGTACCGGCGCTATTTGCTCAACCAAGGGCTCGGCATCGCCGAAGCTATGGATACCGCGCAACGCGGCATGGGCCTATCGTGGGACAACGCGCTCGAACTGGTGACGCGCACCGTGTCCGAAACGCGCGATATTCCGGGCGCACTGATCGCGTCCGGCTGCGGCACCGACCATCTTCCGAACGTGTCCGCGGCGTCCCTCGACGATGTGATTCGAGCCTACGCATCGCAGCTCGAGGCTGTGCAACGCGCCGGAAGCCGGATCATCCTGATGGCAAGTCGCGCGCTGGTGCGCGCTGCCCGTTCCGAGCGCGATTACGTGCGTGTCTATCGCGAAGTGCTGTCGATGTGCGATCGGCGCGCCATCCTTCATTGGCTGGGCGACGCATTCGATCCCGAGCTCGCCGGATATTGGGGCAGCGCCGATTTTGAGCGGTCCGCGGCAACGTGTCTCGAGATCATTCATGGCAACGAAGAGAAGATCGACGGCATCAAGATTTCCTTGCTCGATGCACAAAAGGAAATTCTCTTCCGGCGGCGCCTGCCGGCAAGCGTGAAGATGTACACGGGCGACGACTTCAACTATCCCGATCTGATTGCGGGTGACGATGAAGGCTTCTCGCACGCGCTGCTCGGCATCTTCGACGCGATCGTACCGGCCGCATCGCAAGCGCTCGCCGCGCTGGCCGTCGGCAATCGCGCTCGCTACGATGCGCTGCTTCGACCCACGGTACCGTTGTCCCGCCATATCTTCCGCGCACCCACGCAGTACTACAAAACGGGCGTGGTATTCCTCGCTTACCTCAATGGTTTCCAAGACCACTTCTTCATGCTCGGCGGCCATCATGGAATGCGACCGCCGCTTTACTTTGCGGAACTGTTCCGCCATGCGGACGCCGCTGGATTGCTGCGCGATCCCGAGCTCGCCGCCCGGCGTATAGCCGACGTATTGCGTCCGTTGGGATGTGTGGCATGACTGCCGAGAACTCGCTTCGCGGCCGTCTCGATATCTGCTCGATCAACACCGCCACGCTGGGCCACCGCGAACCACTGTCGACGACGATCGATCGAATCGCAGCCGCCGGGTTCGGTGGCATCGCACCGTGGCGAGCGGAAGTCGAAGCGGCCGACGTCAAGCGCATCGCAAGACAGATCCGCGCGCTGGGCCTCGCTGTGACTGGGTACTGCCGCTCCAGTTATCTGCCCGCCCTCACCGGCGAGCAACGGATGGCCAATATCGAGTCGAATATCGTGGCACTCAACGATGCAGCGGAGTTGGGTGCACGCTGCTTCGTCATGGTGGTCGGCGGGATGCCGCATGGCAGCCGAGACCTCGATCTGAGCCGAAATCAGGTGATCGATGGCGTTGCCGCGTTGCTGGAAACGGCGGCAGGAGTCGGCGTGCCGCTCGCCCTCGAGCCGCTCCATCCGATGTACGCCGCAAACCGTTCGGTGTTGAACACGATCCCCCAGGCGATCGACATCTGCCAGGCCGTCGACCCGCACCATAGTGGGTACCTCGGCATCGCGGTCGATGTCTATCATTGCTGGTGGGATCCGCAACTCGAGTCGGCCGTGAGCAGGGCTGGACGCGCAGGCCGCATCCTCGCCTTCCATGTCAGCGACTGGCTGCACGAAACCCAGGATATGCTGCTCGATCGCGGAATGATGGGCGATGGGATCATCGACCTGTCGAAGATCCGAAGCTGGGTCGAGCGCGGCGGATACGCGGGCATGACCGAGGTGGAGATCTTTTCTCGCGACACGTGGTGGAAAATGCCGCCCGACGAAGTGCTGCGGACTTGCGCGGACCGTCTGCAGTCGGTTTGCTGAGCGGCGAAGAGGCAGCGTTCGAGCACGACGACGCACGACCTTTGTTCAGATGGCGTGCCGGACACACGCGAATCTCACGACCGAACAGCGAAACAGCCCGAATCGCGGAGCGCGGCACGCTCATGAGTTCTACTGCGGGATTTTGCCGGTCGCGGTACCCGAAGCGCCCTGCGGCGACATACCCTGCTCACGCTTTTGCATCAGCGTGCCACCTTGGGGGGATGACGCTGGGTGGCTCGGATCCGCGTAGCGCGTGGTGGTGCCGGGCGCCTGCTGGTCGGGTTGTGCGCCTTGCTGGGTGGAGTTCGGTTGCTGTGGGGGCTGTGTGGTCTGGGCCATGGCCAGCGGGCTTGCGATGACCAGTTGCGCACAGGCGGCTATCAGTATTGGCCTGAAGAATTCCATGGTACCTCCCGGTTCGTGCGGATCGAGTCGGCGGCAAGCGATCGTGCCCGCCGCCTCCCATCGACATTGCGGCAAGGCACGTGCCAGGTCTCTCGACATGGACACGCCCTTGCACCGCACGATCCCGGCTACCACCACACTATCGCATCGCTTTCTCCCGCCCATACAGCATCATCATCACGATGATCACGAGGCCGAACACGACCTGCCGGAAGACATCGGCGGGCAGCTTGATGCCCATCGAAGCGAAATAATCCTGCGGCTGCAGTACCGAAAGAATCGACTGCAAGAGGGTGATCAGAATCACGCCAGCCACGGTGCCGAGATAAGTACCCCGACCGCCGAGCACATTGGTTCCGCCCAGCACGATGGCGGCGATCGTAGGCAACAGATAGGGATCGCCCATGGCCTGATACGAACGGTTTGCCCATCCGGCGAGCAGCACGCCGCCGGCCGCCGCGCAAGCGCCGGAAAACGCGAAAGCGATCAACGTGACCCTCCGGCTATCGACGCCGGAAAGAAACACCGCCCGCTCGCGATTGCCGATCGCATAAATCTGACGACCGAATACGGTGCGCGTCAGGATATAGACGGTGATTGCCCCAAGCGCGATCCACACGAGCAGCGGATTGGAGAAACCGGGGATCCACTGACCACTGGCAAGCTCGATCATGAGTGAGGTCGCCCGGTCCTGCGGTGCGAAGCCCCCGGTGTGATAGACCATGAGGCCTTGGGCAACGGCATTCATGCCGAGCGTGAAGATCATGGAAGGGGCCCGCAGATAAGCCACGCCCCAGCCGTTCACCACTCCGATCAAAGCGCCGCATAAAATCCCGAACGGGACGGCAAGCGGTACGCCGAGCGCAGTGCCGAGAATGCCCGATGCGCCGGTGGCCATCATGCCGCCGATACCGATCGTCCATGGAATCGAGAGGTCGATCTGTCCCATCAGGATCACGATCATCTCGCCCGTCGCAATCACGCCGAGGAACGCCGCAACCTGAAGTTGCTGACCGAGATAATCGACGGACAAAAAGCCGGGTTTGGCCACGCCGCCCAGCAAAAGGAGCAGCACGATGCAGCCAAATGCGATCAATGTCGCGACGTCGATCTTGGGTAAGGAACGAAGCATGGCGGCTTTAGCGATAGAGATCGAGCTTGTTGCGTACCCGCAGCAGGCGCAGCGAGCCAAGGCTGACGGCGAACAGCAACACCACTCCGACGAATAGCGGCTGCAGCACCGGATTGATGTTGAAGACAACGAGTAGATCGCCCACCGTGCGCATCACGAACGCCCCGAAGACAGAGCCGACCACGCCGCCCGAGCCCCCGAAGAGCGAGGTGCCGCCGATCACCAGCGCGGCAATCGAGTTCAGCGTATAGTCCCCGCCCAGCGCGGCACGCGCTTCGCCGGAATACGTCAGGCACGTGAGCAACAGCCCGCCCACCGCGGCGAAGAGCCCCGCGAGCGTATAAGCGCAAAGCTTGGCTCGCGCAATCGGAACGCCCGACATATACGCGGCCTGTTCCGACGAACCGACCGCATAGGCCGCCCTGCCCAGCGTGGAATTTCGGTAGGGCATCCAGATCAGGACGACCGTCGCCACGATCAGCACCACGGACGAAGGCACGCCATAGGTCGACCTCGTCATCAGGTCGGCGAAATCGCCGTTGACGTCACCGCCCGGCTGCGGTCGTAACGCGAGCGCAATACCGAAGTAGATCGCGCTCGTCGCAAGCGTCGCGATGAGGGGCTGCAGCCGCCCATAGACGACGATCAATCCATTCACGAGACCGCACGCGAGACCTGCCGCGAGGACGCCGGCAATACCGAGGATCGTCATGACCGGACTGCCCGTAACGATGACCGATGCCAGGCAATTGGTCAGCATGAAGATCATGCCGACCGACAGGTCGAGCCCGCCCGTGAGCACGGGCACGGTCTGCGCCATCGCAACGAGCGCCAATAGCGCCCCCTTGTTCGCCGCGGTATTGACGACATCCGAACTCAGCCCCAAAGGCTGCGCGGCGCCATACACCGCGAACATGATCGCGAAAATAGCGGCCGCCGCGAGCGCGCCGCGCTGGGCGGCGAGCCGATATCGCCAGTTTCTGTCGCGCGCTCCGACCGTCATCTTCGCCCCTCGTTCCACAGTTGCATCGGCAACCTCTAAGCAGCGTTCGAAGCCGGCCGCTCGCCCGCCGAAGACAAGTTCAGCGCCGCACCCACGAGATTGCGCTCGGTCAACTCGGCGCCTTGGAGCATCCGGCTGATCGTGCCGTCGTAGAAGATGGCCACGCGGTCGCAGCAACCGATCAGTTCGTCGTAGTCGGTCGAATAGAAGAGCACGGCCGTTCCCTGCTGCGCGAGCCGGCGCAGCAGCAAGTAGATCTCCTGCTTCGTGCCGACATCGATGCCACGCGTCGGATCGTTCAGGAGCACGATGCGCGGGCGCGTCATCAGCCACTTGCCGATCACCACTTTCTGTTGGTTACCGCCGGAAAGCGCGGCCACGGGACCGTCGAGTCCATCCGATTTGATGGCCAACTGCCGCACGAGCGCGTCGAGCTGCTCGGCCTCCGCCTTGCGGTCGATGCGGCCGAACCGGCTCAGCGTCTCGAGCGCGGCAAAAGAGAGATTCTCGCGCACCGTCATGGGCAGCATCAGCCCTTCGTTCTTGCGGTCTTCCGGAATCAGCGCGAGCCCGAGTTCGGGCGACTTCGCCTGACGCGGGCTGCCGATTTTCGCGGGCCGGCCGGCCACTTCGATCGTCCCCTCCACGCCGATCAGCGCACCGAACAATGCGAGCAGGAACTGCCGCTGGCCCTGACCGTCAAGACCACCCAGACCGACGACCTCGCCCGGATGGACTTCGAGCGAAATGTCGTTGAGTTCTCCGGCCCACGACAAGTTACGCACGGCAAGTGCCGGTGTTCCGTCGCGCCGCGTCCCGCCGAGCGGCGGGAAGGCACTCGAATACTCGCGGCCGATCATCATCTCCACGATGGCATCGTCCGATCGCGTACCGGCTGCGAAGGTTTCGATGTAGCGGCCGTTGCGAAATACAGTGCATTCGTCGGCAAGCTCGGCGATCTCGTGCATGCGATGGGAGATGTACACGATCGCCATGCCCTCGGCCCGAAGCTGCTTCAGCAGGGTGAAGACCTTGGCTACGTCGGCCGCTGTCAACGCCGAGGTCGCCTCGTCGAGTATCAGCACTTTTGGCCGCCGTGCCAGCGCCTTGGCAATTTCCACCAACTGCTGGCGCGAGAGCGGAAGCTGGCCTACGGGCGCGGCCGGGTGGATATCCTCGCCGCCGACGCGGGCCAGCATCTGCTCCGCCCGCCGCCGCTCTTGCATGCGATCGATCAATCCGAGGCGGCGCAGCGGATCCGCAATATTGATGTTGTCGGCCACCGTGAGATCAGGCAGCAACGAAAGCTCCTGAAAGATGCAGGATATGCCCGCGTCCGCCGCCGCGGCGGGCGTAGGGAAGCTGACCGGCATACCGCCAAGCACGATGCGGCCGCGCTCGGGCTGTACCACGCCTGAAAGGATCTTGATGAACGTGGATTTGCCCGCGCCGTTTTCGCCGAGAAGCGCATGAATCGAGCCCGCGCGACACGAAAACCGCACATCCTCGAGCGCCCGGACGCCGCCGTAATGCTTCGACACACCCTCCACGCGCAGCAGTGGATCCGATGCTCCCTCCCCCATCGTCGTGCCTCCCCTTTTCGGCCGCGGCAACGATGCGCGGCTGCGCTCAAGCGTTCAGTTGTTCTGGCTGCTCTGCTTCGCAATTTCCTCGGCGGAGAACCCGATATTGCAACTGGGGAAGTTGTTGCCGGCGAAGAAGCTGCCCGGCAGTTTGGGGAAGACATTCTTGTCCGGCGTAAAAGGCGAATAATCGACCGACGTGGGCAGCGCGATGCTTTGCGGCACCACTTTGCCTTGCAGCGCCGCAATCGCGGTTTTGACCGCCACCGCGCTTTGCGCCGGCCCGGTACCGCCCGACTGGCAGGTCAGGTCTGCCTTGTCGCATAGCATCCGAAAAGCGTTCTCCGTCTCGCCGGAAATCGGCGCCTTGAACTTGCCCGCGTCGAGCATGGCCTGCACCGTGCCTTGGGAGCCGCCCTGTACGTAGATACCGTCGAAAATGCCGCCCGCGGCGATCGCATCCGCGGTTGCCTTCTGCGCGTCGCCCGGTGCCCAGTTGCCGATCACGTCGACTACCTTGACCTTGCGGCCGGACTTGTCGAGTACTTCATGAAAGCCCTTGTCGCGGGCGAGATCCACCGGTTGGCCCGACGGTCCGCGTACGTGCAGGAACGTCAGATCGCCGCTCTTCTTTTTGGCTTCCTTCAGCAAGAACGTCGCCGCCATTTCGCCGAGCCCGACCTGGTTCACATTGACCGAGACTTGATCGGGGCTGTCGATCACGTTATCGAACGATACGACGACGACACCCTTCGCATTGGCCTTGCGCACCACGCCCTTGAAAGCCGCGGAATTGTTGGCATCGACGATGATGGCATCGAAGCCTTGGTCGATGAAATTGTTGGCGGCGGCAATCTGCGCGGAGATGTCCTGGCCAACCGAGACAACCTTGAATTCCTTGATGTCCTTTTTGACCGCCGGCTGGGAAACATAGGCTTTGGCAACGCGGATCATCTGCACGCGCCAGTCATTGGCAATAAAACCGTTAACGAGCGCAATTCGATAGGGGCCCGGTTTGGCCGGCCACTGGAAGTACTTCGTGTCGGACGCCTGTGGCTTGAAACAGCCCGGATCGGCGCCAGGCCCGCCAACCGCCTTCGGGCCTTGCGCAAATGCTGGAGTCGATAACGCGACCGCCATCAGTGCGCCAACGATCATGGGATGCAGAGCTTTATGCCAAGCTTTCATTGACCTACCCCCATCGAAAGGTATCGCCGCAATGCGGGCAAGTGTGGAGAGTGGCGATTGCCCTGTCAAGAAGTGAGAGGGCTCGTCACTTAATGGGATGTCGTGGGAGTAGGTTGTATTTTGCGCTGCAGCAGTGCTGTATCGTGCGGCCGATCAGCTCACGTCTGACGGTTTTTTTCCCCTGTCCTCCGTGCTGAAACCTGCCATCTGTTCGGCCAGGTCCTGCGGCCGCGCGTGCCGTTCGGGGCGCACGTCCCAGTCGAACACCGTACGCGCCACCTCGGCATGGCCGTGAACGCAATTACTCGAGTCGGCGCCGCTCGTCTCGCGGCGAGGCAGAACAGTCGTCCCCTGACTCTCACGAGCGCCAGGGCCGCGGCGGCGGCCGAGGTGCTGAAAGCATCAACAGTCATTCCAGCGCACACCGATGGATGGGCGCACTTCACCGAAGGCGTGACCGACATTGTCGCCGCGTTCAACGACGCCGGGATTTCCGAAGTACTCAAAACCGCCCCTCAGGGGCAGTGGATCGTGCCGACGGTCGAGCGTCGTCAATGAGTCAAAACGTGAACCTGTCCTAGCGCTTCGTGCGGGGAATCAATGCCGCTGCGCGCTCGGCGGTC
>Ga0207657_10000416_pt1 | contig 45222 bp, 49 predicted proteins | sample KBSC33metaG_FD_184316 | JGI IMG/M metagenome (GOLD analysis project Ga0207657, IMG submission 184316) | Corn rhizosphere microbial communities from Kellogg Biological Station, Michigan, USA - KBS C3-3 metaG (SPAdes) (version 2) | ecosystem: Host-associated > Plants > Roots > Rhizosphere > Soil ... | reverse complement strand
AACGAGATCATCACGTCGCTGATGCTCAACTACGTCGGCGCGCTCGTCGTCAACTACCTGATCTTCGACTCGGAGTCCTACTGGCGCGACACGTCGAGCCCGACCGCGAAGGTGTTCCCGCAGGGGAAGAACCTGCCCGAGGCGGCAAGCTGGCCGGTCACGCACTCGGTCGGGCTGTACGTGCCGTTCGGGCTGCTGCTCGGCGTCGTGCTCGCGGCGGGCATCTGGCTGCTCTACACGCGGACGCGGTTCGGCTTCGAGGTGCAGGTGATCGGCGACTCGCCGCGCGCGGCGACGTACGCCGGCATGCGGACGCGGCGGAAGATCCTCGCGGTGATGGCGCTCTCCGGCGCGATCGCCGGCATCGGCGGCGCGAGCCAGGATGGCGACTTCCGCCACACGCTCGACCCGCGCGGGCTGACGGCGGCCGGCTACGGCTACGCGGGGATCGTGATCGCTGCGCTCGCGCGCTACAACCCGTTCGCGGTCTGCCTGATCGCGTTCCTGCTCGGGGGGTTGCAGAACGCGGGCTTCGCTCTGCAGGGCGCCGACTTCCCGTCGGGGCTCGTCGGCGTCATGCAGGGCGTGATCCTCTTCTGCGTCCTCGGCGGTGAGGTGCTGACGCGGTATCGCGTGCGGTCCTCGCGCGCGGCGCGCCGGTCGGAGGCGACGGCATGACGCTGCTCGCCGCCGGCGGGATCAACGACTCGATCCTGGTGGTCGTGCTGGCGTCGGCGGTCGCCTACGGAACGCCGCTGCTCTACGCCGCGCTCGGCGAGCTGCTGACCGAGCGCTCGGGCGTGCTCAACCTCGGCGTCGAGGGGATGATGCTCGTCGGCGCCGTGATGGGATTCTGGGCGGTGCAGCGCACCGACTCGCTGCTGCTCGCGATCCTCGTCGCCGCCGCCGCGGGCGGGACGATGGCGCTGATCCACGCCTTCCTCGTCGTCACGCTGCGCGCGAACCAGATCGTGTCCGGCCTCGCGCTGACGATCTTCGCGGGCGCTGCCGGGCTCTCGTCGTACCTCGGCAACGACCTCAACGTCGCGGGCCAGCCGGCGAAGCACTCCTTCGGGCCGTTCCTGCCGCACTCATGGCAGAACGCGAAGGTGATCGGGCCGATCGTGCTCGCGCATTCGGAGCTGGTCTTCGCGTCGTGGGTGTGCGTTGCGCTCGTCGCCGTCTACCTCGGCCGCACGCGCCTCGGGCTCAACCTGCGTGCCGTCGGCGAGTCCCCCGCCGCGGCCGACGCGATGGGCATCAACGTGGCGGGCTATCGCTACGCGCACACGATCGCCGGCGGGGCGTTCGCAGGCGTCGGCGGTGCGACGTTCACGCTGTCGATCACCCCGCAGTGGGTCGACGGGATCACCGGCGGTGCGGGGTGGATCGCGATCGCCCTCGTCATCTTCGCGTTCTGGCGCCCGACGCTCTGCCTGGTCGGCGCCTACTTCTTCGGCGCGTTCTCGGGCATCCCGTTCACGTTCCAGGCGCGCGGCATCCTGAGCGGCGTCCCGCCGGAGCTGTTCCAGTCGCTGCCGTACGTGATGACGGTGCTCGTGCTCGTGCTCGTGTCGAGCGCCGGCGCGCGGCGCCGGCTGGGAGCGCCCGCCGCACTCGGCACGCCGTACGTGCGCGAAGAACGCTAGTAACAGTCTGTTACGAGCTTCGATGCGCGCAAACCTGCACGGGAGCGCGCATTGAACCGAGCTTGTAACAGTCTGTTACTTGTTCAGAGCGCGCGGAACGAGATCGGCTGCGCGCCTTCCCAGAGGGTCAGCTTGCCGAGCTGCGGGAGGTGCTCCGCGCCCTCGACGACCGTGGCGAAGTGGTTCGCCCACAGCTGCCCGGCCTTCGAGGCGAAGTTGCAGTAGCCGTACGGGAACAGGAGCTCCGTCTCCGACTGCCCGCCCGGGTAGAGCGCAAGCTCGCCGGGATGCGGATACGACGTCGCGTTCTCCGGCCCGATGCCGAAGTCGCGCGTCCCCCACGGGATCCAGTTCGACTCGCCGCTCCAGCGGCAGTGGATGATCCGGTCCTCCATCGGCAGCGACGCCTTGAACGCCGCCACCGTGTTCGGGGCGAGCTCCTCCTCCCAGCGCGCGACGAAGCGCATCCCGGCGGCGACGATCTCCAGCACGCGCGAGACCCTACCTGCGCCCGGTCGCCACGCGAAGCCCGAGCGCGACAAGCACGACGCCGGTGACGACGTCGACGATCCGCCGCACGCGCGGGACGAGCAGCATCCCGGCACCGCGCGACACGAGCGCCAGCCAGCAGAGCGTCAGCGCGGCGAACGCGAGCCCGTGTGCACTCAGTGCGAGGTACGAGCCGCCGAACTGCGGCAGGAGGCTGATGAAGAAGACCGGCATCTTCGGGTTCGCGAGGTTGCTGAGCAGCCCCTGCCGGAAGGGGGACCCGGCGCCGTGCCGGGGTGTGTGGCCGCCACGCGCGAGCAGCGTCGCGAGGCCGAGCCACACGAGATACACAGCGCCCACGAGCCGCAGCGCGACGAATGCGGGATGTGACGCCGCGAGCAGCGCCGCCACCCCGGCGGCGGTCGCGCCCACCCACACGACCTGCCCGGTCACCACGCCGAGCGCCGTCGCCGCGCCGCCGCCGCGCATGGAGTTCTTCAGGGTCAGCGCGAAGTCGGGGCCGGGGGCAACGATCACGACGACGGCAACGGCGAGGAAGCCGATCACAGTGCTTCCATCTTCGCTCGCAGCGTGCGGACGGTGTTGACGTTGCGGGCCGTCACCTCGACGTCCCACTCGGGTCCCTCACGCGGCGCGAGGTCCTTCCGGAGCGCGTGCCACAGCAGCTCGCGCGGCTCGTCGAGGGCAAACCCGACATCCGTCTTCTGCTCCTTGTCGTTGCCCCAGTCGTCCGGAATGCGCTCGCACAGCGCCTGGACCTGGCCGAGCGACCGGACGGCGACGCGCCGGCCGAGCAGCTTCTCCAGCTCGCGCGTCAGCGTCGATGCCGCCCGTCGGTCACGGAAGATCACGTTGCCGGAGTTGATGTACGTCGACACGTCGGTGCAGCCGAGCGACTCCACCTGCTGCTTCAGGTGGCGCATGTCGACCTTGCCGCGGCCGCCGACGTTCACCCCGCGCAGCAGCGCGACGTAGACCGTCATCGAATGATCAGCGCGATCGCGACGATCGCCGCCGCGGCGATTCCGAGCAGCGGCCACACGTTCAGGCCGCGGTGACGCAGGTTGAAGTAGTGGCGCACGAGCGCGCCGACAGCCATCAACCCGACGAGCACGATCCAGCCGTTGCGGTGACCGTATGTGAAGGGAAAGTGGTTCGAGAGCATCGCGAACAGCACCGGCAGCGTCAGGTAGTTGTTGTGCACCGACCGGGTCTTGCCGTCGCGGTTCCACCGCGGGTCGGGGTCGCGCCCCGCCTCCTTCGCACGGACGAGTTTCCAGTGGTTCGGGATGATCACGAAGAAGACATTGCCGACCATCATCGTCCCGATCATCGCGCCGACCTGCAGGTACGCCGCGCGCGGCGCGAACAGCTCCCACGAGCCCCACGCCGCGAGGCAGATGAAGCCGAACACGAGCACCGCGAGCACGCCTTCGTCCTCGGCGAACGCCCGGCACACCAGGTCGTAGACGAGCCATGCGAGCACGATCCCGACAACGGACAGCGTGATCGCCTCCGTCGCCGTCAGGTCGCGCACCGACGTGTCGATCAGGTACGAGCTCGCGTGCGAGTAGTAGACGACGACGAACAGCGCGAACCCGGAGAGCCACGTCGTGTAGGCCTCCCACTTGAACCAGTGCAGCGGCTCGGGGAGCCGCTCCGGTGCGATCTTGAACTTCTCGACGCGGTAGAAGCCGCCGCCGTGGATCTCCCACGCCTCGCCGCCGACTCCCCGTCTTGCGTCCGCCGGATCGCGCGGCGGCTCGAGGTGGTTGTCGAGCGCGATGAAGTAGAACGACGCCCCGATCCAGGCCATCGCCGCGATCACATGCAGCCAGCGGAAGAGCAGGTTGCCCCAGCCCCACCAGTAGTCGGAGAGCGCTAGGAGGTGCGCCATCTGTCGATCGCAATCTGCACGAGCTCGTCCACGGCGGTCCGAAGCTCTTCCTCGCGCGACCGCGTCATCCTCTTGCGCAGCACCGGCACGATCTCGCGCCGCGGGCGGCCGTTCACGAAGACGACGAACCGAAAGCCGTACCGGGACTCGTACTCGGCGTTCAACCTCGCGAGCTCGGCGAGCACGGCCGCGTCGTCGTCCGTGCCCTGTTCGCGACGCGAGCGCTCCGACGTCGGCGTGCCGCCGATCGCCGGGTGCGCGTCGAGAACTTCCTTCTTCTCGTCGTCGGAGAGCGCCGACGCCACGTCGCGTGCGTGCTCGAGCGGGTCTTCGACGAGCGCGAGCCGCTCGACGAACCGCGTACGGCCTTCGAAGAGCTCGGCGAGCTCGTCGGCGCTCAGCTGCCGCGGTAGGTCGCGCACGCGTACGACGAGACGAGGAGCGGGACGTGGTAGTGGCCGTCGTCGAGCTCGATCTCCAGCTCGACCCTGCGGAAGAACGGGCTCGCCGGATGGAAGACGATGCGGTACGTGCCGGGCTCGGTCTCGGCGAGGTCGGGGATGCGGCCGTCGTCGTCGGTGACGCCTTGACCCGCGATCGTCCCGTCTGCACGCAGCAGCTCGACCGCGACGCCGGCCGCGGGAGCGCCGCGCTCGGTGTCGAGAACGTGGGTCGAGACTGTCGTCATGCCGCCCAGAGTCTCGCAGCCTGGACGCGGTGCTCGCGCGCGATCTCGTCCGCGCGCGCGTTGACGAGCGAGCCGCCGCGAACGACGTCCCGGCCGCCCACGATCAGCCGGTCGACGCGATGCGGCCCGCTCACGACGAGGTTGCAGACGAGATCCTCCGCGCCGCCGAACTCGAGCCCGTCGGTGCGCCAGACCGCGAGGTCGGCGCGCTTGCCGGGAGCGAGCACGCCGATGTCGTCGCGACGCAGGACCTCGGCGCCACCGCGCGTCGCGAGCCGCAGCGCGTCGCGGGCGGTGAGCGCCGCAGGGCCGCTCCGCCCGCGCGCGACGAGCAGCGCGTTCTTGACGTCGACGAAGATGTCGCTGCGCTCGTTCGATGCGCTCCCGTCGACGCCGAGCCCGACGCGCACGCCGGCGTCGAGCATCGCTCGCACCGGCGCGACTCCCGCTCCGAGCCGCAGGTTGGACGTCGGGCAGTGCGCGACGCCGACTCCGGTGCGGGCGAACGTCTGCACGTCGGCGTCGGAGAGATGCACGCAGTGCGCGCACCACACGTCGTCGGCGAGCCAGCCGACGCGCTCGAGGTACTCGACCGGCGTGCAGTCGAACAGCTCTCGGCAGTACTCGTCCTCTTCGACTGTCTCGGCGAGGTGCGTGTGCAGCTGCAGCCCGAGCTTCCGCGCGAGCGCCGCCGACTCCTCCATCAGCCGCGTCGTCACCGAGAAGGGCGAGCACGGAGCGACGGCGATCTGGACGAGCGCGCCGTCGGCGAGCGCGTGCAGCCGCTCGGTGTCGGCGAGGATCGCGTCGATGTCCTCGACCAGCGAGTCCGGCGGCAAGCCGCCGTCCGACTCGCCGAGGTCCATCGAGCCGCGCGAGGCGACGAGGCGGACGCCCAGCTCCTGGGCGGCGCGGATCTCCGCCTCGACGAGCCCCGACACGCCGCGCGGGAACACGTAGTGGTGGTCGAAGACCGTCGTGCACCCGGAAAGCGCGAGCTCGGCGAGACCGCACCGCGCAGCGGCGTACTGCATCTCGTCGTCGATGCGCGCCCAGCGCGGGTACAGCGTCTTCAGCCACGTGAAGAGGTCGGCCTGCTGCGCACGCGCGCGCGTGAGCGTCTGGTACAGGTGGTGATGCGTATTGACGAAGCCCGGTGTTACGACCGCTCCTTGCAGGTTTTCTGCGCCGACCGGGGCCGTGCCGGAACCGAGCTCGGCGACGAGCCCGTCTTCGACCCTGATCCACCCGTGCCGGTGCTCGGTGCCCGCCTCGTCCATCGTCACGAGCCAGCAGTTGCCGAGAATCACGTCAGCTCCAGCGGCACGAGCTCGAAGGCGTCGACGTCGACGAGACCGCGGTCCGTCAGCTTCAGGGCCGGGATCACCGACAGGGCGAGGAAGGCCAGCAGCTGGAACGGCGCCTCGATCTTGCAGCCGAGCTGTGCGGCCGCCGCCACCACGGCGTGCGAGCGCTCGACGACCTCGTCGAGCGGTGCGTCGCTGAGGATCCCTGCGACCGGGAGCGGCAGCTCTGCGAGCACGTCGGCGCCGTCGACGGCGACGATGCCGCCGCCGATGTTCGCCAGGCGCCGCGCCGCGGTCGCCATCGCCGAGTCGCTCATGCCGACGACGACGAGGTTGTGCGCGTCGTGCGAGAGCGTCGTCGCGAGCGCGCCGCGCTCGAGCCCGAAGCCTTTCACGAGCCCGCGGCCGATCCGCCCGGTGCCGAGATGACGCTCGACGACGGCGATCTTCGCGTGGTCGCGCGCCGGGTCGGCGAGCGCCTCGCCGGCACGTACGAGCGGCTCCTCGACGAGCGACTCCGTGACGATCTGGCCCGGGATCAACCCGATCACGCGTGCCTGTTCGCCGCCGTGCCAGGGGATGCGGAACATCTCCGGGCCGAGCGCGCCCAGGCGCACGGTCTGGCGCACCCAGTCGGGCACGGGCACGCGCGGGATCTCCGGCACGGGGGCGCCGCGCTTCAGGACGAGCTCGGGGACGAAGCGCTCGAGGTCGGGGAGGATCAGCACGTCGGCCTGGCAGCCGGGCGCGATCGCGCCCAGGTGGTCGAGCCGGTGGTAGGCGGCAGCGTGATGTGACGCCATCGTCAACGCGTCCTCCGGCGAGATGCCGAACGCGACCGCATCGCGCACCATCGAGTTGATGTGGCCGTCCTCGGCGACGTGCTCGGGCTCGCGGTCGTCCGTGCAGAACGCGATGCGGTGCGGGCCGAACTCCTGGACGAGGGGAAGCAGCGCGTTCAGGTTGCGGGCAGCCGACGCTTCGCGGATCAGCAGCCACATTCCCGCGCGCAGTCGCTCCCGGCCTTCTTCGGGGGTGTACGCCTCGTGATCCGAGCGGATCCCGGCGGACGCGTACGCCTGCAGCGGGCGGCCGAGCACGCCGGGCGCGTGGCCGTCGATGTGCTCGGCCAGGTCGAGCTTCGCGAGCTCGGCGGGGTCGCCCGAGATCACGCCCGGGAAGTTCATCATCTCGGCGAGCCCGATCACGCGGCGGCGGCGAAGCAGCGCATCGAGGTCGCCGACGGTCAGCGCGCGCCGCGGCGACTCGAACCGGGAAGCGGGGACGCAGGACGACGCCATGAAGTAGATGTCGAGCGGGAGGCCTGCAGTCGCGTCCAGCAGCCAGTGCACGCCGTCCGTGCCCAACACGTTCGCGACCTCGTGCGGGTCGGCGACCACCGCGGTCGTCCCGAACGGCAGCACGAGTCGTGCGAACTCGTCGGCGAGCATCTTCGACGACTCGATGTGGACGTGCGCGTCCACGAATCCGGGGACGACCCACTTGCCGGAGGCGTCGATCGTCTCGCGGCCCTCGTATCCGCCGAGCCCGGCGATCCAGCCGTCGGCGATCGCGACATCCGTCTCGAGCCACTCGCGGGTGAACACCGAGAGCACCTTGCCGCCGCGGATCACGACGTCTGCGGGCTCGTCGCCGCGCGCGACGGCCAGACGCTTCGAGAGGAGTGCGTCCACGGTGCGAGAACCGTACCCTTCGCCCCGTGGACGTCCTAACGCCGACGACGCTCGACGAGGCGCTGCGCCTCAAGGCCGACCATCCCGGCGCGACGCCGATCCAGGGCGGCACCGACCTGATGGTCGCGCTCAACTTCGACCGCGAGCGACCCTCGGAAGTGCTGAACCTGAACGAGGTCGCGGAGCTGCGCGGCTACACCCGTGAGAGCGGCACGCTCCGGCTCGGCTCGGGCCTCACCTACTCCGAGATCGAGCACGGCGAGCTCCGCGATGTGCTCCCCGCGCTCGCGGAGGCGTCCCGCACCGTGGGGTCGCCGCAGATCCGCAACCGCGGCACGATCGGCGGCAACCTCGGCACCGCCTCTCCTGCCGGCGACGCGGTCCCGCCGCTCGTCGTCGAAGGCGCGGAAGTGGAGTGCGCCTCGGTGCGCGGCACGCGGCGCGTTCCGGTCGTCGAATTCGTCACCGGCGTCAAGCGCAACGTGCTCGAGCCGGACGAGCTGATCACTGCCGTCTGGGTGACGCCGTCGGGCGCGCCGCAGACCTTCATGAAGGTCGGACCGCGCAACGCGATGGTGATCGCCGTCGTGTCTCTCGCGGTTTCCGCGGGTGACGAGTTGCGCGCCGCGATCGGCTCGGCCTCACCACGCCCCGTGCTCGTCACCGCGCCGCGCGACGAGTCGGCGACGTTCGCCGAGCGCGTCGCCGACGCTGCCTCGCCGATCGACGACGTCCGAGGCACCGAGCGGTACCGGACGCACGCGATCCGCGTTCTGACCGAGCGCGCGCTGAAGCGGGTGCTCGCATGAGCCTAGGGTCGACGGAGCTCATCAAGGAGCGCAGGCGGCGGCGTGTACGCCGCCGGAGCGGGAAATGAGGATCACCGTCCGCATCAACGGCGAGAAGCACCAGGCCGACTGCTGGGAGGGCGAGTCGCTGCTCTTTGCGCTGCGCGAGAAGCTCGGCTTCCCCGGTTCGAAGAACGCCTGCGAGCAGGGCGAGTGCGGCTCGTGCTCGGTGCTGCTCGACGGCACGCTCGTGTGCGCCTGTCTCGTGCTCGCCGCGCAGGCAGACGGGCACGACGTGACGACGGTCGAGGGTCTCGCCGAGAACGGCGACCTCCATCCCGTGCAGCAGGCGTTCGTCGACGCCGGCGCCGTGCAATGCGGTTTCTGCACCCCGGGCCTCGTCGTCGCGACGGCGGATCTCCTGCGGCGCAGCCCGCAGCCGACCGACGACGAGATCCGCGAAGCGCTGTCTGGGAACCTCTGCCGCTGCACCGGCTACGCAAAGATCTTCGACGCCGTGCGGGCGGCGGCACGCGCGTGACCCAGGCGGTTCGCACACTGCAGGTCGGCAAGGTCGGCGAGCTCGTGCCGCGCCTCGACGCGCCGCCGAAGGTGAAGGGCGAGTTCGCGTACGCGAGCGACCTGGTCGTTCCCGGGATGTTGTGGGGGCACACGTTGCGCAGCCCGCACCCGCACGCGCGGATCCTCTCGCTCGACATCTCGGAAGCGGTGTCGATGCCGGGTGTCCACGCGGTGCTCACCCACGACGACGTCCCGGGCGAGAAGTTCTACGGGCTCGAATTCGCCGATCAGCCGGTGCTCGCGATCGATCGGGTGCTCTACCACGGCGAGCCGGTCGCGCTCGTCGCCGCCGAGCATCCGGAGCAGGCGCGGCGCGCGGCCGAGCGCATCCGCGTCACCTACGAGGTACTCGACCCGGTCGCCGACATGGAACGTGCGCTCGAGTCGACCGACCTCCATCCCGCCAAGCCGACGCGGGGACATGGATACCTCGACGACGACCGCCCGAACGTCGTGCGCCATATGGTGATCCGCCACGGCGACCCCGACGCGCAGGGCGACGTGTCGGTGAGCGGCTACTACGAGGTCGGGATCCAGGACCAGGCGTTCCTGGGGCCCGAGTCCGGGCTCGCGGTGCCGGACGGCGAAGGCGGGGTCGACATCTACGTCGCGACGCAATGGCTGCACGTCGACCGCTCGCAGGTCGCGCCGTGCCTCGGGCTGCCGCTCGAGCAGGTGCGCATCCACCTCGCCGGCGTCGGCGGTGCGTTCGGCGGGCGCGAGGATCTCTCGATGCAGGTGCACGGGGCGTTGCTGGCGCTGCACACGAACCGCCCGGTGAAGATCGTCTACAACCGCGAGGAGTCGTTCACCGGGCACGTGCACCGGCACCCGGCGCGCATGTGGTGCGAGCACCGCGCCACGCGCGACGGCAAGCTCGTCAACGTCCACTTCAAGATCCTGCTCGACGGAGGCGCGTACGCGTCGTCGTCGACGGCGGTCACGTCGAACGCGGCGTCGTTCGCGATCGGTCCGTACGAGACGCCGAACGCCCTGATCGACTCGACGTCCGTCTACACGAACAACCCGCCGTGCGGCGCGATGCGCGGGTTCGGCGCCGTGCAGACGTGCTTCGCCGGTGAGGCGCAGATGGACAAGCTCGCTGCAGCGGTCGGGATCGACCCCGTCGAGCTGCGCCTCCTGAACGCGCTGAAGCCGGGCGACGTGCTGCCGACCGGCCAGACGATCACCGGGTCGATGCCGATCGCCGAGTGCATTCGCGCCGCCGCAGCGCTCGAGCCCCCGGCGCCCGAGCGCCTGCCGCGCGACGTGCTCCGGCTGCCGGGGGGTGCGGGCAACACGACGAACGGTGACGGCGTTCGCCGCGGCGTCGGCTTCGCGGTCGGCTTCAAGAACATCGCGTACTCCGAGGGCTTCGACGACTACTGCGCCGCACGCGTCCGCCTGTCGCCCGACGGCTGGGCCGAGGTGCATTGCGCCGCGGCCGAGGTCGGCCAGGGCGTGACGGGCGTGATCCTGCAGGTCGCGCGCACCGAGCTCGGGCTCGACGACGTGCGCCTGGCTCCCGGCCAGACCGCGACGGTCGAGTCGGCCGGCTCCGCGTCGGCATCGCGGATGACGTGGATGGCGGCCGGTGCGGTGCGCGACGCGTGTCGGGCGGCGCTCGACGAGCAGGCGCAGCGGCCGGGCGAGGAGATCGACGTGGAGCGCATCTACCGGCATCCGCGCACGACGCCGCTCGAGCCCGAGACCGGCCAGGTCACGGGCGAGCGTTCGCACGTGGCGTTCGCGGCCTGCGCGATGAAGGTCGTCGCAGAGGTCGACGTCGACCTCGGGCTCACCCGCGTGGTGTGGATCGGCGCCGCGCAGGACATCGGCAAGGCCGTGAACCCGCAGCAGGTCGAGGGGCAGATCGAGGGCGGGACCGCGCAGGGCCTCGGGCTCGCGCTGATGGAGGAGATCCAGACGCGCGACGGACTGATTACGAACGCGAGCTTTACCGACTACCTGATTCCGACGGCGCTCGACATGCCGCCGGTCGAGTCCGTCCTGATCGAGGATCCCGAGCCCGACGCGCCCTACGGCGTGAAGGGGGTCGGCGAGCCGCCGACCGTCGTGTCGACGGCAGCGGTCGTCGCGGCGTTGCGCGACGCGACCGGTCGTGACCTGGTGCGCGTGCCGGTGCGGCCCGACGACATCTGCCTCTGAGCTGTACGTGATCCGTGACGGTGCCCGGCACCGCGCTACGCCGCGTGGCGCGTGACGAGCGCGTTGTCCTCCTCGTCGCACGGGACGCCTTCGTCCGGCGGCGGTGCGGTAGCCGGTTCCTTGCGCACGACCGTCGCGACGGCTGCGACCACGATCACCGCGCCGACGAGCAGTCGCCACGTCAGGTGCTCGCCGCGGAACAGCACGCCGAGCGTGATCGCGACCACCGGGTTGACGTAGGCGTAGGTGGAGACCATCCCGAGCGGCGCGTTCGCGAGCAGCCAGACGTACGCGGTGTAGCCGACGACCGAGCCGAAGAACACGAGGTAGATCCAGCCGGCGATCGAGCCCGCCGACGGCGAGAAGTGATGGACGGTGAACGCGCCCATCGGCAGCATCACGAACCCACCGGCGAGCATCTCGAGCGACGTGGCGGCAATCGGGTCCTTCGGCATCTCGAGCCGCGCGGAGAGGAACGAGCCGGTCGCCCACATCACCGCCGACAAGAAGCACAGGGCGACGCCCCACCACTTCGCACCGCCCGACGGCTGCGCGAGGACGCCGACCCCGGCGAAGCCGATCCCGACGCCGGCGAGCACCTGCCACGGCAGCCGCTCGCGCGTCAGTCGCAACGCCGCCACCCAGAGCGGGACGGACGCGATGATCAGCGACGCGAGACCGGTCGGCACGTTGCGCTCGGCGAAGAACAGGATCGAGTTCGCGCCCGGGAGGAGGCAGCCGATCACGAAGCACGACAGCAGCGCACGCCGCGAGACGCGCAGCGTCCCGCCGCGGGCGAACACGACCAGCGCCATGATCGTCCCCGAGGCGATGAACCTCGTGGACGCCGCGAAGAGCGGCGGGATCGTGCGTCCCGTGTAGTAGATGCCGAGGTACGTCGAGCCCCAGATCACGTAGACCGTGCCGAGGGCGACGTAGACCTTCGTCCGCTGGTTCACGTCAGGCCGCCGGCCTCCGGCCGAGGCACTCGCGGCTGGGGGCCTGTACGCGGCGCATCGCGCCCGTCTCGCCCGTCACCAAGGCACACCGGCCCTGGCGGCGGTCGAGCCGAACACGCTGCTTGGGACAGACCCTCCCCACGAGCACCTCCTCCGAAGGCCGACCGTCTATCGAACGAGCGAGAGTGCCGCGCCGATTCCCAGGAGCACGACGCCGAGGGCCCGATAGGGCGAGATCCCGATCTGCTCGACCCCGAACCAGCCGAACCGGTCGATGATCGCGCCCATCACGAGCTGGCCGGCGATCAGGATCCCGATCACCGCGGTCGCGCCGATCCGCGGCTGCGCGAACGTGATCGAGCTGACGACGGTGAAGCCCATCAGCCCGCCGATCCACATCCACACCGGTGTGTTCCCGACGTGGCGGAGACCGCCGATCCCGCCGGCTCGGACCGCCAGCACGACGACGGCCGAGAGCACGAGCTGGATCGCCGTGGAGAAGGCGAGCGCCTCGAACACGCCGACGCGCTCGCCGAACCTCCCCATGACCGCAACCTGCACCGACCCTGCCAGCCCGCCGAGGACGGCGAGCGCAATCGCCAACCCGCTCATTTCCCGCTCCGGCGCGGCGCGTGTCGGTGCCTGCGCTCTTCGGCGGGCGCCGTCGAGCCTACGCTCACGCCGCGTTCGAGTCGTTCTGCCAGAGGCTGAAGGAGTTGCCCTCCGTGTCCTTGCACCCGGCGAACCAGCCGTGCGTCGGCACCGGCTGCTTCTCGTCGGCCGTGCCGCCGAGCTCGCGCACCTTCGCGATCGACGCGTCGATGTCCTCGGTGTCGAAGTAAATGATCGCGTTGCCGGGCGACTGGCCTTCCTGCGCGGGGTAGATCGCGCCCCCCTGGCCTTCGCCGGCGTCGAACATGCGGTAGTCGAAGCCCTCCATCACGCTGCCACCGACGTTCCAGCCGAAGAGCCCGTTCCAGAATCCGGACGCGCGGTCGGCATCTGCGGCGACGAGCTCGAAGTGGACGATCCTTCCGGGCACGGTAGGCTCCTTTCCGATGATCAGGGCGCTCGTACTCTACGGCGGCGACGTGGACCCGGAGCGCTATGCCCAGCACCTCCCGCTTGCCCAGGCGGTGCCGGCGGACGCGTTCCGGCACGGCCCGGTCTTCGGCGCCCCGTTCGGCGCGCCCGCGCACCGGTACTTCGCGGAGTTCGAATGGAGCGACCGCGCGTCCTTCGACGCGGCGATGGCGTCGCCGGAGTGGCTCGCGTCGGGCAAGGACGCGATGGCCATGGGCGTCCCGTTCTCCGTCGAGTTCGTCGACGTCGGCTAGCCGACGCGCATCGCGAACGCCGATGCGGGTCATGGCTTCGGAGCGCCACCTGCTGCGGGCAAGGGATCTCGTCGACGCGCGTTACGCGGAACCGCTGGAGGTCGCCGATCTGGCCCGGACGGCGGGGCTCTCGCCCGCGCATTTCAGCCGCGAGTTCAGATCCGCATTCGGAGAGTCTCCCCACGCGTACTTGCTCACGCGGCGGCTGGAGCGCGCGGCCGCGTTGCTTCGGGCAACCGATCGAGCCGTCCTCGAGATCTGCTTTGCAGTCGGCCTTCGCAGCGTCGGCTCGTTCACGACCAGCTTCACCCGCGCGTACGGCATGACGCCCACTGCCTACCGGGCCTCGTTTCCTCCGGCGTCCGAATACGCCCTCATTCCGTCATGCGTCCTTCGAGCGCACGGGCGTCCGCAACACCGCACGTTTCGAGAAGACGATCGACCGACGCCCGCCTAGCATCGGCTCCGAAGTCGTTCCTCGAACAGGAGTAGCCATGATCAAGATCTCATTCGCGGGCGTCTGGGTCCATGACCAGGACGAAGCGCTCGCGTTCTACACCGAGAAGCTCGGCTGGGAGGTGCGCGCCGACGTGACGCTCCCCGAGCTCGGAGGCTATCGCTGGCTGACGGTCGGGCCGGCGAGTCAGCCTGACTTCTCGGTGCTGCTGAACGCGGTCCCGGGGCCGCCCGTGGTGGACGCGGTGACCTCCGACCAGATTCGGACCCTGATGGCGAAAGGCTGGGCGGGAAACGTCCTCCTGACGACCGATGACGCGCAAGCCTCGTACGACGAGCTCACTGCGCGAGGCGTCGAGTTCACCGAGCCGCCCGAGGAGCGGCCCTACGGGATCGACTGCGCGTTCCGTGACCCGTCGGGCAACCAATTCCGCCTGACGCAGATCCGCGAGCTCGCGGCCGTCTAGGCCGAAGCGCGTCGCCGGCGGCGGAGGGTCGACTGCTCCGCCGCCGGTGCGGCCGGCGTTCAGGGACACCTGCGGGCCGGCCTACGAGGCCCGGCGTCCGGCACGTCTAGCCGAACTTCGGCGGACGCTTCTCACGCACCGCGGCGACGCCCTCGTGCACCTCGGGCCCGGCCATGTCCAGGAACTCGAGCGCGAGTGAGGCGTCGAACGCCGGGCCGGCGAGGCGGAGCCAGTTGTTCAACGCGAGCTTCGTGTGCCGGATCGCCGGCCGCGCCGCGTGTGTCAGACGCACGGCGATCGCGAGCGCGCGCTCCTCGAGCTCGTCGGCGGGAACGCACAGAGAGACGAGCCCGATGCGCTCCGCTTCCACCCCGTCCAAGGGCTCACACAGCAGCAGGTGGTACTTCGCCTTCGCCATCCCGCACAGGAGCGGCCACACGATCACTGCGTGATCGCCCGCCGCGACGCCGAGCTTCGTGTGCCCGTCGACGATCCGCGCTTCCGGCGTCGCGATCGAGACGTCGGCGAGCAGGCCGACCGCGAGGCCCGCGCCGACGGCCGGGCCGGTCATCGCGGACACGATCGGCTTCGGGCAGTCGATGACGTTGTAGACGAGGTCGCGCGCCTCGTGGAAGACCCGCAGCCTGGTCGCGGGATCCGAGGCGATCTCCGTGACGAGGTCGAGGTCCCCGCCCGAGCTGAACGCACCGTCCGCACCGCGGACGACGACCGCCCGCGTCTCGTCATCGGCGCCGATCGTGTTCCAGACCTCCGCCAGCTCCCGGTGCATCGTCCCGCTCACCGCGTTGAGCCGTCCCTCGGCGCGAAGCGTCAGCCGCAGGACGTGCGGCGCAGGGCGATCGAGCTCCAGCGAGGGAAAGGCGTCGTAGCGATCCACTCCGCTGATTATGGTTGGCGCCGTGGCCGTCGTTGACGTGACCCAGGATGCGGGCGTGCTCACGATCACGCTCAACCGCCCCGACGTGCTGAACGCGCTGAACCGCGAGGTGCACCAGGGGGTCTTCGACGCGCTCGAACGGGCGAAAGCGGACGACGCGATCCGCGCCGTCGTGATCACCGGCGCGGGTCGCGGCTTCTGCGTCGGCCAGGACCTCCAGGAGTTCGCCGGCGGCGCGGGCGACGTCGCCCAGAACCTGCGCGAGAACTACCACCGCAACGTGCTCGCGATCCGCGCCCTCGAGAAGCCGGTGATCGCTGCGGTGAACGGCGCAGCCGCCGGCGCGGGCATGTCGCTCGCGCTCGCCTGCGACGTTCGCATCGCGGCGCGGTCGGCGAGCTTCGTGCCCGCGTTCATCAAGATCGGGCTCATCCCCGACTCGGGCGGAACCTGGCTCGTTCGCCGCCTGCTCGGCGCGGCGCGCGCGTTCGAGTGGTTGACGACCGGCCGCAGGCTGGCCGCAGACGAGGCGCGCGACTGGGGCCTCGTCTCCGAGGTGGTCGAGGACGACGAGCTACCCGTGCGGATGCAGGAGGTGGCGGCGCTCTACGCGGCGATGCCGACGCAGGCCGTGTGGCAGACGAAGCGGCTGCTCGACGCGTCCGAGGTCGCGACGTTCTCCGAGCAGCTCGAGCGCGAGGCGGTGACCCAGGCGGAGCTGACACGGACGCCCGACTTCACCGAAGGGGTGAACGCGTTCCTCGGCAAGCGCGAGGCCGCGTTCACCGGGGCGGCGGCCGTGTGGCCGCACCCGATCCGCCTGAGCGTCGCCGACGACCTGAAGCGCTGGCGGCTCACCGTCGCCCTGCGCTGGCTGCTCGCGCTCCCGCACCTCCTCGTGCTGGGGCTCTGGCTCTACCTGCTCGCACCGGTCTGGCTCGTCAACTGGGTGATCGCCCTGGCCCGCGGGCGTCCTGCCGCCGGGCTCACCGCGTGGGCGTCGCGGTACGTCCGTCTCCAGACGCATGTCTATGCGTACGTGTACCTCGTCTCCGACCGGTACCCGCCGTTCCGGGGCTGGGCGGGGACGTATCCGGTGGACCTCGCGATCGACACGCCGGGTCCGCAGCCGCGCTGGAAGACGTTGTTCCGGATCGTGCTCGTGATCCCCGCATACGTGCTCACCGCGGTGCTGCAGTACGTCCTGATCGCCGTCGCGTTGCTCGGTGCGATCTTCGCGCTCTTCATGGGCCGGTACCCGAAGGGCTTCCGCGACCTCAGCGCCTACGCGCTGCGCTACACGGCGCAGACGTGGGGGTATCTCTTGCTGCTCACCGACCGCTACCCGACGCTCTCGAGCGGCTTCGAGCCGCCTGCTCAGAGCCGGCCCGGCGCGACGAGCCAGAGCGCGCCGAGTGCCGCGCCGAGCGACAGCGGCACGAGCACGACGCCGACCGACGAGTAGACGCGCACCGACGGGCGCGCGTCGAGGCTTCGCGCGACGCGGAACCACAGGTAGGCGGAGAGCGACCCGGTCACCGCGAGGTTCGGACCGAGGTTCAAGCCGATCAGGAGCGCGCGCGGATGCGCGGGCGCGTGCGGCGTGAGCAGAACCGCGGCAGGAAGATTGTTGACGCAGATCGCCGCGACGGCGCCGCCGAGCGCGGTCCCGACTCGACCGAGGTCGTCGAGCAGCGCTGCCGGGCCGTTCCACCAGCGACCGACGGCGCCGAGTGCGACCGCGACGACGAACAGCCCGGCCAGCACGCGTGCGTCGACGATCTCGTGGATGCGCGCGAGGTGGACCCGGTCGACGAGCACCGCCGCGACACCGACGGCAAGGACCGGCAGCGCCGGCGCGCTGAGCGTCAGCACCAGCACCGTCGAGAGCACGACGGCCACGATGCCCACGCCGAGACGCGCAGGTGCGCGCTCGTCGACCGGCGCCGCGGCGAGATCGAGCTCGCGCCGGAACGCCGCGAGGAGTACCACGATCGTGACGACGACCGCGACGATCGCTGCCGGCCACATGCGCGAGAGGAACGCCGCGCCGGACGCGTGCTCGCCGTGCAGCGTGATCAGGTTCGTCAAGTTCGAGCCGGGCAGGAAGAGCGAGGCAGCGTTCGACATGAACACCGTCCCGTAGAGGAACGGCGTCTCGTCGGCGCCGCGCACGCGCGCGAGGTGCAGCAGCACCGGTGTGAGGAAGACGACCGAGGTGTCGAGGTTGAGGACCGCGGTCACCGCCGCGACGAGCGTGAGCGACCACACGAACGCGACGCGGGTGCCGCCCGGTGCGCGGGCGAGCGCCGCTCCCGCCGCTGCGAACAGCCCGTCCTGCTCCGCGACCACGCCCACGAGCAGCAGCCCCGTGACGAGAACGAACGCCGGCCACACCTGGCCGGCCGCCCCCCAGATGCCGGCCATCGCCGGAAGGTAGCTTCAGGCGGCCCTGAAGGTACGCCGGTACGCGCGCGGCGACGTGCGCAGCCGGCGCGCGAACTGCGCGCGCATCGCAACCGGCGTGTCGTAGCCCGCGTGCCGCGCCACCCGCTCGATCGTGTCGTCCGACGTCTCGAGCAGCCGCCGTGCGAGGCGGAGCCGCTCGCCCTGCAGCCACTCCCCTGGGGCGAGCCCCGTCGCCTGCCGGAAGCGCCGCGTCAGCGTGCGCGGGCTCACTGCGGCGCGGCGGGCAAGGTCGCCGACCGACAGCCCCGCCGGGATCCGCGTGACCGCCCACGCGAGCAACTCCGTCATCTCGTCGCCGCGCGCCTGCGGGACGGGCGTGTCCACGTACTGCGCCTGGCCGCCGGAGCGGTGCAGCGGCATGAGCATCCGCCGCGAGACCGTCGCCGCGACGTCGGCCCCGTAGTCGGCCGTGACGATATGCAGGCAGAGGTCGATCCCTGCCGCGGTACCGGCCGACGTCATGATCGTCCCGTCGGCGACGTACAGCACGCTCGGGTCGAGCTCGACACGCGGGTAGCGCGCTTGGAGGTCGCCGGCGTACATCCAGTGGGTCGTCGCGCGACGGCCGTCGAGGAGGCCCGAGGCAGCGAGCACGAACGCGCCGGTACAGATCGACACGATCCGCGCGCCGCGGCGGTGCGCGCCGCGGAGTGCAGCGATCAGATCGTCGGACGGATCGACGTCGGTCGAGCTCCAGCCGGGCACGACGATCGTGTCCGCCCGGTCGAGCGCGTCGAGCCCGAGCGGCGCCACGATCACGAACCCGGTCTGCGTGCGGACGCGGCGCTCGCCGGCGGCGACGACGAGGAACTCGTACCACGGCGAGGCGATGTCACTCCGGTCGACGCCGAACACCTCGCACGGGATCGCGAAGTCGAACGTGAGTGCTCCCTGGTCGACGACCGCCGCGACGGTGCGCATGGCCCGAAACTAGCGGAAGGTGACCCGGTGTCATTCGCCCCTGCAGGCACGCTTCTCGCATGGAGCGATTCAGGATCGGAATCTGGGTCTGGAACGGCGTCGAGGAGCTCGATTTCGCCGGGCCGTACGAGGTCTTGACCGCCTGGGCGCGGATGGCGCGCGACGAGCGGGAGATCTCCGTGCAGCTCGTCGCGGAGAGCACGGAGCCGATCACGTGCTCGCACGGCCTGCGCGTGATCCCCGACGTGGCGCTCGCCGACCTCGGGCCGGTCGACCTGTTCGTCCATCCCGGCGGTCAGGTCGGACCGCTGCTCGAGGACGAGGCGTTCCAGCAACAGCTGCGCGACCGCGCGGCGAGCACGCTGATGACGAGCGTCTGCAACGGCGCAGTGGTCTACGGCCACGCCGGGCTCCTGACGGGCCGGCCGGCGGCGACGCACTGGAGCGCGGTCGAGTCGCTCGCCGAGCTCGGCGTACGTGTCGATCCCGACGCCCGGTTCGTCGACGACGGCACCGTCGTCACCTCCGCCGGTGTCTCGGCGGGGATCGACATGTCGCTGCACCTCGTCGAGCGGCTGCACAGCGAGGAGGCCGCCGAGCTGGTGCGCCGCTACATCCAGTACGAGCCGGCCGCGCCGGTACGTCGGGCCGACGCGCTGTAGCGTCGCGCGCATGAGCGCGACCGAGCTCGCCGAGCTGACCGCAGCACTCGTCCGGACCGAGTCGGTGAACCCGTCGCTCGATCCCGCGGGCTCCGGCGAGACGTCGGCGGCGCGCGTCGTCGCGGAGTGGGCGGAGTCGCAGGGCCTGCGCGCCGACGTCGAGGAGCTCGCCTCACGCCGCGTGAACGTGCTCGTCCACGCCGGCCGCGGCGGGAGTCGCACGACGATGTTGCTCGGCCACCTCGACACCGTCGGCGGCGCGGCGATGGTCGAGCCGTTCGCGGGTGCCGTCCACGACGGCTGCCTGCACGGTCGCGGCGCCTATGACATGAAGGGAGCCGTCGCGGCCGCGCTCCTCGCGGCGCGCGACCTCGACCGTGACGGCTTCGACGGATCGGTGGTGGTCGCATGCGCCGCCGACGAGGAGCACGCATCGCTCGGCGCAGAGCACCTCGTTGCGCGCGGGCCGCGCCCGGATCACGTGATCGTCTGCGAACCGACGGACGAGCAGCTGTGCATCGCCCACCGTGGGTTCGCCGGTTTCGAGATCGTCGTGCGCGGGCGCGCGGCACACGGCTCGCGGCCCGACCTCGGTGTCGACGCGATTGCGGCCGCAGGCGTTGCGCTCACGCGGCTGGCAGAGCTTTCGCGCGAGCTCCTCGCGCGCGACCCGCATGCGCTGCTCGGCACGCCGTCCGCGCACGCATCGCTGATCAGCGGCGGCCAGGAGTTCTCGAGCTACCCGGAGCGCTGCCTGCTTCAGGGCGAGCGTCGCACGCTGCCGGGCGAGACCGACGACGTGATCGCAGCGGAGGTCGCCGCGCTCGCGGCCGGCCTCGACGCGGAGACGCAGCTCGTCTTCAGCCGCCCGCCGCTCGAGACCGATCCGGGAGAGGAGGTCGTGCAGGCCGTCGCTCGCGCCGCCGGCACGACGTCCCTCGCCGGCGTCCCGTTCTGGACGGACGGTGCGCTCTTCAGCGCGGCGGGCATTCCGACCGTGATCTTCGGGCCGCGCGGCGCGGGTGCGCACGCGGCCGAGGAGTGGGTCGAGCTCGACAGCCTCGCCCGCTGCAGGGCGGTGTACGCGGACGCCGCGCGCCTGCTCGTCTAGATGATCGATCGACGATCAACCGTCCAGCAGCTACCCGGGGCTGAACACGTTCTCGCGGGCCGCGCGCACGCCGGTGGCGAGCGCCCCGGTCAGCACCGCCGCCTCGCCGAGCGCCGACACCTCGACGCGCGGCGGATACGGGAGCGCACCGGCGAGGTGCGTCCTGATCGGCTCGAGCAGCAGGTCGCCGTTCGCTCCGATTCCCCCGCCGAGCACGACGAGGTCGACGTCCGCGACGGCTGCGACCGGCAGGACGTGCAGCGCGATGCGCCGCGCTTCTTCCGCGACGATCGCACGCGCGAGCGGATCGCCGGCGCGCGCGGCCGCGAAGATCGGGCGCGGCTCGAACGGCGGCAGCAGAGACGTGACGCCGCCGTGCGTGGCCGCGAGCTCCTGCGCGAGCACCGAGACCGCGGCCGCGCAGGGATCGGCGTCGGGCCCGACGCCCACGAACGCGTAGTCGAGCTCGCCTGCGGCGCCGTTGCGGCCGCGGTGCAACTCGCCGCGCAGGACGAGCCCGGCACCCATGCCGGTGCCGATCGAGAGGAAGAGGAAGTCGTCCACGCCGCGCGCGACACCACGCCATTGCTCGCCGAGCGCAGCGAGGTTGATGTCGTTCTCGAGCTGCACGGCCAGCTCGAGGGCGTCGGCCAGGCGGTCGGCCAGCCGTGCACCCTCGATGCCGAGGGCATTCGACGCGAGCGAGACGGAGCCGTCGACGGGGTGCACCACACCGGGAACGCCGACGACGGCTCCGTCGAGGAGCGCACGCTCCTCTTCGTCGACGAGCTCCGCGCAGAGCGAGGCGACGGTGGCGATGGTCGACCCGAGGTCGTGGCCGGTGAACGGGACGTCCCGGCGCGAGAGGACGTTCCCGCCGAGATCGCCGAGCGCTGCCCGCATGAACCGTGTGCCGATGTCGACGGCGAGGACGAGCGCCGCTTCGGGCACCGGCTCGAAGAACAGCGCCCCGTAGTGCGGCCGGCTCGGGTCGGGCGCGGTCTCGCGCACGAGCCCGTGGGCGTGCAGCGTCCGGAGCGCGAGCGACACCGTCGGCTTGGAGATTCCTGTTCTCCGCGCGATCTCCGCGCGCGAGATCGGCGCGCCGCCGCGAATGGCCTCCAGCACCGACCGCTCGTTCAGGCGCTTGAGCAGCGGTGGTGTCGCGCGGGTCGCCATCCAGTAAATGATACTGACGAGACAACGATTGTCCTAGCCATTGACACCAAAATGCCGCCCGTTGTAGGCTCCGCTCGTTAGGTTCCCTAACTAAACGGGTGGAGGCACAGGATGAGCCGTACCAGAGGTGTTCTCGCTCTGCTCGTGCTCTGCGCGCTCGGAGTCGCAGCCGTCGGGGCGACGGCTGCGACGGCGAAGAAGAGCGCGCCGACCAAGCTGACGGTCTGGGTCGGTTGGAGCGCGCGCGAGCTGAGCGTCTTCAAGAAGGTCGCTGCGGAGTACGACAAGTCGCACCCGAACGTCACCGTCGACGTCCTCGGGTCGATCAACGACGACAAGATCGTAGCCGCGATCCGCGCCGGCAACGCGCCGGACGTCGCCAGCTCCTTCAACTCCTACGACGTCGGCATCTACTGCGGGACCGGCGGCTGGATCGATCTGTCGTCGAAGCTGAAGAGCTCCGGGATCCCGTTGAGCACGTTCCCGGCGGCGACCAACTACTACACCCAGTTCGGCGGCAAGAAGTGCGCGCTGCCGCTGCTGGCCGACACCTACGGGCTCTACTACAACAAGGACCTGTTCAGGACGGCGGGGATCTCCGGGCCGCCGAAGACGATCGCCGAGCTGACGGCGGACGCGAAGAAGCTGACGAAGTTCAACCCGGATGGGTCGATCAAGGTCCTCGGCTTCGACCCGTTCATCGGCTTCTACGAGAACACGCCGGAGCGCTGGGTGACTGCGTGGGGCGCGAAGTGGCTCGACTCGTCGAACAAGGCGATCCTCGCCAAGCAGCCCGGCTGGTCGAACTGGATGACGTGGCTGAAGAGCTACGTCAACTGGGTCGGCTACAACAAGCTCGTCAAGTTCCAGGCCGGCCTCGGCGACGAGTTCTCGGCGTCGAATGCGTTCGAAGTCGGCAAGATCGCGATGAACTACGACGGCGAATGGCGCGTCGCGTTCATCCAGGCCGAGCACCCGAAGCTGAACTACGGCACGTCGCCGATGCCGGTCGCGAACCCGAAGCTCTACGGGTCGGGGTACATCAACGGCACGATCATCGGCATCCCGAAGAACGGGAAGCACGAGGCCGAGGCGTGGGATCTCGTGAAGTACCTGACGACGAACACGCACGCACTGGCCGAGCTCTCGAACGGCCTGCGCAACGTGCCCTCGACGCAGAAGTCGCTGACGTCGCCGGAGCTCACGCCCGACGCGCATTTCGCGACGTTCCTGAAGATCTTCGGGAACAAGTACTCGTCGACGTCGCCGATCACGGCGGCCGGCGTCTCGTACACGAACGCGGTGCAGAACTTCGCGACGAAGTGGCAGGCGGGGAAGGTCTCCAACCTCGGCTCCGGCTTGTCGAAGCTCGACGGCCAGCTCGACGCGATGGTGAAGCAGGCCGGCGGCGGCGGAGTGCCGTGATCTAAGTGACGGCTGTTCTGACCGGAGATCGCCGGCGGGCCAGGCGGCGCGCAGCGTGGCGGCGCCGTCGTCTCGTGCTGCTGCTCATGAGCCCCTGGCTCGTCGGCTTCTCCGTGTTCTTCGGGTACCCGCTCGTGATGAGCGCCTACCTGTCGTTCAACCACTACGACCTGCTCTCGTCGCCGCGGTGGGTCGGGCTCGCGAACTACCGCTACCTGTTCACCGTCGACCCGCAGGTCTGGACGGCGATCAAGAACACGCTGTGGCTGATCGCGGTGATGGTGCCGCTGCAGGTCGTGTTCGCGTACGGGATCGCCATGCTGCTCGCCCGCGCGAAGAGCGGCGTCGGCTTCCTGCGGACGATCTTCTACCTGCCGGCGCTCGCACCGCCGGTCGCGGCGACGCTCGGCTTCGTGTTCATCCTCAATCCGGCGACCGGGCCGGTGAACACGATTCTGAGTCACCTCGGGATCCAGGGGCCGTTGTGGTTCCAGGACCCCGCGTGGTCGAAGCCGTCCCTCACGCTCCTCGGTCTCTGGGGCGTCGGAAACACGATGGTGATCTTCCTCGCAGCCGTGCTCGACGTGCCGCGCCACCTGTACGAGTCCGCCGAGCTGGACGGCGCCGGGCCGCTGCAACGGCTGCGCTGGGTGACCTTGCCGACGACGAGCCCCGTGATCCTGTTCGCAGTCATCCTCGGCGTGATCCAGGGGCTGCAGTACTTCACGCAGGCGTACGTCGCGGCGGGCGTGGCGTCGGGGCAGGCGTCGCAAGCGGGCGATGTCACCGCGGGAACGCTCGGCTACCCACTCGACTCGACGCTGGTCTACCCGGTCCTGCTCTTCCAGCACGGGTTCACCGACTTCCAGATGGGTTACGCGTCGGCGATGGCGATGCTGCTGCTCGCGGTCTCGTTCGCCGTCATCTCGATCATCCTCGTCAACTCGCGCAAGTGGGTGCACTACGGAGGGGCAGCGCGATGACGGCGACCGCGACCACCGCGCCGCTCGTCCGACGCCGTGTGCCGGCCGCCGTTCGCCGGCGCCGGTTCCTCGTCGCGGTCGCGAACCACGCCGTCCTGATCGGCTTCGCGATCGCGTTCCTCGCACCGTTCTTCTTCATCGCGCTCACGGCGCTGATGACGAACAGCCAGGCGCTCTCGCCCGATCTCTGGCCGCACCCGTTCCGGTGGCGCAACTTCCTCGATGTGTGGACGAAGGCACCGCTCTGGCGCTGGATGTTGAACACGCTCGAGTACTCGGTGCTCGCGACGCTCGGGCTCGTCGTGTCGAGCGTGCCCGTCGCGTACGCGCTCGCGCGCCTGCGCTGGCGCGGCCGCCAGGCGATGTTCCTGGTCGTGCTCGTCGCGTTGATGCTGCCGCCGCAGGTGACGGTCGTGCCGCTCTACGTGATGTGGGCGAAGTTCCATCCGTTCGGGTTCGACTTCATCGGGACGCTGTGGCCGGTGATCCTTCCGAACTGGTTCGGCGACGCGTTCTCGATCTTCCTGCTGCGGCAGTTCTTCCTGACGATCCCCGAGGAGTACCTCGACGCGGCGCGCGTGGACGGCTGCGGGGAGCTGCGCATCCTCGGAACGGTCGTCGTCCGGCTCGCGAAGCCGGCAATCGTCGCGGTTGCGTTGTTCTCGTTCCTCTACACGTTCAACGACTTCTTCCTGCCGCTGCTCTACACCGGTGAGGCGCCGCATCACTGGGTGCTGTCGATCGGCCTCTCGCAGTTCCGCTCGCTGCACCAGGTGCAGTGGAACCTGACGATGGCGGCAACGCTGCTCGTGATGGTGCCGGTGGTCGTCATCTTTTTCCTCGCGCAGAAGGCATTCGTCGAAGGCGTGACCCTGACGGGGGTGAAAGGATGAGAGTTGCCGTCGTCGGCGCAGGCTCGACGTACACGCCCGAGCTCGTTTCGGGGCTCGGCAGCTTCGACGTGCCGCTCGACGAGCTCGCGCTGATGGATGTGGACGACGAGCGGCTCGACGTCGTCGGGGGCCTCGCCACGCGCATGCTCGAGCGCACCGCCTGGCGCGGCGATCTCTCGCTCACCACGGACCTCGACCGCGCCGTCGAAGGCGCGGACTTCGTGCTCGTGCAGATCCGCGTCGGCGGGCAGGCAGCGCGCCTGCGCGACGAGACGATCCCCTTGGCGTGTGGTTGCATCGGCCAGGAGACGACCGGCGCCGGCGGCTTTGCGAAGGCCATGCGCACCGTCCCCGTCATGCTGCAGATCGCCGACCGCGTGCGCGAGCTCGCCGGCGAGCGTGCCTGGATCGTCGACTTCACGAACCCGGTAGGGATCGTCACCCGTGCGCTGCTCGACGCAGGCCATCGCGCCGTCGGCCTCTGCAACGTCGCGATCGGGTTCCAGCGCGGTCTCGCGGATCTGCTCGGCGTGGCGCCGCAGCGCGTGGTCGTCGACCAGGTCGGCCTCAACCACCTGACATGGGTTCGGCGCGTGTTCCTCGACGACCGCGACGTCCTGCCGGAGCTCCTCGAAGCACACGCAGACGCGCTCGCCGAACACACGGGGATGCAGCGCAGCGTGCTCGACGACCTGGGCGTGCTGCCGTCGTACTACCTCCACTACTTCTACGACCACGACCGTGTGCTCGAGGAGTTGCACGACGCGACGCCCAGGGCGACGGCGGTCGCCGAGATCGAGCGGCAGCTCCTCGAGCTGTACCGCGATCCGGCGCTCACCACCAAGCCGGCGCTGCTCGAGCAGCGCGGCGGCGCGTTCTACAGCGAGGCTGCCGTCGGGCTCGTCGCGTCGCTCCTTCGCGACGACGGCGTCGTGCACGAAGTCGACGTGCGGAACAACGGCGTGCTCGCAGGGCTTGCGGCCGACGACGTGGTCGAGGTGCCGGCGCGCGTTCGCGGCGGCGTCATCGAGCCGCTGCCGCAGCAGCCGCTTGCGCCCGAGCTCCTCGGGCTCACCCAGCACGTCGCCGCGTACGAGCGGCTCGCGGCCGAGGCCGCCGTCACACGCGATCCGTTGACTGCGCGCAAGGCGTTGCTCGCGCATCCGCTCATCGGGCAGATCGACCAGATCGACGGGCTCCTCGCATCCGCGCTGCTCGAGTCGGAAGTGCCGCGGTGAGGCTCGCGGTCGCAATCGACGGCGGCAACTCGAAGACCGACGCCGCGCTCGTCCGCGAGGACGGAGCCGTGCTCGGGACAGCGCGCGGCGACGGCAGCTCGCCGCATCATCTCGGAGTCGAGGCAGCGCTCGACGTCGTCGGTGGGCTGATCGCCGAGCTCGCACCGCCCGAGGAGCCGGCCGAGGCGCTGCTCCTCCTCGCCGGCATCGACTTTCCCGACGAGGAAGCTGCCGCCGAGCATGCGGCCGCCGGCCGCGGCTGGGCCAAGCGGTCGCGGGTCCGGAACGACACGTTTGCGGTCCTGCGCGCAGGCACCGAAGCCGGGTGGGGCATCGCGATCACCTGCGGCGCCGGCATGAACTGCGTCGGCATCGCCCGCGACGGACGCGAGGCGCGTTTCCCGGCGCTCGGCCCGATCTCGGGCGACTGGGGCGGCGGCGCGGACCTCGGCAGCGACGCGCTGTACTTCGCCGCGCGTAGCGAGGACGGACGCGGCGCACGGACGCTGCTCGAGGCGCGGGTGCCGGCGCACTTCGGCTTCACGGTTCCGTCGGATGTCGCGCACGCGATCCATCGCGGGCAGCTGTCGGACCGGCGCCTGCTCGAGCTCGCGCCGCTCGTGTTCGAGCTCGCTGCCGACGATGCCGTCGCCGCGTCGATCGTCGACCGGCTCGTGGCGGAGATCGTCGCGTACGTGCGCGTCGCGTCGGAGCGCCTTCGGCTCGAGGAGGAGGCGTTCGACGTCGTGCTCGGCGGCGGCCTGCTGCAGCACGCCGAGCCGTCGTTCGTCGCCGCGGTCGCGCAGGGCGTCCACCTCACCGCGCCCGGCGCGGTCGTGCGGCCGACGGCTGTGCCGGCGATCGTCGGCTCGGCCCTCCTCGTCCTCGACGGGCTCGGCGCGACCGCCGAGGCGAAGCACCGGCTGCGCAGGGAGCTCGAGAGTGAAACCGTCACGATCGGAGGACGCGATGGCTGAAGTTCGGTACGAGCAGGCGACGCGCGTCTATCCGGGCACCGACAGCCCTGCGGTCGACTCGCTCGACCTCGAGATCGGCGACGGCGAGTTCGTCGTGCTCGTCGGCCCGTCCGGGTCCGGCAAGACGACCGCGCTCCGCATGCTCGCGGGCCTCGAGGAGGTCGACGCCGGCGCGATCTTCATCGGCGAGCGCGACGTGACCGACGTCACGCCCAAGGATCGCGACGTCGCGATGGTGTTCCAGAACTACGCCCTCTACCCGTATCTCACGGTGGCGGCGAACATTGCGTTCCCGCTGCGGATCGCGCGCGTGCCGAAGGCGGAGCGCGAGAAGCGGGTGCATGAGGTCGCGACGATGCTCGGCCTCGCCGACTACCTCGAGCGCAAGCCGGGGCAGCTCTCGGGCGGCCAGCGGCAGCGAGTCGCGATGGGCCGCGCGATCATCCGTGAGCCGAGCGTGTTCCTGATGGACGAGCCGCTCTCGAACCTCGACGCGAAGCTGCGCGTGCAGATGCGCGCCGACATCGCGGCGCTGCAGGTCCGCCTCGGGACGACGACGGTGTACGTGACGCACGACCAGTCCGAGGCGATGACGCTCGGCCATCGTGTCGCCGTGCTGCGCGACGCGCGGCTGCAGCAGTTCGATACGCCGCGCACGCTCTACGCGCGGCCTGCCAATACGTTCGTCGCGGAGTTCATCGGCTCGCCGTCGATGAACCTCTGCCGCCTGCCGGTCGAGCACGGCGCGCTCGCGTTCGGCGGCGTCGACATCGCGGTGCCGGAGGCGGTGCGCAACGGCCACGCAGAGCTGATCGTCGGTCTGCGCCCCGAGTCGCTCGCGCTCGCCTCCGACGGCTGCGGTGCGCTGGTCGAGGTGATCGAGGAGATCGGAGCCGACACGCACGTGTTCTGCGCAGCCGTGATCGCCGGCCGGGACACGAAGCTCGTCGCGCGCGTCCCGACGAACGTCGCGCCCCACCAGGGCGAGCGCGTCCACCTCCGGCCGGCGGGAGGCGAGGTTCACTTCTTCGACCCGGAGAGCGGCATCCGGCTTTCGTAAAGCGTGCGTAAAACGGCGCTCGGATCCCTCGTTCGGTCCTTGCCATCCGGGCTCCGAGCACCGACCATTCCCCTCGATGGACGCCGCATCGTTCACACCTCGCTTCCGCCTCGCGCTCGGCGCGGCGGTGTCGGCTGCCCTGCTCGTGCCGTTGGCCGTCTACGGCGCGCCGGCGATCGCGAAGAGCGCATCGAGTGCGTCGCATCAGTACCGCGCCGCGTGCGGCCAGTACGGCTCCTCAGGCGGCCAGTACGGCTCGTCCGGCGGCCAGTACGGCTCGTCCGGCGGCCAGTACGGATCCTCGTGCAAGCAGTACCGCGTGCAGATCTGCCATCGCACGCACTCGAAGAAGCATCCGTGGCACTTGATCACGGTGTCGTCGAAGGCCGTCAAGGCGCACCTCCGCCACGGCGACACGCTTCCGCCCTGCTCCACTCAGCCCGCTGCGAAGCAGAAGCATGGGAAGAGTGATGGGCACGGCAACGGGAAGCACGGCGACGCGGGCGCCAAGCACGGCCGCGGCTGATCGCGGCGGCGACACCCCCGGCTCCGACGAACTGCGCGCACCCGCGATCGAGAGTGCGCCCAGCGCGATCGCGAGCGCGACGATCGTCGCCCGGCCTCGGGCCGTGACAGAGCGCGGCTGAGTCGCTCCGGCCGCCAGCGCAGCGGCTCCGCAACAGAGCCCGGCGAGCACGACCGCCGGCATCTCCCAGTCCCAATCGAGTCCGGCGTGCACGAGGAAGACGGCGTAGGCGCCGGCTGCGACGGGCGCGCGTCTCGCGCACGCGAGGGGCAAGGCGAGAAACGCGAGCACGAGCGCCAGCCCGACGAGACCGAGCTCGGCCGGCGTCTCCAGATACAGAGAATGCGCGTCCAGCGCTCCGGCGCGTGTCGCGATCAGCCCGGAGCGCGCCCAGGCGAGCGCAAACGTCCCGGCGCCCGAGCCGAACGCAACGTGCCCTTCGAACACATGCCAGGCGACGCCCCAGTACGAAGAGCGGGGCTGGGTCGATCCCGATGCCACGCCCGCTGCGACGACGCCGGCCACCAGGATCGCGACCAGCCAAGGCCGGGGCACGCGCCGACGTGATCGAGGGAAGCGCCAGGTGCGCGCGGCGACGACGGCGGTGCCTGCCGCGCACGCGATCGCCACCGAGCCGACGACCCAGGCGGCGTGCGCATACGGCTTGACGCTGCCCGCGTCCAATCGCGACGTCGCCGCCACGATCGCTGCGAGCACCGAGCCTGGTGCGACGAGCAGTGTTGCGCGCACGAACGGCGCCGCATCGTCCGCGCACGCGATGGTCGTGACGAGGCCGATGCCGAGCGCGGCGATTGCGCCGCGGCTCTGCGTCAGCGGAAGTGCCGTCGCGAGCACGGGCACGGTCGCAGCCGCCGCAGCACGTGCGGGCCGAGCCGGTTCGTGTGCGACGAGGCCGATGCCGAGGACGACGCCGATCGCCGCCAGGACGGCGAGCGCGTTTGCGTAGCCGAGCGGCTGTGCGAGGAGCGTACCCTCGAACATGTCGTAGATCCGTGTCTCCGTCAGGTAGCGCACGAGTGCATAGGCGATGACCGCGGTGATCGCAAGGTGCGTCAACCGCAAGAGGTGTCTCTCGGCCCCGCCGCGCACGAGTGCGACGAGAGCCAGCACCGCGGCCGCGTAGACGGCGGTTCGGCGCACCTCGAGCACCGTCTGGACGCGGCGGTCGGACCAGAGCCAGGAGAGCGCCACCCAGGCAAGCACCAGACTCGCCGACGCGAGCCACGCCCACGCGGCGCGCGAGAGGCGGAGGTCGCGCGACAGCACGACTGCCGTCGCGCCGGCCCAGGCCGCGAGCGCGCCCGACCACACCCACGCGGACGGGTCGAAGCCGCCCTGGTCGAGGGCGAGCGCGACGACGAGCGCCGGCGGCACGAGCAACAACGGGTGCAAGCGTCGAACGACGTCCACAGCCCATCATCGTGCGCGTCCTACAGGACGAACGGCACGAGCATCTTCGTCCCGCGCTTGTACGCCGGATAGGCGTCCGGGAACTGCTCCGTCAGGAAGCGCTCCTCGACCGTCGCGCTGTAGATGAAGTAGACGCCGGCGATTGCCACCGGAACCAGCCAGAACCAGCTCAGCGCGATCCCGGTCGCGACACCGCCGAGCACGAGCCCGGAGTAGATCGGGTGACGCACGAAACGGTACGGGCCACTCGTCACGAGCTCCGGTTCGTTCTTCTGCGTCATCGGCGTGCCCCAGTTGCGGCCGATGTGGAGGCGGGCCCAGACTGCGAGCCCGAGGCCGAGCACGAAGAACACGAGGCCGATGACCGCGCGCAACGGATCGGAGTGCACGCCGTGGCCGCGCCAGACCCCGGTGCGAGTCAGCACGATCACGACGACGATGAGCACCGCCCTGATCCGCAGCTCCCGGGACCATGGCCGTCGGCCCCTCTTCATCGAGAAGGCCGCGACGAGCCAGTACAGCCAGAACGCCGCCCAGCCGACGCCGAAGACGAGCTCGACCCCTCGCATCGGGAGCCGATTCTCTCAGAACTCGAGGTGCTGCTCTCGGAGGCGACGGACAACCGGCGATGATTGCGGGCAATGGACGATTCCCGGCAGATCTCCCGGATGCAATTCGTGTACGGGGACGATCACACCGAGCTCGATGCGCTGCTCGCCGAGAGCCTCGCGCCGCGGTCGCCCGACTTCCTCTTGGACCTGGCCGTTCCTCTCCTCAGGCCGGAGAGCAGGCTCCTCGACGTCGGCTGTCGAGACGCACGGCACCTGATCCCCCTCGTCACCCGTTCGGGGTGCACCGGTGTCGGCATCGACCCGGTGGAGCGAAACATCGTCCGAGCGCGTGACGCGGTCGCCGCAGCGGACCTCGATCAGCGGATCGAGATCCGGCCCGGTGTGATGGATCAGACCGGCGAGGCCGACGGCAGCGTCGACGTGGTCTGGTGCCGAGACGTACTCGAAGTCATTCCCGATCTGCCCGCGGGGCTGTCCGAGACCGCCCGTGTGCTGAAATCCGGAGGCGCCGCGGTCATCTACACCGTGTACGCAACATCACGGCTGGAGCCCCGCGAAGCCGCCGCGGTGAACGCGCCGCTCGGGAATGTGCTGCAGAACCTCGACCGCGACTGGGTCGAAAGCGCGTTCGCGCAGGCGGGCTTCCACATCGAGCGGTCCGACGAGATCGGAACAGAGTTCCGCGAGTACGACGAGGAGCGGACGCAACCCGTCTCCGAGAACGTGCTCAGACTCGCTCGGTTGCGCCGACGGCGCGACGAGATCGTCCGGCGATTCGGCGAGGACAGGTACCGAGTGACGGAGGCGTCGCTTCACTGGCTCGCCTACCTGCTGATTGGAAAGCTGGACCCTGTCGCATACGTCCTCCGCCTTCCCTAGCGGCCTGGTTCAGATCGTCTTGAACTGCTCGAACGGCTGCCGGCAGCTCTCGCACCAGCGGATCGAGCGGCACGGCGTCGGCCCGAAGATGTTCTCGAGCCGCGTCTCGGTCGAGCCGCAGTAGGGGCAGCGGAACGCCTTCGACTGCAGCTGCACGAGCGTCGTGGCGCCGGCGGCGCGCGGCGCCGGCGGGGCGAGGCCGGCCTCGCGGAGCTTCTCGCGCCCGGCCGGCGAGATGCGGTCGGTCGACCACGAGTCGTCCTGGATCACCGCGACCTCCGGTTCGCCGCCGAGTGCCTCGACCTTCTCTTCCATGGCCCGGCGCATCACCTCGAGCGCGGGGCAACCGAGGAAGGTCGGCGTGAACTCGATGCGCACGTGCGCGCCGTCGACCGCCACGTCGCGCACGACTCCGAGGTCGACGAGCGAGATCACCGGGATCTCCGGATCCGGGATCTCGTCGAGCGCGGCCCAGACCGCGGCGGCGGTCACCACGTCGCACCGGGCGCCGAGCGGCGCACCTCCGTCATCTCGTTCCACAGCTCTGCCAGTTCCGGCGTGTGCTGTCCCCGCTGGACGGTTTGTGTTGAATCAACACTAAGTCCGGTTCGGCGGGCCAACTCCGCGCGCTGCCCCTCGTCGACCACGGCGAGCGCGTACGGCCACAGCTCCTCGATCGCCGAACGGAAGCGCGGCTCGTCGCGCAGGCGTCCCGCCCACATCTCCGCGTGCAGCCGGTGGTAGGTCTCCTCGCGGTCGATCTTGGCCGCCAGGCCCGCGAGCTCCGCATCGTCGCCTGCCTTCAGCGCTTCGAGTCGCACGCGGTCAGCCTCCTCGTAGAGATAGCGCCGTGCGATCGTGTGCGCCCAGTCCATGAGGCGCAGCTCGACGAGCTGCGCGCAGCGGTACTCGTCGGGTTGCCGGTCGAACGCGAGCGCGTCGGCGTCGGTGCCGAGCTCCGTCGCGGCGAGCTCGTACAGCGCGCGCGCGTGGCCGATCTCGTTCTGCGCGATCGACGAGAACGCGACGTCCTCCTCGAGCGTCGGCGCGATCCCGGTCCATTCCGAGTCGCGCCAGCCGAGGATCAGCTCGTCGTCGGCGAGCTCAAGCAGGCGTTGTGCCCGCGCGCTCACGTGCGATCCGCAGCCTTTCCTTGATCGAGTAGCCGTCGACGCGGCGGTACTTCAGGTCGAACTCGTCCGCCCATTCCGTCACCTGGTGGACCGCGTCGCGCGGCACGAGCCACAGCGCCTCGCTCTCACCGCGGCGGCCGTACTGCTCGCGCGCCCACGCGTCCGCGAACGCTGCGTCCGGCGCGACGACCGATCCCGCATGCGTGAACGGTTGGCCCTTCTTCTCCTGGCGGAAGACTTCGAAGACCATCAGGCGGCGAGCAGGGTGTCGCGGACCCACTTCTCCTGCTCGAGGAAGCGCGCGCGGAACGCGAGGCGCTCTTGCGAGCGCGGCCCGTGCCCGGTGACGACCGAACGGAGCTCGTCCCAGTCCGGCTCGCTGTACGTCCACACGCCGTCGTCCCCGCGACGCAGGTTCGGGTCGGGGACCGTCAGACCGAGCTCGCGGATCTGCGGCACGTAGCCCTCGAGGAACTGCTGCCGCGCCTCCTCGTTGCCCTGCGACTTGATCCGCCAGATGTACATCGGGTCTTCCTCGCGCGGGATCGGGTTGCCGTGGAACTGCATCAGCGGCCCCCACCAGCGGTCGAGCGCCTCCTGGACGAGCTCGCGCTGCATGTCCGTGCCGGTGACGAGCGCGAGGATCACGTCGCGCCCATGGAGGATGTGGAACGACTCCTCCCAGCAGATCTTCTTCATGATCCGCGCGTACGGCGCGTACGAGCACTTGAGGAGCGCCTTCTGACTGATGATCGCCGCGGCATCGACGAGCCACGCAATCACTCCCACGTCACCCCACGTCTTCGTCGGGTAGTGGAAGACGTTGTGGAACTTCGCCTTGCCCGAGATCAGGTCGGCGAGCATCTGGTCGCGCGGCTTGCCGAGGTCCTCGGCGACGCGGTAGATCAGCTGCGCGTGGCCGACCTCGTCCTGCACCTTCGCCGTCAGCGCCAGCTTGCGTTGGAGTGTCGGCGCGCGCAGGATCCACTCCCGCTCGGGCAGCACGCCCATCAGCTCGGAGTTGCCGTGCATCTCGATGAACTTGACGAGCTTCTGCCGGTACTCGTCCGGCAGCCAGTCCGTCGACTCCGCCTGGCCGCCGTCCTGCACGTAAGCCAGGAACTCCTCTGTGCGCGCGTCCACTCGAGCCTCCCTACCTACCGATCGTTAGTCTACGCATCATAGATGTCCGCGAGGCGTGAGGAGCTGACCCGCGTCGCCGCCCGCCTGTTCGCCGAGCGGGGCTATCAGGGGACGTCGCTCGCCGACCTCGCCGACGCGCTCGGCATGCAGAAGCCGTCGCTGTACCACCACATCGACTCGAAGGAAGACCTGCTCTGGGAGGTCGCCTGGGACGGTGCTGAGGCATTCCACGCCGGGCTCGACGGCGTGCCCGCAGACGCGGCCGCCACCGAGCGGATCCGGCTCGCGCTGCGCGCGCACCTCGCGGTCGTTGCTGCGCAGCTCGACGTCGCGACCGTGTTCGTGCGCGAGTGGCGGTACCTCGCCGGCGAGCGCCGCGACCGGTTCGTCGCCGAGCGGCGCCGCTACGAGGAACGCGTGCGCGATCTCTTCCGCGACGGAGTCGAGCGCAGCGAGTTGCGCACCGACCTCGACGTCGCGACCGCGGCGCTGCTCTTCCTCTCGGCCGCGAACTGGGCGTACACGTGGCTCCGTCCGGGTGCGCAGACGGACGAGCTCGCCGACCGCCTCTACGCGGCGCTGCTCGACGGGATGCGCGGCTACGCCACGCCCGGCTGACTGACCGTTCAATCGGTGCTGTTTGCCACTTGTCGCGTCGGGTGACAACAGCCGTGTCGCGTTTCCCTCCAGGAGGCACCCCATGGTCAGGCTGGGTTCCCGAAGCCGTCGCCCGCTCGTGCGCGCGGCGGTCGTCTTCACGGTCGTCGCCGCGGCGACGGTCATCGTAGGAGCGCTGCACGTCGGCGCCTCGACGCCGTCGACGCAGAGCGTCGTCGTTCCCGACCGCGTCGGTCAGACGGCGACGGTCGCGTGGGACGGAACGATCCCTGCGGTCAGCGCACACCCGACGAACGACTGCAACAGCGCGGGCGTCGGCATGGACGAGGAGGCGATCGCGGTCACGGTCCCGCGCAAGGGCTACGCGAAGTTCGACGCTGCCTTCACGTTCCAGATCGCCTGGACGCCCTCGAACCCGACGGGCGCCGAGGACGTGAACGACGAGGTGCTGACCGTCAACGGCCCAGACGGAAGCGACGAAGGGGATACCGCGGCGAGCGAGGTCGGTTCGAGCGACGGCAGCACGACGAGCGAGACCGTCGTCGCGCACAACCTCGCGCCGGGCACCTACCACGTCCTCGCGTGCGGCTTCGTCAACTCGACGCCGCAGGACTACCACGGCGCGCTCACGGTCGAGACGATCCCGCGGTCCGCGAGCGCCTCGCTGGCGTCCGCGAACGCGCAGGGCCTCGCGTTCTCGGCATCGGTTCCCGCCGATCCGCAGCGCGACGAGGCCGAGCCGCTGATCGAGATCGGCCGCGACGGGCACATCTACACCTGCGGCCCCACCGGGTTCTCGGCAGCCGCCGACTACGCGCAGGTCTCGACCGACGGCGGCGACCAGTTCCACCTGCTCGGCACGCCGCCGCGCGGGCAGCAGGGGCTGGGCGGCGGCGGTGACTGCGCTCTCGCGACCGGCGTGACGAAGAACGCCTTCGGTCACTACCAGTACGCATACGCCGGCCTCGGTGCGCTGTCGGGCTTCGCCACGTCGACGTCCGCGAACGACGGTCACAGCATCGCGACCCTCGGCGCCGACGTGAACGGCGGGCTCACCTCGAACGGCGCCGGCGCCGACCGTCAGTGGATGGCCTTCCTCGACGACCACACCGTCCTCCTGTCGTGGAATCAGCAAGCTCCACGGAACGTCGTCGTGCAGAGCTCGACCGACGGCGGGTTGACCTACTCGCCGCTCTCGTCGATCGCCGCACCGGATCCTGAGTTCCCTGGGCCGATGCGGTACATCCCGTCGTCCGGGGTCGTGTACATGCCGTGGACGAAAGGCGAGCAGGTGAACCTCGCCGTCTCGCACGATCGCGGCGCGACCTGGACCGATTGCAAGGTCGCCTCCGGCGCGACGGTCACCGGCGGAACCGCAGGCTTCGCGGTCGCCGACCACGACTCGGCCGGGAACATCTACGTCGTCTGGGCCGACTCGTCCGACTACCACACGTGGCTGAGCGTCATCCCGGCTGCGAGCGTCGGCGCCTGCAGCCAGTCGATCGCCGACGTCTCGGCGACCGCGGACGGCGAGCCCACCGTCGATCCGGGCGCGTCGACGCCGGTGCAGGTCGACCGTGACGCGGTGCGCACCACGGTGTTCCCGTGGATCGCGGCCGGCGGAGCGCCGGGCCGCGTCGCCGTCGCCTTCTACGGCACGACGTCCGACGGCGACCCCAACAGCGGCGACTTCAAGGGCGCGTGGGACGTGTACGTCAACCAGTCGCTGAACGCCCTCGATTCGTCGCGGACGTTCAGTCAGGTGAGCGCGACCACGCACCCCTTCCACTACGACTCGATCTGCCTGAACGGGCTCGGCTGCGACCTCGCCGTCCCGCCGGGCGATCGGACGCTCGCCGACTTCTTCGCGATCGGATACGACCCTGCCGACGGTCGGCTCTCGGTCGTCTACGACCGGGACAACAAGAAGCCGGACGAAGCGGCCGGTCACGTCGCGACGCCGATGGTCGCGACGCAGATCGCGGGGCCGTCGAACAACGGCGGGACCGTGACGACCACGGGGCATGCCGTCGTGCGAACATCGTCGACGGATCCCGCCGGCGACGCCCTGTCCGCCTACTCGCTGGCCGCGCCCGCCGTCGCGCCCCCGGATCCGCCGACGAAGAACGAGCCGGCGGCGGACTTCACGTCGGCGTCGGTCGGCAAGGACGCCGTCACCGGCGGCTTCACCGTCACGCTCGAGGTCGCGAGCCTCTCGCAGGCGGCGCTCCTGCAGGCGCTCACCGACACCGGCGGCCAGTCGCTGCTCTGGGTGTGGCGGTTCGCGAACGGCTACCAGGACTCTGCGGCGAGCATGCGCTGGAGCCCGCTGCAGGGCTTCACCTTCGGCTGGAACGACTACACGACCGGCGGCTCGCCGTGCTTCTCCACGACGAACGCGCAGGGCGACAAGTGCGTTGTCTACCCGGGTGGCCAACCGCTCCAGGGGACGGTCGACCAGGTGACCGGGACGATCACGCTGACGATCCCGAAGACGGCGCTACGCCAGCTCAGCGGATCCGATGCCGACGGTCGCCCGCTCGAGCAGCCTGCCGCGAAGAGCGCGCGCTTCTACGACGGGACGGCGTTCTCGTTCGCGAACACGACGGGCGCGACACAGGACACCCAGTCGTTCCTGTATCCGCTCGACAACACGCCGGCGATGGACTTCACGCTCCCGTAGGGGAAAGAGGGAATACGCGGCGGATGGACCAGCGTCCGTCCGCCGCTTCCTCGATCAGCGTCACCTCGCGCGCGCTCGCGCCGATCGGGAGCTCGATGTCGAGCTCGACCGGCACTGTGCTGACGGTCAGGTGCGGGATGAGAACGTCGTGCTCACCCTCGTACGGTGGGTAGTCGGGGAAGCGACGCCACACCGCGGTCGTCAACGCGACGAACGGCTCTGACGGCTGCGCGCGCAGCCAGACGAGGCCGTCGTCGAAGTGCTCGACGCGGTCGAGCTCGAAATCGAACGCCGGGATCGAAGCGACGACCTCGGCAATCGCCTCCTCGTCGATCTCCGCCGGGTCGGCGAACGGAAACAGGATCGTGATGTGCGCGGGGACGCCGAGCGCCGCCGACCAGTCATGGGCGAGTCGCAGCTTGCCGACGGCCGGCTCCGCTTCCGGGACTACGACGATCAGGGCCGTCCGTGGCATGCTCGTCCCCAAGGGTGAAGCGAGCGCTCCTCATCGTCAATCCATACTCGACGCAGGTGACCGGGCCCTCGATCGCCGCGGTCGAGGACGCGCTGCGCGAGCAGGTCGAGGTCGAGACGAACTTCACGCAGTATCCCGGGCACGCCACCGAGCTTGCCGCCGCGGCTGCCTCCGACTCCTTCGACGCGATCGTCGTCTTCTCCGGTGACGGGACCTACAACGAGGCGCTGAACGGCGTGGACGGCGCCCTGCCGGTCGGCTTCCTGCCCGGCGGCGGCACCAGCGTGCTGCCGCGGGCGCTCGGACTCCCGCGCGACCCGGCCACGGCGGCGCGGTCCGTCGGGGCAGCACTCGCCGAGGGCCGGCTGCGGCAGATCACGCTCGGCACGGTCAACGGGCGCCGCTTCAGCTTCTCGGCCGGCATCGGCTTCGACGCCGAGGCGGTGCGGCTGCTCGACCAGCTCGGCCGCGACGAGGCCGGCGCCCGCCCCGGCGACTTCGCGTTCGGGCGGATGCTGGCGCGCATGGCGTTCGAGCGGCGCGGCCGGTGGAACCCGGTGCTCGAGATCGACGGCTTCGGCCGCGCGGCCTTCGTGTTCGTCGGGAACTGTGATCCGTACTCGTTCGCGGGCTCGGTTCCGCTGCACGTGACGCCCGGCGCCCGGTTCGAGGACGGCCTTGCGTTCGCGGCGCCGGAGCGCGTGCGGCGGCGTGACATGCTGCGGCTCGCGGCGGCGATCACGGCCGGGCGTCCGTACGGGAAGAACGTGTTGACGGGGCTCGACCTCGACCGGATCGAGGTTCGCTGCGACCGTCCGCTGCCGCTCCAGGCGGACGGCGAAGACCTGGGCGACGTCGAGCACGCGGTGTTCGAGGCGCACCGCAATGCCGTCGCCGTTCTGGTGTGAGCTAGCCTCCCGGCGCATGGCGACGGACACGCGCAGCGACGTTCGATTCGGCGGGCTCGCCGACGCCGACCTCCTCGAGTTGCACCGCCGCATGGTGCTGCTCCGCACCTACGACGAGCGGTCGGTCGTGTACCACCGTCAGGGTCGCATCGGGACGTATGCGATCTTCTGGAACCACGAGGCGATCCAGGCCGGGGCGACGTTCGCACTCGACGACGAGGACTGGATCTTCCCGTCGTATCGCGAGTCGGCGATCGGGCTCGTCCGGGGTCTGCCGGCCGAGACGATCCTGCAGTGGTGGCGCGGCCACCCGTCCGGTTGGTGGAATCCCGCCGACTGGAACGTCGCGTCGATCTCGGTGCCGATCGCGAGTCACGTCCCCCACGCTGCCGGGCTCGCCTGGGGCAAGAAGCTACGCGGCGAGAACGCGGTCGCGATGGCGTTCTTCGGTGACGGCGCGACGAGCGAGGGCGAGTTCCACGAAGGGGTGAACCTCGCCGCGGTGATGAACGCGCCGGCGGTCTTCATCTGCAACAACAACCAGTGGGCGATCTCGACGCCGCTCGAAGCGCAGACACGCGCCGAGTCGCTTGCCGACAAGGCGGTCGGCTATGGGATCCCGGGCGTGACGGTCGACGGGCTCGACGTGCTCGCCGTGTACGGCGCTGCGCGCGAAGCGGTCGAGCGCGCGCGCTCCGGGGGTGGGCCGACGCTGATCGAGTGCGTCCACTACCGTGCCGCGCCGCACGCGACGGCGGACGATCCGCGCGCGTACATCGACGTCGCGCGTATGGAGGAGGAGCGGGCCAACGAGTGCCTCGGCCGCTTCGAGCGGCTGTTGATCGACGCAGGCGTCCTCACCGCCGAACGCGTCGACGCCGCCCGCAAGGACGCGGAGGACCTCATGCGCGCCGGGATCGCCGCCGCCGAGGCCGAGCCGCCCGCCGATCCGGAGCTCGTGTTCACGCACGCGTACGTCGATCCGCCGGAGAACTTCCGCAATGGCTGAGCTGACGCTCGTCGAAGCGGTCAACGACGCGCTGCACACCGAGCTCGCGCGCGACGAGGACGTGATGGTGCTCGGCGAGGACGTCGGTCGCGCCGGCGGTGTGTTCCGCGCGACGGCCGGGCTGCGCGACCGCTTCGGGCCGGATCGCTGTGTCGACACACCGCTCGCGGAGGCCGGCCTGCTCGGCGGCGCGGTCGGGCTCTGCATGGCCGGCTGGCGGCCGGTCGTCGAGATGCAGTACGACGCGTTCTCGTATCCGTCGCTGAACCAGCTGATCACGCACGTCGGCCGTTACCGCTGGCGGACCGGCGGCCGCATGCAGTTCCCACTCACGATTCGCATGCCGTACGGCGGCGGTGTCCGCGCGCCCGAGCTGCACGACGACTCGCCCGAGGCGTACTACGTGCACACGCCGGGGATCAAGGTCGCGATCCCGTCGACACCCGCGGATGCGAAAGGACTGCTCGCCGCGGCGATCCGCGATCCGGACCCCGTTGTCGTCCTCGAGCCGAAGCTCGTGTACCGAACGTCGCGCGGCGAGGTGCCGGAGGGCGAGCACGTGGTGCCGCTCGGCGAGGCGCGCATCGTGCGCGGGGGAAGCGACGTGACGCTGATCGCATACGGGGCGATGGTGCCGGTGTGCGAGCAGGCGGCGGACGCCGTCGCGGTGTCGTGCGAGATCGTCGACATCCGCTCGCTGCGCCCGCTCGACGAGCGCACGATCCTCGCGTCGGTCGCGAAGACCGGTCGCGTCGTGATCGTGCACGAGGCTCCGCGCACCGCGGGCTTCGGCGCCGAGCTCGCCGCGCTGATCGCCGAGCGCGCGATCTTCGACCTCCATGGGCCGGTGCTGCGCGTGACGGGCTACGACGTTCCCTACCCGTACTGGACGATCGAGGACGCGTACATGCCGTCGGTGGAGCGCGTCGTCGCCGCCGTCGAATCGCTGACGTGATCCACGAGCTGCCGCTCGAGCGCGGGACGCTGCACGGGCATTTCTCGCGCGACCTCGAACCGGTTCTCACGATCGATCCGGGCGACACGGTGCGTTTCGCGACGCCGAACGCCGGTTGGTACCTCGACGACGAGACGCGATTCGAGCCGATCGCGTCGCCGCAGGACGACGGCCATGCGCTCGCCGGCCCGATCGCGGTGCGCGGCGCGAACGAAGGCCGGACGCTCGTCGTGCAGATCGACGAGGTCGCTCCCGGGCCGTGGGGCGAGACATTCGGGGACGGGGTGCGGGTCCGGTGGGACCTTGCAGACGGCATCGGCACTGCGCTCGGTCGCCGTGTTCGGCTCGCGCCGTTCCTCGGTGTGATGGGCATGCCCCCTGTGGGCCACGGTGTGCACTCGACCGTTCCTCCGCGCCCGCAAGGCGGGAACATCGATTGCAAGGAGCTCGTTGCCGGCTCGACGCTCTACCTGCCGATCCCCTACGACGGCGCGTCGTTCTCCGCAGGCGACGGGCATGCAGCACAGGGCGACGGCGAGGTGAGCGGGACCGCGATCGAGTGCCCGGCGCATGCACAGCTGACACTCGACCTGCGCGACGACCTGTCGCTCGAATGGCCGTGCGCGCGCATCGACGGTGCATGGCTGACGTTCGGCTTCGACCGTGACCTCACTGCCGCCGCGTGGAAGGCCAACGAGGGAATGCTCGACCTGCTCGAACGCGAGCACGGGCTCGACCGTCCCGAGGCACTGGCACTCGCCAGTGTCGTCGCCGATCTGCGCGTGACGCAGCTCGTCAACGACGTGCTCGGCGTGCACGCCGTGCTGCGCGACGATGCACTGACGTGAGCGAGCGGCTCCGCCTGTGGCTCGAGCGCGACCGGCGCGGCGCCGGGTACCACCTGCGTGACGCGGCCAGCGGCGAGCGCGTCGGTTGGGAGGATCCGCGGGTTCGCGTGATCGCGGTCGCCGGTGTCTCGTTCCGACCCGAGGCGGTGACCGACTCGTCGTTCGACCCGGGCGCGCGACTCGCGCTCGTGCCGGAGCCCGCCAACGAGCACGACGCGAACGCGATCGGGATCTGGAACGAGGAGCGCACGCTGCAAGCCGGCTACGTCCCACGCGAGACGGCACCCGAGTTGACCGGCGACGAGCTGGCGGTGTCGCTGTGGCGCGCCGGCGCCGAAGGCTTGCGGGTGCTGCTGGTCCCGGCCGGCTCCTGGGTCGGGAAGCCGCGGCGGTGAGTCTGTACCTGCAGGGGACGCTCCCGTGGCTGTTCGACCCGGACAGCCCGGAGCTCGGGACGCTCGCGCGCGAGGCGGCCGCGCGCACGTCGGCCACCCCGTGCGACCCGGATGCGCTCGAGGCCGACTCAGCGCTCTTCACGCGGTTGCTGCGCGAGCGGCACTTCGGCGTGGCGACCGGGCGGGTGGCGCTTCCCGAGGTGACGCTTCCGCGCGCCGAGACGTGGGGCGAGCTCGGAGCGCTCCGGGACGAGCTGCGCGCCGCCCTCGTCGACGAGCACATCAGGATCTTCGGCGCGCCGCGGCCGAGCGTCGCGGACGACGGGCCGGCCGTCGAGCGCGAGGTCGTTGCCGGCGTGCTCGTTCTCCGCATCCGCCGGCTCGTCGGCACGCCCGACGACGAGCGCCTGCTCACCGCGTGGGCGGCGGGTGCCGACGGCGATTTCGCCCACGATCGGATCATCGTCGACCTTCGCGGCAACTCGGGCGGGAACGACGGGCACACCCACGACTGGGTCTCGCGGCGCGTGCGCGCGGTCGAACGCTTCTGCACGAGCGCGGGCTGGTCTGTTCGCGGCAAGCCGCTCGGCTACTGGAACGCCGTCGCGTGGCGCCAGGCGATCTACGGGCTCGATGGTGCCTCGCTCGGCTTATTGTCGCAGCGGCACGATCCGCAGCCGGACGACGTGCTCGAGCTCGGCGTCGAGACGCATGACCTCACGGCCGGCGACCTTCCATGGGCGGGGCGCATGCTCGTCCTCGTCGACGGGCGGACCCGTTCGTCGGGCGAGTCGTCTGCGTGGCTGCTTCGCGCGGGTCTCGGCGCGCGGCTCGTCGGTGAGCCGACCTTCGGGATGATCGAGTACGGCGACATCGTCCAGTACGCGCTTCCCAGGAGCGGTCTCGTGATCGCGCTGCCGACGAAGAGCAACGACTTCGGCGTCCCGGTGGAGAGCGTCGGCTTCCCGGTCGACGTCCCGCTCGATCCGGCGACACCTGTCGCCGACGTCGCCCGCCGGTTCGACACGTTCGTCTAGCCTCCGCGTCCGTGCCGTACGAGTTCAAGCTGCCGGACCTCGGTGAGGGCCTGACGGAGGGAGAGGTCGCGCGCTGGCTCGTCGCCGAGGGCGAAGAGATCGCCGAGGACGCCCCGCTCGTCGAGATCGCCACCGACAAGACGACGGTGGAGATCCCGTCGCCCGCCGCCGGCCTCGTCGCGAAGATCCTCGTCGCCGAAGGCGACGTCGTCCCGGTCGGAACGGTGCTCGTCGTGATCGGCAACGACCCTGCCGCGGCACCCGAGGCGCCCGCCGCGGCCCAGCCAAGTAACAGTCTGTTACAAGCTCCGTCCGCGCCGGCGGGTCGGCTCCAGGCGACACCGCTCGTCCGCCGCGTGGCGCAGGAACTGGGGGTCGAGCTCGCCTCGGTCACGCCGACCGGCCCGGGAGGACGCGTCACCGAGGGCGATGTCCGCGCCGCCGCCGGAGGGGCAAGTAACAGTCTGTTACAAGCATCCGAGGGGCGCCGCGAGAAGGTGCGCGGGGTCCGGCGGCAGATCGTCGAGCACCTGAGCCGCGCGCACCGGGAGGTGCCGGCGGTGACGTACGTCGAGGAGTGCGACTTCACGAACGTCGACCTGAAGCTCTTGCTGCCGACGGTGCTCCGCGCGACCGCCGCGGCGCTCGCGGAGTTCCCCGAGCTGAACGCGCGGCTCGACGGTGACGAGATCGTCTACCTCGACCGCTACGACCTCGGCATCGCGGTTCAGACGGACGCGGGTCTCGTCGTGCCGGTCGTGCGCGGCTGCGACACGCGCAGCGTGGACGAGCTTCGCGCCGACGTCGACGCGCTCGCCGAGAAGGCGCGTGCCGGAATGCTCGCACCGGAAGAGCTGCGCGGGTCGACGTTCACGGTGACGAGCGCGGGCAAGCTCTCCGGCCTCTTCGTCACGCCGATCGTCAACTACCCCGAGGTCGGCATTCTCGGCGTGCACCGCATCGCGCCGCGTGCCGTCGTCCTCGACGGGGGGATCGTCGTGCGGACGATGGGGAACATCAGCACCACCTTCGACCACCGCGTCGTCGACGGTGCGCGCGCCGCGCAGTTCACGCTCAGCGTGATTCAGAAGCTGCAGGCTGCCTAAGCGGTCACTGCGAGGTGCTGGTCGAGCATCGCCTCGATCTTCGGCGCGCTCACGCGACCGGTGAGCCGGGCAACGGCCTTCCGCTCGACGACGAGCACGAGCGTCGGCACGTCCTCGACCCGCAGCTTCTTCGCGACCGCGGGCGCTCCGTCGACGTCGACCTGGATCACCCGCAGGCGGTCGCGCTCCTTTCGTGCGAGGTGCGCGACGAGGCTCTCCATCCGGCGTGCCGGCCCCGAACGGCTCGACGTGAAGAAGACGAGTTGCGGGCGGGGGTCGCCGTTCACGCCAATGGTCATGCCCGATGGCGGGCCATGTGTAACCTCGCGGCGTGGGGGACTGGTACACGATCGGGATCCTCGTCGGCCTCGGCGCCGCGATCGGTCTCGCCGCCACCGGCGCGCTGCGACGTGCGCTCGCGGGTCTCGTCGTCGCCGTCGTGGCGGCGGTCGCGATCGGCCTCGTGTTCGGGCAGTGGGACGAGGCGGTCGGCGGCGCGGTCGGTGCGGTCTGCGGCGCGATCGGTTCAGGGCCGCTCGTCCGCGGCGCGTTGAGGCGCGGCGGCACACGCGGCGGCACGGCGCTCCTGCTCGCGGTCGCGGCGCTCGTCGGCGCGGCGCTCGCATTCGTCCCCGTGGTCGGCTACCTCGAGGCCCTCGCGGTGCCGGCGCTCGGTGCACGGCTGCGCGCGCGCACGCCGGAGCGCCATGCCGGGCTTCGATCGCTTGCCCGGGACTGACGCCTCGCCGGCGAAGCCGAAGCCCGTCGTCCTCGTCATCGTCGACGGGCTGACGCCGTCCGCGTTCGAGTCTGCCGACACACCTGCGCTTCGCTTCCTCGCCGAGCACGGTGAGTACCGGCGCGCGGTGAGCACATTCCCGTCGCTCACGCCCGTCTGCCTCAGCTCGATCGCGACCGGCTCGCATCCGGACGTCCATCACATCCCTCACCTCGTCTGGTGGCATCGCGGTGAGCAGAGGCTCGTCGAGTACGGCTCGTCGTTCGGGGCGGTCCGGGCAGCCGGGCTCACGCGGTCGCTGCGCGACACGATCGTCGACCTGAACGCGAAGCACCTCTCGCGCGACGTCGAGACGGTGTTCGAAACGCTCGAAAACGCGGGACTGACGACGGCCGCGATCAACATCACGTGCTACCGCGGCCGGTCGCGCCACCTCGCCACGATCC
>Ga0207657_10000414_pt1 | contig 45279 bp, 45 predicted proteins | sample KBSC33metaG_FD_184316 | JGI IMG/M metagenome (GOLD analysis project Ga0207657, IMG submission 184316) | Corn rhizosphere microbial communities from Kellogg Biological Station, Michigan, USA - KBS C3-3 metaG (SPAdes) (version 2) | ecosystem: Host-associated > Plants > Roots > Rhizosphere > Soil ... | reverse complement strand
GCTTGCGCGGCGTGAAGCGGATCAGCCACCAATCCTCGTCATAAGGATTGAGCTGGCCGTCGATCCAACCGTGGCACAAAGCGGCATCGATCGCCTCGGCCTTCGACAGACTGGCGCGACCGGAGCCCTCCTTGGCGAGCTTGAGCCACAGGCCAGGTGAATCGGCGGGCGATTGCCGCAACCAATCCTCGAACGCCGCCGCATCGGCAAAGGCGAGAATCGGCAGACCGGCGCGGTTTTCGGGCGGGGGCATGATCGGCTTTTTGCATAAAGGCACGCCCCGCGGGAAGCGCATGCACGGGCAAGTTGACAGCCCCGCCCCGCTTCGCCAAAGACGCGCCTCCCCATCCTGGTGGCGCCTGTGGACAGGTGGCCGAGTGGTTAAAGGCAGCAGACTGTAAATCTGCCCGTGCAAGCGTACGCTGGTTCGAATCCAGCCCTGTCCACCATCCGCTCAAGCCGCGGATTTCCCGATCGGCAAATTCGTTGTTGCGGAAGCCCGGCGCGGCCCGCCGGCCGGCCGACGCCTATTTCGCGCGATATTGAAGGTCGGGTGCGTGGGGCAGAAAGCCCAGGAGCAACACCATCACCAGGACGGCAATGACCAGCCACCAGCCAGAAACCTCCTTGCCGTTCGGTAATTGCATTCGACCCTCTCGACCTGTTCGCACTAGACCCTGAATAGAGCCTGATTCACGCTTTCGGCGGAAGCGCGAAGCGCTTCCTCCAAAAACGATCAGGCCCCAGGAACGAGCAGCCCGTCCCCGCGTCTCCCATCTACACGACCCGCGCGCCAATTTGGAAGATCGTGGTTGAGACCTTATTCACGATTCAAATTGATTCAGCTGGGACCGATCAAAGTTGCGCCGCTGCGGCCCCGTTCTTGTCCACTAAACGTTAATCTATTTCCGTTTAACACCCGGTTGCGACCGGCGGCGTAACGGCCAGTTTCCCACCGCCGGTCGCGACCTCCCTCTCTCATCGCCACCTGCCGCGCCCCTCGCGCCGCAAAGCGCTTCCACCAAAAACGATGAGGCTCTAGGAGCCGCGCATGCGCAGAGGCCATCGTCCATCCCAAGCCCCCTCCAACCGTCCCCGTTTCTGGGGCCGCCATCCCGTGAGCGCGGCGTTGGCCAACCCGGCGCGGACCGTCCGGCGCGTATGGGGCACGCGCGAGGCGCTGGCCGCGTTCGGCGGTTTTCCCGCCGATCTGCCCGTTACCTATGCCGAAGTCGCCGATCTCGGCCGGCTCGTGCCCCAGGATGCGCCGCACCAGGGCGTGGTGATCGAGGTCGATCCGCTGCCTGACATCTGGCTCGCCGACCTGCTGGAGGAAAGCGCGAACGAAGGCCCCGACCGGCCGCTGATCGTGCTCGACCAGGTAACCGATCCGCACAATGTCGGCGCGGTGCTGCGCTCGGCGGCGGCGTTCAACGCGATCGGGATCGTCACGCAGGACCGGCATGCGCCGCCCGAATCGGGTGCGCTGGCGCGCTCGGCCTCAGGCGCGCTGGAGACGGTGCCGTGGGTGCGCGTGGTCAATCTGGCGCGCGCGCTCGACGAAATTGGCGAGGCCGGTTTCTGGCGGATCGGGCTGACCGGCCATACCGACCGCACGCTCGCCCAGGCGATCGGCAACGGGCGCGTCGCGCTCGTGCTCGGCGCCGAGGGCGAAGGCATGCGGCAGAATACCGAATCGCATTGCGACGAACTCGCGAAGCTTCCGATCAGCCACAAGGTGGAGAGCCTCAACGTCTCCAACGCGGCGGCAATCGCGCTTTACGCGGTGGCGACGCGGGGGTGAATTCCCGTCGTCGGAGGTGCCGCGAGGTGCGTCGCCCGAGACCTGATCAATCTTCCTTCGCGATGGTGACGGTCATGCCGTCGAGCGCGTCGGTGAAGGGGATCTGACAGGACAGGCGCGATTCCGAATCGCGATCGTCGGAAATCGAGAGCAACTCATTCTCGTCATCGCTCATCGGCGGCAATCTGTCGGCATAATCGGAATCGACATGGACGTGGCAGGTCGCGCAACTGCAACAGCCGCCGCACAAAGCGAGCAATTCGTCGATCCCGGCTTCGCGGATCACCTCCATGACCGACAGGCCGGTCTCGCCCTCGATCGTCCGTGTCTCGCCTTCGCGGGTGACGACGATCAACTGAGGCATTATTCGACCTTTCAACAAAGAGACTGAGCGCGCCCTATGGAAGGCGCGCGGTCCGAGCGCAATCCGGAGAGCAGCCATGGGCCTGAGCGAAGAACAATTGAAGCGCAGCCTGGATGCCCTGGCCAGCATCGAACCGGCCTTTGCCGCCGGGCTGAAGCGGCACGGCTATCCGGCGCCGCGCATCCGCGACCGCGGGCACCAGACCCTGCTGCGCACGATCATCGGCCAGCAGGTGAGCGTCGCATCCGCCAACGCGATCTGGACGCGGCTGGAGGGCGCGGTCGGCGCCGAGCTCGATCCGGTGGTGCTGGCCGGGGCACCCGATGAGCTGCTGCGCGGCTGCGGCCTGTCGCGGCAGAAGATCAGCTATGTCAAAAGCCTCGCCGAATTGATCGCGGGAGGCGAGCTCGATCTGTTCGACCTGCCGGCGGACGACGAAGAGGCGATTGCCGCGCTGATCCGGATCAAGGGCGTCGGGCGCTGGTCGGCGGAAATCTACCTGCTGTTCGCCGAGGGTCGCGGCGATATCTGGCCGGCGGGCGACCTCGCGGTGCAGGAGGAAGTGGGGCAGCTGATGGGACTGCCCGAGCGCCCGTCGGAGAAAAAGGTGCGCGAGATCGCGCGCAAATGGAGCCCGCATCGCGGCGCGGCGGCGATCTTCACCTGGCATCATTATGGACGGCGGCTGGCGGCCGGGCGGGCCGAGAAGGCGGGCAGTGAGGATAAATTACCGGTTTGATCCTCCCCCTCCCCACGCTTCGCGTAGGGAGGATTTTTACCGCTCCCTCAATATCTGCTCCGCCAGCGCATGGTCGCTCGGCTTGTCGACGTCGATCCCAGCCTCGGCGAAGGGGAGGTCGATCGGTACCACGCGCGCGTCGAGCTTGCGCCCCGCTTTGGCCAGCGCGGCGGCGAGCGTGATCGTGCGGGTGACCGCACGGATCGCGAGCAAGGGCCCGAAATGCCAGATCAGCTTGAGCGCCTTCTTGCGGTCGCGCTCGACCGCGCTCCAGGCGAACAAAGCCGGCATCGCCTTGGCCGAGGCGAGCGCGAACAGGTTGGCGCCGGTCCAATGTCCGCCGGCGAATTTGAGCCAGGTGCGGCGATTGTCGGGGTAAGCCGCCAGCAAGGTGCGGCTCGATACGACGCCGATACCGACGTCGGCATCGCCCAGCCCCGATATCGCCGCTTCGACCATCGCCGGCGTGAGCAAGGGGTGGTCGGCGGTCGTGACCAGCACCGGCCATGGCGCGGCTTCGGTGCCCGCGAGCGCGGCGACGCTGACCGCGATGCCGTCGGTCGAGACCGCCGTGCCGATACGCGGCTCGTTCGCCAGCCAGGCGCAATCGCCGGTGAAGAGGATTTCGGGCTGCTGCGCCACCACCAGCACGCGCGCGATCGCGGGACTGGCGAGCAAGGTCCTGGCGACGCGGGACAGCATGGCTTCGCCATCGACCCGCACCAGCGCTTTCCATTTTTCGCCGAATGCCTGCGCAAGCGGATCCACGCCCGGGCGCTGGCCCGCGAGCAAGATCGCCGTCCAGCCGGATCGACTCACGCGGGTTCAGGCCCCCAGGCACGCATGAAGGTTTCGACCGCCGCGGTGACGTCCTCCTCCATCCGGTTGGTCAGAGGCTGCGTCGGGCGCCAGATCCGGTCGAAATAGCAGCCCGCCTGGCACAACCCGATAAACTGCCGCGCCGCGACCAGAGGGTCGCCTTTGCGCAAGCGGCCGGCCGCCATCTCCTCTTCCATGTATCGGCAGAGGCGCTGGCGTACACGATCGGGGCCCTGGACGGCGAAAGCTTCGCCGATCTGCGGGAAGCGCTCCGTCTCGGCAACGATCAGGCGCTTCAGCGAGATGGACTGCGGATCCATGACTTTGTTCAAGAAAAGCAAGCCGAAGCGTGCCAGTGCGGCTGCCGGCCCGCCCGCCGGAATCAAAGCCCTGTCGAGCTTGGCCTGGAAGGCTTCGATCTTGGAACCGATCACCGCCGCGAACAAAGCGTCCTTGGATGGGAAATAGGTCCATAACGTCGTCTTGGAACCGCCAAGCTCCGCAGCGATTGTGGACATTGACGTGTCGGCGAATCCGCGTTCGCGGAACGATCGTTCGGCGACCTCGAGAATTGCACGGCGGCGGTCGGCCTTCCGAGCCTCGCGTCGGCACTGAGGGGGACTCATGTCCATAACGATACTATATAGTACATTTTCCTGTTGACAAGACCGACGCGCTGGCCCATTTCTTTCGCGTACGCAACAGTACGGTACCGAATAGGGGTTCCATGAAATCTCGGATCGCAAGGCTGCTCGCATGGGGCGCACTGGCGCCGCTGGCGGCATGCGCCCCCAATCTGGGCGACAAGCCGGTTCCGCGCTCCGCCGCCAGCCTCGTCGCGACGCAGAGCCTGCCCAACCAAGGTGGGCAATGGCCTGGGGACGGCTGGTGGAAAGCCTATAACGATCCGCAGCTCGATCAGCTGATCGCCGAAGGACTGGCAGGATCGCCCGATATCGCCTCGGCGGCGGCGCGGCTGGCGCGCGCACAGGGCCTCGCCCAGGGTGCAGGCGCCGCGTTAGGCCCCTCGCTCGGCGCGGAAGCCACGGGCGGCAAGACCAAGCAGAGCTATAATTTCGGCATCCCGCCCGATTTCGTGCCCAAGGGCTGGAAGAATTACGGCGCCGTCAATCTCAAATTCGGCTTCGACCTCGATCTATGGGGCAAGAACCGGGCGACGTTGCGCGCCGCGCTCAGCGACCGCGACGCCGCGCGCATCGAGGTGGCGGAGGCGCGGCTGACGCTCGCCTCGGCGATTGCCGCGTCTTATGCCGACCTCGCCCGCCTCTATGCCGAGCGCGACGTCGACGAGGAAGCCTTGCGCATCCAGATGGACACGGCCGGGCTGGTCGGAAATCGCGTGCGCAGCGGGCTCGACAATGAGGGCCAGCGCCACCAGGCCGAGGCCGCCGTTCCCGCCGCGCGGGCGGATCTCAACCAGGTCGACGAACAGATCTCGCTCACCCGCAACCAGCTTGCCGCGCTGGTCGGCGCCGGCCCCGATCGCGGGCTGGCGATCACGCGGCCGAAGCAGGATGCGCTGGCCACCCTGGCGCTGCCGCCATCGGCCGGGATCGACCTGGTCGGGCGCCGCCCCGATATCGTCGCCGCCCGCGCGCGGGTCGAATCCGCCGCGCAGCGAATCAAGGCTGCGCATGCCGCTTTCTATCCCGATATCAGCCTGTCCGGCCTGGTCGGGCTCGAAGCGCTCGGCTTCGGCAACGTCCTCAAATCGGGGTCGAGCTACGGCAATGCCGGGCCTGCGTTCAGCCTGCCGATCTTCGACAGCGGCAAAAGGTCGGGCGACTATCGCGTGGCGCGCGCCGATTACGATGCCGCGGTGGCGAACTATGACAAGACGCTGATCGACGCGCTGCACGACGTCGCCAATGCGGTCGCGAGCCGCAACGCGCTGGGCAGCCAGTCGACCGACGCGCGCACCAGCCTGGCCGACAGCCAGAAGGCCTATGAGGTGGCGCGGCTGCGCTACAAAGCGGGCCTATCCAACTATCTCGACGTGCTTACCGCGGAGCAGGCGTTGATCGTCGCGCGCCGCCGCGATGCCGACCTTACCGCCCGCGCCTTCACGCTGGACGTCGCACTCGTGCGCGCGCTCGGCGGGGGCTATGCTGCCGCAGCTGCCGCCGACACGAAGGCCGGCAGCCGCGACACCGGCGCTTGATTTCCAGGAGCAGCCCCATGGCCGACAATCCCAATCCGCAGATCCAGGCCGAAGAGGCACCGCCGCAGCGCACGATGGCCGAGCAGCGCAAGAAATGGCTGAGCATCCTTGGCGCGGTCGTGGTCGGCGTCGCGCTGATCTTCACGCTATATCATTTCCTGATCGGCGTGCGGCATGTCTCGACCGACAATGCCTATGTCGGCGCGGACACGGCGCAGATCACGCCATTGGTCGCGGGCCCGGTGCAGACGGTGCGCGTCGCCAATACGCAGATCGTGCACAAGGGCGACATCCTGGTCACGCTCGATCCGGCGGACATGCAGATCGCGGTCGAGAAGGCCGCGGCCGATCTCGCCCAGGCGGAGCGCGAGTTCCGTCAGACGCGCGCCACCGGCGGCGCGCTCGCGGCGCAGGTCGGCGCGCGTGACAGCGACATCGAACGCGCGCAGGCCGAAATGGCCGCCGCCCAATCGGCGTATGACAAGGCCAAGGTCGATCTCGACCGCCGCCAGAGCCTCGCCAAATCGGGCGCGGTGTCGGGCGACGAGCTCACCTCCGCGACCAATTCCTTCGCCGCCGCGCGCTCACAGCTGGCGGTTGCCAAGGCGGCGATCGCGCAGGCCCAGGCGAACCGCATCGCCGCGCGCGAGAATTACAACGCCAATCAGCAATTGGTGCAGGGCAGCGAACAGGACAATCCCGACGTCGCCGCCGCGCGCTCCAAGCTCGATTCGGCGAAGCTGGATCTGGCGCGCACCGTTATCCGCGCCCCGTTCGACGGCGTGATCGCGCAACGCAACGTGCAGGTCGGGCAGCGCATTGCCGCGGGCACGCCGATCATGACCGTGGTGCCGCTGACCAACATGTATGTCGATGCGAACTACAAGGAAGGCCAGCTCCAAAAGGTGCGGATCGGCCAGAAGGCGCACATGACCGCGGACATTTATGGACGCAGCGTGGTCTATCACGGCACGGTGATCGGCCTCGCCGGCGGCACCGGCTCCGCTTTCGCGATCATCCCCGCGCAGAATGCGACGGGCAATTGGATCAAGGTCGTGCAGCGCCTGCCGGTTCGCATCCTGCTCGATCCCGCAGAGCTGAAGGCGCATCCGCTGCGGGTCGGCCTCTCGATGGATGCGACGATCGACGTCGGAGGCTGATCATGGCTGGAGGTGACGGGTGCGCCCTTTCGGGCGGCCGGATGTGGGTTGCGGGCGTGGTTCTCGCACTCAGCAACTTCATGGTGGTGCTCGACACGTCGATCGCCAACGTATCGGTGCCGCACATCGCCGGCAGCCTCGCCATCTCGCCCGACCAGGGCACGTGGGTGATCACCTCTTATTCGGTGGCGGAGGCGATTTGCGTGCCGCTCACCGGATTTCTTGCAGCGCGCTTCGGCACGGTCCGCACCTATCTGGCGGCGATGACGGGCTTCTGTATTTTCTCGATCCTGTGCGGCGCCTCGCCGACATTGGGTGCGCTGGTCGCCGCGCGCGTCGGCCAGGGTATTTGCGGCGGCCCGATCATGCCGCTGACGCAGACCTTGCTGCTGCGCGTCTTCCCCTCCTCCAAGCGCGGACCGGCGATGGGGCTATGGGCGATGACCACGGTCGTGGCGCCGATCGCGGGCCCGGTCCTGGGCGGGACCATCAGCGACAATTGGTCGTGGCACTGGATTTTCTTCATCAACATTCCGATCGCGATCATCTGCGTCGTCGGCTCCTATCTGATGGTCAGCCGCTGCGAGACCGAGAAGGTCAAGGCGCGGATCGACCGCTGGGGCATGGCGCTGCTGGTTCTGTGGGTCGGCGCGCTCCAGATCATGCTCGACCTCGGACGCGATCGCGACTGGTTCCACAGCACCTTCATCGTCAGCCTGGCGCTGATCGCGTTCGTCGGCTTCATCGCCTTCGTGATCTGGGAACTGACCGAGGACCATCCCGCGGTCGACCTGCGCGTCTTCCGACATCGCGGCTTCTCGGCGAGCGTGATCGGCCTGGCGCTGACCTACGGAACCTTCTTCGCCGCAGTGGTGGTGACGCCACAGTGGCTGCAAGGGGCGATGGGCTATACCGCCCAATGGTCGGGCTACGTCACCGCGTGGCAGGGACTGCTCGCGGTCGTCTTCTCGCAGGTCGTCGGAAAATTGAGCGGCAGGACCGATCCGCGCGCTTTGGTCTCGTTCGGCATGACGTGGATGGCGGCGACGATCTTCATCCGCTCCAACTGGACCTCTGGCACCGATTATTGGAGCCTGGCGCTGCCGCACCTCGCAATGGGGCTGGGCATGCCCTTCTTCTTCGTGCCCTTGACCATCCTGTCGCTGGGGTCGGTGCTGCCGAAGGAAACCGCGTCCGCGGCGGGGCTGTCGAGCTTCATGCGGACCTTGTCGGGCGCGGTCGGCACCTCGGTCGCGACCACGCTCTGGGCGAACGGCGCGATCCGGGCCCATGCCGATATCGTCGGCTCGCTCAACCAGCCGCCGGGCCTCGTCCAGACGCTGGAAGGCAGTGGGTTCAGCGCGGCGCAGGTGCGTCAGCTGACCGAGAATCTGCTGACACAGGAAAGCCTGATCATATCGCTCGACCATATGTTCGAGATCGCTACCGTGCTGATGCTGATCTCCGCGGTGCTGATCTGGGCCGTCCCCAAGCCCCGCAAGGCGGTGGATACGTCGCAGGCGCATTGAGTCTTTAAATTTGTACGGTTCAGCATCCGCTGAGCCCTGGCCGCACCAGCCCACTCCCCCACCCGACCTCCCAAACAGCGTATTCTATGGGAGGTCGGGTGGGGGAGTAGGCTGGTGCGGCAGCTTCGACGGATGTCGAAGCGCACAAACAAAGAGGCCACCGTTCGACCCAAGAGCCGCCAAGCCTGCGCGATTTCGCCGCGAAAGCGCCGCATTGCGCGTTGAAGGCCCAATCAGTAAATCGGCGTCATCATCCGAAGGATAGCCAGCGTGTCGAGTGTATCGGTCAAGCCCAGTTTCTGGCGTCGGGAGCATCATCTCGACCGCATGAACCTGAAGCAGCTCGTAATTGCCTATTTCCAGTATCCGGCGGTGATCGCCTATCTGGTGCTGGCGGCGGCGTCGACGGCTGTGTGGTTCTGGCATCCGGCCGGCGCGCTCGCGACGATCGGCTCGATCGCGGTGGCGATCCTGCTTTACCCGCTGGTCTGGTACACGCTCCATCGTTGGGTGCTGCACAGCCGCTGGATGTTCAAGGTGCCCTTCCTCGCCGCGACCTGGAAGCGGATCCATTACGATCATCACCAGAATCCCAACCATCTGGAGGTGCTGTTCGGCGCGCTCCACACGACCTTGCCGGCAATCGCGCTCGCGACCGCGCCGATCGGTTATGCGTTCGGCGGAATCGGCGGCGCGGCGGCCGGGTTCGCGGCCGGCCTGCTCACCACCGCATTCTATGAATTCTGCCATTGCATCCAGCATCTGGCCTATACGCCCAAGCATCCGATGCTGGTGACGATGAAGCAGCGCCACATGGCGCATCATTTCCATGACGAGACCGGCAATTTCGGCATCACCAATTTCTTCTGGGATCGCCTGTTCGGCACCAGCTATGCCAAGGTGAGCGAGCGCAAGAAGAGCCCGACCGTGTTCAACCTCGGCTATACGCCCGAGGTGGCCGAGCAATATCCGTGGGTAGCCCAGCTTTCCGGCGGCGTCGCCACCGGCCATCCCTCCACCCGCATCCGGAGCTAAAACCTTTATGACCAACGCGATCACGATCCGCCCGGTACTCACCAAGGCGGACCGCAAGGCGTTCGTCGATCTCCCGTTCCGCCTCTACAGGGACAATCCGAACTGGGTGCCGCCTCTCAAGGATGAGGCGATGGGGCTGATCACGCCCGGCAAGAACCCGTTCTTCGAACACGCGGTGGCGCAGCTTTTCCTTGCCGAGCGCGGCGGCCGCGTCGTCGGCCGCATATCGGCGTCGATCGATCATATGTGGACGCCGATGCCGGCGGATAAAGGCGGCGGCGCGGACAGCGGCAATTGGGGCTATCTCGATGCCGAGGACAAGGCCGTCGCCGACCTGCTGATCGTCGCCGCCGAGGATTGGCTGCGATCGAAGGGCGTGAAGCGTTCGATCGGGCCCATCTCCATGTCGATCTGGGAAGAGCCCGGCCTGCTGATCAAGGGCCACGATCATCCGCCGACGGTGATGATGGGCTATGACGACGCACGCTACGAAGCGTGGGTCGAAAGCTGGGGCTACGAGAAGGTGAAGGATCTCCACACGTGGGAGCTCGACATCACCAAACCCTTCCCGCCATTGGTCCAGCGGATCGTCGCCGCAAGCGAGAAAAATCCGCGCATCCACGTCCGCAAGGTCAACAAGAAGAAGTTCAACGAGGAGGCTGCGGTCATCCTCAGCATCCTCAACGATGCCTGGTCGGACAATTGGGGCTATGTGCCCTTCACCGAAAGCGAGATCGCCTTCGCCGGCAAGAAGATGAAACCGATCATCTTCAACGACCTCGTCATGGTTGCCGAATATGACGGCGAGCCGGTCGCCTTCATGATGTCCTGGCCCGATCTCAACGAGATGCAGGCCGATCTGAACGGCGAGCTGTTCCCGTTCGGCTTCGTCAAACTGCTGTGGCGCCTGAACGGCGGGTTCACCGGCAAGCCCAAGGTGCGCACGATCCGCGTGCCGCTGATGGGCGTGGTCAAGAAGCTCCAGTCGAGCCGCATGGCGAGCCAGCTCGCCTTCCAGATGATCGAATATATCCGCCGCGCGGCGGTTGCCAATTATGGCGGCACGCGCGGCGAACTCGGCTGGGTGCTGGAGGACAATCAGGGGATGAACTCGATCGCCGAGACGATCGATAGCCACATCAACAAGACCTACCGCATCTACGAGAAAGCGATCTGATCCAGCCCGAGCGGGGTATTTTCCTCGCGTCGGCGAAAGCGCTCAGGCTGCTTGGGAGCGATCCCGGCGGCGGATGCGGCGCGCGCGGAGCGAGCTTGGCAGCGGGGTCGACGGCAAGCAGGTCGGGCCCGTGCGGAGCAGCAGGCTGACCGCCTCGCGGTCGAGCGCCTCGGCGAAGAGATGGCCCTGGCCGAGCTTGCAGCCCAGCGCCACCAGCCGCTCGCGTTGCGCGACCGATTCCACCCCTTCGGCCACCACCTCCATGCCGAGCTTCTCGGCAATGCGCATCAGGCCGTTGATGACTGCGGCGCCGCCCGCTTCGCTATCGTCGGTCAGATGATCGACAAAGCTCTTGTCGATCTTGAGCGTGTCGACCGGCGTGAACAGCAGATGCGTGAGCGAGGCGTAGCCCGTGCCGAAATCGTCGAGCGCGAGCTTGACCCCCATCTTGCGCAGCACGTCCATCTGCTTCTGCACCATCACGTCGCGACGGCCGAGATAGACGCTCTCGGTGACCTCGAGCGTCAACCGATCGAGCGGGGCATCGGCCTCGGCGAAGATCATCTTCACATCCTCGGCGAGCCGGCCATGCGCGAAGTCGGCGGGCGCCAGATTGACCGCAACCCGGCCGGTAACGATGCCGGCATCGATCCACAGCCGCAGATCCGCGGCGACCGCGCGCAGCATGATGCGCGTCACTTCGGCCGCATTGCGCGCGTCGGCGAAAGCTTCCTGGAATTCGTAGGCCGGGATGATCCGGCCGTCGCGCTCGCGGATGCGCGCGAGCGCCTCGAAGCTCAGCACCTCGCCCGTATCGAGCCGGGCGATCGGCTGGTAGCGCGCCTCGATCCGTTCCTCGGCAATCGCGCGGCGAAGCTGGTCGATCGCGCGCAGGCGGCGATTCATCCGCGTGCGCAATTCGGGCGCGTAGAGGACGAGCGTGCCGCGCCCCCCATCTTCCTTGCCATGATAAAGAGCGAGATCGGCATTCTGCCGCATCACCAGGCCGCTCTTGTCGTCGATCGAGCGGACCGCCGCCCCGATCGTGATGCTGGGCACCAGCACATGGCCGCCGCAATCGGCGGGCTGACGGAGTGACTCGAGGATACGGTCGGCAAGCGGCACCACGTCGCTCGTAGTCGCGAGGATGGCGAGCTCGTCACCACCCACGCGGAAGGCGCGGTGCGGCGCCGATGCCTCGGCCAGGCGATTGGCGATGATGCGGATCAGGCTGTCGCCCGTGCCGTGGCCGAACGTGTCATTGACGAGCTTGAGATCGTCGATGTCGATCAGCAGCAGCGCCGAACCCCCGGCCAGGCTGGGTTCGATCAGCCCTTGTTCGAAACAGGCGCGGTTGTGCAGACCGGTCAGCGTGTCGGTATAAAGAAGCCGTTCGTTGATGCGCAGGCGGTGGTCGCGTTCATAGGCGATCTGGCAAAGCGGCAGGCATTTGGAGACGATCTCCCGCTCGAATTCGGTCGGGCCGCGGCGTTCGCGATAATAAAAGGCGAAGGTCGCGACGACCCCGCCCGCCAAAAGAATTGGACTCGACCAGCAGGCGAGCAGGCCGAGCGGCTCGGCCAGAGACTTGAAATCGGCCCAAAGTGGATCAGTTTGTATGTCGGTAACCGTAACCTCGCGGCGACGGAAAGCGGCGGTCCCGCACGAGCCGGCCGCAGGGCCAATCCTGACGCCCTCGACGCTGTTGTTATACTCGTCGGACAGGCTGGGTCCGGCGATCGGATGCAGCGCCCCATCCGCGTCGACCGACAGGATCGAACAGAGCGTCCCCGGCGCGAGTCGCTCCACCTCCCGGCAGAGCCGTTCCAGCGTGGACCGCAGCTCCTCCCCACGCGCAACCATCTCGAGAATGAGATTCTGAAGATAAACCAGCATTCGACTCTACAGCCCCCGAATCTCAGCGGGTTCAGGCAAATTCCATCTACTACAAGGGCTGGCTTGATCGAAATGGATTAAAGATTCGGTATCGAGCGCGTTAATCCTATCGAATCCGGATCCAAGTCGGAGCATGGTCGGACGCCTTTTCCCGGCCGCGATAATCCTTATCAACGCCGGCATCGATTAATCGGTCCGCGGCGGCCGGGCTCAGCATCAGGTGATCGATGCGGAAGCCGGCATCACGCGCCCAGGCGTTCATCGTATAATCCCAGAAGGTGTAGAGCGGCCCGGCAGGATGGATCGCGCGCAACGCATCGGTCCATCCGGCGAAGGCGAGTCGCGCGAAAGCGGCGCGACTTTCGGGCTGCATCAGCGCGTCCTCGGCCATGCGGCTGGCCGAGAAGACATCGTCCTTGCCTGCGGTCGGGATGACGTTCCAGTCACCTGCCAGCACGGTCGGCCGCTCCGTCTCGAACAGCGTATGGGCATGCGCGAGCAAAGCCTCGAACCAGGCGAGCTTGTAATCGAATTTGGGCCCGGGAACGGGATTGCCGTTGGGCAGATAGAGACCACCCACGATCAGCCCGGCGACGTCGGCCTCGATATAACGACTATGACTGTCGTCGGGGTCGTTGGGCAGGCCCTTGCGGCGCAATTCGATATCCAGCCCGCGCGCGAGGATCGCGACGCCGTTCCAGCTCTTCTGGCCATGCCAGACCGCATTGTAGCCGAGCGCCTTTATGTCCGCCTCCGGGAAGCGTTCGTCGGGCGCCTTCAATTCCTGGAGGCAGACGATATCCGTTTTGGTCTCGTCGAGCCATTCGAGCAGGCGCGGCAACCGCGCGCCGATGCCGTTCACATTATAGGTGGCGATGCGCATGGGGCCTTATAGCAAGCCGATCGCGGGCGGCGAGACCTTCCTAAGCCCTCTCCCTTGATGGGAAAGGGTTGTGAGAGGGTTTAGCGCGCTAGATCGAGAAGCTGGTGCCGCAGCCGCAGCCCGAGGCCGCATTGGGGTTGGTCACGCGGAACGAGGCGCCGCCCATATTCTCGACATAGTCGACCGCGCTGCCGCGCACGAGATCGAGGCTGACCGAATCGACCACCAGGCGGACGCCGCCCTGCTCGGTGATGAGGTCATCGCTCTCGACCGTATCGGCCAAGCCGAATTTATACTGGAAACCCGCGCAGCCGCCGCCATCGACCGACAGGCGGAGAATGGCGGGCTTGCCCTGCTTCGAAGCGATCGCCGCGACACGGGCCGCAGCAGATGGGGTGAGTTCGACCTCGCTCATGTCAGGCGAGATAGGGACGCGGCACACCAACAACAACCATCATCGTCTCATCAGCGAAAGCCGGTGCTCTCCTGAGATGCCAGCTTTCGCCGGCATGACGGATCGGAATCAATCCTGGTCGTCGTTGGCGTCATCCGGACCGCCGAGCGCGACGGCATTGGTGCGGGCTTCCATCGCGGTCACATAATCGGCCGACTGGAGGAAGGGGACCGGATTGACGGCGTGGCCGTCGATGCGGACCTCATAATGGAGATGGCTGCCGGTCGATCGGCCGGTCGAGCCCATCAGGGCGATTTCCTGGCCGCGCACGACGCGGTCGCCCGGATGGACCAGGATGCGCGACAAATGGCCGAAGCGGGTCTGCAGCCCCTTGCCATGGTCGATCTCGACCAGGTTGCCGTAACCGCCCGACCATTCGGCGCGATCGACCACGCCATCCGCGGTGGCATAGATCGGCGTGCCGGTCGGCGCGGCCAGATCGATCCCGGCGTGCATCGCCGCCGCACCGCGGAACGGATCGGAGCGGACGCCATAAGCGGAGGTGTAGGTCGCGGTCTGAACCGGCTTGGACGAAGGCACCGAAATCGCGCCGGGGGTGGCGACCGCATCGGCCTTCTTCCACGACATGAACAGCGAGTGGAAGGCGCTGTCGCCGCCGGGCGCTGCCATCGGCGCGGCACTGGCGAGGATCTTGTCACCCTTTTGGGGGGTCGGGATGCCGGCCGCGAACAGCGGCTGGGAGAGAGCGATGGCTGCGACGGCGGCAAGGCCGAGGATGCGCGACGCACGACTAGCGACGTGGGAAGAAGACATTCTCTCTCCGGCGGTCTGGTGTCCGCACGGAGCCCCCCGCACGGTTTACATTGAACAGGCCGTCTTGGGGATTGGCCCCTCCCGCGACGACGGGAACTTTTGTGGGAGATAGGCGTGCAACTAAGCAACCTCTCCGTAAAAATCCATCGTCAGACCGGCTGCGGCACGCGCCGAGTCGTTGAATGGAGGCTTCAGGCTCCCCCGAAAATGGGTCGCGACCAGTGCACGCCATGCAATTGCGGGAGAATCACCGCGAATCACGCACGCCTGGTTGAACCACCGCACGCCCGCGGCCACGTGGCGTATTTCGTCGCCCAGGATCCGACCCAGGATCCGCGCGGTCGTGACGTCCCGCGCGGCTTCGAACCGCGCGATCGTCTGCGGCGTGATGTCGAGCCCGCGCGCCTCCAGCACCATCGGCACGATCGCCAGCCGCGCGAGCGGATCGAGCGCGGTTTGCTCCGCCGCTTCCCACAGGCCGTCATGCGCGGGATGCGCGCCATAATAGCTGCCGAGCTGGTGCAACCGCCGGTCGAGCAAGGCGAAATGCATCGCCTCCTCCGCGCCCACCCGCATCCAATCGTCCGCGAAGGCGCGCGGAAAATGCGCGCCGAACCGGCCGACCAGATCGAAGGCGAGGTCGATCGCGACGAATTCGATATGCGCCAGCGCGTGGATCAACGCGATCCGCCCCGCCTCGGTACCGCCCTTGCCGCGCCGGGGCATCCGGTTGGGCGGCAACAGCTCTGGCCGGTCGGGCCGCGCGGGGCGCGCGGGCATGGCAACATCGAAACGCCAGTCGAGCCGGCCCAGCCGCCAGTCGCGCGCCGCCTTGCGCGCCGCTTTCACCTTGGCGCCGGGATCGGCGGTGTCGAGAACGCCGCGCGCGGCCGCGGCCAGACTTAGGATGACCGCGTCCCCTTGAGTGCGCGCGCGGCGGCGAGCACCTCCTCGGCATGGCCTTTGACCGAAACCTTGCGCCAGGCGCGCGCGATCCGGCCGTCCTCGCCGATCAGGAAGGTGGCGCGCTCGATGCCCATATATTTGCGTCCGTACAGGCTCTTCTCGATCCAGGTGCCGAAGGCTTCGGTGACGCTGCCGTCGGGGTCGGTCGCGAGCGGGATCTTGAGGTCATATTTGGCGGTGAACTTGGCATGTTTGCCGGGCGGATCCTTCGAGACGCCGAGCACGGATGTGCCCTCGATCTCAAACGCGGCGGCCAGCGCGGAGAAGTCCTTCGCCTCGACCGTGCAGCCCGACGTGTCGTCCTTGGGATAGAAATAGAGGACCAGGGGAAGCTTGAGCTGCGACAACGGAAGCATGCTGCCGTCGCCCATCTGCAGCGTCACGTCGGGGGCGGGATCGCCTTCCTTGACCATCTTGTCCTCCAGAATCGGTTGAACGCGCTGTAGAGCAGCGTTTTCCGAACCGGAAGTTCGGGCTAAAGCGAGCCGATCCGGCGCCACTCTCCGCCGATCAACGCACGCGCGGCGTCATACGCTGCCATCAAACCATCCCAATCATCGTGGCCGCAGCGTTGTGCGACGAGCCCGCGCGAGGCCTCGGGCGGTTCGGCGGAATCGGGCGCGACCAGGCGCAAGGCGATCAACATCCGCGTCAGCAGGGCGAAGGCCTCGCCAAATCCCGCGGCCAGGAGGCTTTCGCTTTCCAGTGCCGCGATCGCGCCGGCGAGATTGGGATCGAAGCCGACATGCCTGCTCAATTGCAGCACATGCACCGCGAATTCGGCATCGACCAATCCGCCCGCGATCAGTTTGACGTCGAGCGGGCCCGCGGGCGGCTTATGCGTGGCGATGTCGCCGCGCATCTTGGCGGCGTCGGCGATCAGCTTCGCGGCATCGCGGGGGCGGCGTAGCGTATCGTCGACGATCGCCTGCACCTGCGCGCGCGCCGCGTCCGAGCCGAAGACGGGCCGCGCGCGGGTGAGCGCCATATGCTCCCAGGTCCAGGCCCCCTCCTCCTGATAGCGCGCGAAACTGTCGACGGACACGGCAAGCAGGCCCTGCGCGCCCGAAGGCCTGAGGCGGGTGTCGACCTCGTAGAGCGGGCCCGCCGCGGTCTGGACCGACATGGCGGCGGTGACGCGCTGGGCGAGGCGCTGAAAATAGGTGGTCGCCCCTAAAGGCCGGGAGCCGTCCGATTCGGCGAGGAAGTCGCCGGTGAAGAGATAGATGATGTCGAGATCCGAGGCATGCGTCATCACGCCCCCGCCGAACCGGCCAAGCGCGAGGATCACCAATTCGCCGCCGGGCACTCGGCCATGCGCGGTCTCGAATTCGGCGACCGCCGCGGAGGCGAGCAATTGGAGCGCGGCCTCGGCGGTGCGGCCATAGCCCCTGCCGACCTCGATCGGGTCCGACGCGCCGGTGATGAGCTGCGCGCCAAGCTCGAACCTCTGCTCGCCGACCGCCAGGCGAATGCGGTCGAGCAATTGCTGATAATCCTCGCCGCGCTCGCCCTTGCCCCAGGCGTCGACCAGGGCAGGAACCGAAGGCGCGGGCGCGAGCGCGCTCGCATCGATCAGCCCGTCGAGCAGGTTGGCGCGGCGCGCGAGCTGCGCGGCGAGCGTCGGCGCGTGGCTCAATATGTTGGCGAGCTGGCCGATCAGCGCGGGCCGCGCCTCCAGCAGGCGGAACAGGTTGATCGCGCTCGGCAGGCGCGCGACCAGATCGTCGAAGCGGTTGAGCGCGGCATCGGGTGCCGGCGCGCGGCCGAGCGCTTCGATCAGGGCCGGCAACACCGCATCCAGCGCGTTGCGCGCCGCGTCGCTGCGCGTGGTGCGCGTCTTGCCCTCGCGCCACCCGGCGATCCGCTCGCGCACCGCCGCCTTGTCGGCAAATCCGCTTTCGGCCAGCGCCACGTCGGTCGTCGGGCCTTCCTCCGCATCGGCGGAATCGAGATCGTCATAGAGCGCGCCGACCGCGCCTGCGACGGGCGCCAGCATTGCGATCAGGGTGGCGCCATCGGCATAGCCGCCGAGCTGGGCCGCATTGTCGAGCGCGGCAGTATCGGCGGGCAGGCGGTGCGTCTGCTGGTCCTCGACCATCTGCAGCCGATGCTCGACCGTGCGCAGCAGGCGATAGGCCTGGGCGAGCGTGCGCGCATCATCGGCGCCGATCAACTCCGCCTCCGCCAGTGCCGCGAGCGCGTCGAGCGTGGCCGGCGCGCGGAGCGAGGGAAGCCGGCCGCCATGGATAAGCTGATGAATCTGCGCGAAGAATTCGACTTCGCGGATACCGCCGCGCCCGCGCTTCACGTCAAAGCCGGGGCCCAGCCTTTGCCCCTGCACATGATGATCGCGAATCCGGCGCGACAAAGCGCGCATTTCGTTGAGCGCGCCATAATCGAGCGTGCGCCGCCACACGAACGGGCGGATATGGTCGAGGAAAGCCTGCCCCAGGCCCCCGTCGCCCGCGCAGGCGCGCGCGCGGATGAAGGCGGCGCGCTCCCACGGCAGCGCACTCGATTCATAATGGGTGATGGCCATGTCGACCGGGACCGCGAGCGGCGTCGCCTCCGAGGCGGGACGCAGGCGGAGGTCGACGCGCAGCACATAGCCCTCGGCGGTGCGCTCCTGCAGCAAGGCGACCACGCGCCGCGCGATCCGAACCGCGGCCTCGACCGGCTCCTCGCGCGATCGATGCGGCAGCGTCGCGGGATCGAAGATCAGGATCGGGTCGATGTCGGACGAGTAATTGAGCTCGCGGCTGCCCTGCTTGCCGAGCGCGATCGCCGCGAAACCCGCCGGCGGCGCATCGGTCCGCTCGGCGATCGCCACGCGGATCGCCCGATCGAGCGCACGATCGGCGAAGTCGGAAAGCGCGCGCGTGACCTCTTCGAACGAGGCTCCGCCAAGGTCCGCGAGCGCGACCGCGAGCGCCACGATCTGCCGCTCGCGCCGGAGCGCGACACCCGCGTCGGGCTCCGCCGCCGACTCCCGCGCCGCGCCCGCCAGCAGCGCGGCGAGCCCCTTTGCCGCGAGGTTTTCGACCAGCGCGGGATGGCGGCGCATGATGCCGCGCAGGAAAGGCGAATGCGCCTCGGCGAGCGCGACGGCGCGGTCAAGCAATAGAGGTTTCGCGGCAACAGTCATCAGGCGGCTTGGAGCATGGGCGGCGAAAGGCCGCAACTCCCGCTCCCTTTCGGCGTTCTAGGTCAATGAGCACCCTCAATCAGGACCTCGCGTCGTTCAAGCTGGATCCGCCGCGCGGTCCGCACGCGGTTCCCCTGCCGGCGCCGCACGAGGGCGTGCGCAAGGCGCTGCTCGGCAGTTTCGGATCGATTCCGGCCATGCCCGAGGAGTTTCTGAAGTTGCTCGACAGGCTGCGGTAGGGTGATTTCGAGCCGGACGGCATCGTCCGGCATCTCGGGAATCGCCGAAGAATCAATGATCCGAAGGCTGGCGGGCCCGAGGCAGCCGCTCATTCGTCGTCGGCGGGTTCATCCGGTGCGGGGGCGCGGCCGAGGCTGAGTGCGTCCACCTCGCCCATGATGCTCTGAAGCGGGCTGTGACCGCTGCCCTCATCGTCGCGGCGCGATGGCAATTTACCGCCCGACATAAGCTGCTCGAGCGCGACGCGGCCACGCGCGACGCGGCTCTTGATCGTGCCGACCGCGCAGCCGCAAATCTCCGCCGCCTCCTCATAAGCGAAGCCGCCCGCGCCGACGAGGATCAGCGCCTCGCGCTGCGGCTGCGGCAGATGAAGCAATGCCCGCTGCAGATCGCCCAGATCCACATGACGTTCCTGGCTCGCCGGCGCGGCGAGGATCTTGCTGGCGGTGATATCGTCCCATTCGCCCTTGAAGCGCGCGCGGCGCATCTGGCTGAGGAACAGGTTGCGCAGGATGATGAAGGTCCAGGCGCGCATGTTGGTGCCCGCCTGGAAGCGCCTGCGCGCGGCCCATGCCTTCAGCAGCGTTTCCTGCACGAGATCGTCGGCAAGGTCGCGATTGCCCGAAAGCGAACGGCCGAACGCGCGCAGATGCGGGATGACGCGGGCAAGCTCCGACCGGAACTCGTCATCGGACAGCGAGACGTGCTCGACCGGCGAGACATCACCCTCAGCATCTTTCTTGATCGGCCCGTTCAAACCCTGTCTCCGGGCAGTGAAATTGCGCGCAGGTTGAGATGGGGGCGCAATGCCCGACTGCAAGGCGTCATGCGTTTCGAAAGTCCTCAGTGCCACAGCCAGACGATGACCACGAAGAGAATGACGATCAGCGCCATCGACGTCGGCAGGATGTAGCGGAGCATGTGATTGGACGAGCCAGCCCGCGCCCGTGTTCGTGAAAGATGGGTGTCTTCTTCAGCCATCACCCGGTCCCGTATCGTTCCGCTCTGCCAACGGCCCCGACTCCCGCCGGTTCCATCAGGTAAGCATCACTGCCCTATTTTTTAAGCGGGCACGGTCTGGGCATCGAAGAACAAGGCCTGGCTGATCGCTGCTTTCACCGTGGACCGCTGGAACGGCTTGGTGATCAGGAAGGTCGGCTCGGGCCGTTCGCCGGTGAGCAGCCGTTCGGGGAAAGCGGTGATGAAGATCACCGGAACCTGGAATTCGGACAATATGTCCTTAACCGCGTCGATGCCCGAACTGTCGTCGGCCAGCTGGATGTCGGCCAGGACCAGGCCCGGGCGATGCGCGTGCGCCTGCGCCACGGCTTCGTCGCGCGTGACCGCGACGCCGGTGACATTGTGGCCGAGGTCGCGCACGATCGTTTCCAGGTCCATCGCGATGATCGGCTCATCCTCGATGATCAGCACGTCGGCATGCGTCTGGCGCTCGATCTCGGCAATCGCCTCGCCGACGAGGCTTTCGACCTCGTCCGGGCGGGTTTCCATGAGATAAGCGGCGTCTTCGGGCGTGAAGCCCTCGAGTTGGGTCAACAGCAGCGCCTGGCGCGAACGCGGCGTGATGCGCGACAGGCGCGCATCGGCGACATTGGCCGCATTCTCGCCATTCGCATCCATCCGGTCGATATCGTCATGCGTCGATTGCCAGATGCGCTGGAAGGTGCGGTAGAGGCCGAGACGGACATCCACGTCGCGCGGAAATTCGTTCGGAGCGGCGACGATCGCCTCCAACGCCTGCCGCACATAGGCATCGCCATGCTTCTGACTGCCGGTGAGCGCGCGGGCATAGCGACGCAGGAACGGAAGGTGCGGTGCGAGATCCTGGCCGAGCGACATAGCGATCGAAAGCTCCTGAAAAGTGATCGTTCCTTGTGGGAAAGCCCCAGGAGCGATGCAACCAAAAGCCTTGCGCTACTGCGCCGAAACCCCCGGTTACCGGTCGTGCCCGAATCTTTAGCCCGGAAGCGGAACAAACATGCGGACTTTTGGTTTCATCGTCGCGCGGGACTTTCCGCCTGGATTAAAAGGAAGACACCTCGATCCGTTGCACCTTTTTGTATAGGAGCGACAGACTAAGGCCTTTCCGCGGTGCAGTCTTGAGGGCAACGGAACCACAGTGCGTCTGGACAATGACATACAGCGGGGAGCGGTCGGTTTGACGGCGGACAAGACATCCAAAGCAACCGGACGCCAAGGCCAAGCATCTGGAACGGGTAAACGCGATGGACGCGGCCGAGACCCGCACGTTGCGAATGCGTTGCGCAACGCCTACCAGGAGACGGTTAGCGAAGACATCCCGCAGGAGTTTCTCGATCTGCTCGGCAAGCTCACTTGACGCGGTGATATAGGCGATGGCGTCGACGCCTTCGGCGGCGCCGTTCTTCGCCCGCCTCGCTCCCGACCGTTTTTCCACCGGGACCAAGATGCTTTTCATCCTGACGGCGGCGCTGCTGCCGTTGGGCCTGATCGCCTTGTTCGCGTCGATCCAGTCGGCGCACAGCAAGCAGGCACAGCGCGAGGCCGATGCGCGCGTGATCGCAACCGCCGAAGCGCGTCAGATCGACATCCTCCTGCTGCGCGCGGCCGGGCTGCTTCGTGCCAACCTTGCCGGCCTCGGTCCCGACGACGGCGCCTGCCATGCTTTGTTGCGGCGCGACCAGGGTTCGTTCGGCGCGCCCGTCAACCTCGCTTTGTTCCATGCCGACGGCACGCTCGCCTGCGCCACGCGCGGTTTCGACGCGATCGGCCTGCCCCATCCGCGCGACGCCGGGGTCGACGTCGGATTGCTGCCGGGCGAGGCCGGCATGCGCTTTACCGTACCCGCGACGAACGGCACCTACGGCGTCGGCGAGATCCCCGCCCCGATGCTGCGTCATGTGCTGGCGGCGGATAGCAATCAGGGAATCCAGCTCAGCCACGATGGCCAGAACCTGATGATCTCGAAGATCGGCAGGGAATCCCCCCTGGCCCGGCGCGTCATGGTCGTCGCGCCCGCCGCGAGCGGCCAGATCGCCTTGCACCTGACCGTGATGGCGAGCCCGATCAGCGCCGTCGAGATCCTGCTGGTCCTGCTGCCCCTGCTGATGTGGGCGGCGTCGGCCGCAATCTGCTGGGTCGTGCTCGATCAATTGCTGGTGCGTCCGCTCCGCCAGATGCAGCGCGCGATCGATTCCTATCATCCCGGTGAAGGTCCGCTGATCCTGCCCCGCATATCCACCCCCGCCGAAGAGATACGCGCGCTGGGCGAAGCGCTCGAATCGACCGCGGGGCAGCTGGTCGCGCGCGAGCTGGAGCTGGAGGAAGGCCTGAGCCATCAGGTCCGCCTGACGCGCGAGGTGCATCACCGCGTCAAGAACAACCTCCAGGTCGTGGCGTCTTTGATCAACCTGCATGCACGCGGTACCGAGGGTGATGTCGCTGCGGCCTATGCCTCGATCCAGCGCCGCGTCGACGCGCTCGCGGTGGTCCATCGCAATCATTATGCGGAGCTGGAGGAAAATCGCGGCGTCGCATTGCGCTCGATCGTCGGCGAGCTCACCGCCAACCTGCGCGCGACCGCTCCGGTGCATGCCCAGCACCTCACGATCACGCTCGACATCATCCCCGCCTTCATCACGCAGGACGTGGCGGTGCCGGTCGCCTTCCTGGTGACCGAGATCGTGGAGCTGGTGATGATCTGCGATCCCAGCGGCACGGTCGCGATCAGCCTGACTCCGGCGGCCACGCCCCGGCGCGCGATCCTGACGATCGAATCCAAGCGGCTGGGCGAGGATATTTGCGAGCTGCATTCGGGACGCGCGCGGTTCGAGCGGATCGTGACGGGTCTCGCGCGGCAGTTGCGCTCGCATCTCGATTATGACGGCGCGGCCGGCCGCTATCAGGTCGAAATCGCGATCACGCCGGACAGTCTGGCCGCGAAAAAAAGCTGAAAAATTTGGGGCGCCGCCGGAACCGATCCCGCCCAGCTTAGTTCTACACACCGGATAGCGACCTTTTGCCCCCCCGCTCTCGCTGTCCACACACATGGGCCTGGACGCGCCGATCCTCCCCCCCGGTGGCGCATCCAGGCCCAAATTGCGTCCGCGCGACGCACATTCCCCTATCCCCGATCGAACCGCATGCGGAACCAAAGCCCTCACGGGTCATTGAATGATGTGCCCAAGCGCTGCGGCGCTAAGGACAATGGAGAAGATCATGGTTCGCAAGACGCTCGAATATGTCGCCATCGGCGGTCTACTGCTGCTCGCGGCCTGCAATACCGTTTCCGGCGCTGGCAAGGATGTGTCGTCGGCCGGCAAGGCCGTCAGCAATGCCGCCGACGGCGCCAAATAAGGCTCTGAAGGTCTTAGGAGAGAAAGAGGGCGGCGCGTCTCAGGACGCGTCGCCCTTCTTTATGGCTTGCGCGATGTCGGTGGGTACTGCCGCCTCGCGCTTGCGCTTGCGCTCGGTGAACCAGATGCCGACGATCGCGAGTTCGTAGAGCAGCACCAAGGGCAAGGCCATCAGCATCATCGATCCCGCGTCGGGCGGGCTCAGCACCATCGCGATGCCGAAATTGACGACGATGGCGTAGCGGCGGAACTTGATCAGCTGCGTGCGGGTCACGATGCCCGCGCGCTCCAGCAGCATCAGCAGCACGGGCAGCAGGAATGCCGCGCCGAAGCCGAACAGGAACTGCATGATGAAGCCGAGATAGGCGCCCAGCTCAGGCAGCGCCTCCTGCTGGACGCCGCCCAGATCGCCCGAATAGCTGTACAGATATTTGAGCGCGAGCGGGATCGCGACGAAATAGGCAAGACTGGCGCCCATCAGGAACAGGATCGGGGTCGCGATCAGGAAGGGCAGGAGCGCCTTCTTCTCCTTGCGATAGAGGCCGGGCGCGATGAACTGCCAGAGCTGGTTGGCGATGATCGGGAACGCCAGCATCAACCCCGCGAAGAACGCGACCTTGACCTCGGTAAGGAAGCCGCCGGTCACCGCCGTATAGACGACGCGTACCTGTCCCGCCGCTTTCAACGGGTGGACGAGGAAAGCCAGTATGTGCCGCGCGAAATAGAGGCAGATGACGAAGCACGCGCCAAGCGCCGCGAACGACCAGATCAGCCGTTTCCGAAGCTCGATGATATGCTCCATCAACGGCGCGCGGCTGTCGTCGATTTCGTCGGGTTCGTCGGTCATGATTTGGGCGGAAGATCGAACGGAAGCTCGGGGCCGTGCTCGCCTTCTTCCGGCGGGGCCGCCCTGGGCGTACGCGCGCGCTTGGGCGCAGGCTCCGCAGCCGCCGGCGCGGGCTCGACGGGTGCGGCTTCGGCAATCGCCTCGGGAGGAGCAGGCTCGACCACCATGTCGGCCGTGGGTGCGGGCAAGGCGGTCATGACCGGCTCGGCGGGATGCTCGATCGCGTCGTGGAGCGGGTGCTCGCGCATGATGCGCTCATTTTCCTCGCGCCACTTCTTCTCGATTTCCTCGAGCTCGGCCTGGCGGACCATCTCGTCCAGCCCCGAGCGGAAGTGGCGCGCCATGCCGCGCGCCTTGCCGATCCATTGGCCCGCGAAACGCATCGCGCGCGGCAGATCCTTGGGCGGGATGACCGCGATGGCCACCGCACCCAGCAACAACAATTCGGTCGAATTTACGTCGAACACGCGTCTGTCTTACTGATGCGGACGATCGTCTTTCATGGGCTGCAGCTTCTCGTCGGCATTGGGCGTGACCGGCGGCTGCGCATCGAGACGGGGCGCGGGCTTGGGCGCGGCATCGTCATCCTCGGCCAGGCCTTTCTTGAACTGCTTCACGCCCTTGGCAACGTCGCCCATCATGCTGGAGAAGCGGCCGCCGCCAAGCAGCAGCACCGCCGCAACGGCGAAGATGAGGATGTGAACAAACGACAGGCCGCCCATTGTAACTCTCCGAAGACGTAATCGAGGGTGTATTTAGGCCTCGCCCCCCCAATTGACCAGCCCGTGACGGGCTGGATCGGGAGACGACGCAAAAAGAAGGACCGGGGAAAGCCGCTTATTCTTCCCCGCCATCGCTTTCCGCCTCGGGCGGATCCTGATCCTCGAGGCTGAGATGCGCCTGCTCCAGCGCCAGATCGACCGGATCGAGCAGGCCCGCCGCGCGCAGATCGTCGATCCCGGGCAGATCCTTGCGCGAGGCGAGGCCGAAATGGTCGAGGAAGCCCGGCGTCGTGGCGTAGGTGAGCGGGCGGCCCGGCACCTCGCGCCGCCCGGCGGGCTTGATCCAACCCGCCTCGATCAGCGCGTCGAGCGTGCCCTTGGATATCTGCACGCCGCGGATCGCCTCGATCTCGGCGCGGCTGACGGGCTCGTGATAGGCGATGATCGCGAGCGTCTCGATGCCCGCGCGGCTCAATTTGCGCGGCTCCTCGCGCTCGCGCCGCAATATGTGCGCGAGGTCGGGCGCGGTCTGCAGCAGCCAGCGCCCGCCGCGCTCGACCAGCTCGATCCCCCGCCCCTCATACAGCTGCGCCAATTCGGCGAGCGCGGCCCTGGGCTCCTCGATCCCGGTTGCGGCGCTGACCTCCGCGGGAGTCATCGGCGCTTCCGCGGCGAAGAGCGCGGCTTCCAGTGCGCGGAGATGGTCGCCGATCATGCCGCCTTCACCATGAGGGGCGCGAACGCCTCCGCCTGCGCGAGCTGAAGCCGCCCCTGCTTGGCCAGTTCGAGCGCCGCGACGAAGCTGGAGGCCACCGCCGAGCGATGATGGTCAGGCTCCAGCCCCAGCGGCAGGAAACTTTCCAGCGAGGCCCAATCGAGCCTCTGCCCCACCATCTTGGCGACGAGGTCGAGCGCCTCCTCCAGCGTCATCACGCGGCGGCGCGAAACGACATGGAAGGCGGGCTGGGTGCGCGCCTTGACCACGCCATAGGCCGCGATCAGGTCGTAAAGGCCGGCCTCCCATCTGGGCTTGCGCACCACGCGCAGCCCTTCGGGGCAACCGCGCAGAAACACGTCGCGCCCGATCCGGTCGCGCGCCATCAGCCGCGCCCCCGCCTCGCGCATCGCGGCAAGGCGTTGCAGGCGCAGCTGGAGGCGGAGCGCCAATTCCTCGGGGCTCGGCTCGACCTCGGGGTCGCGCGGAAGGAGCAGCGCGGACTTCAGATAAGCGAGCCATGCCGCCATCACGAGATAATCCGCCGCCAGCTCCAGCTTCAGCGCGCGCGCCTGGTTGATGAAGGCGATATATTGATCGACCAGCGCGAGGATCGAGATCTGCTTGAGATCCACCTTCTGCGTGCGCGCCAGCGTGAGCAACAGGTCGAGCGGCCCCTCCCACCCGTCGATCGCGATGGTCAGCGCCTCGGGCGGCTCAGGCTGGAAATCGAACTCCTCGTCCATTGCGGAAGACTAACCGGGCGTTCGGGGGAGTCGAGCGGACCACATCCAAAAGTCGTGGATAACTTCAGGCGCGCGCGAAGCGCGACCGCAGCCAGGGCAGCGGCGCGAATTGGTCCAGGCCAACGCCGCGGCTGAACTGCCAATAGAGGATCATGCTCATCAGCGCGGCGTAGAAGCACCAGACCGAGGCGAAGGTCTCGGCCTTGACGACCTGCACGATCGTCAAGGCGACCACGTTGACCGCGCCATACCAACGCACCACGCGATAGCGCGACAGCAGGAGCGCACCGCAGGTGGCGAGGATGTACATCAGCGAAATGGGGAGGCTGCCCGTCATCACGTTGCGATAGGCGATGCTGTTATGGTCGACGAACACGCGGCTGGGCAGGAAGATCAGCCCGTAGGCATCCCACGCCGCCGCCACCCCGCCGATCGCTGTCAGCCCGAGCATCACCTTGCGGCGCCAGCCGGCCGGCTCCATCAAGGTCACCGCCAGCGGCATCAGGAAGGGCAGCAGCCCCTGCGCATACATGGTGAACAGGAAGGCGGCATGGTCGCGCCCGATCGGCCCGATCCGCCCCTGCAGCCCGAGCCAGACCAGCCCTTCGGTGAATTGATGCAGCGCGAACAGCATCGGCGTCGCCGCGAACAGGATCGTGCGCGGCTCCCGCACATGCCGCAGCGTCGCCACCCCGATCGTCGCGATCGCGGCCGCTGAAACGAAGCTGGCGGTGGGCGAGAAACACATGCAAATTGACTCCGCGCGGGGATCGGGCGGGCGCTGTGCCGGGATTGCGGCCGGGTTGCCAGCGCCAATCTGCTTTTGCGGGACTCTTGCGGTCGGCGGGGCTATCGGGCCGCTGTGACCGGAACCGCCCCCATCCGCATCGCCGCGCTCTATCAGTTCGCGCGGTTCGAGGCCTTGCCCGCCAGCCAGCAGGCGCTCGCCGCCTTATGCGACGCACTCGGCGTGAGGGGCACGCTTCTGCTCGCGCACGAAGGGATCAACGGCACGATCGCCGGCACGCCCGACGCGATCGAAACGGTGCTGACGCATATCCGCGCCCTGCCCGGTTGTGACGGGCTCGACGTCAAGGAATCCTGGGCGGATGCCCTGCCCTTCCACCGCATGAAGGTGCGCATCAAGCGCGAGATCGTGACGATGGGCCAGCCCGACATCGATCCGCTTACCGAGGTCGGCCATTATGTCGCGCCCGAGGACTGGAACGCGCTGATCGCCGACCCCGCCACGATCCTGATCGACACGCGCAACGATTACGAGGTCGCGATCGGTACATTTGCGGGCGCGATCGATCCGCATACCAAGAGCTTCCGCGACTTCCCCGCCTGGTTTCGCGAGCAGCGCGAGGCGCTGATCGGCGACGCGCCCGCGCCCAGGATCGCGATGTTCTGCACCGGCGGCATACGCTGCGAGAAGGCGACCGCGTTCCTGAAAGCCGAGGGGCTGGACGAGGTCTATCATCTCAAGGGCGGCATCCTCAAATATCTGGAGACCGTGCCGGCGGCGGAAAGCCTGTGGCAGGGCGAATGTTTCGTGTTCGACCAGCGCGTCGCGGTCGGGCACGATCTGGAGATCGGATCGAGCGCGCTCTGCCACGCCTGCCGCCGCCCGATCGGGGAGGAGGACCGTCGGTCTCCGCTTTATGCGGAAGGGGTGAGCTGCCCGGCCTGCTATCACGAGCGCACCGACGAACAGCGCGCGGGCTATGCCGAACGCCATCGCCAGACTCTTTTGGCGGCGGCGCGCGGCGAGGAGCATATCGGCGTGCGCCCGCCCGCGCACGAATCCCGCCGCGGCGATGGCTGAGCCGCCGATCCTCTACAGCTTCCGCCGCTGCCCCTATGCGATCCGGGCCCGCCTCGCCTTGCTGGCGAGCGGCACGAGCTGCGAAATCCGCGAGGTGAAGCTCGCCGCCAAGCCGGCGGAGATGCTCGCACTCTCTTCGAAGGCGACGGTGCCGATGCTGCATTTGCCCGACGGCCGCGTGATCGACGAGAGCCTCGATATCATGCGCTGGGCGCTTGCGCGGAACGACCCCGACGGCTGGCTGGAGCGATCCGACGAAGCGCTGATCGCGGGCAATGACGGCCCGTTCAAACATCATCTCGACCGCTACAAATATCCGAACCGCCACGGCACCGATCCCGTTGAGCACCGCGCCGCCGCGCTCGATCTGCTGCGCCTGCTGGAGGCGCGCCTGCAGGCGACGCCCTATCTTTGCGGGGACCTTGTGGGGCTGGCCGATGCCGCGCTGATGCCGTTCGTGCGTCAGTTTGCCCAGACCGACCGCGCCTGGTTCGACGCTCTGCCCCTGCCCGGCCTGCAGGCGTGGCTCGCGCGGCTGACCGGGTCGCCCTTGTTCGATGCCGCGATGGTGCGGCTTGCGCCGTGGAAAGCCGGCGATGCGCGGATCCTGTTTCCGGCAGGCTTGCGGGCCTGACATTCGCGCCGGCAGGAACGGGATCCCAAGCAGGTCGGTGGACGCCAGCTGCCGAAGGAAAAAACAAAAAACAGCGGAAACGAACTTGATGATCTGGCGCTTGCGGTATCGGCCGGGCTGGAGCGCACGAGAGCGACCGGAGGAAGACGTGCAAGCGGCGTCACCCCTCGGGACGCGCTCGGGCCCACCCGAAACTTATCCATTGACCTAAGTATAACACCCCACCATAGTTAGCTGTATGGATAACTATGGTGGGGTGTTAGATCGTGTCATGCGCTCAGACGCGCCGCGCCGACATTGCAATCATTGCAGGGTAATCAAGGAAGGGATCGATGATGACCAAAAGCAAGGTGCCGGTCTGGTACTGGATCGTCGCGATCGTCCTGGTGCTGTGGGAGGCAATGGGCTGCTACGCCTGTATCTTGCAGATAAGGCTTGGCGCTGCGGCGATGGGGTCGGTCGATGACTGGTCGCTCAAATATTATGCCGCGCTGCCGATCTGGTACAATTGGGTTTACGCCGTCGCAACCTTTGGCGGATTGCTCGGCGGCCTGGCGCTGCTGTTGCGCGACAAGCGGGCACCAATGTTCTTCTGGATCTCACTCGTCGCGATCATCGTGATGTTTGGCTACGCTTTTGCGGCGACCGATCTTATCGCGCACAAGGGGCTGGATCGGGTGCTGCCATTTCCGCTGTTCATTGCCGCAGTCAGCGCATTCTCGATCTGGTTCGCAAGGATTGCCGCAAGAAGGGGCTGGATCGGCCGCTGAGGCGGCGCGTACATTCGGTCGGGGGCGGATTGCCGGACCGAGACAATGTCTGCTCCCGACCCAAATGTCGCCGTTCAGCGTTCCTCCCATTGTTGCCAGAACGCGACGTTCGTTGGTTCACAAACCTTCGAGCGGTCGTCGAGGGAGGTGATCGCCCGCGCCACTTTAGCATTCGCTGGAGGATCACTCACGTCCAGCTTCGAGCGGGGGGGCTAGATTGGAGGCTTCAGTGCTTCGGACATCGTCGGCGACGGATGACGAGGCCCGTGTCGTTCAATCGGCACCATCAAAGCCCTAAAGGAATTACGATGAGGACCATGCCGTTGTGGATTGTGGCAGCGATCGCCCTTTCGCCGACCGTTACCTCGTCAGCACACGCCACGGATCCGCGTTGTCCCGCGATTTGGTTGAAGGGTCAGGAGGCCGATGCCGAGACCATAAAGCGGCTAGAAGTCGCGTGGTTGACGGCGGAGTATCGCGGCGACACAGCATTTCTAGGCTGTCTGCTAAGCGATGGCTACCGGGTGATAAGCAGCAGAACCGAGGTTACGCACTCGCGAGAGGACCTGTTGGCTTCTTTCGAGAAAAACCGCGGCTCGACTCGCGATATTCCTCCTCTCAAGACTCTGGTCGTGGTCAACGGGCGATATGCCACCGCCTATTCGACGATGACGGGCCACAAGCAGACCGGCGAGCCGTTCGAGGCAAGTTTCGTCGACAATTATGTATTCTCGGGAGATCACTGGGAGGCAGTGGGCGGGGTTGACTTGTAGGCTCGCCTGACTTCGCGACGACTGGCGTCATCTCGCTGCGGCTTACGCTGCTGGTGCTTCGCCTGACAAAAGCAGGAAGTTTGCTACGTCAAGCTTCAGGGGCAATGCGAAGCTTTTGGGATCGCTAATGGAAGGGCTGACTCACCATTATAGGGCGCCGAGCCCTGAAACAGCGCCGACGCTTTCCGAAAAGCGGCGGTTTGTTCATTTAGCCAGCAACGGCCAGGTTGAGGGTTACTGCCGATTGCTACCAACATCGCGAGAGTGGCCAATGGCAGGTGTCTCCCTCAGATCACGACGGCCGCTTCAATTCACTGGAGTCGCAAGCGAACGGCGCGCGCCTCGGCCTGCGCATGAAGCCGCCAGCGAGACCGAAGCCGGCGATCATCATTGTCCAAGTTGCAGGCTCGGGAACGGAGCCGCCACCGCCGGCTGGGGGCGAAGAGGCGGCGACGATGTTGAAGTTGAATGACGTTAGCAGGAACTTGCTATCATCGTAACTGTACGGCCCGCTGACAAATCGTGACCCGAGGAAGCCTGCAGGACTGATGCTTATATAATGAGTCGTTCCAGCCTTTAACTCGATAGAGCAGTTGTTGAACGGACCATTATAATTCAAGTGATCGAAGCAATGGACGTTGCCTCCATCAAGGTAGAGAAAATTATAGCCCAAGAGATCTTCGCCCCCTGGCAGGCCGAGGTCGTCTGGTGCGGGTATGTTATGGACGGTAAAATTCATAACGGCGTCGGTGTTTGCGACGAAACGATAAAACCATTCTGTATTATGTTGATCGTACCCGGCATAAGCGTCCGTCGCCTGCTCATCGACATGTAGCGTGAGCAAGTCGCTAAAATTGACCGTGCCTTCGTCTGGAGAGACCCAATTGCTGGTGGCGGCGATCGATATGGACGCTGAATTCCGCCCAGTGGCGGTGGTTGCCTTAGCGGTCGCGGTCGCGCTCAATGAGATCGGTGCACCGTCAAAGGAGAAGCCCTGAGTATCGGTAGCGACTGTGGACAGCTCTCCAGAATCTTGGGCAAGAGCTTGGGCCTGCATGAACAACCCACCTCCGAGACTCTCGACCACGGTGGCTTGCCCTGATGCCGGAATGGCTGCCGTCAAGAACGCCGCAGCAGCAATCCTTCTCAAATCCTTCATCGCTCATTACCTCCGGTCGGAATTGGCTGCGCCGGCATTTTGGCCGGTGCGCTCGTCTTGCATTCTCGTGGACGTCCGAGGAGGATGAGGACCTGATTTTTCCCTGATGAAATGCCGATCATTAGCTTTGCGCCACGCGCCGGATGGGTGCTGTCAGTCTAATGCGAATCGCTCTCTCGCGGATGGGCGACCGTGTTCGGCGATCTTAAGCCTGGTCAGGGAATTGCGGTGACAGTGCACTAATTTGATCCGGCCCTGATGTGTGCCGGCGCGGCAGAACAGCTAGAAAAGTGCACTGTCACCTTAATTCCGTCACCTTAATTCCAGAGATTGGAAGTGCCTGGCGCGCCGCCCGGGTGTAGAAGGGCAGCGCGCCTCGAAAGGGCAGGACGCCGCATGTTCGCTCCTCGTCACGGCCTGGTCCTGTTGCTCGCTCTGTTCATCGCGGGCCGCACAGGCGCGGCCGCGCAGGCGCCGCATATAAGCAAGCCGAGGCCCGCGCCTCCGTCGGTATCGAGCATGCCCCCGCTTCCTCCGGCGATCATCGATGACACGCTTGCGATCGGTGGACAGGATGTGAAGGCGCGGCGGGTGGAAACGCGCCTTACCGTCGAAGTGCACATCAATGGCCACGGTCCCTATCAGTTTGTCGTCGACAGCGGCGCCGACACCTCGGTTGTCGGACGGCGCATCGCGTACGACCTGCAACTGCCGCTCGGCACGCCCGTCGTCCTGAACGGCATGACCGACCGCAGCATTGTCGATCGCGTGAAGGTCGACAGCCTGAGCCTGGGCCCGACGACCGTCGAGGATCTGCAGCTGCCGGTGCTGAGCGAAGGCGATGTCGGCGGCCAGGGCATGATCGGCATCGATGCGCTTGTCCGGCAGCGCATCATGATGGATTTCGAGAAAAGGCTGATCAAGATCGAGGACGCGACCAAGCCGCCGAAATCCCTGCCCGACGAGATCGTGATCATCGCGCGACGGAGCCGGGGCCAGCTCATCCTGACCCACGTCAGGGCAAGCGGATTATCGCTCGACGCGGTCATCGATACAGGCGCGGAGATGACGATCGGCAACCCCGCCCTCCGCGAAAAGCTCATCCGCCGTCGCCAGAAGATCGACAAGGTGACGGCGATCGGCGTGACGGGCAAGCAGATCGAGCTGGAAGTGGCGGTGATATCGGAGCTTCAGATCGGCGGGATTCTCATCCGGGACCTCCCCATCGCCTTTGCCGATCTGCCGCCGTTCCACGTATTCGGTATCGCCGACGAGCCGGCGCTGTTTCTGGGAACCGACGTGCTGAACGCGTTCCGCAAGGTCTCGCTCGACTTCCGGGCGCGCAAAGTCCGGTTCCAGCTAAAGCGCTGCTCGACGGCAGGCATCCTGGTCCAGATGTCGCCCACCTTCGGCAACACGCGATTGTCGTCGGTCGGACCCGAGGTGTGCGCGCAGTGAGGGACAGGCTGACGCGAATAGCCGCTACCGACCCTAGGGCGGACATTTAAGGGTGCACGACGCAACTGCGAAAGCAGCCCCGATTATCTGCCTTTAGCCGTAGCTTTCCGTGGGATTACCGTTGCCTACGGACAAACCACATTGCTTCGCTACGGCCGCGTTGACCCTCGTCATGACTGGGACGACGTAATCGCGCTCTTGCGAAGGAATGTTCGTCCCCAGCTTGCTCCACCCGTGATAGTAGCCAGTCGAACCATCGGGCATCGGGGCTATATCGATCCGGTAGCCAAATGATGCATGCGCGAATTTCTCATTAAAGGGCTCATCATACCAGATTTGATAAACCGTGAGGCCTTTCGGAAAAGGACGGCCGTCGCTGACGTAGGTCGAAAGGGAGATTTTTCCAGTTACGGATTTGACCGCGCTCTGAACGCAGCTTCGGTCGATCGGCCCATCGAGCTTCGTCTCCCAAGCGAGATTGATGCCGGGGTCACAGGACGTAAGAAACGCCGCCATCACCAACGGGCTAAGCCATTTTCTTATTAGCCGCGCCATCAGCGGACGATGCCTCGGGTTCAGACTCACCGCAAGCGCATTGGTCACCACTCTGAATGACCGGTTCCCGCGAAAGTCCGGCCGGTCGCGGACTGCCGCTTTCCACCCCCTAGCCGCCGGGGCGGGCACGCATGGCGCCCGCCGCGCGGCCACGTCGGTGAAGCTACTTCATAACGACGGTTCCCCAGTCGGCGGTATCGACAAACGTCCGGTATTTCTCGTAGCCGCGGACGGCTGCCTCGCCCTTTTCCTTGCTGAACGCAGACTCGATTTCCTTCTGCACGGCCTGGTCTCGAGTCTGATCCGGATCCATCAACGCCGTGTTCGGTGTGTGGGTCATGATGAGGACGTTGGGTGACCCTTTCACATAGCCATTGCGAACCATGAACCGGTAGTCGTCGATCAGGCCCCGGCGCTTCAAGACGTCGAAGGCCGAGACTTGGGAAGAGCGAAGGCCGGTAAGATAGTCGTCGACATGATTGGGATCGACCTCGACTGCGGAGATGGTCCAATATCCTTTCTGCGGCGTGTAATCGACATAAGGTGCCGCAACGCAAGGAACGGAGGCGCACGCAATCAGGACGCCTACGGCGCCAAACAGGATTTTTCTCATGACTTGTTCCTTTTTGGGAACGGCCGATGATTTCGGTCAAGAACTGACTGCGCCAATTTGCTAGTCTTAGCCAATAAAATGTGAGGATTCGGCAATCGTCCGCTCGCATTGCTTGCGCCGGATATAGTGCGGCTGACAATGTCGCGGGCGTGCGGGTTGCGGGCCTATCGTTATTATGTAACGATCCGCACTGTCGGAAGGGGGATCCGATGCCGTATCCACGTGCAATATATTATGTTTTTGCTGTCATGGCGGTGATCGTCGTCGGCTTCTGGCCGAGCTATTTCAGCGTCTGGGGAAGCTCGGCCTGGCAATTCCACGCCCACGGCATTGCCGCCAGCATCTGGGTCATCACGGTGGCGGCGCAAAACTGGAGCGCGCACGACAAATCGAGGCTGCCGCTGCACCGAATGACGGGAAAGGCGAGCCTGTTCCTGTTCCCGTTCCTGATCGCGGGCCTCTGCGCCATCATCGATCGGACGGGTAAAGGCTTCGTCGCGCATGATGACCCCGTGCGGATGATGTTCAGCGGATCGTTTCTGATCGGAATAGCCGTGGCGATCGCCGCTTACGTCACCGTTTTTTATCGCGCGCTCAAATTCCGGCGCAGCGTCTGGATCCACGCGGGCTACATGCTTTCGACGCCGCTGATCCTGTTCGAATCCCCCTTCTCCCGAATCCTCAACGCCTATGTCGGGCCATTCATCGTCCGGGGGCCCGCGGAGTTCGGGCGCATCCTGCCATCCATCCTCTGGTCCATGGCGCTGGAGCTGGTCGTGATAGGTTTGATCTGGATGAAATACCGGGCGAAGGCGACGCCGTTTCTCGTCGCCGGTTGCTTCATCGTCGCGCAGATGATCACCATGGGCCTGCTCAAGGATTCGCCGATATTGAAGGCGGCGCTGACCGCCATCGGCAACGCCCCCAGCCCGGCGGTCTGGATCACGGGCTTTGTCATAGGGTCGCTGACCAGCTGGGCCGGATGGCAGGCAGGCAAGCGGTCGTCCCGGCGGATCACCATCGCGGCTCAGCCCATATGATGCCGCGCGGATCGGCGAACGTCTGAAGGTTCCGTCTCCCTGCGTGGGCACGCCCTGACGTGATCTAATTTGTATAGTGTCCCGAATTCCCGCGCGTCGGTCACGATGAGTCTTCATCGCGCCCTCCTCGCTCCTACCTGTGCGCAAAAATGCGCTCCGTCCCGGCCATTGCCGGTTATGAGTCCGGACCCTAATCTTGAGTGCATTTGGGGCGACTTCCGCTTCATAAGCAGCTTCTGTGAAGATGATACCGGGAGGCTATGTTGCAGACGTCGGGCGAGCCCATCCTGATTTCTCGAAGGTTGGTTTTACCCGTCATCGCCAGCGCGTTCATGGAGCCCGCGACCGGCCAGGCGAAATCTTCGAGCGAACGAACTTCAGTCGTTCCTGGTAACGATCAGCTTTCCTTGGAAGCACAATTTGACCATGCGATCGATGCGCCCAACTCCCAGCAGGTGCTTGGGCGTTGGCTTTCAAATAGCGATGACGTGCGAGCTCGACTGGGGGAACCCTTGCGGGTGAGTTATGGAACGGCTCCAAGTCAAAGGCTCGACATCTATAAGGCGGCGAACACCTCGGCTCCGATCCAGATTTTTATTCATGGAGGCGAATGGCGAAGGGGAAGTGCTCGAGCAAGTGCCTATGCAGCAGAGTCGTTTGTGCGAGCAGGCGTTCATTTTATCGCCGTGGATTTCGTAAACGCCGACGCGGCGGGCGGTTCTCTGGACGAGTTGCTGACGCAGCTAAAAGAAGCGGTCGTCTGGGTTTACAGGCACGCTGCGGAGTTCGGCGGCGACAAGTCGCGCATCCATTTAGCCGGGCACTCTTCCGGCGCCCACCTCAGCGCATTGCTCTTGGAAACTGACTGGCTTGCGGAATTTAACATTCCGCTGGACGTGCTCAAGAGCGGGATCTGTTGCAGCGGGCTCTATGATTTGGATTCCGTCAGCCGTTCGGGCCGAAACCAATATATTCGCTTCACGCCAGACGTTGTCGCGCGGCTAAGTCCCGCTAGACATGCAAACCGCATCCATTGCCCGCTCGTCCTAGCCTATGCCTCATTGGACTCCGCCGAGTTTCAGCGACAAACGCTGGATTTCGCCACCCGCTGCAAAATAGCCGGAGGCAGCGCTCAAATCCTGCGATGTGAGGGCTACAACCACTTCGAAGCGATTGAGACACTTGCCAACCCGTTCGGCGCTCTCGGCCGGGCGGCGTTGATGTTGATTGGGGTGGAGCCGCTACCATCGGCATGAAGATTTCGCATCAACGCGGTTCAGGAGCTGGAGCGCCAACGGCAGTTTTCCAACACTTTTTGCCCGTTACGAGGGCCATGCGTCGTCGCCTTGATCGGCAAACCCAAGCGTTATGTAGGTTTTCTGTTCCGTTGCTACGCAACCCCCACCTCTAATTATCCTATGATTCGGCCGGCCGCGCGAGCGCCGCAGCCCGGTTCGCTGTCGCCGCGTCCATTTCGCAGCCGTGCTTTTCCGGTCCGAAACAATTCCCGGCGCGCCATTTTCGTTGGGATATAGCCTCGGCATGAACTCAGCGGCGAAGCGCGAGGGTTAGGGGCCTACGTGCCTGAGGGGATGAAATGACATTTAGTGGGCGAGTGCTGTTGTCGGGGCTGGTCGCGCTCGGCCTGACGTCTTGCGCGATCGGAGGCGCAAGCGGAGCGTCGGCAGCCACGCCAGCCCCCACACCGACCCCGCCCCCCATGCCCACCGCAACGCCGCTTGCCGCGGTCAGCACGGCCGAGCTCGGCAAGGGCTTGAACATCGGCAACACGCTTGAGGCGTTAAACGACTATGACCGTCCCCATACGGCGTCGCAGGAGACCGTCTACGGCAATCCCGCGATAAACCAGAAATTGCTGAATGCAGTCGCCGCCGCCGGCTTCAAGAGCGTGCGCATTCCGGTTGAGTGGGCACAATATTCCGACAGCGCCGGGACCATCGCTCCGTTCTGGCTCGCAAGGGTCAAAGCGGTGGTCGATATGGCACGTCACGCCGGGCTGTACGTCATCATCAACCAGCACAAAAGCGACTGGTACAACCCGACGGCGGCGAACCAGGCTGCCGGCAACGCGGCATACAAGAAATTGTGGACGCAAGTTGCGAACAGTTTCAAAGATTATGACGAGCATTTGCTGTTCGCCGGCACCAACGAAATCCACGCCGACTATGGCGTGCCGTCGCGGGAAAATTGCGCGGTTCAGGCGGGCTTCAACCAGGTATTCGTCGACGCAGTACGCGCGACCGGCGGCAACAATGCGTCGCGAACATTGGTGTTCCAAGGATATAATACAGACATCAATAATACGATCGCAGCGTGCGGAGCTCCGATCCCAACAGACACGGTCAGCGGCAGGCTGATGATGGAGTTCCATTATTACGATTCGTACAGCTTCACGCTGAACGACAAGAGCGCGATCTGGCAGTGGGGATCGATCGCGACCGATCCCGCAGCAACGGAAAAGTGGGACAATGAGGCACATGTCGATGCCCAATTCGACAAGGCGAAAGCCACCTATACCGACAAGGGTATCCCGGTAATCATCGGCGAATACTGCGCCATGTCCAAGACCGAGCATGACCCGTCACTTAAGTACAGCGACTATTGGGCCAGGTACGTCACCGGATCCGCGATCCGACATGGCTTCGCAACGTTTTATTGGGACACCGGCGCCTTCCCCAATCACTCGTGCGGGTTGTTCAACCGCAAAACCGGGGCCGCCTATAGGCCGACGACGATAGCCGCGATTTTAGCCACGCCCTGAAGGTCCGACGGCATGCTCCGCGCCGGGATCGTCGGTCAACGATCCGTGATGAAGGAATTCGAGATGAACATCAAACGCATAGCGCGGCTCGTGTTAGGCATCCTGCTGGGTGCCGCCGTCTGCGGCAATAGCTGGGCTCAAAAGGCCGAAGGCCTGGCCCTCACTCCGCAAATGGGCTGGAACAGCTGGAACAAATTTGCCTGCAATATCGACGAGCGCCTGATCCGCGAGACCGCCGATGCCATGGTCAAGTCGGGCATGAAGGACGTCGGCTACCAGTACGTCAACATCGACGATTGCTGGCAGGGCCAGCGCGACGCCGACGGCAACATCCAGCCCGACCCCAAGCGTTTCCCATCCGGCATGAAGGCGCTGGCGGACTATGTGCACGGCAAGGGACTCAAGCTGGGCATCTACTCGGACGGCGGCGCGACCACCTGCGGCGGCCGTCCCGGTAGCCGCGGCCACGAATATCAGGATGCGCGGACCTATGCGCGCTGGGGCATCGATTACGTCAAGTACGACTGGTGCAACACCCAGGGCCTGAACACCGAAGGGGCCTACACCACGATGCGCGACGCGATCGCCCAGTCGGGCCGTCCGATGCTGTTCAGCCTATGCGAATGGGGAATCAGCAGGCCGTGGGAGTGGGCCGGCCAGGTTGGCCATTCGTGGCGCACCACGCCCGATATCTATAATTGCTTCGACTGCGAATTCAGTCCCGGTCTCTCGACTGGTCTGGGCGTGCTGCGCATCCTCGACAGGCAGGCAGGCCTGCGCAAGTTCGCGGGGCCCGGCCACTGGAACGACATGGACATGCTCGAAGTGGGCAACGGCATGAGCGAGGATGAAGACCGCGCGCATCTGTCGATCTGGGCCATGATGGCCTCGCCCCTCATCCTGGGCAACGACCTGCGTTCCATGTCCGAGTCGACCCGCCGTATCCTGACCAACCCCGGCGTGATCGCGGTGAGCCAGGACAAACTGGGTGTGGAGGCGCTGCGCGTCATGGTCGACGGTCCGCTGGAGATCTATGCCAAGCCGCTCGACGGCGGCCAATGGGCATTGATGTTCCTGAACCGCTCCAACCAGCCCACCGACGTTCACCATGACTGGAAGGCGGAAGTCCTGACCGATGGCCTGAGCAACCGGTCGGTCGATTTCAAGCAGACTGTGTACCGCTGGTCCGACCTGTGGAGCAAGAAAACGGGCGACACGAGCACCAAACTGCAAGCGCGGCTGGCGCCGCACAGCGTGCTGATGCTGCTCCTGAGCGGGCCTGCGAAATCATAAAGCGCGCCCGGCCGCGCAGACGCTGATCGCTGGCCATCAACGCCAATGCCAAGAAGGAATGCGAATGATCCCGCGCTTGTCTCCAAGCACGACCTGTCTCTCGCCTTCAGGGGAGCAGGCGGTCCGGCGCGCGTCGCTCCTGACCTGGGTTGGCCGCAGCGTCCTGCTGCTGTGCATCGCCATGCCCGCCAGCTTGCCGGCTGCCGTATCCGCGCCGGGCAGCAACCCGCAGCTGCGCGATGTCTTCACCGCCGACCCCGCGCCGCTGATCGTGGGCGACACGGCCTATCTCTATGTGGGGCATGACGAGGCCAAGGGTAACGACTTCTTCCTCATGAAGGAGTGGTTGGGCTATTCGTCCAAGGACCTGCGCCACTGGACCGCCCACGGCGCCATCATGAAGCCCACCGACTTCAAGTGGGCGGTGAGCTCCGCCTGGGCCGCGCAGGTAGTACGGCACAACGGCCATTATTATCTTTACGCCACCGTGCAGCACGACAACACGCAGCCCGGCATGGCGATCGGGGTCGCGGTGGCCGACAACCCGTTGGGCCCGTTCAAGGATGCGCGCGGCTCGGCACTGGTCACCGATGCCACGACGCCCAGCCCCTATGGTTGGAACGACATCGATCCCACCGTCTTCATCGACGACGACGGCACCGCCTGGCTGGCCTGGGGCAACCCGGTACTCTATCTGGCCCGGCTCAAGCCGAACATGACCGAGCTGGACGGCCCGATCGAGAAGATCGCGCTGCCCAACTACACCGAAGGGCCGTGGCTGTCGAAGCGCAAGGGCATGTACTACATGACCTACGCATCGATGGCGCACCAGAACGTCTGGGAGCGCCTGTCCTATGCCACCGCGACCGGCCCGCGCGGGCCCTGGACGTACCAAAGCGAGCTGACCGGCCAGACCCGCAACAGCTACACCATCCATCCTGGCATCGTCGACGACTTCAAGGGCCAGTCTTACCTGGTCTATCACAACGGCGCGCTGACCCTGCCCGACGGCCAGACCGGCGCCGGAGCACGCCGTTCCATCGCGATCGATTATCTCTACTACGATGCCGACGGCCGCATGTGGCCCGTCACCCAGTCCGAGGCCGGCATCAGCACGCCGCCCCGGCCGCCCGCCGGCAAGGTGCCCGCGCCGGCGGACCCTGGCCGCTCCGACCCCCGCGTGACCGTCCTGCAATTCGCCCAAGGCTATCCCGAAACCTGGCCGGGCCGCCCGGCGCTCGCCTCGGTCACCCGGCCTTTCGACCAGGCCCCCGAGCCTGTGGGCTTCAACTGGGAAAGCGGCGCCAGCCACCTGGTGCAGACTTTCGTGCCGCGCACCGACATCGCCCTCGGCCGGCTCAGCCTCTACGCCGGCGACGGCCTCGGCACAGACGCCCCGCACCCATTACGGCTGTCGCTGCGAGACGTGGAGGGCGGCACCGAACTGCTCGGCGCCGGCCAGGGCCTTGCCATCACCTACCAGCCGCAAGGGGCGGGCCTGCTGAGCTTCGACTTCAGCGCCCATCCGCCGATCGTGCTGCGCGCCGGTCGCCGCTACGCGCTGGCGCTCCAGGGCGATAAGGGCGCGCTGACGCTCTATCTGCGCGCCAGCCGCGACGACGTCTATGCCGATGGCGAGGCCAGCCTCGACGACCGGCCGCTGAAGGACGCGCAGGGCCACACCGCGGACTTCGCGTTCGCGCTGTACGCACGCGACGCGCGCTGAGCCTGCCCATGCGACGCAACCAGTTCCGTAGCGGTCCATATCAACCAAGAAAGCATAGTGCCTCCATGCATCTTCTGACCTTCGCGGCCGCGATCGCTGCCGCCCTGATCCTGCCTGTCGCGGCGCATGCCGCCGATGCCCCGGTTCAGGTGACGCTCGACGCAGCCAAGTCCGGCGCGGTGATCGATCGCAATATCTTCGGCCAGTTCGCCGAGCATCTGGGCAGCGGTATCTATGGCGGCATCTGGGTCGGCAAGGATTCCACGATCCCGAACACGCGCGGTATCCGCAAGGATGTCGTAGCGGCCTTGAAGGCGCTCAAGGTCCCCAACGTCCGCTGGCCGGGTGGCTGCTTCGCCGACCAATATAATTGGCGCCGCGGAATCGGCCCTGATCGCAGGCCGGGCGTCGGCGAGCCTAACAGTTTCGGCACCGACGAATTCATGGACTTCGCCCAGCAAATCGGGACCGACGCCTATATCTCGGTCAATCTCGGCTCTAGTACCGCGCAGGACGCGGCCGAATGGCTCGAATATATGACCGCGCCTGCTGATGACGCTTTGGGTGCCGAGCGCGCCAAAAACGGTCACCCCGAGCCGTACAAGGTCGCGATCCTTGGCCTCGGCAACGAATCCTGGGGCTGCGGCGGCTCGATGTCGCCGGATTTTTACGTCAGCGAGATGAAGCGCTTTTCGCAATTCGTGCGCAATTACAACGCTGTCCAGCCGATGAAGCGCGTGGCCGTCGGCGAGGGCGGCGGCGAGCCCAGCTATAACGACGCGGTCATGAAAGCGTGGAAGGGCCGTTCCGGGGGCTGGGACATCGAAGGTCTGTCACTGCATTTCTACGCGACGGGCGGCTGGCCGCCGCATTTGCCGAGCGCGGGCTTTGACGAAAAGGACTATGCCGCTCTGGTAAAAGACCCGATCGCCATGGACGGCGTGATCAAGACCTATTCGGCGATCATGGACAAGTATGATCCCGAAAAGAAGGTCGCTCTGGCTGTCGACGAATGGGGCGCGTGGCTTGCGCCGTCGCCTGGGTCGAACCCGGGCGCCCTGGTGCAGCAGAACACCCAGCGCGACGCGGTGCTGGCCGCGCTCAGCATCAACGTCTTCGCACGCCACGCCGACCGCGTCCGCATGGCCAATATCGCGCAGATGATCAACGTCCTGCAGGCCATGATCCTGACCGACAAGGACAAGATGGTGCTGACGCCGACCTATCACGTCTTCCACATGTACGTGCCGTTCCAGGACGCGACCTTCGTACCGTTGACCTTCGACGCCGGCACCTATGCGACGAACGGCATCACCCTGCCGCGCGTCGACGCGATCGCGGCCAGGGACAAGGCCGGCAAGATATGGATCGCCGTTACCAATATCGACCCGAAGTCGCCCGTGACATTCAGCGTCTCGCTTGCCGGCGTGAAAGCCACGAAGGCTTCGGGCCAGACTCTTTCGGCACCGAAGGTCGACAGCGTCAACACCTTCGACGCATCCAATATCGTCGCCCCCAAGGCCGTGTCGGCCAAGGTCACGGGCGCGAAGCTGACCATCACCGTCGCACCGGCATCGGTGACGGTGCTTGGTCTCGAATAGCCGGAGCGCCCAAGACTGGGCCGATACGCTTCCATCCAGAGGGTCACGCTCTTCCGCGTGGAACTGAGTGCGCGCGTTTGCGCGCCGCGCAACGTGGGCAACTCAAGTTTGAAAGACTCATATATGAACTCCCAAAAAACCATGCGGGGAACGAAGGCCCGGGCGTTCTTTTCGGTGAACCTTGCGGCAGCGGCAGTGGCCCTGCTCGCCGGCGGCGGCGAGGCGTCTGCCGCCGGTTCATCCTCTTCATCCCAGGCGCCGTCGCACGGAAGCTTTCACTGGACGTCGAGCGCGCCGCTGATCGGACCGCAACCCGATCCATCGCAGACCGTCTACGCCGTAAAGGATCCGTCTGTCATATTCGCGAACGGAAAATATCATGTCTTCATGACCACGGCCGGATCGAAGGGATGGGGCATCGCCTACACAAGCTTCGCCGATTGGTCGTCCGCATCGACGGCGCCGATAGTCAACCTCGACAAATCGCCGATAGGCCCCGGCTATCGCGCGGCGCCGGAAATATTCTATTTTGCGCCGCAAAAGCGCTGGTACCTGATCTTTCAGGGCGGCGATCCGATGTATTCGACCACGACCACCATCGACGACCCGATGTCGTGGAGCCCCGCGCGCCCGTTCTTCGCCACGGCGCCGGACATAATTAAGCCGCCTGCGGGGAAAGGGTGGCTCGATTTCTACATCATCTGCAACGACACCAAGTGCTACCTCTTCAATACCGACGATAATGGCCACGTCATGCGGTCTGAGACCGGGATCGATCAATTCCCGAACGGCTTCCACAATACCGTCATCGTCATCACCCAGCCCCGGGACGACGCATTCGAGGCGAGCAGCCACTATCGGGTCAAGGGAACCGATATTTACCTTACGGTCGTGGAGGCGATCAGCCCGAAGGGACGTTATTTCCGGATATGGAAAAGCGAGGGTTTGGAAGGCGCCTGGGTGCCGCTGGGTAAAGCCGCCAAGAATCCCTTCGCGACGGCCGACAATGTCGAGAGGATCTGGTCCGAGGGTGTTTCCCATGGCGAACTGATCCGTGACACGCCGGATCAGACCCAGGTCATCGACCCCTGCAAACCGCTTCGGTTCCTGTTCCAGGGTAACGACCCGTCGGTCCATCCGTCCGATTACATTCAGCTTCCCTACCGTCTCGGTCTTCTGACGGCCAAGGGGTCAAACCCGATCACGGACATGTGCCCCAAATAGGAGCCGAGCCGGTGGCGGACGCCACCTCAGGTGTGAATTCAAGGCGCGAAGGGAAGTCATGCAGCATAAGTCGAAATTGCCCGGAATTGCCCTATCCGGGCTGGTGTCATGCGTAGCCTTGGCGCTGATTCCATGCGCGGCGCCGGCATCGGCGCTGACCCGGGAGGGGCCGGTGGCGCACGCGCCCAAGGGCCTGTCGACTGCCACCTGGACGCCGGACAACGGCAACGGCACCTTCACCAATCCCTTGTTTTACGACGAATTTTCGGACCCGGATCTGATCCGCGTCGGCGATTATTTCTACCTGACCGGCACCACCATGCACACGATGCCGGGCCTGCCGATCCTGCGATCGAAGGATTTGGTGAATTGGGAGTTCGTCGCCTACGCGTTGGACAAGCTCGACCTCGGCCCGGCCTATCGGCTGGAAGGCGGCCAGAATATCTACGGCCAAGGCATCTGGGCGCCGTCCTTCCGCTACCATGACGGCAAATTCTACATCTTCTCGAACGTCAATCACGAGACGACCCAGATGTTCACGGCTACCGATCCGAAGGGGCCGTGGACGCGCATGCCGATGAAGCGCAGCTTTCACGATCTGTCCGTCCTGTTCGACGACGACGGCAAGGCCTATATCGTCTGGGATCACCAGACGATGCACGTAGCCCAACTTACGGACGACCTGACCGACGTGGTTCCGGGCACCGAGCGCGTGCTGTTCACCGCCGACGCCGGGATGGGCGAGGGCGCGCATTTCTACAAGATCGACGGCAAATATTACATCATCAGCGCCGAATATGCCGGCGGCTTTCGCATGCCGGCGGCGCGGGCCGATCATGTGCTGGGGCCCTACGAGGTCAATCGAGCGATCAGCCTGCACGAGGATTTCGGCATGGCGTCGAGCATGCGCACGGGTTCGCCCAAGCCGCCGTTCAAATTCTGGGGGCCTGACCCCGCCGCCAAACATAGCCTGGCGATGCACCAGGGGGGCATCGTCCATACGCCGGCGGGCGAATGGTGGGGCTTTTCGATGATGGATTTCAATAGCGTCGGCCGACTGCTCAGCCTGTCGCCGATCACCTGGAAGGACGGCTGGCCCTATTTCGGCCTGCCGGGCAACCTGACGCGCACGCCGCGGACGTGGGTGAAGCCGAAGACCGCCACGCCGCAGCCGGTGCGCGTGCCCTATCGCCGCAGCGACGATTTTTCGGCGCCGCGGCTCCAGCCGATATGGCAGTGGAACCATGTCCCAGTCGACGGCAAATGGTCCT
>Ga0207657_10000412_pt1 | contig 45322 bp, 41 predicted proteins | sample KBSC33metaG_FD_184316 | JGI IMG/M metagenome (GOLD analysis project Ga0207657, IMG submission 184316) | Corn rhizosphere microbial communities from Kellogg Biological Station, Michigan, USA - KBS C3-3 metaG (SPAdes) (version 2) | ecosystem: Host-associated > Plants > Roots > Rhizosphere > Soil ... | reverse complement strand
AAGCCGAGCTCGCCGTGCCGCTCACCAAAGCGGCGTGGACGTGCAGCGGCCCCGATGCGGTGGCACGCGATGTCGCGCGCGCCATCGACATCGCGTGCGCGGGGCGGCCGGGGCCGGTGAGTCTCAGCCTGCCGTCCGACGCGCTGGAGGGCGAAGCAGGATCGGACATCGGTCACGATTCGGAAGCGGCGCCCGAAACGCTCGATCCCCCCGTGGCGGATTTAATCCTGGCGCGACTGCAGCAGGCGGCCCGGCCGATCGTCATCGTCGGACCGGCGAGCATGACGCGGCACGGCCGCATCGGCGCAATCGCGATGGAAGCCGCGACCGGCATCCCGGTGGTCGGCATGGAAAGTCCGCGCGGCATCGCCGATCCGTCGCTCGGCGCTTTCGGTGAAATGCTGGCGCAAGCGGATTGCGTGCTGCTGGTCGGGAAGCGCGTCGACTTCACACTGCGATTCGCGAAGCCGCCGGCGCTCGCCGCCGATTGCACGTTCCTGCAGATCGATGCGGATGCCGACGAATTCGCGCGAACGCGTCGTGCGGTCGGCGATCGCCTCGGGCTTGTTGCGCGTGCCGCTGCTGGTGCAGCGCTGCAGCGGCTCGCCGATCGCGCATCCGCGACGCTGCGAGGCCGGCACACGGCTTGGCGACACGAAGTGGAAGCGGCCATTGCGTACCGGCCGGCGGATTCGAACGATCTCTCGTCGAGCGATCCCCATCGCCTGCATCCGCTCGAAGCGCTGCGTCCGCTGCAGTCGCTGCTCGACAGCGACCCCGATTCGGTGTTCGTCTCGGACGGCGGCGAATTCGGCCAATGGGCGCAGGCGTGCCTGCGTGCGCCGCACCGCGTGATCAACGGCATGGCGGGTTCGATCGGCTCGGCGCTGGCCTATGCGATCGGCGCACGCTGTGGCGAGCGTGCTGCGCCGATCGTCGCGACACTGGGTGATGGTACGTTCGGCTTCCACGCCACGGAAATCGACACCGCCGCGCGATACAACCTGCCATTCGTCGGCGTCGTCGGCAACGATGCGCGCTGGAACGCCGAATATCAGATCCAGCTGCGTGAATATGGAGCGGGGCGGCTCGTCGGATGCGAGCTCGCGCCGACGCGCTACGACCAGGTGTGCGCGGCCCTTGGCGGCCACGGCGAGCTCGTGTCGAGCGCGGGCGAAATGACGGCCGCCTTGGCGCGTGCGCATGCTTCGCGCCTGCCGTCATGCATCAACGTGATGATCGACGGTGTGGCGGCGCCGCAAATCAGCCGCCGATGAGGCAGGGTGGCCGTCGCAACCCGGCTCTGCAGCCCATCCTCGCTCCATGATTCCTCGAACGATTGAAGCGTGCCCATGATCGATACGACCCGCCCCGCGAGCCTCAACATGACGCTCCTTGCGCACCACACGCTGAACGGTTCGGGCGGCATGGGCGAGGGCGTTGCGATCCAAAGCCTTCCGGGCGGGCGGCGTGTCCTATGGCTCGCTCACGAAAGCGCGCCGAAGAATTTCACCGGCGTCGATGTCACCGAGCCGCGCGCGCCCCGGATCATCGTGCAAACCGATCTGCCGCACGCGTCGATGCGCTCGAATTCGCTTGAGGTATCAGGCAACCTCATGGCGGTTGCGTATCAGGTCAGCCGGCCGGGCCTGGCGCCTGCCGGCTTCGAGCTCTTCGACGTGAGCATTCCCGAGCGGCCGCGTTCGATAGCGTCGTTCGATGCATCCGCGCCGCACTCAAGGGGTTGCCATGCCCTCTGGTTCGTCGACGGCACCACGGTACATATGACGTGCAGCGATCCTGCACAACGGCCGCGCAATCCGAAGGACGACCAGATCTATCGAATCGTGAGCGTCGCCAATCCGTCGAATCCTGTGGCCGTCGGCTCGTGGCATTTGCCGGGGACGATGGAAGGTGACAACGAGGCGCCGCCGTTGCGGTTGCCGCCACGTTTCGATTCGGGCTTTCGGGCGCACAACACCAACGTCTATCCGGAGCGGCCGGATCGCTGTTACCTGGGTTATCTCGATGGCGGAGCCATCATCCTCGACATCGGCGATCCCGCGCGGCCCGTCCTCGTCTCGCAATGGCGCGACTCGCCCCCGCTGAACGGATTCACCCATACGGTGCTGCCGTTGTTCGACCGCAATCTGCTTGTCGTCAGCGACGAGAGCGTCATGGATCACGGCGCCGACTGGCCGAAGCTCGTATGGCTGCTCGACGCTCGTGACGAGCGCCATCCGCTCGGCATTGCGACACTTCCCGCGCCGCCCGACGACTACATGCGGCGCGGCGGGCGCTTCGGTGCGCACAACCTGCACGAGAATCCGCCTGTGCCGGGCGCATGGAAGTCGGAGAACGTGGTCGTCGGGACGTTCTTCAACGCCGGGGTACGCGCGTACGACATCCGCAATGCGTTCGCGCCACGCGAGATCGCGTATTACGTTCCGGCCGCCCCGCGGGGATCGCCGGTGGGCACGGTGCAACTGAACGACGTGCTCGTCGACGATCGGGGTGTGCTTTACACGGTGGACCGCCACATCGGCGGCCTGTACGTGCTGGAAGTTGACCTGTGACTGGCGGTACGAGGACGCAGTAGCGGAACCTGCGGCAACTTATTTCACGGAGCGTACGCAGTAGCCTCGACTTCGAGCATGTAGTTCTCCCTCAGTTTCGAGACGCCGAGCGCGGTGCGGGCCGGGACGTTGCTGCCGAAATACTGCACCCAGATCTCGTTCATGATGGGCAGGTTGCGGTCGATATCCACCATGTAGACCGTTGCCTTGAGGCAATGCTCGAAGCCGCTGCCCGCCGCTTCCAGTACGGCCTTGAGATTCTCCATCGCCTGCGTGGCCTGCTCACGGAACCCGCCTTCCACGACCGCGTTTCCCCGCCTCGGGTCGCGTGGCGAGCACCCGGAACAGAAGACGAGTTGCCCGAGCCTGGTCGCCTGCACGAGCGGGGCGCCAGTGACCGCGGCATTCGGCGTGTGAATCACTTCCTTTTTCATCGGGGGCTCCGGTGGACCGAGGTTGCAGCAGACGGTTTTGATCCACCGTCCTTGGACCGACGTTTTGACTAAATGTTATAACAACCGTACCATCCGCGCATGCTGCCTGTCAAACGCGATTCCGCCATCGCCGAGCCGCTTCACAGGCAGGTCAGGAACAGCATCGAGGAGTTGATCCGTAGCGGGAACGGCAACGACGCTATCTCGCTGTCCGATGCGGACCTGTGCGAGCGCTTCCAGGTAAGCCGTATTACCGTGCGAAGAGCCGTGAAGGAGCTGGTGGACGCCGGCCTGCTCTATCGCATGCGCGGAGTCGGCACCTTCGTGCGTCCGCGAAAGACCAAGGAGAAGCTCACGCTGACGAGCTTTCTCGATGCGTGGGCCGGCAAGCCGGAGCGACTGGACATAAAGGTCGCGCAATTCGAGCACGTGCAGGCCGACGAGAGCATCGCCGAGCGCCTCGGCCTTGCCACTGGCGCCGACGTCGTCTACATCCGCCGATTACGCTATGAAAAGAAAACGCTGGTCGTCGTGGACGACCGTTATCTGCCTGCCGCGTATTGCGGAAAGCTCAAGCGGCGAGACGTGATGACGGCCTCGCTGCTCGACTATTTGCGTGATCGCGAGCGCATCCGTCTCGACCACGGCGAAATGGAGATCGAGGCCAGGCCCGCCGAGCGGTCGGATTGCACGATGCTTGGCGTACGGCGCGGCCACCCGGTGCTCGTCCGCCGGATGACGTTCTTCACGAGCAATGGCGATCGCGCACTGTCCGGCACCTCGACGTACCGGGCCGACCTCGTTTCTTATCGCTTCACGATTTCCGCGTGACGAAGCCCGCTTCCGATGGCGACAGGAGTGCCGGGCGAGGTGCACGGCGCATCGACTGGCGTGTGCTGGCACTCGACGATGTTTCGCTCACGTTCAACGCAGGGAAGGCGAACGAATATCGTGCGTTGCGCAACGCCACGCTGCGCATCGAGCGGGGCGAGTTCTACTGCCTGCTCGGACCGAGCGGCTGCGGGAAGTCGACGATACTCAACCTCGTGGCCGGGTTCCTGCGACCCGATTCTGGCGCCATCCATCTCGATGACCGGGAAATTCTCGGTCCGGGGACCGATCGCGTCGTGGTTTTCCAGGACGCGAGCAACGCGCTGATGCCGTGGCTGCGCGCTTCGGAAAACGTCGAGTTCGGCCTGTCACTGCAGGGTCTGCCGAAAGCAACGAGCACAAAGCGCGCGATTCAGTATCTCGATCTCGTCGGTCTCGCCGACCACGCGCGAAAGTTTCCGTACGAGCTGTCGGGCGGGATGAAACAGCGCTGCCAGCTGGCGCGCGCGCTCGTTCTCGAACCGCAGGTCCTGCTCATGGACGAGCCGTTTGCCGCACTCGATGCGATCACGAAGCGAATCATGCAGAAGGAGCTGGTGCGCATCTGGCGCCAGTACCGCACGACGGTGGTCTATATCACCCACGACGTCGAAGAGGCGCTTCTTCTCGGGCAGCGCATCGGCATCATGAAGCGCGGACCGGGGTCCTCGCTCAAGCGCGAGATCGTGCTCGCCGAGCCGTATCCGCGCAACATCACCGATCGCGCCATCGCTGCCGCGTACGTCGAGGCGGAAGCCTCGCTCGAGGAAGAAGTGGGGGCGACGCTTCATGCGCATTGAGCCCCGGCGGATCGTCTCCCGCGCGTCCATCACGTTGCTGTCGATCGCGATTCTGATCTTCGCGTGGGCCGGCTTCTCGCGCATGTTCGGCATTCCCGATCTCGTGCCGTCGCCGTGGCAGACGTTCGCGGTGGGGAGGGAGATGCTGCTCAACGGCACGCTGATGACGCACGTTGCCATCAGTCTCGAGCGCGTGCTCGTCGGTTACATCGCGGGCTGCATCGCGGGAATCGTCATCGGAGCGCTGATGGGGCGCATTCCGCTCATCGGGCGGCTTGCCGATCCGATGCTCCAGCTCGTGCGCCCCATTTCCCCCGTCGCGCTCGTGCCGCTTTCGATCATCTGGTTCGGGATCGGTGATCTGTCGAAGTATTTCATCATTTTCTATGCGGTCGTGATCATCATGATCATCAGCACCGCCGCAGGGGTCACTTCGACGCCGATGATCCGATTGAATGCGGCGCGCTGCCTCGGCGCATCGCCATGGCAGATGTTGCGGCGCGTGGTTCTCCCGTCGGCCGTGCCATCGATCCTGACCGGCATGCGCGTCGCACTCGGCTTCGCCTTCATGGGGATCGTGGCGGCGGAACTCATCGCAGCCCAATCGGGAATCGGATATCTGATCATGCAGTCGCGCACGCTGCTGCGCACCGACATCATGTTCGTCGGACTCGTCACGCTCGGAATCCTTGGAGCTTTGCTCGACGGCTGCTTCAAGGTGGCGGTCGATCGCACGATGCGCCGCTACATGGAGCATCAGGTCAACGTCTAGTGCTGCGTGTCGCCCGCGCCCGCGGACATTCATCGATGGGGAGGTCATTCATGTTGAAGGTATTGATCGCGCTCGTGACAGTCGGCCAGCTATTTGCGGCGGGCAGTGCGCAGGCACAGGAAAAAGTGCGCATCTTCAGCGGAACCGACGAGCATTGGGTCCCGTTGCAGGTCGCCAAGGCGAAGGGGTATTTCAGCGACGAAGGGCTCGACGTCGAACTCACCGTATTCACGACCGGTGCGACCGCGACGGAAGCGTTTCGCGCGGGCCGCGGCGACTTCATCTCGGCCGGTGACCTGCCGTCGGCGGCGATGTGGCGCAGCGGGGCCGCGATCGGCATCGCGCCCATGTCGTCGGATACGGAGATTTTCGGAATCGTCGGCAAGCGCGAGATCAATTCGGCGAAGGACCTGAAAGGCAGGAAGGTCGCAACGAGAGTTGGCTCGACCGGGGAGTTCCTGCTGTATCGCTACCTGGCGACTGCCGGCCTGACGCCGGCCGATGTCACGCTGATCGATCTCGCGCCTCCGGAAATGGTGGTGTCCGTGGTTCGTGGCGACATCGACGCGTTCGCTTGGCTCGCGCCGTTCACTACCCGAGCGATCGCGACGGGCAAGGATGTGAAGCTCATCACCAGCGCCCGCGGACTTGCGAATAACAGGATCATCCTGAATGTGAGCAAGGCCTACCGGGACAGCCATCCGGATGTCGTGCGAAAGGTGTTGCGTGCCACGCACAAAGCCACGCAATTCGTGCGCGCCAATCCCGCCGAGGCTACGGCAATCTGGGCCGCCGCGGTGCTCGGCGATCCGAAGCAGTCGATCGATGTCGTGCGCAAGATCAACTACGACATGTCGTTCGACAACGCCTTCGTCGACGACATGAACGAGCTTGCCAAATTCATGGTGCAGAAGGGTGCGCTGAAGGAGCCGATCAACTGGAGCACCGACATGGATACGAGTTTTCTTCGTGCCGTGGATCCCGCACTGGTGTCCGCTGCCACGGGCAAATAGCGGCACCGGAAGGCACGTCCGCGTCCCCGGTGAAATCCGTTGCGGCCGCTTTAACTTGAGGAGCAGAGATGACAGCATTGAAGATCGCGGGCCTCGAAGTCAGGCCCGGCGAGCAGGCGAAAGCGCTGCTGCACGTCACCCGCACGTTGCGCGGGGATTTGAACATTCCGGTCCATGTGGTGAACGGCACGCAAAGTGGCCCGGTCTACGCGGTGCTTTGCAACGTGCACGGCGACGAGGCGATGCCGCTGCTCGCCGCCCTTGCCCTGAAGCGCAGCCTGGATCCTGCCCGGATGCGTGGTGCGGTTGTCTTTCTTCCCGTGTCGAATCCGCTCGCGTTCTCCGACTTCCGCCGTGAAAGCAACGAGCAGCGCGAGAACACCGACCTGCATCGCACCTTCCCCGGCAACGCGCGCGGATCGGTCACCGAGATGATCGCGAAGGTGCTGGCCGACAAGGTGCTGGCACAGGCCGACGCGCTGCTGGACATGCACTCGGGCGGGCAGGGCGGGCGCATCCACCAGCGCATCGATCTCAACGAAGAGGCGAACGGGACCGTGCGCGAGCAAAGTCTCGCGCTGTGCCGCTCGTTCGGTGCGGGCGTCGTTCACGTCAACTTTCTGCCTCCGTCGACGGCGGTCGGGCACCTCAATGCCAGGGGCCTGCCCGCGTCGGGCGTCGAAATCGGAGGCACGTACATGTCGGCGGAGATGACCGACGAATTCGTCACCCGCGCCGTCCGCGGCATGCGCAACCAGATGAAGCAGCTCGGCATGCTCGACGGTGCTCCCGAGTTGCCTGCATCGCAGCTTCTGTTCACGCGCAAGGAGCGCAAGGAGGCGAATCCCACGCGCGGCGGTTATATCGTGTCGAATGCGAATCGCATCGGCGACCTGGGACGCCGCGTTCGGAAGGATGAAGTGCTCGGTGTCGTCATCGATCCGTACACGATGGAGGAGGTCGAATCGCTGAACGCGCCGTGCGACGGCGTGCTGTTCTTCACGCGCATGTCCGGGCCCGCGGAAGCCGGTGCGAAGGGTTATGCGGTGGCCGATGCGGCGGGTCTCAAGGAGATCTGATGCCGGACGTCGAACGGATCGACGCGTCGGCGTTGCGGCGGTTCTGCGAGGCCGTACTGACGCAGGTCGACGTGCCCGATGCAGCAGCGAGGCTGGTCGCCGATTGCCTCGTCAGCGCGAATCTTCACGGCGTCGATACGCATGGTGTCGTCCGGTTGCCGACCTACGTGCGCCGCATCGCGCAGGGGGCAATCGATCCGCGCGCCGAGCCGTTCGTCGCGGTACGGCACGGGGCGGTGGCAATCGTCGACGCGGCGAATGCGCTCGGTCCCATTGGCGCCGCCAAGGGCATGGAGCTCGCAATCGCCTGCGCCCGGGAATCGGGTATCGGCTACGTGGGCGTGCGCAACAGCAATCATTTCTCCTACGCCGCGTATTACTGCGAGCTCGCCGTGCGCGCCGGGATGATCGGGCTCTGCTCGTCGGGTGGTGAGCCGACGGTCGCGCCATGGGGCGGCATCGACGCTTTCTATACCAACAGTCCGGTCGCTCTCGCTGCGCCGACAAGCAGCAATGCGCTCGTGGTCGACCTTGCAACGAGCGTCACTTCGCGCGGCAACATTTCGCTGGCCAAGTTGCTGGGCCAGACCATCCCCGAAGGGTGGGCGGTCGATGAAACGGGACGTCCGACGACGGATCCCGCGGCCGCGCTGCGTGGCTGCGTATTGCCAATGGGCGGCGCGAAAGGCTATGCGCTGATCGTCGCGCTGGAGGTGCTGAACGGCGTGCTCACCGGCGGAGCATTCGCGCCCGACGTGGGATCACAGGCAGCGCAGGACGACCGCGCGGCGGGGGTGCCGCATTTCTGTCTTGCGCTCGACCCTGCGGCGCTGATCGGGCAGCAACGATTCGTCGAGCGCATGGATCGCCTCGTGCGCGCCACGCATGCAGCGCGGGCAAGCGACCCCGCACAGCCGGTGCGCCTGCCCGGCGAGCGACGCGACGAGATTGCAGCCGAACGCGGCCGCGACGGTATTCCCGTTCCGGACGAACTGCGAACGGAGCTGCGTTCGATGGCTGAACGATATGCACCCACAGCAAAGGAACTGCTATGACACTGAGCGCTTTCCGTCGCGCCGACGGACGCGTCGGCATTCGCAATTATCTCGCCGTCATTGCCGCAACGGACGCGGCGAATCCGGTCGCGCGCCGTATTGCGGCGGCGGTTCCCGGTGCCGTCGCCATCACGCCGCTGTACGGGCGCGGTCAACTCGGCGCGGATCTCGCATTGTCGGTAAACACGATGATCGGGCTGGGGACGAATCCCAACGTGTACGGCGCGCTGGTGGTAAGCCTCGAGGCCGTGGCCGGACGCCGGATCATGGAGGGCATTGGCGCGATGACCACGCGCTGCGCGGCCATGGGAATCCAGGAGGAGGGCGGGACGCCGCGGCTCTTCGAGAAAGCGGTCGCTTTGCTGCGCGAATGGAAGCGCGAGGCCGATGCGCTCGCGCGCTCGCCGATCGAGCTCCGTGAACTGGTCGTCGGGCTGGAGTGCGGCGGCTCGGATACCACGTCCGGCCTCGTCGCCAACCCGGCAATCGGCCTTTTCACCGACCGTGTGATCGACGAAGGGGGAACCGCCATCTTTTCGGAACCGGTCGAATGCCTCGGCGGTGAATCGGCACTGACGGCCCGCACCCCGGACGCTGCCGTACAGGAGCGGATTCGCGCGACCGTGCGCAAGTACGAGGAGATTGCACTGCGCGCGGGCGTCGACCTCAACAAGACCAATCCGGCACCCGACAATATCCGCGGCGGCCTCACGACGATCGAGGAAAAATCGCTCGGATCGATCTGCAAGGCAGGTACACGCAACATTACCGGCGTGCTCGACTACGGCGAGAGGCCCGCCTCGCACGGCTTGTATCTGATGGACGCGCCGGCGCCGGCGACCGAGAACATGACCGCATTAGGTGCGGGGGGCGCGCATCTGATCCTGTTCGGCACCGGTGTCGGCAATTCGATCGGCTGCCCGGTATCGCCGACCATCAAGATCTGCGGCAATCCGCTGACTTGCAGAAGCTTTGCGCCTCACATCGACGTCGACCTCAGCAATGTCATCGGCGAAGGCCTCGCCCTTTCCGCAGCCGGCGACGCCGTCACGCAGGCCGCATCGGCCGTCGTCAACGGCGCGATCACGCGCTGCGAGGCGCTTGGAGAAACCGAGATCGCAATCAGCAGGATCGGTGAATCGGTATGAGTGCTGCGATCACGCCGAAGGTCTGGATCATCGCAACCGGCGATAACGTCGGGACGCTCGTCGGAGACGCGGCGCCCGCGTCCGTCGAACTGCCGATCATCGGTGCGGGTAACGGCGGAATTCGCCTGGCGTCGCCGATTCCGCACGGTCACAAGGTGGCACTGCGCGCGCTGCCGGCCGGCGCGGAAGTGATCAAGTACGGGGTCGTGATCGGGCGCCTGATACGACCGGTGGCCGTTGGCGAACACGTCCACACGCACAACCTGGAATCGATGCGCGGCCGCGGCGATCTCTAGTGATACGGCAACACGTAATGCAACCATCGAGGAACATCATGCGCATTTTCAGCAACCCGGTTTCCCTCATGCACAAGCTCCGGAGCGGCCTGCGGCGTCAGCGGACGTCTCACCGACAAGGCGGGTTCGTCCGCGCTGTCGTCGCAACGCTGCTCGTCGCGCTGGGGTGCGGCGGCGCGAGTGCGCAGAACTGGCCGACGGAGAAGGCGATCCGAATGGTGATTCCGTTTACGCCTGGCGGCGTATCCGACGTGCTGGGACGGTTCTGGGCAAAGAAGCTTTCGACCGCGCTCGGCACGCCCGTTGTCGTCGAGAACCGGCCGGGTGCGGGCACGACGATCGCGGCATCCCTCGTCGCCAGCGCGGCGCCGGACGGATACACGCTGTACTTCACCGATGTCACGACACACGCGATCAATGCAACGCTGTACAAGAAACTGCCTTACAAAACCGACAAGGACTTTACCGACATCGCGCTCGTGGCGTCGGCGCCGCTCGTGTTTCTCGTGCCGACCTCGTTACCGGTGAAAACGCTGCCGGAGTTCATCGCGCTCGCGAAAAGCAAGCCCGGCGAATTGAATTACGGATCATCCGGCAACGGCACGATCCTTCATCTCGCCGGCGAAACGCTGAAGCATCGCACCGGCATGAACCTCGTGCACGTCCCCTACAAGGGCAGCAGCGAATCGATCATGGGTGCACTCGGCGGCCAGGTCTCGGCCACGTTCGCGCCGATTCCTCCGGCGCTGCCGCAGATCAAGGGAGGCAAGCTGAAAGCCCTGGGCGTCACCTCGACGACGAGAAACCCGGCATTGCCCGACGTTCCGCCGATCGCCGAAACGGTTCCGAACTTCAGCATCGTGCTGTACTCGGGCATCCTCGGTCCCGCAGGGATGCCGCCCGGCATCGTCGAGCGCATCAATGCGGAAGTTTCGAAGGCGATGAAGGACGCTGACACGAAGTCGCTGTACGCGACGATCGGTGCCGATCCGGTCGATACGTCACCGGCGGAGTTCTCGCAGCGCTTCAAGGCGCTGGTCGAGGACATGGGACAGGCGGTGCGCCAATCAGGCGCGGTCATCGATTGAGCTGAGCGGCGACCGGCGTGCCGGGACACGTGCTCGAGGGCCGAGCATGGGCATCCGCGGTATTTGACATAATAACAATTATACGAAGTTCGATCAGCTGCTAGGGATCTCGAATCCCGGCGTAATGTGATGCGTTCCGCACGCCGGATCCCGATCCGACGAGCCCGACCGGCTAGTCGCCCGCGGACCTGTTCAGCGCTACCGCGGCACGTATCAGCGCGCGGAACGCATCCTCGTCGATTGCGTCGTCCTCGTGCAGATCGATCGCGCGTCGCGTGTTGCCTTCGAGGCTCGAGTTGAACAGGCGCTCGGGATCGTGAAGCGCGGCGCCCTTGAGGAAGGTGAGCTTCACGACATGCCTGTACGTCTCGCCGGTGCAAATCATTCCATCGTGAGACCACACCGGAACGCCGCGCCACTTCCATTCCTCGACGACGTCGGGATCGGCCTGCCTGATCAGCGCGCGCACCCGGGAAAGTGTTTTGCCGCGCCAGTCGTCGAGCTCCCTGATTCTCGCGTCGATCATCCGGGAAGGTGATTCACCGCCCGCCGCCGCACCTTTTTTCATGTTTCCTCGAGCTCGCAAGGTTCGGATGTATCACAGCGGATGCGACAAAGCCACGGGTGATCCCGTGGCTTTGTCCGGCAACCGCGCGACGCGCCGCGTCAGTGCGTGCTGCGGGACCGCTGCTCGTTCTCGCGGCCCTGATCGCGCCCGCGCTGCTCGCCTTCCATGGTCCGGCCGCGCGACGACCTGCGGGCGCGCGAGCCGTTGCGCGACGATCGCGAAGCCTCGCCTTCCAGCTGCTGCTTGCGCTGTTCGAGCTGCTGTCCGATCGCCTGCAGATCCATGTCGCTCGCCCTGACCTTCGGGAACAGCTCGGTCTCTTCCTCGCGCACGTGGTGCTTCACGTATTCCGATAGCACCTTCACGCCGGCGTCGTACAGCGGATCGCTGGTGGGCGCCATTTCCAGCCGGCCGATGATGTCCTTCAGCGTCTGGTGCTCGACGGCCGCCTCGTCGAGCAGGTCCTGTCCCTGCTCCTGCGGCAGCGCCTGGCGCGCCGCCGGGTAGAAGATCGCTTCCTCGATCGCGGCGTGCACGGTCAGCGCGTCGCAGATCTGCGTGACGAGCTCCTCCTTCGCCGAGTCCTCGGCGCCTTCCTTGATGTCCTCGAACTGCTTGAACAGCTTGTCGACCTGCTGGTGGTCGCGCTTCAAAAGCTCCAGCGCATTGACGCTGGCATCGTTGGTCATTCCGAACATGCGAGATCTCCCGGTGCGTTGACGCGCATTCGACTGTACGGCGTCGCGTTTGCGTCTCCTGTCCGGCGGCTTCTGCAACGCATGTAGGACGCGGACGACGTTCATCGCGGCGCGCGATCGCCGCTAGAATCGGTGCTCGCTTCGGGAGGACGACATGCGCTACGAGCTCTACTACTGGCCGGGGATCCAGGGCCGCGGTGAATTCGTCCGCCTCGCGCTCGAGGAGGCGAACGCCGACTACGTCGACGTCGCTCGCCAACGCGGCGGCGAGAAGGCGATGATGACGCTGCTCGATGCGCAACGCGTGGCGCATCCACCCTTTGCGCCTCCGTTCCTCAAGGCGGGCCGGCTGCTGATCGGCCAGACGGCGAACATCCTGCTCTTTCTCGGACCGCGCCACGCACTCGCACCCGGCGACGAGGCGGGTCGCTTGTGGACGCATCAGTTGCAGCTCACCATCGCGGATCTCGTTGGCGAGGTGCACGACACGCACCACCCGATCGCCAGCAGCCTCTACTACGAAGACCAGCGGCGCGAAGCGCGCAAGCGTGCGGCCGATCTGCGCGAGTGCCGCCTGCCGAAATTCCTGGACTACTTCGAACGCATCCTCACCCGCGACGGGCGCGCAGCGGGCTACCTCGCCGGACGCCGGCTCACGTACGCGGATCTGTCCATGTTCCAGCTGATCGCAGGACTGCGCTACGCGTTTCCGCAGGCGATGGCGACGCTCGAAAAGCGCTGTCCGGCGCTCGTGCGGCTTCACGATCGCGTCCGTGAGCGTCCGCGCATCGCGGCCTACCTCGCATCGCCGCGACGCCTGCCCTTCAACGAGGAAGGCATCTTCCGCCACTATCGCGAGCTCGATGGCTGACCGCGCTGTGCGCGATGGTAATCTGGCGCTGATTCGCAAACGACTCCTCCCGTCGCGTCATCGACGCCGCGCCCACGATGAGCATCACCTCCGAATTCGATCGCGCCTACCGTCTGCATCAGGAAGGAAAGCTCCGCGAAGCGTTCATGCGGTACGACGCGGTGCTGGCCGCCGACCCGAAGAACGCGGCCGCGCTGCATTACTCGGGCGTCGTGCTCTATCAGGCCGGCAAGATCCCCGAAGCCGCCGAGCGCATCCGCGCCTCGCTGCAGCTCCAGCCGGCGTCCTCCGAGGCGTGGTCGAATCTTGCGCTGGTGCTGGAATCGGCCGGCCGTCGCGAGGCGGCGGTGAATGCGCTGCGCGAGGCCGCGAAGATCGCGCCGCGCGCACCGGAAATTTTCGCCAATCTCGCCGCCGCCGAGCTTGCGCTCGGTCGCATCGCGGAAGCGGAGGCCGCGGCGCGCAACGCGGTCGGCATCGATGCGCGGCACGCCGCCGGATGGCACAACCTTGCGCTCGTCCTCGAGCCGCAGGGACGCCTGCTCGAGGCCATGGATGCATCGTCGCGTGCGAGCGCGCTGGCGCCGCTCGAAGCGGCGTACGCGGGCTTCAAGGCGCAGCTCGAGGCCACCGCCGGGATGCGGAAGAAGGCGCGCGCGACGCTCGATGCCGCGCTCGAGCGGAAGCCGGATTCGCCGGCGCTGCGCTTCCAGCTTGCCGGATTGCTCGAGCACGACGGTGAACTCGAGCGCGCGATGCAGGCCTACGAGCAGGTGGTGCGACTCGAGCCGGCGCACGGTGCGGCACTTTCGCAGCTCCTCTTCCTGCGCCAGCGCGTCGGCGACTGGCACGACCTCGCCGTGCTGCGCAAGCAATTCCGCGACGGCGTTGCGCGCAACGCGCCGCTGCTGTCGCCGTTCGTCCTGCTGTCGCAGCCGTCGACGCGCAGCGAGCAGCGCCGTTGCGCGGAAAACTGGACGGCCCAGCTGGCGCCAGCCTTGGCGCCGCGCGCTCCGATGTCGCTGAACAGCGGGCGGCTGCGCATCGGCTACCTGTCTGCCGATTTTCATTCGCATGCCACCGCGTTTCTCGCCGCGGGGCTCTTCGAGCAGCACGATCGCGGACGCTTCGAGATCGTCGCCTACTCCACCGGGCACGATGACCGCAGCGCGATGCGCGCGCGGCTGGTCGCCGGGTTCGACCGGTTCGTGGATGCGGCGGGCTGGCCGGCGCTGCGGCTCGCGACGGCGATTCGCAACGACGCCATCGACATCCTGGTCGACCTCAAGGGACATACGGAAAACGCGCCGCCTTCCGTGCTTGCCATGCGCCCCGCGCCGATCCAGGTGCACTACCTCGGCTACCCGGGCACGCTCGGCGGCAATCTCGCCGATTACCTGATCGGTGATGCGATCGTCACGCCGCCCGGTGACGCCGGCGACTACGCGGAAACGCTCGCCCTCCTCCCCGGCAGTTATCAGGTCAACGATCGTGCGCGGCCGATCGCCGAGACGCCGCCGCGCAGCGAGCTCGGGCTGCCGCGCAGCGCCGTGGTGCTGTGCTGCTTCAACAGCGGCTACAAGTTCAACCCGGAAGTGTTCGACGCGTGGGCGCAGATCCTCGCGCAGGTGCCCGAAGCGGTCCTGTGGCTGCTTGCACGCCGCGGCGAAGAGCGCTGGGTCAGCAACCTGCGCCGCGAGATGGTGCGCCGCGGACTCGACGCGCGGCGGCTGATCTTCGCGCCGGCGCGTCCGAACGCCGAATACCTGGCGCTCTATCGCGCCGCGGACCTGTTCATCGACACCTGGCCGTACAACGCCCATACCACGGCGAGCGATGCGCTGTGGGCCGGTTGTCCGCTCGTCACGCTGCGCGGGGAAACGTTCGCTTCACGCGTCGCGGCCAGCCTGCTCCACGCGGTCGGCTTGCCGCAGCTCGTGTGCGACGACGTGAAGACCTACGTCGCCACGATCGTCGCGCTCGCACGCGACGCCGACGGGCGCGGCAAGCTGCGCGCGCATCTCGCGGGTCCCGGACGCGATAGCGCGTTGTTCGACACGGCTGCCACGACGCGCGCCATCGAGGCGGCGTACCTCGCCATGGCCGATCAGTACCGAAGGCAGGTGCACCAGTTGATCAGCGTGCGTGCCGAGGACCTTGCGGGCACCATCCAGTGAACAGCTCGTGCCGGTCAACGGCGCAGCCAGGCAATCGCTTCGTCGACGCGATCGACGCCAACGATGTCCACCTTATCAACGCGTTGCTTCGGTTTATTCATGTTCGGTATGACGAAGGTTTCGAAGCCCAGCTTCGCGGCCTCGCGGATGCGTTCCTGGCCGCGTTGAACCGGCCGCACTTCCCCTGCCAGGCCGACCTCACCGAAAATGAGAGATTTCTTCGGTAACGGGCTGTTTTTCAAGGAAGAGCAGACCGCGAGCATGACAGCCAAGTCGGCGGCGGGCTCGAGAATGCGTACACCGCCCACCGCATTGACGAACACGTCGAAGCCGCTCGTGTCGACGCCGCCGTGACGGTGCAACACCGCGAGCAGCAGCGCAAGGCGTTGCGAATCGAGCCCCACCGCGAGCCGGCGCGGCATGCCGCCCTGCACCGGATCGACGAGGGCCTGCACTTCGACGAGCAGCGGCCGCGAGCCTTCGAGCGTCGCGACCACCGCGGAGCCGGCGACGCCCTCCGCGTGCTGCGACAGGAAGAGCGCCGACGGATTTGAAACACCGCGCAAGCCGCGTTCGGTCATGGCGAACACGCCGAGCTCGTTGGCTGCGCCAAAGCGGTTCTTGATCGCGCGCACGAGCCGGAAGCTCGAGTGCGGATCGCCTTCGAAGTAGAGCACCGTGTCGACGATGTGCTCGAGCACGCGCGGGCCGGCGATTGCGCCCTCCTTCGTCACGTGGCCGACGAAAATGACGACGACACCGCGCTGCTTGGCGAGCCGCGTCAACTGCGCCGCGCATTCGCGCACCTGCGCGACGCTGCCCGGGGCAGAGGCGAGCGCTTCGGTGTAGGTCGTCTGGATCGAGTCGATGACGACGATCTCGGGCGCGGTGGCGTTGATCGCGGCGATGATCGCCTCGAGCTGCACTTCGGCGAGCAATTCGATCGGCGCGTTGACGAGGCCGAGCCGCTGCGCGCGCAGCGCGATCTGCTCGGCCGATTCCTCGCCGGTGACGTAGAGGGTTCGATGCAGCGCGCCGAGCGCCGCACCCGCCTGCAGCAGCAGCGTGGACTTGCCGATCCCCGGGTCGCCGCCGAGCAGGATCACGCCACCGGCCACGAGGCCGTTGCCGAGCACCCGATCGAATTCCTCGAGACCGGTTGCGATGCGCGACGTCGCCCGCGGCGTGACCGACGAAAGGGGCGTCACCGTCGAGCGCGCGCCGGCCACGCTTTCGAAGCGCGCCGCGGCCGGTGCGGCGAGCGTCTCGACGAGCGTGTTCCACGCGCCGCACTGCGCGCACTGCCCCTGCCATTTCGGCGCCTGGCCGCCGCACTCGGTGCAGCTGTAGAGCGTCTTCGGCTTCGCCACGCAGTCAGCTCAGCTCGTCGGGCTCGGCCACGGCCGTGCCGAGCTTCCCGACGACGATCCCCGCCGCTTCGTTCGCAATGGCCATCGCGTCGGCCATCGGCGCGCCGGCCGCGAGCAGCGTGCCGAGCGTGGCGATCACGGTATCGCCCGCACCCGACACATCGAAGACTTCGCGTGCCTGCGCGGGGATCGTGAGCGCGCCCGCATCGGAGAAGAGCGACATGCCCTCTTCCGAGCGCGTCAGGAGCAACGCGTCGAGGCCGAGATCGCGGCGCAGCTCCTGTGCACGACGCACGAGGTCGTCCTCGTCGCGCGCACGCCCGGCCACCTGGCGGAATTCGCTGCGGTTCGGCGTGATCACGGTCGCCCCCCGATAGCGCTCCCAGTCGTCGCCCTTCGGATCGACGAGCACCGGCTTGCCGGCCGCGCGGGCGCGCTCGATCATCGTCGCGATGTGCGCCAGCCCGCCCTTGCCGTAATCGGACAGCACGAGGGCATCGGCGCTGCCGAGCAGACGGTCGAATTCGGCGAGGTGCGCGGCGAGCAATTCGTGCGGCGGCGCCGTCTCGAAGTCGATGCGCAGCAACTGCTGCTGTCGGCCGATGACGCGCAGCTTCACCGTGGTCTTCAGCGCATCGTCGCGCAGGAACGACGCGTGAATGCGATCGCTGTCGAGAAGACGCAGCAGCGTGTCGGCCGCTTCGTCGCGGCCGGTGGCGCAGAGCAGCATCGCGCGTGCGCCGAGCGCGGCGATGTTGCGCGCGACGTTGGCGGCGCCGCCCGGGCGCTCTTCGGAGCGCGCGATCTTCACCACCGGCACGGGCGCCTCCGGCGAGATGCGCTCGACGTCGCCGAACCAGTAGCGGTCGAGCATCACGTCGCCGACGATCAGCACCTGCGCACCCGCCACGCGCGTGCGCCAGGCGGAAAAATGGGCGCTCATCGCCTCGACCTCCTTGTCCCGCCGGCGCACGTCGAACACGCGCGCGTCGGTCTCGCGCGACTCGCGCGTCGCCGCGCCCTTCGGGCCTTGGCTCGGCCTGCGGCCTCGCCCGCCGCGCTCATCGCCTGCCGATCGCCACGTGCTCGAATCCGGCGGCACGGACCACGGCGGGCTCGTACAGGTTGCGGCCGTCGAAGATCAGCGGCTGCTTCAGGCGCCGGTGCAAGCCGTCGAAATCGGGGCTGCGAAATTCCTTCCATTCGGTGACGACGACGAGCGCGTCGGCGCCGTCGCACGCGGCGAGCGGATTGATCGCGAAGCCGACGCGCGGCATGTCGCCGAGCAGGCGACGCGCTTCATCCATCGCGACCGGATCGTACGCGGAAATGGTTGCGCCGCGCTGCGTCAGCGCTTCGATGACGATGCGCGACGGCGCTTCGCGCATGTCGTCGGTGTTGGGCTTGAACGCGAGCCCCCACACGGCGAAGCGCCGCTGCGACAGGTCGTTTCCGAAGCGCGCCACGATCTTGTCGACGAGTACCTGCTTCTGTGCGTCGTTCGCCGCCTCGACAGCGGACAGCACCTTGAGCGGCGCTCCCACGCGTGCGGCCGTGTGCTGCAACGCCCGCACGTCCTTCGGGAAGCAGCTGCCGCCATAGCCGACGCCCGGATAGAGGAAATGCCAGCCGATGCGCGGATCCGATCCGATGCCCTGGCGCACCGATTCGATGTCCGCGCCGAGCTTGTCCGCCAGGTTGGCGAGCTCGTTCATGAACGAGATCCGCGTCGCCAGCATCGCATTCGCCGCGTACTTGGTGAGCTCGGCGGAACGCACGTCCATCACGAGCAGCCGTTCGCGATTGCGCTGGAACGGCGCGTAGATATTGCGCAGTATGCCCACGGCGCGTTCGTTGTCGGCGCCGATCACGACGCGATCGGGCTTCATGAAATCCTCGACCGCCGCGCCTTCCTTCAGGAACTCGGGGTTCGACGCGACCGCGTAGGGAACATCGAGTCCGCGCGCGGCGAGTTCCTCGGCGATGACCGCCCGAACGTGGTCACCGGTGCCGACCGGCACGGTCGATTTGTCGACGACGAGCGTCCATTGCGTCATGCGCCGGCCGATGTTGCGCGCCGCCTGCAGCACGTATTGCATGTCGGCGCTGCCGTCCTCGTCGGGCGGCGTGCCGACGGCGATGAACTGCACGCTGGCATGACCGACCGCGGCATCGACGTCGGTGGTGAAGCGCAGGCGCCCGGCCGCGACGTTGCGCCGGATCATCGGCTCGAGCCCCGGCTCGTGGATCGGCACGCCGCCGCTTTCCAGCATGTCGATCTTGCGCGCGTCGACGTCGAGGCACAGCACGTCGTTGCCGACTTCAGCGAAGCACGTGCCGGTCACGAGACCGACGTACCCCGTGCCGATCATCGTGATCTTCATGCGCCGATCCCCAGCGTGCGATTGATGGATGCAAGCGCCGCGAGCGGATCGGCGGCGCTGGTGATCGGTCGGCCGACGACGAGATAGCTCGCGCCGTTGCGCATGGCCTCCTCGGGTGTCACGATGCGCGCCTGGTCGTCGCCCGGGCTCCCGGGCGGACGTATGCCCGGCGTCACGAGCGCGAAATCCAGCCCGAATCGCGCCCGCATCGCCGCTGATTCACGCGCCGAACACACGACGCCGTCGAGACCGCACGCTTGCGCAAGGGCTGCGAGGCGCAACGCCTGCTCACCCGGTTCCGCGTCGACGCCCGTTTCGCGCAGCGACGCTGCGTCGAGGCTGGTGAGGACGGTGACGGCGATCAGCAGCGGCCGCGCGATCCCGGTTTCCGCCGCGGTTGCGCTCACTGCGTCGCGCGCGCCGCGAAGCATCGCGCTTCCGCCCGCCGCGTGCACGTTCATCATCCAGACGCCAAGGCGCGTCGCCGCGGCGCACGCGTGCGCGACCGTGTTCGGAATGTCGTGGAACTTGAGGTCGAGAAAGACGTTGAATCCGCGCGCGACGAGCCAGCGCACCGGCTCCGGTCCGGCGGTGACGAACAGCTCCTTGCCGACCTTGACGCCGCACGCGGTGGGATCGAGGCGTTCGGCGAGCGCAAGAGCGCGCATCGGACTGGCGAAATCGAGCGCCACGAGCACGCGTGGGTTTGCACTGGTCATGTGAGTTCCCGTTGCATGGGTGAAATCGCTTTACGTGTACCCGTCCGGCGCTTCGGTGCGCTTCGGTGAATACGTCTCCCATTTCTGGCATCCCGGACAGCGCCAATAGTATTGCCGCGCACGAAAGCCGCAGTTGTCGCACTTGTAGAGGCCGAGCCGCTTGATGTGCTGGCCGACCAGCCCCTTGACGAGCTCGAGATCGTGCCGCCGATCGGCGGGCGACGTCAAAAGCTGCGCTTCCAGCAGGCGATCGAGGCCGATCAGCGTCGGATTGCGCGCGAGCTCGTCCTTGATGAGCGTCGCGGCGGCATCGGCGCCTTCCTGCTCGAGCGTGAGCGTGAAGAGCGCATTCAAGAGGTCGAGCGACGGGTACTGCGCCTGGTAGTTGCGCAGCAGCCGGATGCCGGTGGGCACGTCGCGCAGACGCCGGAATGCGTCGGCGAAGCGGTCGGCGGCGAGGGCGAGGAACGCCGGGTTTTGCGACTCGATGCGCTGCCACGCCTCGACCGCCGCGCGAAAATCGCCCGACTGCGCCTCGGCGTCGCCGGCGATCAGGTTCGCACGTGCGCAGCCGCGGTGCGCCGCGAGGGCGCGCTCGATCTCGGCGCGCGCTGTCGGCGTATCGGACTTGAGCAGCGCCGCCTGCGCAAGCTCGCAATGGTATTCGGCGATCTCCTTGTAATACGGCTGCTTGGCGAGAATCTCCATCCGCTGCATCGCGGTGATCGCCTTCGGCCAGTCCTTTTCCGTCTCGTAGATCTCGATCAGGTGCGACAGCGCCGAATGCTCGAACGGCGTGCCGTCGAGACGCTGGAAAAGATTTTCGGCCCGGTCGAGGAGCCCGGCGCGATGGAAGTCCTGCGCGAGCTCGTAGGTTGCCATCGTGCGCTTGTCCGCCGGCAAGGTCGGCCGGTCGAGCAGGTTCTGGTGCATGCGAATTGCACGCTCGGTCTCGCCCTGCCTGCGGAAGAGCGAGCCGAGCGCGAAGTGGAGGTCGATCGTCTGCGGGTCGACCTTGACCACTTCGATGAACGACTCGATCGCCTTGTCGGGTTGCTCGTTCAGCAGGAAATTGAGGCCGCGGAAGTACGACAGCGGCAGCGCGCGCGATTCGTGCAGAAGGTGCTTGATGTCGATGCGCGCGGCGATCCAGCCGAGCGCGAAGAACAGCGCCGGGATCGGCAGGAGCCACCACAGCTCGAAATCCATGCGGCGATCAGAACCCGGTGGTCGGCGGCTCGAACCCGGGACCCGACGCGGCCGCCGTGCCCGGGGCCGGCCCGCGTGCCGATGGCAGCGCGGCCTGCGCGCGATGATGCTCGCGGCGCAGCCGCGCAAGCTGCCGCTTCAACCGCACCACCTTGATGGCGCTCGCGAGCAGGCCGAGGGCGACCCCGGTCGCGAACGCAAGCAGGATCACGAACACGAGCGGCGCCTGCCACGCGTACACCGAGAACAGGCGCAGCGTGACGGGGTCGGCGTTCTGCAGCGAGATGAACAGCAGCGCGATGAACACGAACGCGACGAAGATCCAGCGCAGGAGGCTCATCTCGGTAGGGCGGCCAAAAGAAAGGCGGCCCGCGAATCGATCGTGGCCGCCTGCAAGAGATTGATCAAGGAAGCTAATCCTGCACGAGGTTGAAGTCGACCCGTTCCCGCAGTTCCTTCCCCGCCTTGAAGTGGGGCACGTACTTCTCGGGCACCTGCACCTTCTCGCCCGATTTGGGGTTGCGCCCCGTTCGCGGCGGCCGGTAATTCAGACCGAAGCTGCCGAACCCGCGGATCTCGATGCGTTCGCCCTTCGCGAGACTTTCGGCCATCGCGTCGAGCACCATCTTGACCGCCAGTTCGGCATCCTTGGCAACCAGTTGCGGAAACTGCGCCGCGAGGCGGTCGATCAGCTCCGATTTGGTCATGTCAATGGCGCCGGGCCGCCCCAAGCCATTGACTGCACCCCCTCCGGGGGCAGCGAGCGAAGCGAGCGTGGGGGTCGTTTCATCGGTTATCCCGCGATCAGCCGTTGGCCTTGTTGTCGAGCTTGGCCTTGAGCAGTGCGCCGAGGTTCGTCGTTCCCGTGGTGGTACCGGCGTTCTCGGCACTCATCCGCTGCATCGCTTCCGATTCGTCGGCGTTGTCCTTCGCCTTGATCGACAGGTTGATGCTGCGGTTCTTGCGGTCGACGTTGATGATCATTGCATTCACCGAATCGCCTTCCTTCAACCGCGTGCGAATGTCCTCGACGCGATCGCGCGACACTTCCGACGCGCGCAGATAGCCTTCGATGTCGCCGCCGAGCGCAATGACTGCACCCTTCGCGTCGAGGCTCTTCACGCTGCCCGTGACGATGCTGCCCTTGTCGTGCGTCGCGACGAAATTGCTGAACGGATCGCCTTCGAGCTGCTTGATGCCGAGCGAGATGCGCTCGCGCTCGACGTCGATCGCAAGCACGACCGCCTCGACTTCCTGGCCCTTCTTGTAGTCGCGCACCGCCACTTCGCCGGCATTGGCCCACGACAGATCGGACAGATGCACGAGACCGTCGATGCCGCCCGGCAACCCGACGAACACGCCGAAATCGGTGATCGACTTGATCTGCCCGGCAACGCGATCGCCCTTCTTGTGGTTCATCGCGAACTCGTCCCACGGGTTCGGCATGCATTGCTTCATGCCGAGCGAGATGCGCCGGCGATCCTCGTCGATCTCGAGGATCATCACCTCGACCTCGTCGCCGAGCTGCACGACCTTGGTCGGATGAATGTTCTTGTTCGTCCAGTCCATCTCCGACACGTGCACGAGGCCCTCGATGCCCGATTCGATCTCGACGAACGCGCCGTAGTCGGTGATGTTCGTCACCTTGCCGAAGAGGCGCGTGCCCGGCGGATAGCGGCGCGACAGTCCGATCCACGGATCGTCGCCGAGCTGCTTCAAGCCCAGCGACACGCGGTTCTTTTCCTGGTCGAACTTCAGCACCTTGGCCGTGACTTCATCGCCGACCGACAGCACTTCCGACGGATGCTTGACGCGACGCCAGGCGAGATCGGTGATGTGCAGCAGGCCATCGATGCCGCCGAGGTCGACGAACGCGCCGTAATCGGTGATGTTCTTGACGATGCCCTTGACCGTCGCGCCTTCGGACAACGTGGCGAGCAGCTTCTCGCGCTCCTCGCCGAGGCTTTCCTCGAGCACGGCGCGGCGCGACACGACGACGTTGTTGCGCTTGCGGTCGAGCTTGATGACCTTGAACTCGAGTTGCTTGTTCTCGTACGGCGACGTGTCCTTGACCGGCCGGATGTCGACGAGCGAGCCCGGCAGGAAGGCACGAATGCCGTTGATCATCACGGTGAGGCCGCCCTTGACCTTGCTGGTGACGAGCCCCTGCACGATCGAGCCCTGCTCCATCGATGCTTCGAGGTCGTGCCAGGCCTTGAGGCGCTTCGCCTTGTCGCGCGACAGCCGCGTTTCACCGTAACCGTTCTCGAGGCTTTCGATCGCGACGGTGACGAAATCGCCCGGCTTGACTTCGACCTCGCCCTTGTCGTCGCGGAATTCCTCGATCGGGATGAAGCTTTCCGACTTGAGGCCGGCATTGACGACGACGACGTTGTAATCGACGCGGATCACTTCCGCGGTGATGAGCTCGCCCTGGCGCATTTCCTGGCGCGCGAGCGACTCTTCGAACAGCGCCGCGAAATTCTCGGCGCCTGCACTGGGTGTTGCGACTTGCGTGGCGGTAGCCATGGGGGTTGGTTCCTTTTGCATTGCCGCCTTGAACGAGAACCCGTCATCTCGCCCTAGGCGGGCAGGTTGGTGAAATCCGCGTAACGTGCGCGCCGGCTAGGAATAGCGTGCACCCGCGGCCCTTTGCGTGAATCCTGTTCGTCGAACCCGAAGCCGCCTTGCGGCGTCCACGCGTTCACGGGCAAGCCTTGTCGTCGGCGTCAGCGGGCAGCGGCTTGCTCGCGGTAGAGCGCGAGCACGGCGGCGGTCACTTCGGCAATCGACAGATCGGTCGTATCCAGGGTCACCGCATCGGGCGCCGCCACGAGCGGGGCTGCCGCTCGTGTCGAGTCACGGATGTCGCGCTCCCGGATATCGCGCAAAAGACCCTCAATGTTAACGGAGATTCCTTTTGCGATCAACTGCTTATGCCTCCGCTCCGCGCGTGCCTCGGCGCTGGCGGTCAGGAAGACCTTGAGTTGCGCGTCCGGGAACACGACGCTGCCCATGTCGCGGCCCTCGGCAACGAGCCCCGGCGGCATCCGGAATGCGCGCTGGCGTGCGAGCAGCGCGTTGCGCACCTCCGGGTGCACGGCGATTCGCGAGGCGGCGGCCGACACGTTCTCGGCACGAAGCGCATCGGCAACGTCGCGCCCGTCGAGCCATGCGCGGCCGGCGCTGAACGAGACGACGCTGCCGCCGGTCAGCGTCGCGAGCGCGGCCGCGTCGTTCAGCGGCACGTTCTGCTCGAGGGCGCGCAATGCGACGAGGCGATAGAGCGAGCCGCTGTCGAGATAGTGGAAGCCGAGCGCGCGCGCGACGTTGAATGCGATCGTGCCCTTCCCCGATGCGGCGGGTCCGTCGATCGCGACGACCGGGGCCGGGTCGCTCGTCAATGCGAGATGGCCGCGAGTGCGGCGAAGTAGCCGGGAAAGGTCTTGCGCACGCAGCCGGGATCGTTGATCGCCACGCCGGCGCCGCCGAGTGCCGCGAGTGCTGCGCACATCGCCATTCGATGATCGTCGTACGTGTCGATCGTCGCGTGGCGAAACGTCGCGAGCGGCGACACTTCGAGCCAGTCGTTCCCGGCCGCCAGCGTTGTGCCGAGCTTGGCGAGCTCGGTGGCCATCGCGGCGATCCGGTCGGTTTCCTTCACGCGCCAGCTGCCGATATTGACGAGCCGGATCGGCGCGCGCGCAAACAGCGCGACGATGGCCAGGGTCATCGCCGCATCGGGGATCGCAATGCAATCGATCGTGCCGCCTTGCAGTGTCGCGCCGCGGCGCGCCTCGATCCAGCCGTTTCCGTAGCGGATGTCCGCGCCCTGGCGTGCGAGCACGTCGGCAAAGGCCACGTCGCCCTGGATCGAGTCGCGACCGACACCTTCGACGCGGACCGGTCCGCCGCCGATGACGCCGGCGGCAAGGAAATAGGACGCCGCCGAGGCATCGCCTTCGACGTGCAGCCGCCCGGGGCTGCGGTAACGCGCACCGGCGGGGACGACGAACGTCGACGGATCGGGTGCCGCGACGTCGACGCCGAAGCGACGCATCAGGCGCAGCGTGATCTCGACGTACGGACGCGAGATCAGCGCGGTCGTGAGCGCCACGCCGGTGGCCGACGCATCGGCGCCCTGCGCGAGCGGCAGCGCCATCAGCAGCGCTGACAGGAACTGGCTCGAGATGTCGCCGCGGATCGGAACGCGGCCGCCGGCGCGGCCGCCCGCGGGGCCGAGCCGCAGCGGCGGATAGCCGGCGTTGCCGAGGTAGGTCACGTCGCAGCCCTGGTGGCGCAGCGCATCGACGAGGTTGCCGATCGGCCGCTCGTGCATCCGCGGCACGCCTGCGATCCGGTAGTCACCGCCATGCATCGCGAGCACCGCCGTCAGCGGGCGCACGGCGGTCCCGGCGTTGCCGAGGAAGAGGCTCGCGGTGCGCTTCGGAAACGCATGTGCGATACCGTCGACCGTGCATTGCGTGTCGCGCGCGTCGACGTGAACGCCGAGCGTGCGCAGCGCGTCGATCATTCGCGACGTGTCGTCCGCATGCAGCAGCCCGGTCAGCCTGGTCGTGCCTTCCGCGAGCGCGGCGAGCAGCAGCGTGCGATTGGAGATGCTCTTCGAGCCCGGCAGCGCCACGACGCCTTCCGCATGGCGGATGGGCCGGATCTCCAATCGCGCCACATCGGGCGCACCGGTGAAGCTCCTGCTAAGGGTGTCCACTCGGACCGACGCCGGTTGCCGTTTCACCCCAGTGCCGGCGCGCCTCGGCAGCGCGGCCGAGCATCGTGTCGAGCGACGCCCGATCGCCATGCTCGATCGACAGCATCAGCGCTTCGATGGCGCTGCGGTAGGCACCGAGCTCGGTCAACAGCGCATCGCGGTTGGCGAGTGCCACGTCGCGCCACATCTCGGGTGAGCTGCCGGCGATGCGGGTGAAATCGCGAAAGCCGCTTCCTGCGTTGCTGAAATATTCGGCGCTGTCCTTGCGCGACGCAAGCTCGGCGACGAGCGCGAAGGCGAGCAGGTGCGGCAGATGCGAGACGGCGGCAAGGATGCGGTCGTGGCGCTCGGGATCGAGCCGCTCGACGCGCGCGCCGCACGTGGTCCAGAATTCCTCGACGCGCTTCAATGCGGCGCTCGATGTTTCGGGCAACGGCGTGAGGATCACCTGGCGCCCGACGTACAGCGACGCGTCGCCGGCATCGGCACCGGAGCGTTCGCTGCCGGCGATCGGATGCCCCGGCACGAATTGCGGCAGCCGCTCGTTCAGGAGCTCGCGCGCGGCGAGCACGACATCCTGCTTCGTGCTGCCCGCGTCGGTGACGATCGCATCGCGCCCGAGCGCGGGCGCGAGCGCCGCAAGCGTTTCACGGTACTGCGCGACCGGGATGGCGATGAGCACGAAGTCGGCGCCCTGCACTTCGCGCGTCCAGTCGTCGCCGAGCATCACCGCCCGGTCGATCACGCCGCGAGCGAGCGCACGGTCGAGGTTCGAGCGTGAACGGCCCACGCCGACGATCTCGCCGACGGCGCACGCGCGGCGCATCGCGAGCGCACACGATGCGCCGATCAGTCCGACGCCGACGACGACGAGCTTCTCAATGCGCACGGAGCGGGTCGCTCGAAGCCGCGACGGAGCGGGCGAGCGACGCGAGGAAGCGCTCGTTTTCCTGCGCCGTACCCACCGTGACGCGCAGCCATGCCGGCAACCCGTAATTCGCCACGGGACGCACGATCACGCCCTGCCGCAGCAAGGCCTGGTAGACCGCCATCGCATCGCCCGCTTCGAACAGCACGAAGTTGCCCCGCGACGGCAGATAACGCAGCCGCAGCGCCTGCAGTCCCGCCTCCAGTTGCCGGCGTCCCTCGCGATTGAGCACGCGGCTGTCTTCGACATATTGCGTATCCTCGAGCGCCGCGAGCGCCGCCGTCTGCGCAAGCGAATTCACGTTGAACGGCTGCCGCACGCGGTTGAGCAGATCGGCGATCGCCGCGTCCATGACCCCGTAGCCGACGCGAAGTGCGGCGAGCCCGTGCGCCTTCGAGAACGTGTGCGACACGACGAGGTTCGGGTACCGCGAAATCCATGCCGTCGAAGGGGTGCGCTCGGAAGGATCGAGGAATTCGTCATACGCTTCATCGAGAACGACGATCACATCGCGCGGAACCGCGGAAATGAAGCGTTCGACAACGTCACCCGCAAGCCAGGTTCCCGTCGGATTGTTCGGATTGGCGATGAAGACGACGCGCGTGTTGCCCGTGATCGCCGCGAGCATCGCGTCGAGATCGTGCCCATGGTCCTTCGCGGCCACCTCGATGCCGCGCGCACCGCGTGCCTGCGTCGCAAGCGGATAAACGATGAACGCATATTGCGAATAGAGCGCGTCGTCGCCCGGGCGCAGGAATGCCTGGGTCACGAGCTCGAGCACGTCGTTGCTGCCGTTGCCGAGCACGATCTGTTCCGGCGCCACGCGCAGGCGGGACGCGAGCGCCGCCTTCAGCGCGTAGCCATTTCCATCGGGGTAGCGCGTGAGGTCGCCAAGCGCGGCGGCGATCGCCGCTTGCACTTTCGGACTCGCACCGCGCGGATTCTCGTTCGATGCAAGCTTGATGATCGTCGCGGGATCGAGATCGAGCTCGCGCGCCACCTCGTCGATCGGCTTGCCGCCGACATACGGCGCGATCGCGCGGACGTAGTCGGGCGCATTCGCCGCCGCGGTGTGGAGGGGAGATCGCTTCATGCCTGATCTGCAGGATACGAGCCGAGCAGCTTGAGAAACAGCGCCTTGCGGGCCAACTCGGTCAGCGCGGCGTTTACCGGTGGATCGTCACGATGACCGACGAGATCGACGAAGAACAGATATTCCCACAAGCCGGTGCGTGCAGGCCGCGATTCGATGCGCGACATCGACACGCCGTGACGTGCGAACGGCTCGAGCAGCGCATGCATGGCGCCTGGCTGGTTCGGGGCCGACATCACGAGCGACGTTTCGTCGCGACCCGATGCGCTCGGCGCCTGGCGGCCCAGCACCCAGAAGCGGGTCGTGTTGTTCGGCTCGTCCTCGATGTGCGGCGCGAGCACGGCCACGCCGTAGATCGGGGCGGCGATTTCGCCCGCGATGGCGGCGGCGCCCGTTTCGAGTGCCGCGAGGCGGGCGGCTTCGGCATTGCTCGACACGGGCACGCGCTCGGCGCCCGGCAGATGACGCGCGAGCCACTGCGCGCATTGCGCGAGCGACTGTGCATGCGAATAGACCTTGACGACGCGATCGAGCCCGGGCGCGTTCGACAGCAGGTTCTGCTGCACGCGCAGCTTGATCTCGCCGCAGATCGAAAGGTCGGTCATGACCATGAGATCGAGCGTGCGCCCCACGGTGCCCTCGGTCGAGTTCTCGACCGGGACGACGGCGTAATCGGTCCGCCCCGCTTCGCCCGCGCGGAAGATCTCGTCGATGGTCGCGCACGGCACGGCATCGACGAACGCGCCGAACTGCCGGGTGACCGCCGCGTGGCTGAACGTGCCGGCAGGACCGAGATAGGCGACGCGAAGCCGCTGCTCGAGTGCGAGGCACGCCGACATCACCTGCCGGAAGACGCCGATCACCGCGTCGTCGGAAAGCGGCCCCGCGTTCTGCTCGCACAGGCGGACGAGCACCTGTGCCTCGCGCTCGGGCCGCCACGCCGGCAACCCGCTGTCGGCCTTCAGCGCGCCGATGGCCTTGGCATGGACCGCACGCTCGGACAGTCGCGCGAGGATCTCCCGGTCGAGCGCGTCGATTGCGTCGCGATGCACGCGCAGCGGCGCCTCGCGCGCGTCGTCGTCGCCGGACGGGCTGTCAGCCATGTTCCCGCTCGAACTCGCGCATCCAGTCGACCAGCGCCTGCACGCCCTCGATCGGCATCGCGTTGTAGATCGACGCGCGCATGCCGCCCACGGCGCGGTGCCCCTTGAGCTGCATCAGGCCGCGCGCGGCGGCACCGGCCAGGAACGGCTCGTTCAGCCGTTCGTCCTGCAGAAAAAAGGGCACGTTCATCCGTGAACGATCGGCAGGTCGCACCGGATTGCGGTAGAAGCCGCTGGCGTCGATCTGCGCATACAGCGCGCTCGCCTTCGCGACATTCGCGCGCTCGATGGCCGCGAGCCCGCCTTGCGCAATCAGCCACTCGAAGGTGAGCCCGGCAAGGTAGATCGCGAACGTGCTGGGCGTGTTGAACATCGATCCGGCGCCCGCCTGCACGCCGTAGTCGAGCACGCTGGGGCATTCGCGTCGCGCGCGGCCGAGAAGATCCTCACGCACGATGACGAGCGTGAGACCGGCGGCACCGGCGTTCTTCTGCGCGCCGGCATAGATCACGCCGAACTTCGCGACGTCGAGCGGGCGCGACAGGATGTGCGACGAGGCATCGGCGACGAGCGGCAGGTTGCCGGTGTCGGGCACCCACGCATACTCGACGCCGCCGATCGTCTCGTTCGTCGTCACGTGCACGTAGCTCGCGTCGCGCGACAGGCGCCAGGCGGACTGCGGCGGAACGAACGTGTACTGCGCGTCGGCGCTCGATGCCGCGACATTGACCTCACCGTACTTGCGCGCTTCGGCGATCGACTTCTGCGACCAGTGACCGGTATCGACATAGTCCGCTACACCGTCGGCCGGCAGCAGGTTGAGCGGCACCGCCGCGTTCTGGCCGAGTGCGCCGCCCTGGAGGAACAGCACGCGATAATTTGCCGGGATCGCCAGCAGCGCGCGAAGATCGGATTCGGTCTTCGTCATCACGGCCCCGAAATCGGCGCCACGATGGCTCATCTCCATGATGGACATGCCGCGGCCGTGCCAGTCGAGCAACTCCTGCTGCGCGCGCTGCAGCACCGGCTCGGGCATCGCCGCCGGGCCCGCGCTGAAGTTCCAGACGCGCTTCACACTTCGTCGTCGTCTTTCTCGACGACGCGCTCCAGCCCGGCGAGCTTCTCGCCCTTGTCGAGGTGGATCAGCGTGACGCCCTGCGTCGAGCGGCTCATTTCGCGGATCGACTTCACGCCCATCCGGATCAGCACGCCGCCGGTGGAGATCAGCACGATCTCGTCGTCGGGGCGCACGAGGGCCGCACCGATCACATGCCCGTTGCGGCTCGATTGCTGGATGGCGATCATCCCCTTCGTGCCGCGGCCGTGGCGCGTGTACTCGACGATAGGCGTCCGCTTGCCGTAGCCGTTCTCGGTGGCCGTCAGCACCGACTGCTCCTCGTCCTCGGCGACGAGCATGGCGATCACCTTTTGCCCCTTGTCGAGCATCATCCCGCGCACACCGTGCGCGTTGCGCCCCATGGGACGCACGTCGTTCTCGTCGAAGCGCACGGCCTTGCCGCCCGAGCTGAACAGCATCACGTCGTGCTTGCCGTCGGTGAGCGCGACGCCGATCAGGCGATCGCCGTCGGCAAGGTCCACCGCGATGATGCCCGACGGCCGCGGGCGCGAAAAATCGGCGAGCGAGGTCTTCTTGACCGTGCCCATCTGCGTCGCCATGAACACGTAGCGGCCTTCCGAGAACTCCTTGACCGGCAGGATCGCGGTGACCTTCTCGTGGTCGATGAGCGGCACGAGGTTGACGATGGGCTTGCCGCGCGCGTTGCGCTGCCCCTGCGGCACGTTGTAGACCTTGAGCCAGTAGACGCGGCCGCGGTTGGAAAAGCAAAGGATGTAGTCGTGCGTGTTCGCGATGAACATCTGGTCGACGAAATCGTCTTCCTTCGTGGTCGTCGCCTGCTTGCCGCGTCCGCCCCGGCGCTGCGCCCGGTATTCGCCAACGGGCTGCGCCTTCATGTAACCGCCGTGCGACAAGGTGACCACCATGTCGGCGGGCGCGATCAGGTCCTCGAGCGAAAGGTCCACGCCCTGCGCGACGATCTCGCTCTTGCGCGCATCGCCGAACTGGTCGCGGATCGACGTGAGCTCGTCGCGGATGATCTGCGTGACGCGCATCGGCTTCGCGAGGATGTCGAGCAGGTCGGTGATGAGATCCATGACTTCGCGGTAGTCGCCGGTGATCTTGTCCTGCTCGAGCCCGGTCAGCCGCTGCAGGCGAAGATCGAGGATGGCCTGCGCCTGCACGTCGGAAAGCCGGTAGCCGTTGTTCGGTCCGTGCCAGCCGAACTCCGGGGCGATCCCCTCGGGGCGCGCGACATCGGCCGACGCCCGCCGCAGCATGTCCTCGACCAGCGACGAACGCCAGGCGCGACCCATCAGTCCCGCTTTCGCTTCGGCCGGCGTGGCCGACGCCTTGATGAGCGCGATGATGGCGTCCACGTTCGACAGCGCCACGGCCAGCCCTTCGAGGACGTGGCCGCGTTCGCGCGCCTTGCGCAGGTCGAAGCGCGTGCGGCGCACGACCACTTCGCGCCGGTGCGTGATGAAGTGCTCGAGAAACTGCTTGAGGTTCAGAAGCCGCGGCTGGCCGTCGACCAGCGCGACCATGTTCATGCCGAAGCTGTCCTGCAGCTGCGTCAGCTTGTACAGGTTGTTCTGGACGATCTCGGGCACTTCGCCGCGCTTGAGCTCGATGACCACGCGCATGCCCGACTTGTCGGATTCGTCGCGCAGGTCGGAAATGCCGTCGAGCTTCTTCTCGCGTACGAGCTCGCCGATGCGCACGAGCAGGTTCGCCTTGTTCACCTGGTACGGGATCTCGTCGACGATGATCGCCTGGCGGCTGCCCTTGTCGAGATCCTCGAAATGGGTGCGCGCGCGCATGATCACGCGGCCCCGGCCCGTCCGGTAGCCATCGCGCACGCCGTCGAGCCCGTAGATGATGCCGGCAGTGGGGAAATCGGGCGCCGGAATGATCTCCATCAACTCGTCGATGGTCAGCTCGGGGCTGGCAAGCAGCGCGAGACAGCCGTTGATCGTCTCGGTCAGGTTGTGCGGCGGAATGTTCGTCGCCATGCCGACGGCGATGCCCGACGAGCCGTTGATGAGCAGGTTCGGCAGCCGCGACGGCAGCACCGCCGGCTCCTGCTCCTTGCCGTCGTAGTTCGGGACGAAATCGACGGTTTCCTTGTCGATGTCGGCCAGCAGCTCGTTGGCGATGCGCTCGAGGCGGCACTCGGTGTAACGCATTGCCGCCGGGTTGTCCCCGTCGACCGAGCCGAAATTGCCCTGCCCGTCGATCAGCGGGTAGCGCAGCGAGAAATCCTGCGCCATGCGCACCAGCGCGTCGTAGATCGCCATGTCGCCGTGCGGGTGGTATTTGCCCATCACATCGCCGACGACCCGCGCGCATTTGACGTACGCGCGGTTGTAGACGATGTTCGACTCGTGCATGGCGAACAGCACGCGCCGATGCACGGGCTTCAGGCCGTCGCGGGCGTCGGGCAGCGCGCGGCCGACGATCACGCTCATCGCGTAGTCGAGATACGAGTGGCGCATCTCGGCTTCGAGGCTTACCGGCAGGGTTTCCTTAGCGAACTGCTCCATGGACGAAGGTGATTCCTTGCAATAGGGGCCGAATCAGTTGAAAGAATGACAAAAACGCGGGGCTTTCGATCAGTTTGGCGGGTTGCCCAAACCCGGCGGACGCATGCGCGGCGTTCGGCGTTCGGCGGCAGCCGGTTCCGAGGTCCTTGAATACACGTAATTTTACCACGGCGTTGCATCGCCGCGACAATCGTTCGCCGCTTGTTATTCCGACCGGCATTTTCATTGCTGCGGCAAAAATACGCGTGCTATATTGAACCGGAGCATCAATTGGATCGGCGCGTCGGGTCGTCACCGCCTTCGCGCAAAAGTCGCTTCGTTCGAACAAAACCTGTTGAAAACCAAGTCAAAGGGGTAGAACAATGACTCGACGTCTCGTGTCCGGTGTCGCCGCCGGCTTGCTCGCAATGGCATTTGCGGGCAGCGGGCAAGCGCAGATAGGCCCTGGGTTCATGAAGGCCGACCCGCGCGGGTATGTTCCCGGACCCGCGTTTTGCGACCGGAACAATTGTCCTGGCTACGTAGTGATGGGCTACGATGCGCCGGGCAACAACGTCGTTCGCAGCGGCACGTACAACGGCGCGATGGGCATCGCCGGCAATCTCTGCTGGCGCCAGGGCTACTGGACGCCCGCGATGGCCATCCCGCAGTGCGAGCCCGACCTGGTGCCGAAGCCGGCTCCGCCCGTCGCCGCCCCGCCGCCGCCCGCGCCTGCTCCGGCCCCGGCGCCCGCCCCGGCTGCTCCCCCGCCGCCGCAAGTCCAGCGGATCACGCTCGCGTCGAAGGCGCTGTTCGACTTCGACAAGGCGGTCCTCAAGCCCGAAGGCAAGGCGGCGATCGACAGCGAGATCATTTCGAAGCTCGCCAACGTGCAGCGGCTCGAGCTGGTGCTGGTCACCGGGCACACCGATCGCATCGGCACGCAGCGCTACAACCAGCGGCTGTCCGAGCGTCGCGCCGATGCGGTGCGCGACTACCTGGTCAGCCGTGGCGTGCCGCGCGACAAGATCGAGACGCTCGGCATGGGCAAGACGCAACCGGTTCCGGGGGTCGTCTGCAACCAGAAGGCGCTCAAGGCGTTGATCGCCTGCCTGGCGCCGAACCGGCGTGTCGAAATCGAGGTGAAGGGCGAGGGCGTCGCACGCTGATTGCCCTCCGCCTCCCGAAAAGCCCCGCGAAGTCTGCGGGGCTTTTCGTTGCGGCACCGGCTGCTAAACTGGATCGATGACGCCCCACGAGCCGCGCGCCGTCGACCTGCGGATCGACGCGCGCTTCGTCATCCCGGTGGAGCCTGCCGGCACGCTCATCGACCATGCGCTCGTCGTCGACGCCGGCCGGATCGCCGCGCTCGTGCCGTTTGCAACCGCCGATCGCGATTACGCGCCCCGCGAGCGGGTCGCCCTGCCCGATCACGCACTGATTCCCGGGCTCGTCAACGCGCATTGCCACGCCGCCATGACGCTGCTGCGCGGCGTCGCCGACGATGTCCCGCTGAAGGCATGGCTCGAGGAGCACATCTGGCCGCGCGAAGCGCGCTTCGTGGCGCCCGATTTCGTCCACGACGGCACGCTGCTCGCCAGCGCCGAGATGCTGCGCGCCGGCATCACGTGCTGCAACGACATGTATTTCTACCCGGATGCCGCGGCGCAGGCGTACGAGGAAGCCGGCATGCGGGCGATGATCGGCATGCCGATCCTCGACTTTCCCACGCCGTATGCGGCCGATGCCGACGGCTACCTGCAGCGCGGCTTCGCCGCGCGCGATGCGTTCAAGCATGCGCCGCGGCTCGCGTTCTCGCTGGCGCCCCACGCCCCGTACACGGTGAGCGACGACACGTGGCGCTCGGTGGTCGTCTACGCGCGCCAGCTCGATCTCATCGTGCAGACCCATCTTGCCGAAACGCAGCGCGAAGTCGACGACGCGCGCGAGGCGTCGCACGAATCGCCGCTTGAGCGCCTCGACCGGCTGGGCGCAACGGGACCTTCGTTCGTCGCGATCCATGCGGTACACGTCGACGTGCGCGACATCGAATTGCTCGCCGCGCAAGGCTGCCACGTCGTCCATTGCGCAGGCTCGAACATGAAGCTCGCGAGCGGTATCGCGCCGGTTGCGGCGCTGCTCGCGCACGGCGTGAACGTCGCCCTCGGCACCGACGGCGCCGCATCCAACAATCGCCTCGACATCCTCGACGAGATGCGCCTCGCCAGTCTCGCGGCCAAAGTGCAGTCCGGCGACGCGGCGGCCCTCGCAGCACCCGCCGTGCTGCGGATGGCGACGCTCGCGGGAGCCGCCGCATTGGGCCTCGACGCGCGCATCGGATCGCTGGTCCCCGGCAAGGAAGCCGACGTCACGGCGGTGCGGCTCGCCGACGTCGAGACGCTGCCGTTGTACGATCCGGTTTCGCAACTCGTCAACGCCGCCGGACGCGAGCACGTGACTGATGTCTGGGTCGCGGGGGAGCGCCTGCTGGACGCGCGGCGTCTCGCGCGCATCGACCCGCAGGCACTGGTGAGCCGCGCGCGAATGTGGCAGGCCCGCCTCGCGTGAACCCGACCAGCCGCCCGATGCCTCCAATGCCCGCCGCTGTCACCACCGATCGGCTCGTCGGCACCGGCAATGCCGACGCTGCCGAGCTCGCGAAATTCTCGGCACTCGCGCACCGCTGGTGGGATCCCGAAAGCGAGTTCAAGCCGCTGCACGACATCAATCCGCTGCGCGTCGGCTGGGTGGAGCGCATCGTGGGTGGATTGCATGGCAAGCGCATCGTCGACGTCGGCTGCGGCGGCGGCATCTTTGCCGAGGCGCTCGCCCGGCTCGGTGCGCAGGTGACCGGCATCGATCTTTCGGAGAAGGGCATCGGCGTCGCGCGCCTGCATCAATACGAATCGGGCACGAGCGTCGATTACCGGCTCGTGGCGGCGGAGACGCTCGCGCTCGAAATGCCGGGGGCGTTCGACGTCGTCACCTGTCTCGAGCTGCTCGAGCACGTGCCGGAGCCCGCGTCGACCGTCGCCGCGTGCGCGGCACTCGCGCGATCCGGCGGCGCCGTGATCTTCTCCACGCTCAATCGCAATCCGAAATCGTACGTGCAGGCCATCCTCGGCGCCGAATACGTGCTGAAGCTGCTGCCGCGCGGCACACACGACTGGAGCCGCTTCGTGCGGCCCTCGGAGCTCGCCGCGTTCGGCCGGCGGGCGCACCTGCAACTCGCCGCGATGACGGGCATGACCTACAACCCGCTCACGCGGACCTATCGGCTGACCGACGACACGTCGGTGAATTACCTCGCGGCGTTCATGCGGAACGAGCGCGATGCCCGCTGATTCCGTGCGCCGGCCAGCGGCGCGGACGTTGCCCGTGACGGCTGTCCTGTTCGACCTCGACGGCACGCTGGCCGATTCCGCCGGCGACCTCGCGGCCGCCGTGAACCGCATGCGCGCCGAGCGCGGGTTGCCTCCCGTCGGCGTCGATGCGCTGCGTCCGCACGCTTCGGCGGGCGCGCGCGGTCTGCTGGGCGCGGGCATGGGCGTGACGCCCGACGACGCCGACTATCCGGGGTTGCGCGACACCTTCCTGGCCTATTACGCCGCGGCGCTCGACCGCACCACGCGCCTATTCGACGGTGTCGCCGAATTGCTCGACGCACTCGACGAGCGGGCGCTCGCGTTCGGCATCGTCACGAACAAGGCCACGCGCTTCACGCAGCCGGTCGCGGCGGCGCTCGGTCTCGACCGGCGCGCCGGCGCCATCGTTTCCGGCGATACGACGGCCCATCCCAAGCCGCATCCGGCGCCGCTGCTGCATGCGGCGGCGCTGCTGCGTGTCGCGCCCGCGCAATGCGTTTACGTCGGCGACGATCTGCGTGATGTGACGGCAGGAAACGCGGCCGGCATGGCGACGATCGTCGCCGATTACGGTTATCTCGGCGAGCAGGGATGCGCCGACGGCTGGCCGGCAACCGGCTGGATCGACACACCGCTCGCGCTGCTCGACTGGCTGCCCGCGTCACGCACCTTCGCTGCGCGCTGACCAGGGCTGTCGGCGCGCGCCATGGCCTCGCGTCGCGAGCCTCGTCAGCTGTTGCCCGCGCATGCGATGTTCGCGAGCCACAGCTCGTGCCTGGTTCCGCCGCGCGAGCCGACGACGCGCACGCCCTGGTTCGCGATCAGCGGACGGATGACCGCCGACGTGACATCGTCGGGAACGTGCAGCGCGATCCCATTCGCCTGCGCGATGCGATCGCCGGATTGCAGGCCAAGCATGGCGCTGAAACCGCCGTTCTCGCGCACGACGAGACCGCCGGTCGCGGGTGCGAGCAACGTGCGCCAGGGACCCGCCTCTCCGGACAGCCCGCCAAGCAATTCGGCGTTGATGCGCACGACGTTGCCTGCAAATCCGGCGGGCGGTGCACAGCTCGCCGTGCGTGCTGCGCCGCTGGCCTGCGCAGGCGCCGTGGTGCGAACCAGCGCGCGCGCGGCCGCGGCGGGCGCGGCAGCGCTGCTTTCACGCAGCACGTAGCGGCGCTCGCCTGCGCCATCGCGGATGGTGATCGCAAAGGGCTCGATCGCGGTGAGCGTGACGCCGGGCGAGATCTGCGCGCCTTGCGCGATGAGCTTCGCGCCGCCCGGGAAACGGAACAACGCGTAACCGCGCTGCCCCGGCTGCGCAACGATCCCGATGAGTCGTGCGTCGCCCGAGAGTAGCGCTGCGGCGGGCGCATCGGCCGGCGCGTGCGCACCTTCGGCATGGAAGAGATCGGCGGCGGCAATCGCTGCGACCGGATCGGCGGGCGGCGGTGCTGCGATGTGCAACGGCGCGGGCGCGACGATCTGCCAGCCCCAATACGCCACGACGAGTGCAAGCGCGCATCCGGCGATGAATGTCGCGAGTGCCGCTGCCAATCGTGCTGCCGTCATCGCGAATCACCGTGCGCGATGCCACCGCTATAATCGCGCTCGCTTGCGTCCAAACGTTGCTTCCGCATGAATCCCCTGCTGCGCCGGCTGCAGCCGTATCCGTTCGAGCGGCTCCGCACGATGATGGCCGGCGTGACGCCGAATGCCGCGAAGGCTCCGATCAACCTTGCGATCGGCGAACCGAAGCATCCGACGCCGCCGTTGATCATCGAAGCGCTGGCTCGCGCCGGCGTCGACGGCCTCGCGAATTATCCCACGACCGCGGGCTCGCCGGCATTGCGCGAGGCGATCGCACGATGGCTTTGCCGCCGGCACGCGCTCGATGCGCTGGATGCCGACGGCGAGGTGCTGCCGGTGCTCGGCAGCCGCGAGGCGCTCTTCGCTTTCGGCCAGGCGGTGATCGACGGCAGCCGACCGGGCGCAACTGTCGTCGTGCCCAATCCGTTCTATCAGATCTATGAAGGCGCCGCGTTGCTCGCCGGCGCGCAGATCCATTGCGTCAATGCCGACCCCGACGCGGACTTCGCGCATCGCTTCGACCGCGTTCCGCGAAGCGTATGGGCGCGTACGCAGCTCCTCTACGTCTGCTCGCCCGACAATCCCACCGGCCGCGTGATGCCGCTCGACGAGTGGCGCGAGCTCTTTGCGCTGAGCGACCGGTACGGATTCGTCATCGCGGCGGACGAGTGTTATTCGGAGATCCATTTCGACGAAGCGAAGCCGCCGCTCGGCGCGCTCGGCGCCGCGCGGGCGCTCGGCCGCGGCGGATACCCGCGTCTCGTCGTATTCGGCAGCCTGTCGAAGCGATCCAACGCGCCCGGGCTTCGCTCCGGCTACGTCGCCGGCGAGCGGGCGCTGATCGGCGCATTCCTGCAGTACCGCACCTATCACGGCTCCGCCATGTCGGGTGCCGTCGCTGCGGCGAGCATCGCCGCGTGGAACGACGAAGCGCACGTCGTTCGCAACCGCGCCGAATATGCAGCGAAATTCACGACACTTGCGCCGAGGCTCGCCGAAGCGCTGCCGTGCGCGATGCCGGAGGCCGCGTTCTACCTGTGGGCGTCCACGCCCGATGACGATGCGTCGTTCGCGCGCCGACTGCTGGCCGAGGAGAACGTCGCGGTGCTGCCCGGAAGCCTGCTTGCGCGCGAAGCCGAAGGTGTCAATCCGGGTGCTGGACGCATCCGGATCGCGCTCGTTCCTGATCGGGCGCAGTGTGCCGAAGCGATCGAGCGCATCGTCGCCTGCGCGCGCCGGCAGGACTGACGCCGACGTCGCTCGGCCCGTCGCCCGCGACGCCGTTTCATCGATGCAGGGCGCGTTTCGTCGCGGCGCGCCAGCCGCTGGCCGGTGATCACTAGAATGCGCGGCATGGCAACCCTGCCCGTGCCCCGTCTCGCCTCGTCGCTTCGCGCCGGGTTCAGCTTCAGCTGGACAACGCTGTTCCTGATCATCGCAATCGACACCGCGATCGCGCTCGTGCTGTGGATCGACGATCCGCGGCCGTTCTGGCACCCGCTGTTGACGGTGCAGCTCTACGGCCTGTCGATCGCGTATTGCATCAACGTGGCCGCGCCGTGGGATCACGGCACGCCTCTGCGCCGGCTCGCGATCGCCGCGCTCGTCGGGTCGCTGATCGGCGTCGCGCTCGTGATCGTCGTCAAGGGTTACCCGCTGTCGCACGTGCGCGAGCGTTTCGGCTTTTTCGTGATGAACGTCGTCGCGGCATTCGGCAACGGCCTGCTGATCAGCCTGATCTTCTATGTCAAGCGGCGCGAGACGCGCGCGGCGGCCGCGTTGCACAAGGCGGAGGCCGAGCGGCATCTGCTCTCCAAGCAGGCCGTCGAAGCCGAGCTCAAGCTGATGCAGGCGCAAGTGGAGCCGCACTTCCTCTTCAACACCCTCGCCTCGGTGCAGTACCTGATCGAGACCGACCCGAAGCAGGCGAGCGCGCTGCTGGCGCACCTGATCGACTACCTGCGTGCCGCACTGCCGCAACTGCGCGCGCGTTCGTCGACGCTCGCCCGTGAAATGGCACTGGTCGAGGCCTACCTCAGCATCCTCGCGACCCGGCTCGGCTCGCGGCTTCGTTTTGCGATCGACCTTCCCGGCGAACTGCGCGATCATCCGTTTCCGCCGAACCTCCTCATTTCGCTCGTGGAAAATGCGATCAAGCATGGCATCGAGCCGTCGCCCGACGGCGGATCGGTCACGCTTTCGGCATCGCGGAGCACCGGGTCGGTGATCGTCAGCGTGACGGACACGGGCTGCGGTGCGTCGAGCGGGACGGCCACGAGCGGCCAGGGCGTCGGCCTCACCAACGTGCGCGAACGACTCGAAGCGCTTTACGGGGGACGCGCACGCTTCAGCCTCGAGCCTGCGCCGCCGCGCGGCATGCGCGCCACGCTTTGCCTGCCCGACGAAGGTGACGGCAGCCCGGCGCTTTCGGCCGCCGGGCGAGCGGCGTAACCGCCGCGGCGTATCGACATGCCGAGCGCACTGATCGCCGAAGACGAGCCGTTGCTGCGCGCCCAGCTTCGTGCGCGCCTTTGCGATGCATGGCCCGACCTGGTCGAGATCATCGAGGCCGAGAATGGTGAGCAGGCGCTGGCACTGGTGCAGGAACGCGCACCGGACGTCGTGTTCCTCGACATCCGGATGCCGCGCATATCGGGTCTCGACGTGGCGCGCGCGCTCGCCGGGCGCTGCCATGTCGTGTTCGTCACCGCCTACGACGAATATGCGATCGCGGCGTTCGACGAAGGCGCGGTCGATTACGTGCTGAAGCCGGCAACGGCCGATCGCATGGCCAAGGTGGTCGCGCGGGTCAAGGCGAGGCTTGCCCTGCCGCCGGCCGATCTTGCGGCACTGCTGCAGAGGCTCGCCGAGCGCGACGAAGCGGCCGCGCCGCTCAAGTGGATTCGCGCCTCGCTCGGCAACGTCATGCAGATGATCGCCGTCGCCGACGTCGTCTATTTCCGCGCCGAGGACAAGTACACGAAAGTCGTCACGCGCGACTGCGAAGCGCTGATCAGGACGCCGATCAAGGATCTTTACGACGATCTCGACCAGGAAGCGTTCTGGCAGATCCATCGCGCGACGATCGTCAACCTCAATGCCATTGCGCGCGTCGAGCGCGACTTCCGCGACCAGCCGGTCATCACGCTGAAGTCGCGGCCGGAACGGCTGACAGTCTCGCGAACCTTCGCGCACCGCTTCAAGACGATGTAACGCACAAGGGACGCGGTCCCCGGGGGACCGACTGAACATCGATGCGCACGTCCGTGTCTTAGCCGGATGATCGACCTTCGCGCGGTGCGCTGCCTGTCGATGCTGGCTCTCGCCGGCGCCGCGCTGCTCGGCTGTGCCGAGTCGCCCACGACCACGGCCCAGACGGCAGCCGAGCGGACGTTCGACCGTGCGCAGGTCGCCAAGGGCGCCGAGCTGTCGGCACTCGGCGACTGTCGCGTCTGCCACACCGGCGACGGCGGGCGCGCGTTCGCCGGCGGCCGGCCACTGCCCACGCCGTTCGGCACGATTTATTCGACCAACATCACGCCGGACGCCGAAACGGGCATCGGCCGCTGGAGCCGCGACGATTTCCGCCGCGCAATGCACGAGGGAATCGACCGGGCGGGACGCCATCTGTACCCCGCGTTCCCTTACGACCATTTCACGCACGTCACCGATGACGACGTCGATGCGCTTTATGCGTTCATCATGACGCGCGAGGCGGTGAGCGCGCGCACGCCCCGGAACCGGCTCGTGTTTCCCGCCAACCTGCGCCCCGTCCTCGCCGCGTGGAACTGGCTCTACCTCGATGCGCGGCGCTTCACCCCCGACCCGGCGCAAAGCGCCGAATGGAACCGCGGTGCCTACCTGGTTGAAGGCCTCGCGCACTGCGGCGCGTGCCACACGCCGCGCAACATCGCCGGCGCCGAGAAACGGGGCCAGCCGTTCGGCGGCGGCGACGCCGAAGGCTGGCACGCACCCGGCCTCCTCGCGGCGTCGCCCGCACCGGTGGAATGGAACGCCGACGCGCTGTTTCGCTATCTGCGCAACGGGTTCGACGCCGAGCACGGGCTCGCCGCCGGGCCGATGGCGCCCGTCGTCGACGAACTGGCCACGGTGCCCGAGGCCGAGGTGCACGCCATCGTCACCTACCTCACGAGCCGCACCGGCCAGACGCGCAACGCACCGGCGAACGAGCGCATTGCCGCCGCGGAGCAACGCGAGTTCGACGCGGTCGGACGCCACGCGCCCGACCGGGCGAGCGAAGCGAGCGCGAGCAGCGCGGAAACGCAAGACGCGGGTGAAGTGATCTTCGCCGGGGCGTGCGCGACCTGCCATTACGCGGGCGCCGGCACGCCCCGGACGACGCCGGTACCGCTCGCGCTCACCACCAGCGTCAACGCGCCGACGCCGCAAAACGCGCTGCGCGTGGTCGTCGAAGGATTGCATCCCGCATCGGGTGAACCGGGTGCCATCATGCCGGGCTTCGGCAGCGCGTTGACGCATGCGCAGATCGTCGCCGTGGTGGAATACGTGCGGGCGCGCTTCAGCGATCGTCCGCGCTGGACCGACGTCAACGCAACGCTGCACGGGATCGAGCGGGAGCAGCCGAAATGATCGAACTCGATGTCAATGGCCGCAGGCATGCGGTCGACGCGGAGGGCGACACGCCGCTCCTTTACGTGCTTCGCGATCATCTGGCGATGAACGGCGCGAAATTCGGTTGCGGACTCGGCCAATGCGGCGCCTGCACGGTGATCGTCGACGGAAAGGCCGTCTTTTCGTGCGTGACGCCGATCTCGGTGCTCGGCGGACGGGCGATCCGCACGATCGAAGGACTCGGCACGCCCGATCGGCCGTCACCGCTGCAGCGGGCGTTCATCGACGAACAGGCAGCGCAATGCGGCTACTGCATCGCCGGCATGATCATGCGCGCGCAGGCCCTGCTCGACGCGAATCCTTCGCCGAGCGACGCCGAAATCCGCCGGCACATGGCACCCAATCTTTGCCGTTGCGGCACGCACATGCGCATCCTGCGCGCGATCAGGCGGGCCGCGCAGCGCGTTCCGACTGCCGCGACACCGTTGCGCAGCACGCCGACATGAACGCGAGCATCAGCGACGTCGGCCGACGCGCGTTCCTTGCGCGCTCCGGTGCGCTGGTCGTCGCGTTCTCGCTCGCCCCATTGCAAGGCGTCGCACAGGAGAAGACTGGCGGCGCCAAGCTTCCCGGAAGCCTCGAAAAGGCGCCGCTCCTCGACGCGTGGATTCGCGTGGGCGCCGACGGCGGCGTCACCGTGTTCACCGGCAAGGCCGAGCTTGGCCAGGGTGTCAGGACCGCGCTGACGGCGCTCGCCGCCGAAGAGCTCGGCATCGCGCCGGCAGGCATCGTGCTCGTCACCGCCGATACGAGCCGCACGCCGGACGAGGGCTACACCGCGGGCAGCAATTCGATGAAGGACAGCGGCACGGCCATCCGCAGTGCCGCGGCGCAGGTGCGCGAACTGCTGATCGAGCGTGCATCGGCAAAGCTCGGCGTCGCGGCCGAGCGATTGCACGCGAAGGATGGCAACGTCGTCGCCGACGACGGCCGGCGCGTGGGTTTCGGCGACCTCGCGGCGCAAGGCTACGCCGAGGTGCGCGCCAAGCCGGACGCGAAGCTCAAGGACCCGCGCAGTTACTCGGTCGTCGGCAAGTCGCTTGCCCGTGTCGACATCCCGGCCAAGGTCACCGGCGGCGTCGCGTATGTGCAGGACCTGCGGCCGCCCGGAATGCTGCACGCCCGCGTCGTATGTCCACCGAGCTATCGGGCGCGACTGCGCGACGCCGACGTCGGCGCTGTTGCGCGCATGCCCGGCGTGGTGAAGGTCGTGCGCGATGGCAGCGTGCTCGGCGTGGTCACTGCGCACGAATTCGACGCGATCCGCGCGATGCGCGCGCTCGCCGCAACGGCCCGCTGGGACGAGCAGCCGTCGTTGCCGCACGGCGATCTTTTCGCCGCACTGCAGGCGCTGCCGGCGCAGGAAATCGTCAATGCCGATCGACACGACGGCGCGGCGCAAGGCATGCGGAGGCTCGAAGCGACCTACACTCGTGGCTACCAGATGCACGGCTCGATCGGTCCGTCCTGCGCGCTGGCGCTGTACCAGGACGACGCACTCACCGTGTGGACGCACAGCCAGGGCGTGTATCCGCTGCGCGCGTCGATCGCCGAGATGCTTCACCTGCCGGCAGAGCGCGTGCATTGCATCCACGTCGAAGGCTCGGGATGCTATGGACACAATGCGGCCGACGACGCGGCCGCGTACGCCGCGCTCTTCGCGCGTGCCGTCCCCGCGCATCCGGTTCGCGTGCAATGGATGCGCGAGCAGGAGCACACCTGCGAGCCGTACGGACCGGCGATGATCGCGAAGCTTTCGGGCAGCGTCGACGCGTCGGGTGGCATCGCCGAATGGAACGCCGAAGGCTGGAGCAATTCGCACAGCACCCGCCCGGGCGGGGCCGGCAACCTGATGCCCGCGTGGTATCTCGCGACGCCGTTCGCGCAGCCGGTGCCGAAACCGATCCCGATGCCGGAAGGCGGCGGTGATCGCAATTCGATCCCGATCTATACGGTACCGAGCCTGCGCGTCGTCCATCGCTTCATTCCCGCCATGCCGATCCGCGTGTCGGCGCTGCGCTCGCTCGGCGCGTACGTCAACGTGTTCGCGATCGAGAGCTTCGTCGACGAGCTCGCGCACGCGGCAGGATCGGATCCGGTCGCGTATCGGATTCGCCACCTCGGCGACCGGCGCGCGCGCGACGTCGTCAACGCGGCCGCGACGCGATTCGGCTGGGAAGGCTTCACGCGCAAACCCGGGCACGGCCGCGGCTTCGCCTTTGCCCGTTACAAGAACCTCGCCGCGTATTGCGCCGTGGCCGTCGAGGTCTCGCTCGAGCATGAAACCGGGCGCGCCCGCGTCGTGCGGGCCGCGGCGGCCATCGACAGCGGCCAGGCGGTCGATCCCGACGGCCTGCGCAACCAGATCGAAGGCGGCATCATCCAGTCGATGAGCTGGACGCTGTTCGAAGCGGTCTCGTACGATGCGACGCGGATCACCAGCGTCGACTGGAGCACGTATCCGATTGCGCGCTTTGCCGATATCCCCGATCGCATCGACGTCGAAGTCATCGACCGGCCCGGCGAACCCTTCCTCGGCACCGGCGAGGCGGCACAGGGACCGACCGCGGCCGCGATCGCCAATGCGATCGCCGATGCCGGCAAGGTGCGCCTGCGCGACCTGCCGCTCACACGCGCGAAAATCAAGGCGGCGATCGGCGTGTAAGATTTCGTCCTTTTTGGACGTACGCATGCACAGCCTGCAATCAACGGTCGAGGCCGCGTGGGACACGCGGAGCGAGCTCGCGCCGGAGCGCGCACCGGTTGCCGTCCGCGACGCCGTCGCGCAAGTGCTCGACGAGCTCGACGCTGGACGCCTTCGCGTTGCCGAGAAGATCGACGGCGGCTGGGTCACGCACCAGTGGATCAAGAAGGCCGTGCTGCTGTCGTTCCGCCTTGCCGACAATGCGCCGATCGGTCTCGCCGGCCCGCAGGCGCCGTTCCGCTTCTACGACAAGGTGCCGACGAAATTCGCGGCGTACGACGCAGCGCGCTTCGCGCAGGCCGGTGTTCGGGTCGTCCCGCCGGCGGTCGCCCGCCGCGGCGCGTTCATCGCGCGCAACGTCGTGCTGATGCCCTCCTACGTGAACATCGGCGCGTACGTCGACGAAGGCACGATGGTCGACACGTGG